>Ga0318493_10000317_pt1 | contig 13632 bp, 11 predicted proteins | sample GRESIP108b1f23_FD_203294 | JGI IMG/M metagenome (GOLD analysis project Ga0318493, IMG submission 203294) | Tropical soil microbial communities from Luquillo Experimental Forest, Puerto Rico - GRE.SIPMG.108b1f23 | ecosystem: Environmental > Terrestrial > Soil > Tropical forest > Bulk soil...
CGCGGGCGCCGAACTGCTCGAGCCCGTCGCTGAAGAGGACGCGCGCGACGTCCCTCATCGTCACGGCGGACGAGAGCGCGGCGGTGAACCGTTGCAGCGTCGAGACGCGATCGGAGCTCTCCGGCACGCGGCCCCCCAGGCCCCCTCGTCATAGTGCCCCGGCGAGCGCGGGGCGAGCCGAGCGTTGCGGATTCGGGTGCTCGCCCGGTCCGGCGGGGAGGCGCCCGCCGAGCTTCACCCCCGCGCGGACTCGAGCACCCGCACCGGCAGCACCATCGTGTTCAGGCCGGCGAACTGGAGGCGGCGCTGGAGCTCGTACGCGGTCTCGTTGTGGAGCAGGCGCTGGTACCACTTCTCCCGCTCGAACACGAGCTTGCCGGCGAACACGAGGGATCGCGGGAAGTCGCGGACGACCTCCTTGCAGAGGTTCGTGGCCTCGGCCACGGCCTCGGTGCCCACGGCCATCCGGTAGTCCGCCGCGAGCCCGAGCCGGTTCGCGAGCTCGACGTACCGCTTCAGCGACTGCTCGGTGCGCTCGCGCACCCGCTCCACCTCCTCCACGCCCTTCATCGTCGCGGAGTCGATGACGCCCACCGACACGAACACGAAGTTCTTGAAGTGCCCCGGGAAGAGCCGCTGCACGGTGAGCAGGGAGTGGATGCCGAGGCCGCTGTAGCCGCCGACGAGGAGGACCGCCGTCTGCGCCTTCCGATCCACGGCGGGGGCCGAGGTTCGAGCCGCGGCGGGGAGCGCGCTCATGATCGAGTCGAGGCTGCGGAGGTGCTTCACCACCTGCCGGTAGTGCTTCCGGATCGCGTAGCAGAGCATGACGACCCCGGAGGTCACGGCGAGCGTGATCCAGCCGCCCTCGCGGAACTTCTCGTAGACCGTCCCGGTCAGGATCGCGGCGCACAGGATGAACGCCACGCCGTGGACCGCGAAGCCGCGGCGGCGCCCGCGCTCGCCCGCGCGCGACCACCAGTAGCGGAGCATCGCCGCCTGGGAGAGCGAGAAGGTCACGAAGACGTTGATCGAGTACATGACCACGAGGTGGGTGACGTCACCGCGCGTGTACCAGAGCGTGGCGGCCGCGGCGCCGCCCATGAGCAGCACGCCGTCCTGCATCGTGAGCCGATCGGAGAGCTGGCCGAACCGGTGCGGCAGCCAGGAGTCGTGCGCCATGTTGGACATGACGCGCGGGCCGTCGATGAAGCCGGTCTGCGCGGCCACGAACAGGAGGGCGGCCGCCGAGGCCATGGTGACGACCACGAAGGTGCGGCCGATGGGCACGCCGCCCGGCCGGAAGGCGCCCGCGAAGCGATCGAGGAGCACCGCGTTCATCGTCTTCCCGGGCTCGGGCGTGACGTGGAAGAGCATGTACAGGACGAGGAGCCCGCCGGCGCAGATCGCGAGCGAGATCGCCATGTAGGTCATCGTCCGTCGCGCGGTCTCCACCTTCGGCTCGCGCATGATCTGGAGCCCGTTCGACACCGCCTCGATGCCCGTGTACGTGCCGGCGCCCATCGAGTAGGCGCGCACGAACACGCCGAAGAGGGCCGCGCCCCCGAGCGTGGCGAGGCCGGTGGAGAAGCCGTGCCGGACCTCCGCCGCGACGCGCGGGACGTCGTCCGCGTGCGTCGCGAGCCCGCCCACGATGAGGAACGCGTGCGTGACGAGGAACACCGCGAAGATCGGCGTGAGGACCGTCACCGACTCGCGCACGCCGCGCAGGTTCAGGACCACGAGGGCCAGGATCGCCGCGCTCGCGGCGACGAGCTTGTAGGGGAGCATCCACGGCGGGAGGACGCTGAACACCGCGTCGCAACCGCTCGCGATGGACACCGAGATCGTGAGCACGTAGTCGACGAGGAGCGCCGAGCCGGAGAGGACGCCGGCGCGCGGCCCGAGCAGCTCGGTGGCGACCACGTACCCGCCGCCGCCGAACGGGAAGCGCCGGATGATCTGCGTGTACGCGATCGAGATGACGAGCACCGTCACCGCGGTCGCGAGCGCGAGGCCCAGCGCGAGGTACCAGTGCTCCCCGAGCGCGCGGTACGCCTCGTCCGGGCCGTACGAGGACGACGAGAGCCCGTCGGCGCCGAGTCCCACCCAGGCCAGGAACGCGACGAGCGAGATGTGGTGGTAGGTGTCCGGGTCGCGGAGGTTTCGCGGGGCGCCGAACAGGCGGCGGCGCCAGGTGGACGGGGAGGAGGCTTCCGGGTGATGCGGGGCGGGGTGAGCGCTCGGCTGCCCCGGGGGGATGGATCTCATTCGCGGCTCCCTGCTGCAAGGAGCGGGCACCGGCGGCGACGCGCGCCGCTCTGCTCCGTAAGCCGTTGCATCCAGTAGCCGTTCGGCAAGGGGCCGTCACGCACTGGCACGGGCTGATTGCACCTTGCAACCGCCCGCGGACTTCGTCTTGCAGGATGCAAGATGGCCTGGCGTCGTCCCAGGCAGGGCCGAGCGCAGGGTTCGGGCACGCCCCGGCGAGGCACGCGCGCGGCGCGATGACGGGCTCGTCGCGCGATAGGGCGCGTTCTGGTACGTCGAGGGAATGAGCGTCATGCCGCAGCGCACGCGGCCCGAGGACTTCCTCGAGCTGGTCGAGCGCGCGAAGCGCGGACGGCTGAAGCTGTACATCGGCTACGCGGCGGGCGTGGGCAAGACCTGGCGCATGCTGGAGGAGGCGCACGAGCTCCGGCGCCGCGGCATCGACGTGGTGGGGGCGCTCATCGAGCCGCACGCGCGGGCCGAGACCGCGGCGCTCATCGGCGACCTCGAGGTGGTGCCGCGCCGGCGGATCGAGCACCGCGGCGTCGCGGTGGAGGAGATGGACCTCGAGGCCGTGCTGGCGCGGAGGCCGGCGGTCGCGATCGTGGACGAGATCCCGCACACGAACGCGCCCGGCTCGAAGAACCGCAAGCGGTGGCAGGACGTGCTCGACCTCCTCGCCGCGGGCGTGAACGTCATCGGGGCGATGAACATCCAGCACCTCGAGAGCCTGAACGACCTCGTGCTCCGCAACACCGGCGTGCGCGTGCGCGAGACCGTCCCCGACTCGTTCCTCGAGCACGCCGACCAGATCGTGAACCTCGACCTGGCGATGGAGGACCTGCTCGACCGGCTGAAGGCGGGCAAGATCTACCCGGCCGAGCGGGTGGAATGGGCGCTGGAGCACTTCTTCCGCGGCGGAAACCTCGCCACGCTCCGCGAGCTCGCGCTCCGCGAGGTGGCCGAGAGCGTGGACCGGAGCGCCACGCCCGCCGTCGCCGGCGAGGCCCGCTCGCCCGCGCCCGGGCGCGTGATGGTGTGCCTCTCATCGAACCCTCCCCACGCGGCGGCGCTGCTGCGCCGCGGCTCGCGCATGGCGGGGCGTCTCAACACCGACTGGTACGTCGTGTACGTGCGCACGCCGAGCGAGGCCCCGGAGCGGATCGACGCCGAGGCCCAGCGCCGGCTCATCGACAACGAGGCGCTCGCGCACGAGCTCGGCGCCGAGGTCGTGCGCCTCGAGTCGGACGATCCGGCGGCGGCGCTCCTCCACTTCGCGCGGACGCACCGCGTGAGCGATCTCGTCGTCGGGCGCAGCACGCTGCCCTGGTGGCGGCGGGTGCTGCGCCAGAGCGTGGTGGATCGCCTCGTCGACGAGGGGGAGGGGCTCGACCTGCACGTCGTCTCGGTCGCGGAGCGCGCGCCTTGACGTTCCGCTCGAAGCTCGCCCTCGCGCAGGCGCCGCTCATCGTCGTGGTGCTCGTGGTGGGCGCGACGGCGTTCCGCACCACCGGCCTGCTCGGGCAGGCCTCGCAGCGCGTCCTCGCCGAGAACTACCGGAGCGTCCTCGCCTCGCAGCGGATGAAGGAGGCGATCGAGCGCCTCGACAGCGCGGCGCTGTTCCTCGTCGCCGGGCAGCGCGACCACGCCTTCGCGCAGCGCCGGGAGTACCGCTCGCGGTTCGAGGACGAGCTCCGGGTGGAGGAGGGGAACATCACGGAGGCGGGCGAGGGCGCGGCCTCCGCCGAGCTGCGGCAGCGCTGGACCGACTACGAGCGGGAGTGGGACGCGTTCGCGGCGCTCCCCGCGAGCGAGACGCGAGACGCCTACTTCGCGCGCCTCGAGCCGCGCTTCCTCGCGGTGAAGAGCACCGCCGATCGCATCCTCGACCTGAACCAGGACGCGATGCTCCGCAAGGCCGAGCAGGCCCGGCGGACCGCGGAGCGCTTCTCCGACGTCATCCTCGGCGCGACCCTGGCCGCGCTGGCGGTCGGCCTCCTCGCGTCGGCCGCGCTCACCGCGAGGCTCCTCGGCCCGCTCCGCGAGCTCTCGACGGCGGTCCGCCGGTTCGGCGCCGGCGACACCGAGGCGCGCGCCCCCGCGGGCGGACGCGACGAGGTCGCGGCGGTCGCGCGCGAGTTCAACGAGATGGCAGATCGGCTCGCCGAGTATCGGCGCAGCTCGCTCGGGGAGCTGCTCCAGGCACAGCAGTCGGCCCAGGCGGCCATCGACAGCCTCGCCGATGCGGTGTTCATCCTCGACGGCTCGGGCGAGATCCTGAACTCGAACCGGGCCGCCGACGCGCTCCTCGGCGCGCGCGCCGGGGAGGCGCCGAACATGCGCGACCTGCCGCCGGAGATCGAGGACGCGGTGGAGCACGCGGCGCGCCACGTGCTCGCGGGGAAGGGGGGATTCGCCCCTCGCGGCCTCGAGGAGGCGACGCGGCTCGACGGGCCCGAGGGGCCGCGGTGGCTCCTGCCGCGCGCGACCCCGCTCTACTCCGAGGCGGGGACCGTGAACGGCGTCACGGTGACGCTCCAGGACGTGACGCGCGTGCGCCGCTTCGACGAGCTGCGCAACGACCTCGTCGCCACCGTGGCCCACGAGCTGCGGACCCCGCTCACGTCCCTGCGCATGGCGGTGCACCTCTGCGCCGAGGAGGCCGCGGGACCCATCACCGAGAAGCAGGCGGATCTGCTCTTCACCGCCCGCGAGGACTGCGAGCGGCTCCAGCGGATCGTGGACGATCTCCTCGATCTCTCGCGCGTGGAGGCGGGGCGCGTCGAGCTGCAGCGGAGCCCGGTGTCGCCGGCGACGCTCGTCGCCGACGCGGCCACGCAGGCGCAGGCGGCGGCCGACGCCGCGCGCGTCGCGCTCGAGGTGGTGGAGCCGCCGGGCGAGCTCGCGGTGCTCGCCGACGCGCCGCGCATCCAGCTCGTGCTCGCGAACCTCGTCGCGAACGCGATCCGCCACACGCCGGGAGGTGGACGCGTCACCGTGTCGGCCCGCGGCGCGCCGGGCGCGGTGACGTTCGAGGTCCGCGACACCGGCGAGGGGATCCCTCCGGAGCACCTCGAGCGGATCTTCGAGAAGTTCCACCGGGTGCCGGGCGCGCGGTCGGGCGCGACCGGGCTCGGGCTCTACCTCTCCCGCGAGATCGTCCGGGCGCACGGCGGCGAGATGGGGGTGGAGAGCGTTCCGGGGCATGGAAGCCGCTTCTGGTTCAACCTGCCGCGCGCCGGCGAGGCCGCGGTCGCGTAGGGCGAGCGCAACGCGCGCTACCGCCCGTACTTCTTCCGCTTGCGCCACAGCGTCGACGCGTCGATGCCGAGGATGCGTGCCGCCTCGTCGGCGGACTCCGCGCGCGCGAGGACGCGAAGGATGTGCTCGCGCTCGAGCTCGTCGAGCGTCACGTCGCCGCCGAGCGCCGGGCCCGCCTCGGCGGCGATGCGCGCGGGGAACGCCTCGGGTCCCAGCACCTGCGCCGGCGTGAGGATGACGGCCCGCTCGATCGCGTTCCGGAGCTCGCGGACGTTCCCCGGCCAGGCGTGCGCGAGCAGCGCGCGCTCGGCCTCCGGCGAGAGCTGCGGGACGGGGCGGCGGGCCTGGCGCGCGAAGAACTCGACGAACCTGCGCGCGAGCGCGAGCACGTCCTCGGGCCGGTCGCGCAGCGGCGGCACCAGGAGCTCGATGACGTTCAGCCGGAAGTAGAGGTCTTCGCGGAACCGGCCGGCCTTCACGTCCGCCTCGAGGTCGCGGTTCGTCGCCGCGACGATCCGCACGTCGGCGCTGCGCGTCCGCGTCTCGCCCACGCGCTCGAACTGCTTGTCCTGGATGAACCGCAAGAGCTTCGCCTGCAGCCCCGGCGAGATCTCCGCCACCTCGTCGAGGAACAGCGTGCCGCCCTCGGCGGCCTCGACGCGCCCCTCCTGATCGCGGACCGCTCCCGTGAACGCCCCCTTCGCGTGGCCGAACAGCTCGCTCGCGAGCAGGTCCTCGGAGAGGGTCGGGCAGTTCACGACCGCGAACGGGCGATCGCGCCGCGCGCTCCGCTCGTGGACGAAGCGTGCGAGGACGCCCTTGCCCGTGCCGGTCTCGCCGCGCAGGAGGATGGCTGCCTCGCTGCCCGCCGCCCGCTCGAGCACGTCGAGCACCGCGCGCATCCGCGGCGACGCGGTGTCGATGGCGATCTCGGGCGCCGCCTCGGCGAGCTGCTCCTCGAGGACCCCGACGCGCTGGAGCAGCGCGCGCCGCTCGCGGACGCGATCGACGGCGTGCCGGATCTGGGCTGGCGTGAACGGCTTCGGCACGTAGTCGCGCGCGCCGCGCCGCACCGCCTCGACGGCGGTGTCGAAGGTGGCGTACGCGGTGATGACCACGATGTCGAGGCTGGGGCGCTCGGCGAGGAGCCGCGGGATGAGGTCGAGGCCGCTCGCCTCGCCGAGGCGCAGGTCCACGAAGGCCAGATCGCTCGGGCTGTGGCGGAGCGCCTCCACCGCGGCGTCGGCCGTCGACGCCTGCTGGACGCTGCAGCCGAGCCCTTCGAGGCACAGGGCAAGCGTCGCCCGGATGTTCTTCTCGTCGTCGACGACGAGGGCACGGAGAAGCGAGGTCGCCGGAGCTGGCACGCCCCTCTGATACCGCACCCGGCGAGATCGCGCCTGGCCTGCGTCGACGCTCGCGCTGCGCTCGGCCCTCCGGATGCCTAGATCCAGGCCGGGCCCGGCGGCGTCCGGCTGCCCCGGCCACGCAGGAGCATCGAGCGTTCGATGGCGTCTGGACCCGAAGAGGCCGTTGGCCGCACCGCCGTCGAGCTCGAGGAGCGCCGCGCCGCCCTGGGCGCGCGCGACTCGGAGCTCGCCGCGCTGTACGCGTCCATCGTCGACATCCTCTTCGAGGTGGCCGTCGAGCCCGGAGGCGAGTACCGCTTCGTCTCGGTGAACCAGGCCTTCCTGGCGTCCACCGGCCTCGCGCGCGGGCAGGTCGTGGGCAAGCGGCTCGAGGAGGTGATCCCGCAGCCGGCGCTCGCCGCCGTCCTCGCGCGCTACGGTGAGGCGGTCGCCACGGGAAGGACGATGAGCTGGGAAGAGGTGTCCTCCTACCCGGCGGGCCGGAAGACGGCGCTGGTCACGATCACTCCCGTCCAGGGCGAGGGGGGCGCGAACACCCACCTCGTCGGCGTCATCCACGACGTGACCGATCGCCAGCGCGCCGAGGAGATCGAGCGGCTGCGCGAGATCGACCGGCGCAAGGACGAGTTCCTGGCCGTCCTCTCGCACGAGCTGCGCAATCCGCTCATGCCCATCCGCCTCGGCGTCCACGTGCTCGAGCGGGCCGAGCCGGGGAGCGAGCCCGCGCGCCGGGCCATCGCCACGATCGATCGTCAGGTCACGCACCTGGCGCGCCTGGTGGACGACCTGCTCGATCTCGCGCGCGTCCGCCGCGGACAGATCGAGCTCCACCGCGAACGCTTGGAGCTCGGAGGCGTCATCCGGGAAACGGTCGAGGACGAGCGGGCGAGCTTCGAGGAGCGCGGCGTCGAGCTCATGGTGCGTCTGCCGGCCGAGGAGCTCTGGCTTCGCGCCGACCCCACGCGCATCGTCCAGCTCCTCGGCAACCTGCTCGGAAACGCGAACAAGTTCACCCCGCACGGCGGCCGGGTGGAGCTCACGCTGGAGCGAGAGGGGGACGACGCGATCCTCTCGTGCGTCGACACCGGGATCGGCATCGCGCGGGAGGACCTCGAGCGGATCTTCGAGCCCTTCACGCAGTCCAGCGCGGCCCCGCGTCGTGCGACGGGCGGGCTGGGGCTCGGGCTCTCCCTCGTGAAGGGGCTCGCGGATCTCCACGGCGGCAGCGTCGCCGCGCGAAGCGAGGGGCGAGGTCACGGGGCCCGCTTCACGGTCCGGCTGCCGCTCGCGGACACGGCGGCGGCGAAGCCCGAGAAGCCCCGGCCCGAGCACGCGCCGGCGCTGCGGGTGCTCGTCATCGAGGACAAGGCCGAGGTGGGCGAGAGCCTGCGCGACGTGCTCGAGCTCGACGGCCACGAGGTCACGCTGGCGGCGACCGGGAGCGAGGGCGTGCGGCTCGCGCACGCGTCGCGCCCCCAGGTCGTCCTCTGCGACATCGGCCTCCCCGACATGGACGGGTACGCGGTGGCGCGCGCCCTCCGTCGGGACGAGACGCTGGAGCGCACCTTCCTGGTCGCGCTCACCGGCCACGCCCTGCCCGAGGATCGGGAGAGGGCCCGGGCTGCGGGGTTCGCGAGGCACCTCGCCAAGCCGCCGACCATCGAGAGGATCGGCGAGGTCCTCGCCGAGGCCGCGCGCAGCGCCGCGCGCCAGGCGTGATCAGCGGAGCGTCTGGCCGGTCGTCGCCGGCACGAGCTTCCCGTACTTCACGCCCTTCGTGCTCACGAGCCCCTCGCCCATGGTCACGACCTCGCGCGCGTCGCCGCGGAGCACGAGCACCTCGAGGCAGTTGTGCTCGTCCATGTGGACGTGCAGCGCGGAGACGACGGCGCGGTGGTTCTCGTGCTGGATGTGGGCGAGCTTCTGGGCGAGGCTCGAGGAGTCGTGGTCGTAGACGAGCACCGCGACGGCGACCCGCTCCTCGCGCCCCTTCGACTCCGACCACTCCCGCTGCACGAGCGCATCGCGGATGAGGTCGCGCACCGCCTCGGAGCGGTTCTCGTAGCCCTTGCCGGCGATGAGCCGGTCGAACTGCGCGAGCAGGTCCGCCTCCAGCGAGATGCCGATGCGCTCGATCATGCTTCCTCCGGATGGGGAACGTACCCGTGGTCACGCCTGCTCACAACGGGCGCGTCCGGACGGCCGTAGCACGGGACGCTTTGCCGTGCTACTGGTCACCCCCAGCCGGACGACGGCCTCTCGGAAAGGGCTCGCAGGATGCACATGTCGGACGCGCTCGTCTCTCCAGCCGTCGGAGGCGCCCTGTGGGCCGCCGCGGCCGGGACTTGCGCGGTCGCGGCGCGGCGCGTCGAGCGACATGGGGACGAGCGGCTGGTGCCGCTCATGGGCGTGCTCGGCGCGTTCGTCTTCGCCTGCCAGATGGTGAACTTCGCCATCCCCGGCACCGGCTCGTCGGGCCACCTCGGCGGCGGCCTCCTCTTGTCCATCCTGCTCGGGCCGGACGCGGCGCTCCTCGCGCTCACGTCGGTGCTGCTGGTCCAGGCGCTCTTCTTCGCCGACGGCGGGCTGCTCGCGCTCGGCTGCAACGTGGTGAATCTCGGGCTCTTCACGAGCTACCTCGCGTACCCGCTCGTCTTCCGGCCCATTGCCGGCGCCGCTCCGTCGCGCCGGCGGCTCATCGCGGCGTGCCTCGCCGCAGGCGTCGTGGGGCTGCAGCTCGGCGCCTTCGGGGTGGTCCTCGAGACCTGGGCGTCGGGCATCTCGTCGCTGCCGTTCCGGTCGTTCGTGATGCTGATGCTGCCCATCCACCTCGCGATCGGCGTCGTCGAGGGCGTGGCCACGGCGGCGGTCGTCCTGGTCGTGCGGCGCGCCCGCCCGGAGCTCGCCGCCTGCGCGGCGGGCGGCGGGCCACGCAGCCTCCGCAGCCTGCGGCCCGTCGTCGTCGGCCTCGCGCTCGCCGCGGTCTTCACGGGCGGCGTCGGCTCGTGGTTCGCCTCCTCGCGGCCGGACGGCCTCGAGTGGGCGACGGCCCACGCGGCCCAGGGCGAGGTCGCCGCGCAGGGTGGCCTCCACGACGTGCTGGCGCGGGCGCAGCGCGCGGTGGCGCTCCTGCCCGACTACGACTTCCGCGCGGCCGCCGCGAGCGAGGAGAGCGCCGCGCCGCCCCGGCCCGCCTGGCCGGCCCCGCGCGTCGGGACGAGCGTCTCGGGCCTCCTCGGCGCCGCGCTCACGCTGGCGCTCGTCGCGCTCGCGATCGGCGGCCTTCGACTCCTGCGCCGCAAGTCGCGTCCGACCCGATGAGCCGCATCGACGCCGCGCTCGCCCACCTCGGCAGCCTCGACGAGCTCGCGGCGCGCGACACGCCGGCCGCGCGCCTCGACGCGCGGGCGAAGGTCGTCGCCACGGTCGCCTTCGTCGCGGTGGTCGCGAGCTTCGGGCGGCTCGAGCTCTTCAGGCTGGCGCCGCTCGCGCTCTACCCGCTCGCGCTCGCGGCGCTCGGCGACGTGCCGTTCCGCCCGCTGGCGCTCCGGATCGCGCTCGCGTCGCCGTTCGCCCTCGGCGTCGCGGCCCTGGAGCCATTCCTCGACCGGGTGACGGTCTTCGTCCTCGGCGGCCACGCCGTCACCGGCGGCGTCCTCGCGTTCGCGACCATCCTCGCGAAGTTCGCGCTCTCGCTCGGCGCCGCGCTCGTCCTCGTCGCCACCACCGGCTTCGACGCCGTGTGCGCCGCGCTGGAGCGCCTCGGCGCGCCGCGGGTGCTCGTGGCGCAGCTCGCGCTCACCTACCGGTACCTCTTCGTCCTCGCGGACGAGGCGGCGCGCACGGTCCGCGGCTACGAGCTCCGCGCTCCCGCCGGCCGCCCCGACCTCCGCACCGCGACGGCGCTCATCGGTCAGCTCCTCGTGCGCGCCCTCGCGCGCGCGGAGCGGGTGCACGCCGCGATGCGCTGCCGCGGCTTCGACGGGCGGCTCCGGCTGCGGCGGAGCGCGCGGCCGGGCGGCCACGACCTGGCGTTCGCCTTGGGGGTCGCCGCGCTGCTCGTCGTCGCGCGTGCGGTGGACGTGCCGCGCGTGCTCGAGGGCGTGCTGACGGGGAGAGGCGGATGAGTCACCACATCGTGTCGGTGCAGGACCTCCGGTTCCGCTACCCCGACGGCGCGCTCGCGCTCGACGGCGTGTCCTTCACCCTGCACCACGGCGAGTCGGTGGGGCTCGTGGGCGCGAACGGCGCCGGGAAGTCGACGCTCCTCCACCACCTCGCGGGCGTGCTGCTCCCGCAGGCGGGCGCGGTCCGCGTCGGCGACTGGCCGGTGACGCGGTCCACGCTCTCGCAGGTGCGGCGCTCGATCGGCATGGTGTTCCAGGACGCGGACGACCAGCTCTTCATGCCCACCATCGAGGAGGACGTCGCGTTCGGCCCGCGGAACCTCGGCCTCCCCGAGCCCGAGGTGAACGAGCGGGTCGCCGACGCGCTCGCGAGGGTGGGGGCCGCGCACCTCCGGAAGCGGGCGTCGCACCGGCTGTCGGGGGGCGAGAAGCGGGCCGCGGCGATCGCCGCGGTGCTCGCGATGGGGCCGAGCGTGCTCGTCATGGACGAGCCGTCGTCGAACCTCGACCCCGCCGCGCGGCGCGCGCTCATCGGTCAGCTCCGCGCGTTCGAGCACACGCGGATCGTGGCGAGCCACGACCTCGATCTCGTGCTCGACGTGTGCGAGCGGACGATCGTGCTGGCGGAGGGGAAGGTCGTGGCCGACGGCGCGACGCGGGAGCTCCTCGCCGACGACGCCCTGCTCGCGCGGGCGCGTCTCGAGCGGCCGCTGCGGCTGCAGGGCTGCCCGCGCTGCGCGGCGGCGCGCGTCAGGGCCTGAGAGGCTCGGTCCGGCCGTGGGGCACGAGCCGCACCGCCGGAGCCTTCACGAGCGCGGTCACCCGCGCCCCGGGCGCGAGCTGCAGGTCGTCCGCGCTCTGGCGCGTCACGAGCGCGACGAGCGGGAAGCCGCAGTCGAGCCGCACGCGGACGAGCGGCCCCTCGAGGCCGGCCGCGACGACGGTGGCCCGGAGCCGGTTGCGGGCCGAGGTCGGCGCGCCGTCCGCGGGCTCGAGCGACACCTCCTCGGCGCGGATGCAGGCGAAGACGTCGTCGGTGGCGAGGTCGGACGCGATCGCGACGAGCGTCTTGCCCCCGACGTTCACGGTGGCGACCCCGTCGGCGCGCGAGACGACGCGGGCCGGCAGCACGTTCTCGGTCCCGACCACCCGGGCCACGTCGCGATCCGCCGGGCCGGCGAACACCTCGGCGACCGGGCCGGTCTGCAGCACGCGGCCGCCGATGACCACGGCGATCCGATCGCCGAGCGCGAGCGCCTCGGCGCGGTCGTGGGTGACGACGACCGCCGGCACCCGCGAGGCGACGAGGAGCCGGCGCAGCTCCGTCCGCAGCTCCTCGCGGAGCGCCTGGTCGAGCGCCGACAGCGGCTCGTCGAGCAAGAGGAGCCGCGGCCGCGGGGCCAGCGCGCGCGCGAGCGCGACCCGCTGCCGCTGACCGCCGGAGAGCTGCGCGGGCCGGCGGTCGAGGAGATCTTCCACCGCGCAGAGCCGCGCGGCCTCGCGGACGCGCTCGTGGCGCTCGGCGCGGGGGAGCGCGTGCGCCCCGTACCCGATGTTCGCCGCGACGCCGAGGTGCGGGAAGAGCGCGTACTCCTGGAACAGGAGCCCCACGCGGCGCTGCTGCGGCGGCACGAACGTCCGCGCCGCGGCGTCGAACCAGGTCTCGCCCGCGAAGCGGATCACGCCGGCGTCGGGCCGGTCGAGGCCGGCGAGCGCGCGGAGGATCGTCGTCTTGCCGCTGCCCGACGGGCCGAAGAGCACCGTGACCGGCGCGTCGTCGAGCGGGATGACCGCCTCGGCCGCGACGGTGGGGCCCTCGTGGAAGCGCCGCTCGAACCGGAAGCTCAGCGACCCCATGCGCCCCCACGTTCGCGCTGGAGCGCGTAGGTGACGACGAGCACGGAGAAGGAGATCGCGAGGAGCAGGAGCGAGGTCCGCCCCGCGGCGGCGTAGTCGAGCTGCTCGACGCTGTTGAAGATCGCGATCGAGAGCGTGCGCGTCTCGCCGGGGATGTTCCCGCCGACCATCAGGACGACCCCGAACTCGCCGAGCGCGTGCGCGAAGGCGAGCACGCAGCCGGCGAGGATCCCGGGCGCGGCGAGCGGCAGGCTCACGCGGGCGAACGTGCCGACGCGCGAGACGCCCAGGCTGTGCGAGGCCTCGACCAGGTTGTGATCCACGCGCGAGAGCGCGGCCGTGAACGGTTGGACGGCGAAGGGAAGCCCGTAGATCACCGACGCGACGAGCAGCCCGCCGAACGAGAACGGGAGCGGATGTCCGAAGAGGTCGGCCCAGGCGCGCCCGAGCGCGGTCCGCGGCCCGAAGGCGACGAGCAGGTAGAAGCCGAGCACCGTCGGCGGGAGGACGAGCGGCAGCGCGACCACGGCCTCGACGAGCACCTTGCCCCGCCAGCTCGTCGTCGCGAGCCACTGCGCGATCGGGAGGCCGACGACGAGGAGCGCGGCGGTGGTGAGGGCCGCGAGCTGGAAGCTGAGCTGGAGCGCTGCCGTGTCCACGAGGCGTGCCCGGAATAAGGATCAACGAGGCGCATACAGTAACACCAGGGCACATCACGAGCCACGAGCATCGACGCGCTTCGGGTG
>Ga0318493_10000333_pt1 | contig 13474 bp, 11 predicted proteins | sample GRESIP108b1f23_FD_203294 | JGI IMG/M metagenome (GOLD analysis project Ga0318493, IMG submission 203294) | Tropical soil microbial communities from Luquillo Experimental Forest, Puerto Rico - GRE.SIPMG.108b1f23 | ecosystem: Environmental > Terrestrial > Soil > Tropical forest > Bulk soil...
GAAAAACGGAACCATGCTCCGTATAGTGAGCGGAGCAACGTTCCGTTTCCTATGATGCCAGAACGGGAGGACTGACGCCCATGGCGCACGCAACCGGGCCGCGCTTCGGGATCATGACGGCCCCGATGCAGGTCAGCTACGGCGACATTCTGCGGGTCTGGCGCGAGGCGGACACGATCCCGCAGATCGAGCATGCGTGGCTGTTCGATCACCTCATGCCGATCGGCGGCGACCCGGACGGGCCGATCCTCGAAGGCTGGACCCTGCTCTCAGCCCTCGCCGCGCAGACCGGGCGGCTGCGCCTTGGGCTGCTGGTGACCAGCAACCGCTTCCGGCCGCCCGCGATGCTGGCCAAGATCGCCGCGACCGTCGATGTCGTCTCCGGCGGGCGGCTCGACTTCGGCATCGGCGCGGGCTCGCGGCCGGGCCATCCCCTGGCCCGGCGTGAGTACGAGGCGTACGGCCTGCCCTTCCACGACTCCGCCTACGCGGTCGGAAGCCTCGCCGAGGCCTGCACGGTCATCCGGCGGCTGTGGACCGAGGACAAGCCGTTCGACTTCGACGGCAGCTATCTCCACCTCACCGGGGCGTTCTGCAACCCCAAGCCCGTGCAGCGGCCGCAACCGCCGATGCTGATCGGCGGGCGCTCGGCCGCGACGCTGCGCGTGGTCGCCGAGCACGCCGACGTGTGGAACTACCCCGGCAGTGACATCGAGGACGCCGTCCGCCGCAGCGCCCTGCTAGACCGCTACTGCGCCGAGATCGGCCGCGACCCCGCCTCGATCATCCGGTCCCTCGTCCTGCCGGTCTCCTACGACCACCCCGGCAGTACCCGGGATTCGATCGCCGAGGCCATTGACGCCGGCCTGCTGGAGATCGTCCTGACGCTGCCGGCTCCCTATCCCGAAGACGTCGCACGGTGGGTCGCCAGCGAGCTGATCAGCAAGTCGGCCTGACGACGAGGCCGCCCGCCCCCGTTATTGGAGATCGTCAGGTCAGGCGCCGACGTAGGCTGCGAGGTGCTCGCCGGTGAGTGTGGAGCGGGCGGCGACGAGATCGGCGGGCGTGCCCTCGAAGACGATCCGGCCGCCGTCGTGGCCGGCCCCGGGGCCGAGGTCGATGATCCAGTCGGCGTGCGCCATGACCGCCTGGTGGTGCTCGATGATGACGACCGACTTGCCGGAGTCGACGAGCCGGTCCAGCAGGCCGAGCAACTGCTCGACGTCGGCGAGGTGCAGCCCGGCGGTTGGCTCGTCGAGAAGGTAGACGTTGCCCTTCTCGGCCATGTGCGTGGCCAGCTTGAGCCGCTGCCGCTCGCCGCCGGACAGCGTGGTAAGCGGCTGGCCGAGGCTGAGGTAGCCGAGCCCGACGTCGGCGAGCCGGCCGAGGACGGCCTGCGCGGCCGGCGTGCGCGCCTCTCCGGCGCCGAAGAACTCCCCGGCCTCGGTCACCGACATCGCGAGCACCTCGCTGATATCGCGGCCGCCGAGGTGGTAGTCCAGTACGGCTGCGTCGAACCGCTTGCCCTCGCACTGCTCGCAGGTGGTGGCGACGCCGGCCATCATCGCCAGGTCGGTGTAGACCACGCCGGCGCCGTTGCAGCTGGGGCAGGCGCCCTCGGAGTTGGCGCTGAACAGCGACGGCTTCACGCCGTTGGCCTTCGCGAACGCATTGCGGATGGGGTCGAGCAGCCCGGTGTACGTCGCCGGGTTGCTCCGCCGGGAGCCGCGGATCGCGCCCTGGTCGATGGACACCACGCCCTCGCGGCCGGAGATCGAGCCTTGCACCAGCGAGCTCTTGCCGGAGCCGGCCACGCCGGTGACCACGACCAGCACGCCGAGCGGGAAGTCGACGTCGACGTCCTGCAGGTTGTGGGTGCTGGCGCCGCGCACCTGCAGCGCCCCCGACGGCGTCCGCACCGATGGCTTCAGGGTGGCGCGGTCGTCCAGGTGGCGTCCGGTGAGGGTGCCGCTGGCCCGCAGCCCCTCGACGGTGCCCTCGAATACCACCTCGCCACCGGCGGTGCCGGCGCCGGGGCCGAGATCGACGGCGTGCTCGCCGATCGCGATCACCTCCGGCTTGTGCTCCACGACCAGCACCGTGTTGCCCTTGTCGCGTAGCCGCAGCAGCAGGTCGTTCATCCGCTGGATGTCGTGCGGGTGCAGCCCGATGGTCGGCTCGTCGAAGACGTAGGTGACGTCGGTCAGCGACGACCCGAGCTGCCGGACCATCTTGGTGCGCTGCGCCTCGCCGCCCGACAGCGTGCCCGACGGGCGGTCGAGGCTGAGGTAGCCCAGCCCGATCTCCACGAACGAGTCCAGGGTCTGCCGGAGCGCGGCGAGCAGCGGTGCCAGCGAGGGCTCGTCGAGGCCGTCGATCCATCCGGCCAGGTCGCTGATCTGCATCGCGCACGTCTCGGCGATGTTGATGCCGTTGATCCGCGAGGAACGGGCGGCCTGGCTGAGCCGGGTGCCCCCGCACTCGGGGCACGCGGTGAAGGTGACTGCGCGCTCCACGAACGCCCGGATGTGCGGTTGCAGCGCCTCGGAGTCCTTGTCCAGCATCGACCGCTGGACCCGCGGGATCAGCCCCACGTAGGTCATGTTGATGCCCGCGATCTTCATCCTGGTCGGCTCGCGGTAGAGGAAGTCGTGCATCTCCTTCTTGGTGAACTTGCGGATCGGCTTGTCCGGGTCGTAGAAGCCCGACTCTCGATAGAGCCGGGAGTTCCAGCCGCCTCCCGTGTAGCCGGGGACGGTGATCGCGCCCTCGGCGAGCGACTTGGAGTCGTCGAAGAACTGGGTGAGGTCGATATCGGAGACCGTGCCCCGGCCTTCGCAGCGCGGGCACATCCCGCCGGTAATGCTGAAGCTGCGCCGTTCCTTCACGGTCTTCCCGCCGCGCTCGAACGCGACCGCGCCCGCCCCGCTGATCGAGGCGACGTTGAAGGAGAACGCCTGGGGCGAGCCGATGTGCGGCTGGCCGAGCCGGCTGAATAGGATGCGCAGCATCGCGTTGGCGTCGGTGGCGGTGCCGACCGTGGAGCGCACGTCGCCGCCCATCCGCTGCTGGTCCACGATGATCGCCGTCGTCAGCCCCTCCAGCACGTCGACGTCGGGCCGCGCCAGCGTGGGCATGAAGCCCTGCACGAAGGCGCTGTAGGTCTCGTTGATCAGCCGCTGTGACTCCGCGGCGATCGTGTCGAAGACCAGTGAGCTCTTGCCCGAGCCGGACACGCCGGTGAACACCGTCAGCCGGCGCTTCGGGATCTCGACGCTGACGTCCTTGAGGTTGTTCACGCGCGCGCCGTGCACGCGGATCACGTCGTGGCTGTCGCCGCCGGGCCGCGCAGCTGGCTGCGGGCCCGTCCTCGTGGCCGTGCTCATCGTGTCTCCATCTGTGGCCCAGCCCCCGCGGGGCCGTGCTCATCGTGTCTCCATCTGTGGCCCAGCCCGCGCGGGGCTGGGCGTCAGCGGTCCTGAAGCAGTCCGAGGACGTTGCCGTCGGGGTCGGTGAACGTGGCCACCAGGCGGCCGCCGCCGACGTCGCGCACGGGGTCCTTCACGGTGCCGCCGGCCGCGGTCACCTCGGCCAGCTTCGCCTCGATGTCCGGCACGTGCCAGTAGGCCACCGGCGAGGTCATCCCCTGCGGTCCGCCGCCCGGCACCAGCCCGATGTGCTGGCCGGCGGCATCGAAGCCGACATAGTAGTCCGCGTCGGCCGACGGCGCTACGCCGAGCAGGGCGGCGTACACCGGCTTGGCCTTGGCCAGGTCGGACACGGGATGCAGCACGGTCTTGATTCCCTCGGTGGAAGAGCCGGTCATGGTCACTCCTGAAGTAGTTGGTCACACCTACCCGGTGTGTCTTGCCTGCAGCCAGGCTAGTTGCGGCTCGATGACCGGCGCTTCTCCAATCCTGACCGTTTTGGCGCGGCCCTGGCCGGGGGCATTGACCCGGGCCGGGCCGCGGCCATGATGGGGAGCAATGCTGCGGGAACGGGTCTTCCTGGGCGGCCAGGCCGTGTCGATGTTCGGCGACGGGCTGGCCCTGCTGGCCGTGCCGCTGCTGGTCCTGCAGCTGACGCGCAGCCCGGTGGCGGCCGCGCTCGCGTCGCTGCCCGGCAGCCTCGGTTACCTCGTGGCCGGCCTCCCGGCCGGAGTGCTGGCGGACCGCCTGGACCCGTGGACGATCCTGATCGGCGGCGATATCGTCCGGGCCCTGATCTTCCTGGTGCTCTTCGTGCTGACCGGGTCGCCGTCGGTCTCGCCGGGAACGATCCTGGGGCTGGCCTTCGCGGCCGGCGCGGTAACTGTCTTCTTCGACACCGCGCTGGCCATCGCCGTGCGGGACGTGTTCAGCGGCGCCCGGCTGATCTCGGCGAACTCGTGGCTGGAGTCCGCCAGCCAGGCCGGGCAGATCATCGGGCCCGGCGGCGCCGGGCTGCTGGCCGCGGCCGGGCTGCTGCACGTGTCGATGCTGATCGACGCGCTGACGTTCCTGGTGTCGCTGGCCTCGCTGGCCGGCGTCCGCCGCCGCTACCGGGCCGCGCCCGGACCGGGCCGGCCCGCGGTGGCCTGGCGTGCCCTGCTCGGTGAGCTGGGCGAAGGGATCAGGTACCTGACCGCCACCCGCCTGCTGGCCACCCTGCTGGTGTTCCTGCTGGTGGTGAACCTGGGCCTGGGCGCCGACAAGCTGATCATCTTCCTGGCCAGCGACACCCTGCACCTGCCGCCCGGCCAGGTCGGCCTGGTGGTCAGCGCCGGCGGCGTGGGCGGGCTGCTGGGCGCGGCCAGCACCGGCCTGCTCTGCCGGTGGCTCGGCCCGCTGCCGGTGATCACGCTGTGCTGCGGTGCCTCCGGCCTGGCCCTGCTGCTGATCAGCGCGGCCACGTCGATGCCGGTCGCCCTGGCCGGGAACCTGCTCTACGTCTGGGCGATCATCGCCGCGAGCGTCACGAACCGGTCCCTGCGGCAGGTCCTCGTCCCGCGGGAACTGCTCGGCCGGGTTACCGCCTCCTGGCGGCTCGGCGGCCAGGCGACCACCCTCGTCGGAGGCGTCCTGGCCGGGGCCATGGCCGGGCTGCTCGGCGACGATCCCAGGCCGGTGTTCGCCGCGGCCGGCTGCCTTACCCTGCTCACCGTGTCCGTGGCCTGGTTCGCCGGGCTGCAGAAGGAAGACGGCTCCCAGGTCGCCGTCTCGCTGACCGCGAAGTGACCGGATCCCGGGGTGATAGCAGGTTTGCGACAACACCCCTGGCTTGGCCTTCATGTCGCATTTTCGCTAGACCTCGGCCCGCGGGAGACCGATGCTGGGCGAGTGCACGAGGACAGCGAACGCTGCGTCCGGGCCGTCCAGGCCAAGGATGCGCGCTTTGACGGCTGGTTCTTCACCGCGGTGGTCACCACCGGGATCTACTGCAGGCCGAGCTGCCCGGTGGTGCCGCCGAAACCGCAGAACATGCGGTTCTTCCCCAGCGCCGCGGCGGCCCAGCAGGCCGGGTTCCGCGCCTGCAAGCGATGCCGGCCGGACGCCAGCCCGGGGTCGCCGCAATGGAACGAGCGCGCCGACCTGGTAGCCCGGGCCATGCGGCTGATCGCTGACGGGGTCATCGACCGGGACGGCGTCCCCGGGCTGGCCGCCCGGCTGGGTTACAGCGTCCGCCAGGTGGAGCGGCAGCTGCTCGCCGAGCTGGGCGCCGGCCCGCTCGCCCTGGCCCGGGCCCAGCGGGCGCAGACCGCCCGGCTGCTCATCGAGACCAGCTCGCTGCCGATGGGCGACATCGCCTTCGCCGCGGGCTTCGCCAGCATCCGGGCCTTCAACGACACCGTGCGCGAGGTCTTCGCGCTCTCCCCCACCGAGCTGCGCCGGCGCGCCGGCCGCGGGCTCCCGGCCGCGGCGCCCGGGATCCTGCCCCTGCAGCTGCCGCTGCGCACCCCGCTGTGCCCGGACAACCTGTTCGGCCACCTGGCGGCCACCGCGGTACCCGGCGTCGAGGAGTGGCGGGACGGGGCCTACCGGCGCACCCTGCGGCTGCCGCACGGGCCGGGCGTCGTGGCGCTCGCGCCCGGGCCGGAATACATCTCCTGCCAGCTGTCCCTGACCGACCTGCGCGATCTCGGGATCGCGATCAGCCGGTGCCGGCGGCTGCTCGACCTGGACGCCGACCCGGTGGCCGTAGCCGACCTGCTGCGCCAGGACGCGGTGCTGGCGCCGCTGGTCCAGAAGGCCCCCGGCCGCCGGGTGCCGCGCACGGTCGACGCACCGGAATTCGCCGTGCGGGTCGTGCTCGGCCAGCAGGTGTCGACCGCGGCCGCCCGCACCCAGGCCGGCCGCCTGGTGGCCGCGTGCGGCGAGCCGGCCGACGACCCGGCGGGCGGGCTGACGCACCTGTTCCCCGACATGGCCACGCTGGCCGCGCTGGATCCGGGCACGCTGGGCCTTCCCCAGGCGCGCCGCAGCACTCTCAGCACCCTGACCGCCGCGCTGGCCGACGGCGAGATCGACCTCGACGTCGGCAGCGACTGGGAACAGGCCCGCGCCCGGCTCGGCGCGCTGCCGGGGCTCGGGCCCTGGAGCGTCGAGACCATCGCCATGCGCGGCCTCGGGGACCCCGACGCCTTCACCCCCGGCGATCTCGGCGTCCGGGCCGCGGCCCGGCAGCTGGGCCTGCCGGCCACGCCCGCCGCGCTGACCAGGCGCGCGGCCGCCTGGCGGCCCTGGCGCGCCTACGCGGTGCAGTACCTGTGGGCGACCGGCCACCATGCCATCAACCAGATGCCCGGATGAAGGGACGTCCAGCATGAAATCGAGCACGTCACCCAGGTCGCACGCCGTGGTGGACAGCCCGGTCGGTCCGCTCACGCTGGTCGCGGCCGACGGGGACCTGGTCGGCCTGTACATGACCGAGCAGCGCCACCGGCCCGGGCCCGAGGAGTTCGGCGAGCCAGCCGGCGACCCGGACGGCGAGCCGTTCGCCGAGGCCGCCAGCCAGCTGCGGGAGTACTTCGGCGGCCAGCGGACCGAGTTCGACCTGCGGCTCGCCCTGGCCGGCACCGCGTTCCAGCGGCGTGTCTGGGCTGCCCTGCAGGACATTCCCTACGGCCAGACGATCTCGTACGGCCAGCTGGCTGACCGGATCGGCCAGCCGTCGGCGTCGCGGGCGGTCGGCCTGGCCAATGGGAAGAACCCGGTCGGCATCATCGTGCCCTGCCACCGGGTGGTCGGCGCCGACGGCGGCCTGACCGGCTACGGCGGCGGGATCGAGCGCAAGCGGTACCTGCTGGCCCACGAGCAGCGGGTCAGCGGCCAGACGCTGGCCTGAGGAGACCAGGCGCCGGCCTAGGCGGGCCAGGTCGCGTACGCGCGGACCGGGAACGTGCCGAACCCGGCGACCGCAGGCGGCACGGCGCTGAACCGGAACCCGGCCGCGGGCAGCGCACCCAGGGTGGTCAGGTGCTCGCAGACCGGGACACCCGCGGCCAGCAGCAGCGAGTGCGCGGGGCGCTCCGGGTCCGCGGTGTCGTCGATGTTGATCGCGTCGATGCCCACGAGCCGGGCCCCCGAGTCGGCCAGGTGGGCGGCGGCCGCGGCGGTCAGGAACGGGTGGTCGCCGGCGTAGGCGGCGGTGCCCCAGTGCCGGTCCCAGCCGGTACGGACCAGTACCGCCCGGTCCCGGACCTGATAGGGCAGGAAATGCCCGCGGTCGACGGCGCGCGTGCGGCTGCCCGTCACGTCGACCACCACCGCGTCCAGGTCGGCCAGCCGGTCCAGCGGCAGCGCCGCCAGATCGGCCCCGTCCGGGTAGCGGTGGAACGGGCTGTCGACGTAGGTGCCGGTGTTCCCGCACAGCGTGATCTCCCCGATCGCGAAGTGCACGCCCGGCGCGTACCGGTTCGCCGGAAGCCGCGCGCTGACCGATTCGGCCCGGACCCGCGGCGCCGGCAGCCCGGGAACCGTGACCATCCCGTCGGCCAGCGGATGGCTGAGGTCGATCCGCCGCAGCTCCTCAGGCGCGGGCCCGGTCTGCCCCCCGCGTCCCGCCGGGGCGGCCCGCTTGTGCCGTTCTGTGATAATCCGGGCACCGAGGATCTCGACCTGGTCGGCCATCAGCAGGCCGAGGTCGGCGACCAGGGCCTCACCGAGGCCAGGCCCGGTCAGGCCCGGATCGTCGATGTCGATGCGGAATCCCTCACCGCGCAGGCTGCCCCCGTTGGAGAAGGTGATCTCGAAGTCGAGTTCGGCGCGGTACTGGGCGGCCGGGTCGCTCACCGGTGCGCTCCTTTCCCTCACTTCAGGCCGCGAGCGCCCGCGCGACGCCGCCGGTGTACCGGTCGAGCTGGCTGCCGTCCGCGTCGTGCGTGGGGTTGACCTCGGTCAGGACGAGCCCGGCGAACGACGGATGCGCCCGCAGGACGCGCAGGCAGGCGATCACGTGCTCGAGCCGCACGCCCGAGCCGTAATGCGGGAAGTTGCCGAGCGGCAGGTCGCCGGAGTCGATGACGTCCACGTCGAAGTGGACCAGCACCGGCCCGCTGGCCGCCGCGACGCCCGATACCGCCCGCGCCGCCGCGCCGGCCGGATCGGGGATGAAGGCGGGCGCCTCGGCCAGGCTCACGCCCGCCTCGGCCAGGTAGGCCCGGCCCGCGTCGTCGGTCTCCCGCGGGTCGGCACCCACGATGGCCAGCCGGGGACCGTCCAGCAGCGGCGGCTCACCGTCCAGCCCGGCCAGCTCGGGCGCGCCCCGGCCGAGCAGGTGGGAGACGCCCATCGAGTCGAAGATGCCCGAGCCGCCGGAGTCCGGCAGGCCCACGTCGGTGTCGCCGTCCACGTAGACCAGCCCCACGTCCGGGTGGCGCCGCCGCATGCCCGCGACGACCCCGAGGGTGATCGTGCAGTCACCGCCCACGACCAGCAGCAGTCGGCCGGTTCCGGCGGCCGCGGCCGCGGCGTCGGCCACGTCCCGGGCCACGCGGGTCACCGCCGGCAGGTTGCGGGCGCCCGGATGGTCATGGTCGACGGCGAACGGAGCCTCCGGCAGGTTCCCGGTGTCCTGCACGGACTCTCCCGCCGCCGCCAGGCGTTCCAGCAGCCCCGCCGCGCGCAGCGCGTCAGGCGCCCGGTCCTGGCCCGCATGATGGGCACCGGCGCTGCTCGGAACGCCGATCACCGTCCAGTCACCCATCGGTACGGCTCCTCTCCTCCGTTACCTTCATTTTCATGATGATGGTGACGAGCATAGAGTCGTGGCCGATCCCCTCGCAACCAGCTATCATCGAATGATGGTGACGGATACCCGGTCCGGCCCGACCATCGGACCGCCGCGGATCAGCGTCGCCCCCGGCGACCTCGAGATCGTGCAGAGGTTCGTCAACACGCTGGATATCGAGAACGGCACCGACGAGTTCGACTCCCCCGCCGGGCTGAGCGGCTGGCTGGCCGGCAGCGGTCTCATCACGCCGCAGGCCGCGGCAGGGCGGGTCCGGCCGGACGAGGTTCCTGTCTCTGCGGCCTTCCGGAACCGCGCGGTGGCGCTGCGGGAGGCGTTGCGGGACGTGCTGAGCCTGCACGCACCCGGGGCGCCGGACGGCGCCCGGGCCCGCGCGGCCGCGGCCGAGCTGCGGAAGGCCGCGAGCACGCTGCGGATTCGGATCGAGGTCGGTGATGACGGGCGGGTGGCCCCGGGGCCGGCCGGCGCGGGCGCGGCGGCCGCGCTGACCAGGATCTTGCTGCTCGTCGCGGAGGCCGAGCGCGCGGGAACCTGGTCCCGGCTCAAGGCCTGCAGCGCCAGCGACTGCCGCTGGGTGTTCTACGACCGCTCCCCCACCCGCAGCGGCTGCTGGTGCTCCATGCGCATCTGCGGCTCCCGCGCGAAGTCGCGCGCCTACCGCCGGCGTGCGGCGGCCGGGCCGGGCGGAGACCTCGGGGACTTGAGGATCGAAACATAGAAATATAGCTTGTCTCCTATGAGTATGGTGTCAGCCGGCCTGTGGTCGGCTCCGTGCGGTGACGGCTCCACCCCGCGCCGGTACATCGTGGCGGACGTGTTCACCGACACCCCGCTGCAGGGCAACCAGCTCGCGGTGTTCACCGACGGCCGGGGCCTGCCCGCCGGGCAGATGCAACGGGCCGCGCGCGAGCTCAACCTCTCCGAGACCGTCTTCTTCCTGCCGCCCGAGCAGGACGGCGACCTGCGGATCCGGATCTTCACCCCGGCCAGCGAGCTGCCGTTCGCCGGCCATCCCGTGCTCGGCTCGGCGTTCCTGGCCGGGGAGCTGCTGGGGACGTCGGCGGTACGACTGGAGACGGGCGCCGGGGTGGTGCCCGTCGAGCTCCAGCGCCGGGGCGAGCAGATCGTCTCCGGCCGGATGGAGCAGCCGATACCGGACTGGGCGCCCTACGAGCAGCCGGAGCGCCTGCTGGCCGCCCTGGGCGTGGCCGGCTCCGGCCTGCCCGTGGAGGCCTACCGGAACGGTCCGCGGCACGTGTTCGTCGCGCTCGACGGCGAGGCGGCGGTGACCGCGCTGCGGCCGGACCTCGGCGCGCTGGCCGACCTGGGAGAGATCGGCGTCAGCTGCTTCGCGGGCGGCGGGGGGCGCTGGAAAACCCGGATGTTCGCGCCCGGCCTCGGCGTGTCCGAGGACCCGGCGACCGGCTCGGCGGCCGGCCCGCTCGCCATTCACCTGGCCCGGCACGGCCGGACCGGCTTCGGCGAGGAGATCGAGATCCGCCAGGGAGCGGAGATCGGCCGGCCATCGGTGCTGTACGCCCGCGTGGATGGTTCTCCGCAACGGATAGAACGGGTGCTGGTCGGCGGGTCTGCGGTGGTCGTGGCCCGGGGCGAGTACCGGCTGGGCTGAACGATGCCCGATGCCGAGCTCTTCGCGGTGCTGGCCAGTGCGCGGCGGCTGCAGGTGCTGGAGTGGCTGAAGGACCCGCGGGCGCACTTCCCGCCGCAGCGCGACGGCGACCTGGTCGACGACGGGGTGTGCGTGTGCTTCATCGCCGCCAAGCTCGGCGTGGCCCAGCCCACCGCCACCGCGCACATGCAGCGGCTGGCCCGGGCCGGGCTGGTCACCTCCCGGCGGATCGGCCAGTGGACCTTCTACCAGCGCGACGAGGACGCCATTACCGCGGTCAAGCAGAGCATCGCCGCCGGCCTGTGATGCGAACCCCGGGTTGCCCGGCCAGAACCTGACTATGCTGTCAGGTCGGGCCGACATGGCCCTGGCCAGCAGCGCAGTACCGAAATTCGATAGTAAATATGGTCTTAGATCAGGTTCGCAACAATTTCGAAGAGCCCAACAGTTTCGTCGGCCGCGAGCGCGAGCTCGCCGAGCTGAACCGGCTCGCGGCCTCGATGCGCGCCGTGACCCTGTGCGGGCCGGGCGGCATCGGGAAGACACGGCTCGCGCTGCGGGTCCTCGCCGGGCTGGCCGATGACTTCCCCGACGGGGTGTGGTTCGTCGAGCTCGGCGATCTGCGCCAGCCCGAACTGGTCGTGTCGCGGGTCGCGTCGGTCATCGGCGTGGACGAGGAGCCCGGCCGGCCGCTGCTCGAGACGCTGGCCGACGCGCTCAGGCCGCGCCGGCTGCTGCTGGCTCTCGACACCTGCGAGCACCTGATCGAATCCTGTGCCCGCCTGTGCCACCGGCTGCTGGCCGGGTCGCCGGGGCTGCACGTGCTGGCGACGAGCCGCGAGCCGCTGCGGATGGCCGCCGAGGCCGTATGGCAGGTACCGCCGCTGTCCCTGCCGCAGCCCGGTGTGGCCGGTACGCCCGAGGAGCTGTGCGATTACGAGGCGGTCCGGCTGTTCGGTGACCGGGCCGAGGCCTCGCTCCCCGGGTTCGCCCTCGATCCGGCCAACGTGTCCGCCGTGACCGCGCTCTGCCGGTCGCTGGACGGCGTCCCGCTGGCCATCGAGCTGGCCGCCGCCTGGGTCCGGGCGCTGTCGGTGGAACAGATCCTGACCCGGCTGGATGACCGGTTCCGGCTGCTGGTCAGCGGGGACCGGACCGCGCCGCCTCGCCAGCGCACGCTGCGCGCGGCGATCGACTGGAGCCATGACCTGCTGGACCACCGGGAGCAGGTACTGCTGCGCCGGCTGTCGGCCTTCGCCGGCTGGTCGCTGGAGATGGCCGAGCAGCTCTGCCCCGGCGGCGACCTGCCGGCCGGCGAGGTCCTCGACCTGCTGGCCGCGCTGGCCGGCAAGTCGCTGGTCGTGGTCGACACGCCGGCGCACGGCCAGGCCAGGTACCGGATGCTCGACACCATCCGCGAGTACACAGCCGCCCGGCTCGCCGAGGCCGGCGAGACCGCGATGATGCGCCACCGCCTGCGCGATTACGCGCTGCGCGAGACCGAGCGCCTGATGAGCATGGCGATGACGCAGGTCCGGGCCCCGTGGTCGGTGACGGTGGAGACCTTCTACCGGTTCGACGCCGATCGCGGCAACCTGAGGCAGGTGCTCAGCGACTGCCTGGCCGAGGAAGACGCCGAGACCGGGTTGCGGTTGTGCGCGGTCATGTCTCCCGTCTGGATCGTGCGGGGCACGTTCGCTGAGGGCGCCGAGTGGTTCGACTCCTTCTTCGGCCTCGGCGGTGCGCCGGTACCGGACGCGGTGCGAGGCCCGGCCCTGGTCGGCCGGGCTCAGCTCGCCCTGGCCAGCGATCCCGAGCCCGCGCAGGCGCGGGCCGCGGCGGGACTGGAGCTCTGCCGGGCGGCCGGGCAGGATTTCTGGACGGCGGCCGCCCTCAACCTGCTCACCGAGGCCGCGCTGCACGCCGGCCAGGCCGATCAGGCCGCGGCCCGCGGCGACCAGGCCCTGGCGGTGGCCCGGCGGGCCGGGGACCGGTGGAACGAGGGATACGCGCTGGGCACCACGGCGGCCGTGGCCGGGCTGCGCGGCGACCTGCCGGAAGCGGAGCGGCTCGGCGCCGCCGCGCTCGCGATCATGCGCGACATCGATCAGCAGTGGGGAGTGGCCCGGACCCTGCTCGGCCTGGCCAGCCTGGCCAGGCTGACCGGCGATGCCGGTGGCGCGCAGCGGCGCTACGAGGAGGCGCTGGCCATCCTGCGGGTGCTCAACGCGCGGCCCGAGATCTCGCGGTGCCTGGCCGGCCTCGGCCGGATCGCGATCGACCGGGCCGACCCGGCCCTGGCCCGGCAGCATCTCGCGCAGAGCATCGAGCTAAGCCGTTCCACCGGCAGCCGCATCGGCACGATCCGCGGGCTCGAGGCCTTCGCCATCCTGGCCGTCGCCGAGCGGCGGCCGGAGCAGGCCGTGCAGCTCGCCGCCGCCGCGGCCGCGCTGCGCCAGGCGGCTCACCTGCCGCACCAGCCCGGCGCGCTGACCGAACGCTGCCTCGCCGCGGCCCGCGGCCTGGACACCGAAGCCGTGACGCGACTACAGGCCCAGGGCGCGGCCCTGGACGCCAGCTCCGCGGTCGAGCTGGCGCTGGTGGGCCCCCTCCCGC
>Ga0318493_10000338_pt1 | contig 13417 bp, 10 predicted proteins | sample GRESIP108b1f23_FD_203294 | JGI IMG/M metagenome (GOLD analysis project Ga0318493, IMG submission 203294) | Tropical soil microbial communities from Luquillo Experimental Forest, Puerto Rico - GRE.SIPMG.108b1f23 | ecosystem: Environmental > Terrestrial > Soil > Tropical forest > Bulk soil...
GTCCATGGGCTCCACGTTCACCTTGCTGCGCGTGTAGTCCATGAGGCCCTTCGCGAGCACGCCCATGCGCTTGCTCTGGTCGAAGATGATCTGAGCGTGCCGCGGCGCGTTGTCGAACGACTGCTTCTCGGCGTCCTTCAGCAGCATCTGCGCGCGCGCGCTGATGGCCACGAGCTGGTTGTTGAGCTCGTGCCCGATGCCCGCGGCCAGCTCGCCCTTGGCCGCGAACCTCGCGTTGCGAAGGTTCACCTCCTCGGCCTTCTTGAGCTCGAGGTAGCGCCGGTCGGACTGGAAGAGCATGAACAGCGGCGCGTAGAACAGCAGTACGCCCGGGTAGCCCACGGTGGTGTACGAGATCACCATCAGCGGCGTGAGCAGGAACGAGGCGGCGTCCACCTCGATGCGCGCCATGTACAGCCAGTCCTCCATCAGCACCTGCCGGAAGCCCCGCCCCGCCGACCACGCCACGGCGAGCGCCACCATGGCGCGGTTGACGACGAAGTACCCGACGACGAGCCCGACGAACGGCAGCATGAGCGACGTGGCGTGCGCACGGTCCAGCAGGCCGCCGTCCGCGCCCACGGGCAGCGCCACGCGGCCGCCGAGCGCCTGGAACAGGAGCGCGCCCACGGCGGTCGCCACCGCGATCTGCCCGGAGTTGAACGCCACGCGGACCAGCGGCTTCCGCGTGAGGAAGAGGTCGGCGATGAGCGACGTGAGCACCGAGATCCAGATGCCGGCGCCCGCACCCCACAGCACCGCGCTCGAGAGCCCCGCCGTGGCCGACAGGCTCCACGTCGCGCCGCCGGAGATGGTGTTGCTCCACATCGTCTCGGAGACGACACAGATGACCGTCCAGGCCACAAAGTGGCCCCAGTCGTCCGCGAACGCCCGCGGCCAGCCGAGCGCCAGCACGGCGACGGCCGCCACGACCGTGGCGGCGACGTAGGCCTTGAGCCGCCGGCTCATCGCGCCTTCGCCAGCGGCTCGGGCCGCGTCCCCGGTGTCCGCGCGCCCACCGGCTGGACGCCGAGCCCGGGCCGCTCGGAGAGCCGGATCTCGCCGCGCTCGCGAGGCGCGCCGTCGAACGGGTCGTCCTTCACGAGCCAGTGGCCGTCGAGGTCCAGGTAGTCGACGAGCGGCGCGAGCTGCGCGGCGGCCGAGAGCGCGAGGCTCGACTCGACCATGGAGCCGAGCATCACCTTCATGCCGTGCGCGCGCGCGGCGTGGATCATGCGCTGCATCTCGCGCAGGCCCCCGGTCTTCATGATCTTCAAGTTCACGCCGTCGACGCGGCCGGCGAGCAGCCCGATGTCGGCGAGCGTGTGCGCGCTCTCGTCGGCGAAGACCGGGATCGGGCTCCGCTCGCGCACCCAGCGAAGCCCGTCGAGGTCGCCGCACGGCACCGGCTGCTCCACGAGCTCGATCTCGAGCGGCTCGATCTGGCGCAGCACCCGCACCGCATCGGCGGCGCTCCACGCCGTGTTCGCGTCCACCTGCAGCCGGCCCTTGTAGCCCGCGCGGATACGCCGGAGGTTCTCGACGTCGCCGGGCGCGCCGAGCTTCACCTTGATCATCGGGAAGTCGCGGACGGCCGCGAGCTTGCGCTCCATCTCCTCGGGAGCCGCCATGCCCAGCGTCACGCACGAGCGCGGCGTGCGCGCCGGATCGAGGCCGAAAAGCTTCCAGGTCGGCTGGCCGAGGCGCTTGCCGATCCAGTCGTGGAGCGCCATCTCCAGCCCGGCGCGCGCAGCGCCGTGGCCCTCGAGCACCCCGTTCATCCGCGCCTCGATCGCGTCCAGCGCGAACGGATCGTCGCCCAGCACCGGCGCCCACGCCGCGAGCGCGGCCTCGACCAGCTCCTCGGTCTCGCCGTAGTAGTGCGACGGCGCGGCCTCACCCAGGCCCTCGATGCCGTCGTGCTCGAGGCGGACCACCGTGTTCCGGTGCGCGCGGCGCGAGCCGTGCGCGATACGGAACTCGAAGATCGTGGCCAGCTCGAGCGGCTCGGTGTGAAGCTTCATGCCGCGGCAGCCTCCATGCTATTCGTTCGATGCCCGCCGCTTGCGCTCGTCCAGCCGGCGCATCAGCTCCGTGGCCACGGTGTCGGCGCCGAAGCGCACCGGGTCGACCGTGGGCAGCCCGGTGAGCTGCTGCGCGTTGTCGATCGCGCGCCGCGCGTCGAGGTCGTCGAGCATCATGGTGTTGATCGAGAGCGCGAGCACGGGCGCGGGGCGTAGCCAGCCGGCGGCACGCTCGTTGTCGCGGATGATCTCCGACAGCGAGCGCAGCCGCGGCGCCGGGCCCGCGTCCGAGAGCTTCATGTGCGTGCGCCCCGACTGGTGGCAGAGGATCATCGCCTCCGGACAGGCGCCGTGCATGAGCCCGAGCGCCACGCCCGAGTAGGCCGGGTGATGGATCGCGCCCTGGCCCTCGACCAGCACCACGTCGGCTTCGCGAGCGGCATCGAGCACGAGCTTCTCGACGGCGCCGGCGACGAAGTCCCCGGGCACCGCGTCGATCGCCGCGCCGTGGTCGGCGACGAAGATGCCGGTCTGCCCCGTGGCCACGAACGCGGAGCGCACGCCGCGGCCCTGCAGCTCGGCGTGCACCTCGAGCGCGGTCGTCATCTTGCCGACGTTGCAGTCGCTGCCCACGGTGAGCACGATCAGCGCATCCGAGCTGGCGGCGCGCCGCGCCGCGATCGGCCGCGCCGCGGGCGGGCGGCGCACGTCGTGGATCGAGCAGCCCTTGGCGCGGGCCAGCGCCGAGAGCTCGGGATCGTCGGCCAGGAACACGTGCAGGCCCGAGAGCACGTCCCAGCCGCGCAGCAGGGCCTCCGCCACGACGCGGCGCCACGACTCCGGCAGCGTGCCGCCCTGCGGCGCGATGCCGAGCAGCAGCGAGTCGGGGTCGTACGCGGCCGCGGCCTCGAGCCCGGCCACGACGGGGATGTCGCCGCCCACGCCGACGCAATCGTCGCACGTGCGCCCGGCACGCCCCGAGTCGATGACCGCCACGACCTCGCTCGTGCGGTAGCGCAGCACGCCGAGCGCGGTCTTGGCGTCCATGGGCGTGAAGCTGCCCTCCGCCATCACCGCGATGCGTCTCTTCTTCCCCAGCATGGACCCTCTCTGACGCGGCCTTGCACCCGCCGAACCGATTCCCCGCCGTGACGCGCACCCGCGGCGTCCGCCGCGGACGCCAAGGCGAGTCAGCGCAGCGACTCGTACACCTGGACGTACCGCCCGACCATCTCCTCCGCACTGAAGCGCTCGATCGCCACCCGGCGACCGCGGCGCCCCATGGTACGACGAAGCCCCTCGTTCGCCAGCAGCTTCAGGACCGATGCCGTGTAGCCGGCCACGTGGGCCGGCTCGTGCAGGAATCCCGTGAACCCGTGCTCGACCACCTCCGGCAGGCCGCCCGCGTTCGAGCAGACCACCGGGACCTCGGCGCTCATGGCCTCGAGCGCCACGAGGCCGAAGCTCTCGGAAGAGCTTGGCAATAGGAATACATCGGCCAGCGGCAGCATTTCCTCCATGCAGTCCTGGTTGCCGAGGAACAGCACGTCCCGGTGCACGCCCATCTCGCGGGCGAGCTGCTCGGCGCCGGCTTTCTCCGGGCCGTCGCCGACCATGACCAGCTTCGCCTGCAGCCGCTTGCGAACTTCTGAAAATACCTGAATGACCACCGGGATGTTCTTGACCGGGCGGAAGTTGGAAGCGTGCATCAGGACTTTCGTGCCGGGTCCGCCTAGCCGCAGCCGGCCCGCGCGCCGGGGGGCGAACACGTGTGGGTCCACGAAGTTGTAGATGACCTCGATCGGCTTCGTGGTCCCGAACGTGGCTTCGGCGCGCTCCTTGAGGAAGCGCGACACCGCGGTGAGACGGTCGCTCGACTGCATGCTGAACTGCGTGATGCGGAAGAACGAGGGCTCTGCTCCGACCACGGTGATGTCGGTGCCGTGGAGCGTGGTGACCACGCCCAGCTCGCGCGGCAGCATGATCTGCTTGGCGAGGTAGGCGCTGGTCGCGAACGGCATCGCGTAGTGCACGTGCAGCACGTCCAACGAATAATTCTCGACCACCTCCACCATCTTGGTGGCGAGCGCGAGGTTGCTCGGCGCCTCCTCGAACACCGGGTAGGCGGCTGGGGTCGCCTCGTGGAAATAGATGTTGGGCTCGAAGCTCCGGAGCCGGAACGGCAGCCGGCTTGCGATCAGGTGCACCTCGTGGCCGCGGCGCGCAAGCTCGCGGCCCAGTTCCGAGGCGACGACGCCGCTGCCGCCGAAGTGGGCGTAGCAGCTGATGCCGATCTTGAGCTTTCGCTTGCTGCCGCGGCGGGCGGGCGCCGCGTGCCGGGAGCGGGGCGCGGCCGTGCGCCGTCGTTCAGCCACGCGCGGCCCCCGACCTGGAGTTGGACCCCGCTTCGGCGGGCGAACCGAGCAGCGTGCGTGCGTCCAGCACCGCGAGCGGGCCGCGCACGCGGTAGCCCTCGGCGTGCGTGACGCCGGCGAGCGCACCCCAGGCGCGGGCGCGCGCCTCCACGGCTTCGAGGAAGCCGGGCGCGGTGAGGTAGGTGGCGGGGCCCGCCGCCGGGTCCAGCTGGCTCGCGTGCGCGCGCAGCGCGGCCTGCCGCTTCTCCCACACCTCGCTCACGTCCACGAGGAGGTGCGGTGTCACGCCTGAGCGGTGGATCGCGAACAGCAGCCGCGCCGGGCGGAAGCGCTCGCCGGGCGCCTCGAAGCGCGCGAGCCCCGAGAGGTAGCAGGCGCGCGCCACCAGGCTCGAGCCCTCGACGTGGTCCGGGTGCTCGTCGTGCCGGTCGGGCGCCACCACGAGCGCCGGGCGGTGCTCGCGCAGGCAGCCCACCACGCGCCGGAGCTGCTCGGGACTCCTCGCGTCGAGCCCGGTGTCGGGAAGCTCGAGGTTCACGCGCAGCGCCACGCCCAGGCGCTTCGCCGCCTCGGCCGCCTCGCGCGCACGCGTCGCGACGTCCCCGCGGCTCGCGCGCTCGCCCTGCGTCAAGTCCACAAGGCCGACCGCGTGGCCGTGCGCGGCGAGCCGCGCGGCGAGCCCGCCGCAGCTGAGTTCGATGTCGTCCGGATGCGCGCCGAAGCAGAGGGCGTCGAGCGCCATCAGGCCTCCAGGAGGTAGTGCTCGTGCACGCCGGACGCCGTTGCGCGCGCGTGCTCGGCGGCGAGGTCGCAGAGTCCGCGCACGACATCGCGCCCGCGCCGCGCCACCGGCTCGAGCGATGCGAGCCGGCGCTCTTGAAGTCTGTCGCCCGGCTGGAGCACGTAGCGGAGCCGGCGCCAGAGCGGCTGCTCGCGGTCGAGCCGCCCGCGCGCCTTGCCGAGCACGCCTTCGGCGAGCCGCGAGACCTGGAAGTCGATCTTGCCGCGCGCCGACTCCACCATCTGCGGCAGGCTGGCGTCGAAGCCGCGCGAGACCTCGGTGAGCCGCGCCATCGACTGGTCGGCCGCGGCGCGCGCGGCGGCGAGCGCGCGCTGGAGCTCGCCCGGCACGCGCGTCTCCGCGACGCGCCCAAGCACGGCGTCGGTGTGCGCCACCACGTCCCACGCATCGCCGCCCGCAGCCTCGGCGAGCGCCACCGCGGCCGGTGGCAGCCAGGTCGCGCTGAAGCGCACCGCGGGCGCCGCGGCGTGGACGCCGACCGCCTCGAACACCTCGCGGAGCTGCATCAGGTAGGCGAGCTCGCCCGGACCGCAGGCCATGGCCACGGTGGGGAACACGCCGTCCTGCACCGCCGCGCGCAGCGCGACGCTCGGCGAGAGCACCACGGATGCGCCGCGTGCGCGCGCGTCGGCGGCCGCGATCTTGTTCCTTCCGGCCTCGCCCACCTCGAACACGAACGAGTCGAGCGCGGCGTCGGCGAGCGCGCGCCGCCCGGTGAGGGCTTCCAGCCGCGCGCCCGCGGCGCGCGCGGCAGCGTGCATCGCGTCCGCCTGAGCGAGGTAGCGATCGAGGATCGGCCGCGCCGCGGCGCGGAACGCCGAGAGCCGCGGCTCGACGACGACGAGCCCCTGCTCGGCGAAGAGCGCCAGCCACAGCGCGCTCATCGCCTCGCCGAGGTCGCGCGCGCGCGCGAGCGCACCGCGCCAGGCCTCCGCCGCCTGCGCCACGCCGGGGAGGCCGCGCCACGCCGCGAGCGCCCGCTCGCCCAGCTCGCGCACCGGCCCGACGGCGATCGCACCGACGAGACCGCCGTCCCGGTGCGCATCGTCGGGCAGCTCGAAGTCCGCGAGCTGGAGCTCGGCGTCACAAACGGTGGCGCCGCGGATCTCGTCGAAGTCGGAGTCCTCGCTGTGCGTCCAGAAGAGCGGCACGCAGGCGGCGCCGGTACGACGCTCGACCTCGCGCGCGAGCCCCACCGCGGCCGCGGTCTTGTGGAGCGAGTAGAGCGGCCCGCCGAGCGGCGCCGGCTGCTGCCCCGCGACGGCCGCCACCGCCTCGCCGCGCGCGAGCCGGTCGAGGTTGGCGACCGAGGCCTTCGACGCGCCGAGCCGGCGGTGGTACTCGGCGAGGGACTCCGCCAGGGCGGCCGGCAGCGGACCGCGCTTCGCCGCGGCCAACGAGCGCAGCGCATCGGTTTCGCGCCAGGAGGTGGCGACGCGCTCGCGCGCGATGGCTCCGCCCGCGAGCAGGTCGAGCGTGAGCGGGTCCGCCAGCAGTCCGTTCTCGGGGACGGCGGCCACGCGGGCGCGGACCGCCGGCCCCGTCACCGACAGCGCCCCGGGGACCATGTGCGGCCGAAGTGACGACAGGCCTTCGACATGCGGCTCTGCGACAGCGCGCTCATACGGGGTCGCACATGGGGTCGCATATGACGTGGCATCGTAGGGGCCTCGCGCTCGAGGGTCAAAAGTCCGGGGCGGTTTGGATGCGGTCGGGCGCACCGGGGCTCGGCCCTTGGGCTTGGGCGGTCTTCAGCGTGGCCCGCGCCGACCGGCCCGGGCGTCGTGGCGATCGCCGGCCGCTTTGCCCAGGTGGCGTGACGCCCGCTCCCAGGTGCGCGCGGCGATCGCGCGCTCGCGGTCGCCACCCACCACCTCGCCGATCGCCAGCGCCTCGCGAATGTCCTTGGCGTGCGCGCCGACGCGGAACGCGCCCAGCACGTGGCTCACGAGCTGCCGCTCCCATCCCAGCGCCGCGAGCGCCGAGACCGTGATCAGCTCGCGGTCGCGCGCCGAGAGACCGGGCCGCGCGAGCACGCGGCCGTAGCCGTGCTCCACCATCCACACCGCGAGGTCGGGATGCAACGCGCGCACCGCGGGCAGGAGCCGCGCGAACGCCGGGCCGTAGACGCGCCGGCAGAGCGCCCCGCCACGCCGGCGCCACGAGGCGGCGGCGCCTTCGCGCGTGCGGCGCGCGCGCCCGGGCCACGCGGCGTTCAGCGCGCGCAGCCCCTCGAGCGCGCTCGGGAAGCCGGCGTAGAGCATGAGCATCAGCGCCGTCTCCTCCGCTTCGCGGCGGCTCGCCCGTGCGCGGCGCGCGTCGGCGAGCGCCACGGCGGCCAGGTCCTCGTGTCCGCGCGACATCGCCGCGGCGAACGCGCACAGCGCGCGAGTCGCCGCGGTGCTCGCGCGGCTCGGGCGCGCAGCCCACGCCCGACGCGAGCGCAATCTTGACGCTGTCATGGGGGGCGGAGAGTATCGGCCGCTCCCACGCCCGGGCAAGGCTGCGCTCGCTCGGCGCTCCGCCGTAACCCGAAGGGAAACATGATCGGACCGGGCCTCCCCCCCGAGGAAGTGCGCCGCGCCGCGTGGTCGGCGGTATGGACGTTCCCGAGCATCCTGCTCTCCTCGTTCGTCGTTGCCTGGGGCGCCGAGTGCGCGCAGTTCTACATCTCCCAGGGGCTGGCGCTGGCGCTGCTCGCCTGGATCCAGGTGCTGCCGGAATTCGCGGTGGAGGCGGTCATCGCCTGGCACCGCGACGTGCCGCTCATGACCGCGAACTTCACCGGCGCGCTCCGGCTGCTGACCGGCCTCGGCTGGCCCATGATCTGGGTGGTGTACGCGCTGTCGCGGCGCGCCCGTGGCGAGGCCCGCTTCTGGCGCCCGATCGAGCTCGACGCGGAGCACGCGGTGGAGGTGGTCGGTTTGACGCCCGCGCTGCTCTACTTCGCGTACATCGTATGGAAGGGCTCGCTCGGGCTGCTGGACGCGGGCGTGCTGCTGCTCATGTACGTCACCTACCTCGTGATCCTCCAGCGCATCCCGCCCAAGGAGCACGAGGAGATCGAGGACACGGGCATCGTGCCGAAGGTCGTCCTCGGCCTGCGCTCGCCGTGGCGCGCGATTGCCGTGATCGCGCTCTTCGTCATCGGCGGCGTGATGCTGTACTTCACCGCGCAACCGTTTCTCGGGAGCATGATCGGCCTCGCCACGACGCTCGGCGTGTCGCAGTTCGTGTTCGTCCAGTGGGTGGCGCCGTTCCTCTCGGAGTTCCCGGAGTTCGTGACCACGTCGTACTGGGCGCGCAGCCGTGGCAAGGCCGGCATGGCGCTCATGAACATGGCCTCGAGCAACATCAACCAGTGGACGGTGCTGGCGGCGATGATCCCGATCGTGTACTCGATCTCGATCGGCGCGCCGACCGACGTACCCCTGGCCGCGCACCGCACGGAGCTGCTGCTCACGCTGCTCCAGGGAGCTCTCGGCGTGGTGCTGCTCTCCAACTTCAACTTCCAGGCCTACGAAGCGCTCGGGCTGCTGGCGTTCTGGCTGGTGCAGTTCGCGGTGCCGGACTCGCGCGAGGTGATGTGCTGGGCCTACTCCGCCTGGCTGGCGTTCGAGGTGGTCTCGGCGCTGTGGCGGCCCGGGCGCCTGCGCGCGTTCCGTGTGTTCCCTGCGCTGTGGAGTGGGCAGCGCGTCGCGCAGCCCTGAGGCGCGCGTCGAGCTGCGGCCGTTCGGGCTGGCTGTGTCCACGTATGCCGTTTGCAAACCCACAGCCCCTGCGCGGTCGTCACGGATGCCACGCGCACGAGCAACTCCTCCTCGCACCGTATGTCCACCACGGGCTATGTTGGTGCTTGACTCGACCCCTTGCCAATGGCCACTCTGATTGAGCGCGCCGATAGCCGTCGAGCCGCGCTGCGTCATCCTGTGCTGTGGTCGCACGCGCACGTGACGTCGTCCTGCCATGCGCCTGGTCCGCCACGCGATGGCGCGGCTGCGTCACGGGGGAGGCTTCTGTGCGCCCGAGCTGTGCGATCGCGTTGCTTGCCGCCTGCTCCCTGTTCGCCGTGCGTGCGCGCGCGGCCGACGAGATCCACTGGACGATGCTCAGTCCCACGTCGGTGGCGTTCGATTGGCGTGGTCAGGGCACGACGCTCCGCTACGGCCTCACAACGGCCTATCGCTCCAGCGTCACCGGCACCACGCCGACGCCGCTGCCGTTCTCGTCGGTCGGGCCATTCAATGAAACCATCATCACGGGGCTCGCCCCGGGCGTCTCCTACCACTACTCGCTGGACGGCGGCCCCGACCACCGGTTCCACACGACGCCCGCGCACGGTGCCACCTACACCGTCTACGTTGAAGGCGACATCGGCGACACGACGAGCTATGCGGACATGGGCGCCATACAAACCCTCATCGCGCAGGGCGCCCCGTCGTTCGTGCTCGCGGTGGGCGACCTCACGTACGGGAACGCGAACGGCCAGGCGAAGGTGGACAACCATTTCAACAACGTCATGAAGTGGTCCCAGGACGCGGCGTACATGCCGGCATGGGGCAACCACGAGTGGGACGAGCCAACGGACGACTTCCGCAACTACAAGGGCCGGTTCGCGCTCCCGAACCCGCAGACATCGCCCGGCGCGCCGTCGGTCGGGGGACCGGGCAAGGACTGGTACTGGTTCGACGCCGGCACGGTGCGGTTCATCGCCTACCCGGAGCTGTTCCCGGGCGCGTGGGCGGACTGGTACACGAAGGCGACGCCACTCATGGACGCGGCGCAGGCCGATCCTTCGATCCAGTTCATCGTCACGTTCGGCCACGAACCGGCCTACTCGAGCGGGCACCACCCGGGCTCGCCAACGCTCAAGAGCTACATGGACTCGCTCGGCGCCGGGCACAGCAAGTACGTGCTCAACCTGAACGGCCACAGTCACGACTACGAGCGGACGAAGCCGCAGAGCGGCGTCGTGCACGTCACCGTGGGCACCGGCGGTGCGGCACTCGAGGAGGACGGGAGCTGCCTGTGGCTCATGTGCACGCAGCCATCGTGGTCGGCCTATCGCGCCTTCCACCATGGCACGCTCCGGCTGCGCTTCACCCCCACGTCGATCCACGTCGACATGATCTGCGGCCCGCCGGGAGGCGGTGCGACTGACGTCACGTGCGCCTCCGGCGACGTGATGGACGCGCTGGTGATCGGCACCGACGTCACCGACGCGCCGGGCCCGCAGGTCGGAGCGGTTCTCGCGATCACGCGCGTGGGGCCGAATCCTGCGTCGTCGCCGCTCCACGTCGAGTTCTCGCTGGCGTCGGACGCGCCCGCGACGCTGGAGCTCGTGGACGTGGCGGGCCGCCGCTGGCTCCACGACGAGCTGGGCTCGCTCGCGCCCGGCGGACACACGGCCACCGTGTCGCTCGCCTCGCTTCCCGGCCCGGGCGTGTTCTGGCTGCACCTCTCACAGGCCGGGCGCGGCGTCGTCTCGAAGGTGATCGTCGTCCGCTGACGGATCCCGCACCGCACGACAAGCGGCGCACGCGGGACGACCCGCCGCCCGGCCGCAGGGTCGACGAGCCGACGATCGCAGCGCCGCACACTTTCGTCCGCTGGCCGCGGGCCCCTGCGTGAGCGGGCCCCGCGGCCTGTGCATCAGGAGATCGCGAGCGGTGCGAGACCGGCATCCGGGGGTGTGCCCGGCCGATCACGCCCGGGAATCGTGGTTTTGGTCCGCAAGTCCGCCGCGATGGGCCAGTTGCGGAGACACGCCCGGGCACCAGTCCGACCGCTCGTTTTCCCTGGAGGAGCCCGGGAAGATCGGAGGGCCGGAGACTCTCCGGTCGCTCGCGGGTTTCCGTGGACTCCTGCGCCGGTCGGACGCGCAGCGCTTCCGTGGCTCCGTCCGGTGCTCGCGGCCGCATTCACGGTCGCGACATTTGAAAGATTACGCCGCGCGCAATCGCCTCTCCATCGGGGAGGTCGGACATCCGCGTGCGGAAGTCACGCATCCCCCGCTCGGGTCATCACCCGAGCGCGCGACTCAGACGCGGATCAGACCGCGCCGGATCGCGTAGTGCACCAATCCCGCCGTGTGGTGGATGTCGAGCTTCGTCATGAGCCGCGTGCGGTGCGTCTCCGCGGTCTTCACGCTCACGCCGAGGATGCCCGCGACCTCCTTCGTCGAGCGGCCCTCGGCCACGAGCTGCAGCACCTCGCGCTCGCGCGGCGTCAGCGGATCCGCGGGGCTCGTCGAGCCCGCGAGGAACGCCTGCACGACCGCGCTCGACACGCTCGGCGACAGATAGATGCGCCCCTGCGTCACCTCGCCGATCGCGCGCACCAGGTCGGAGCCGGCCTGGGTCTTGAGCACGTAGCCGCGCGCCCCCGAGCGCAGCGCCTCGATCACGTAGGCGTCCTCGCCATGGACCGTGAGCACGATGATGCGCATCTCGGGCACCTCGCGCAGCAGCTCGCGGCAGGCGTCCACACCGTTCAACCCGGGCATGCCGATGTCCATCACCGTCACCTCGGGCTCGAGCAGGCGCGCGAGCTTCAACGCCTCGCGCCCGTCGCGGGCCTCCCCCACGACCTTGAACCCCGCGGCCTCGAGCAGGGACCGCAGGCCCTCCCGAACCACAAGGTGATCGTCAGCCAGCAAGATCCGTGTCGGCACGAGAACCCTCCAGAGGAATGTGGATGTCGAGTCTCACGCCGCGGCCTGGCGAGGTTTCAATGCGCAGCGATCCGGCCAGCGGGGACAGCCGCTCGGCCATTCCGGCCAGTCCGAGGCCGGGACCCGCGCGCGCGCCGTCGAGCGCGACGCGCTCGAAGCCCACGCCGTTGTCGGTGATCGTGCAATGCACGGCCGATGCCTCGCGCGCGACCCTCACTTCGACGCGGGTCGCATGCGAATGACGGGTCGCATTCGTGAATGCCTCCTGGGCGATGCGGTAGAGCGCGGTCTCGATCGCGGCCGGCAGCCGCTCGGTCGTCCCGTCCTCCACCTGGATCGCGATCCCCGAGCGCTTGCTCACGCCATGTGCCAGCTCGCGAAGCGCCGGCAGCAGGCCGAGATGGTCGAGCAGCGTCGGTCGCAGCTCGTGCGAGAGCCGCCGCAGCTCGAGCTCCACCTCCTCGAGGCGCGTGCGCACCGGCACCAGGGCGTTGCCGGCCGACGGCCCGAGCCGGCGCTCGGCGGCGTCGAGCGCGAAGTGCACGGTGGCGAGCAGCTGGCCCGCCGTGTCGTGCAGCTCGTAGGCGATCCGGCGCACGTTCTCCTCCCCGCGCTCGTTGAGCCGGCGCAGCGCGCGCGTGGCGTCGCGCGCGCCGCGGTACTCCATCTCGAACGGCGAATAGCACTCGAGCGCGAACGCCTCGAAGCGCTCGCGCACGTCGGGCGGCCGCACCCCCCCGCTTCCGGCTCCGCCCCCGCGCCAGGCACGGTGGAGCATGGACGCCATGTCCATGGGACCGAGGCCCTCCTCGACCGCGCGGCGCGCGATCTCGTACGCCTCGTGCAGGGTCTGCTCGTCGCCGCGCTCGAGGTGTCCGCGCAATGCCTCGGACAGGCGCTGGACCAGGGAGACCGCCGTCGTGCTCATGCGGCGCCGTCCCGGTAGCGCGCCACGAGGACCAGCGCGTCGTCGGTGGGCACCGCGTAGCGCTCGAGCAGGTTGCTCGCGAGGCGCTCGGTGGAGTCACTCGCGCGCGGGTCGGGCGTGAACCCGGCGCGGATGCCGTCGGTGGTCACGATGAGCGTGTCGCCGACGTGGAGCGAGCGCGTCACCGGCCGCAGCGGCGGCAGCGAGCGCCCGATGACGCCGTTGTGCGTGAACATGTTGTCGTGCCGGGCCGTGCCGGCCGGCTCGGCGCGCCACAGCACGGCGCGCACGTCCCCGACGCCGATCCACGTGAGCGAGTCCGCGCGTGCGTCCACCATCGCGAGACCGAGGACGACCCCGCGCGTCGCCTGGAGCGCACGGTGGCACTCGACGACGATCGCCGCGGGGAGCAGCTGCGTCGAGCGCTCCATGGCCGTCACCGCGCGCCGCGCCGCGAGCGCGGCCTCGGACCCATGACCGAGCCCGTCCACCACCGCGATCAGCAGCCCGTGCTCGATCGGCTTGACGAGACAGGCATCCCCGAGCTCGGCGCCGCCCGCGGCCGGGCGCGAGGCCACGGCCCACTCGAGCTCGCCGAGCCTCACCGCACCCATT
>Ga0318493_10000350_pt1 | contig 13313 bp, 10 predicted proteins | sample GRESIP108b1f23_FD_203294 | JGI IMG/M metagenome (GOLD analysis project Ga0318493, IMG submission 203294) | Tropical soil microbial communities from Luquillo Experimental Forest, Puerto Rico - GRE.SIPMG.108b1f23 | ecosystem: Environmental > Terrestrial > Soil > Tropical forest > Bulk soil...
GACCGTGGGCGTGGGCCACGGCAAGAAGGCGGCCAGGAACATCGACGCCTGGTTGCGAAGCGGCGGGCTGCGCGGCGCCGCCCCGCCGGACCAGGCCAAGCACCCGGGCGTCACGTTCGGGCAGCTGAACCTGTGGTACTTCGGCGACGCGGCCCGCCGCGAGCCGCCGGAGGCCGCTCCGGACCAGCGGACCGCAGACTTCGCCGAGGTGGTCGGCGGCCTGTCCGAGCAGCAGGCGGTGTACGAGGCGCAGCGCTGCCTGTCCTGCGGCAACTGCTGCGAGTGCGACGGCTGCCTGGGCGCCTGCCCCGAGGACGCCGTGATCAAGCTGGGGCCGGGACACCGGTACCGGTTCGACTACGACAAGTGCACCGGCTGCGGCGTGTGCTACGAGCAGTGCCCGGTGCACTCGATCGAGATGGTCCCGGAGGGCCCGGACGCGGAGCGCGGGGAGATGACGGAGGGATGACTACGCGTGCCACGGTTGACGGCAACGAGGCCGCCGCGTCGGTCGCCTACCGGCTCAGCGAGGTCTGCTGCATCTACCCGATCACGCCCTCGTCGCCCATGGCCGAACTCGCCGACGAGTGGTCCAGCCGGGGCCGGCGCAACGTCTGGGGTGGCGTCCCCTCGGTGGTGGAGATGCAGAGCGAGGGCGGGGCCGCGGGCGCCCTGCACGGCGCGCTGCAGGCCGGCGCGCTGGCCACCACGTTCACCGCGTCGCAGGGCCTGCTGCTGATGATCCCGAACATGTACAAGATCGCCGGCGAGCTGACCTCCGCGGTGCTGCACGTCGCGGCGCGGTCGCTGGCCGCGCAGGGGCTTTCCATCTTCGGCGACCACTCGGACGTGATGGCGGTGCGGCAGACCGGCTTCGCGCAGCTCGCGTCCGCGTCGGTGCAGGAGGCGCACGACCTCGCGTTGGTCGCGCACGCGGCCACGCTGGCCACCCGGGTGCCGTTCGTGCACTTCTTCGACGGGTTCCGCACCTCGCACGAGCTGAACACGATCGAGCTGCTGGACGACGACGACCTGCGGGCGCTGGTGCCGCAGGAACTGGTCCGCGCCCACCGCGGCCGGGCCCTGTCGCCGGATCACCCGTTCGTCCGGGGCACGGCGCAGAACCCGGACACCTACTTCCAGGCCCGGGAGACGGTGAACCCGTTCTACGCCGCCGTGCCGGACGCGGTGCAGGACGCGATGGACGCCCTGGCCGGGCGGACCGGGCGCCGCTACCGGATCGTGGACTACGCCGGCCACCCGCAGGCCGAGCGGGTGATCGTGGTGATGGGCTCCGCCGGGCAGACCGTCGAGCAGACCGTAGCCCACCTGTGCGCGGCCGGCGAGCGGGTCGGCGTGGCCCAGGTCCGGCTGTTCCGGCCGTTCCCGGCGGCCGTGCTGCTCGGCGCGCTGCCGGCGTCCGCGGCCCGGATCGCGGTGCTGGACCGGACCAAGGAGCCGGGGTCCGAGGGCGAGCCCCTGTTCCTCGACGTGACCGCCGCGCTCGCCGGCTCGTGCATGGATTCACAACGGGACCGTCTCCCCCTGGTCATCGGCGGCCGCTATGGGCTGTCCTCCAAGGAACTGACCCCGGGCATGGTCGCGGGAATCTTCGCGGAACTGGCCCGGGGGCGGCCGCGGCGCCGGTTCACGATCGGCATCACCGACGACGTGTCCGGCACCAGCCTGCCGTACGACCCGGCGCTGGACATCGAGCCGCCGGGCACGGTCCGGGCGGTGTTCTTCGGGATCGGCTCGGACGGCACGGTCGGCGCGAACAAGAACACGATCAAGATCCTCGGCGACGAGGGCCAGTACGCCCAGGGCTACTTCGTCTATGACTCCAAGAAGTCAGGATCGCAGACCGTGTCGCACCTGCGGTTCGGGCCGGCGCCGATCCGCGCGCCGTACCTGGTGCAGCAGGCCAGCTTCGTCGGCTGCCACCAGTTCGGGCTGCTGGAGCGGGTCGACGTGCTCGGCCGGGCGGCGCCGGGCGCGACGCTGCTGCTCAACTGCGCGCATCCGCCCGAGGAGGTCTGGGACGCGCTGCCCCGGCCGGTTCAGGAGAAGATCCTGGCCAAGGGGATCGACGTGTACGCGATCGACGCGGGCCGGATCGCCCGCGCGGCCGGGCTGGCCGGCCGGACGAACACGGTCCTGCAGACCTGCTTCTTCGCGATCTCCGGCGTGCTGCCGCGCGACGAGGCCATCGCCAAGATCAAGTCGGCGATCGCCAAGACCTACGGGCGGCGCGGGGCCGAGGTGGTCGAGCGCAACCACGCGGCGGTCGACCGCGCGGTGGAAGGGCTGCACCGGATCGAGGTGCCGGACCGGGTCACCTCCGCCCGGGACCTGCCCGCGGTGGTGCCGGCCGGCGCGCCGGAGTTCGTCCGCACGGTCACCGCGGCGATGATGGCCGGCCGCGGCGACGACCTGCCGGTCAGCGCGCTGCCCGCGGACGGCACCTACCCGAGCGGGACCACGGCCTACGAGAAGCGCAACATCTCCGACCTGGTCGCGCAGTGGGATCCGGACCTGTGCATCCAGTGCGGCAACTGCAGCTTCGTGTGCCCGCACAGCGTGATCAGGTCCACCTACTACGACCAGGCGTTGCTGGACGGGGCGCCGGAACCGTTCCGCTCCGCCCCGCTGGACGCGCGCGGCCTGCCGGACACCCGGTTCACCCTCCAGGTGTACGTGGAGGACTGCACCGGGTGCGAGCTGTGCGTGCAGGCCTGCCCGGTCAGCGCGCCGGGCAACACAGCGCTGGGTACCCCGGGCCGCAAGGCGATCAACCTGGCCGCGCGCGAGCCGCTGGTGGACGCGGAGCGGGAGAACATCGCGTTCTTCGAGACGCTGCCGGTGGCCGACCGGTCCCGGGTGGACTTCGGCACCGTGCGCGGCACCCAGTTCCTGCAGCCGCTGTTCGAGTTCTCCGGCGCCTGCGCGGGCTGCGGGGAGACGCCGTACGTCAAGCTGATGTCGCAGCTGTTCGGCGACCGGCTGCTGGTCGCCAACGCGACCGGCTGCTCGTCGATCTACGGCGGGAACCTGCCCACCACGCCGTGGACCGCCGGGCCCGACGGCCGCGGCCCGGCCTGGTCGAACTCCCTGTTCGAGGACAACGCCGAGTTCGGGCTGGGGTTCCGGCTGGCCGCCGACCGGCACACCGAGCTGGCCCGCAGCCGCCTGGCCGAGCTGCGGGAGATGGTCGGCGCCGAGCTGGCGGACGACATCCTCGGCGCGCCACAGCGGCGCGAGTCGGAGCTGCGGGCGCAGCGCGACCGGGTGGCCGAGCTGAAGGGGCGGCTGTCCGGACTGGCCGGCCGGGACGGTCGGGATGGCCGAGACGGGCTGGTCGCCGACCTGCTGAGCGTGGCGGATTACCTGGTCCGGCGCAGCGTGTGGATCGTCGGCGGGGACGGCTGGGCCTACGACATCGGGTCCGGCGGGCTCGACCACGTGCTGGCCAGCGGGCGCAACGTGAACGTGCTGGTGCTCGACACCGAGGTCTACTCCAACACCGGCGGCCAGTCGTCCAAGGCCACGCCGCTCGGCGCGGTGGCCAAGTTCGCCGCGTCCGGCAAGACCATGCCCAAGAAGGACCTGGCGCTGCAGGCCATCGCGTACGGCTACGTCTACGTGGCGCGGGTCGCGATGGGCGCGGACCCGCAGCAGACCCTGCGCGCGTTCCGCGAGGCCGAGGCCTACGACGGGCCGTCGCTGATCATCGCGTACAGCCACTGCATCGCGCACGGCATCGAGATGCGCAACGGCCTGGACCAGCAGTACCGCGCCGTGGCCAGCGGGTACTGGCCGATGATCCGGTACGACCCGGTGCTGCGCGAGGCCGGGGCCAACCCGTTCCTGCTCGACTCGCCGCGGCCGCGGATCCCGCTGGCCGCCTACACCCAGCGGGAGCTGCGGTACCGGACCCTGGGCAACACCAACCCGGCCGAGGCCGAGCGGCTGGGTGCCCTGGCCCAGCAGGCGGTGGATCAGCGGTGGGACACCTACGAGGAGATGGCGAGCCGCGGCCCGGCCCACTTCCCGGCCGACGCGCGGGCCGGCCGGGCCGCCGTGCCGCCCGCCCCGGTCGCCGATGCCGACGAGGAGGGCTGATGGACCTATCCACCCGGTACCTGGGCCTGGAGCTGCGCAACCCGCTCGTGGCCTCGGCGTCCCCGCTGTCGAACACCGTCGACGGCGTCCGGCGGCTGGCCGACGCCGGCGTCGGCGCGGTCGTGCTGTTCTCCCTGTTCGAGGAGCAGCTGCGGCGCGAGGCGGCGCAGAACGCGGCGCTGGCCGAGGCCGGCACCGAGAGCTTCGCCGAATCGCTGTCCTACTTCCCGGCCGAGGCCGAGGCTGACCCCGGCCCGCGCCGCTACCTGAGCCTGCTGGAGCGCGCCGCGGCCGCCGTGGACATCCCGGTGATCGCCAGCCTCAACGGGTCCACCACCGGCGGGTGGACCGGCTACGCGGCCGCCCTGGAGCAGGCCGGCGCGGCCGCGATCGAGCTCAACATCTACCATCTGCCCGGCGACCCCCTGTCTCCCGGCCGGGACGTCGAGCAGCGGCACGTCGAGATCCTCACCGCCGTCAAGGCCGTGGTCCGGGTGCCGGTCGCGGTGAAGATGAGCCCGTTCTACAGCTCCGCCGGCCAGATGGCGCAGCGCCTGGACCGGGCGGGCGCCGACGGCCTGGTGCTGTTCAACCGGTTCCTGCAGCCCGACATCGACCCCGAAACGCTGACCGTGTCCGCTCCGTTCGGGCTGTCCAGCCCGGCCGAGGGCCGGCTGCCCCGGACCTGGATCGCGCTGCTGGCCGGGCGGGTACGCGCCTCGCTCGGCGCGACCACCGGCGTCGAGGACGCCGCGGACGTGGCCCGGTACCTGCTGGCCGGCGCGGACGTGGTGATGACCGCGTCGGCGCTGCTGCGGCACGGCCCCGGGTACGCGGGGGCGCTGCTCGACGGGCTGTCCGGCTGGATGGCGCGCAAGGGGTTCGCCGCCGTGGCCAGCGCGCGCGGCCTGCTGTCGGTCCCCTCCGGGACCGACGAGGCCGCCTGGGAGCGCGCGGGCTACGTCGGCGCGCTGCGGGCCGCCAACCTCGGCCACGGCCCCTGGTAACCTCGCCCGGTATGCCTGACCGCGACCGTCCGGCGCCCGTTCCCGGTACCCGCGGCAACGCGCTCGGCCTGCGGCTGGCGCTGGCTTTCCTCGCGGTGGCGCTGGTCGCGGTGGCCCTGCTCGCCGGGCTGACCGCGGCCTTCGCCGCCACCGACGTGGCCGCCCTGGCCAACCACCAGCGCACGGAGCTGACCGGCGCGATCGCGGTGGCCGCCGCCGCGGCGTGGGACAAGAGCCACAGCTGGGCCCCGGCCGACCTGTCCCCGGTGCTCGACCTGGCCGAGCAGACCGGCGCGGTCGTGCAGATTCGCGACGCGTCCGGCCGGGTCGTGGCCCAGTCCCGCGGGTTCGCCGCGCGCGCGTCGGCCCCGCAGTACAGCAAGCCGGTCAGAGTGCGCGGCCAGCGGCAGGGGGAGGTCGTCGTCCGGTTCACCGGCTCCGGCCTCGACGGCGCCGACCGCGGCCTGGAGGTCGCGCTGCTGCGGGCCATCGCCGGCGCCGCCGGCCTGGCGGCGCTGCTCGCGCTGGTGACCGGGCTGGCCGTAGCCCGGCGGATCACCCGCCCGGTCGAGCGGATCATCGGCGTGACCAGGGCCATGGGCCGCGGGGAGCGCAGCGCCCGGGTGGGCCCGGTGGCCGCGCCCGGCGAGCTGCGCGAGCTGGCGGCGGCGTTCGACCAGATGGCCGACACGCTGGCCCGGCAGGAGCAGCTGCGCCGCGACCTGGTCGCCGACGTCGCCCACGAGCTGCGTACCCCGGTCGCGGTCCTGCAGGCCGGGCACGAGGCGCTGCTCGACGGGGTCACCGAGCCCACCCCGGACGAGCTGGCCTCGTTGCGCGACGAGGTGCTGCGGCTGGCGCGCATGGTCAGCGACCTGCAGGGCCTGGCGGCGGCCGACGCGGCCGCGCTGCACCTGTCACCGCGCCGCTGCGACCTGTCCGGCCTGGCCACCGACGCCGTGGCCAGCCTGGCCGGCCGGTTCGAGGCGGCGGGCATCACCGTGCAGCAGGACCTCACCGAGGCCGAAGTCATGGCCGACCCGCGCTGGCTGCACCAGGTCATCACGAACCTGCTCACCAACGCGCTGAAGTTCACCCCGGCGGACGGGCGGGTCACCGTCCGGACCGGGCCGGACGGGCCGAACGCGGTGCTCACCGTCATCGATACCGGCATCGGGATTCCCGCCGACGAACTGCCGCACATCTTCGACCGGTTCTGGCGCGGGCGGCAGGCCGCGCAGACCTCGGGCAGCGGCATCGGCCTGGCCGTCGCCGCCGAGCTCGCCCAGGCGCACGGGGGGCAGCTGACCGTTACCAGCCAGCCCGGGCTCGGGACCCGGATGACGCTCACCCTGCCCGGCGCCTGACAGGCCGCCGGGCAGCCCCGGGGCGCGGCGCCCCGGGGCCACCGGCCTGCCGTCATATCGGCGCGCTGCCCGCGTGCGGCCCGGGGGCGGCGGCATGGGGCAGCGGCCGCCGGGCCTAGGCCCGGTCCTCGAGGAGCTACACGACCGCCGCGATCTGTCTCTCCTCAGCTCAGTCGTAGCGGGCGGTGCCCGCCGGCCGTGGGGACGGCCTGCGGAGCGCGAGGTCGCCCGACGACGCCGGTCTCGCCCCCACCGGACCGGAGGGGTGGCGACCGTTACGCGAGGCGGGCACCGCCTGCTACCCCCCGCGGGCGGCGCTGGAGTCTCATCGAGCCGCCCGGCTGCTCCATCAGCAGACACCGGCGCCGTGCACGCCAGGTGCAGACCATATGGACGAGATGTGGAGCACGCCCGTCCTTGACAACCCGAGGGATAACGGCTACCTATATAACCGTTAGAGGAGGCGGGCTCATGCAGCAAGAAGTGATCCTCGCGATGCTGGCTAAGGAGCCGTCACACGGCTACGAGCTGCGCGCGCGGCTGCGGCAGGCCCTGGGCCCGCTCGGTGACGCCATGAACGACGGGCACGTCTACGTCACGCTGACCCGGCTGGAGAAGGCGGGCCTGGTCACCTCCGAGCAGGCGGCCGGGCTGCCGGACCGGCCGGACCGCAAGGTGTACGGCCTGACCCCGGCCGGGCAGGAGCGGGTCACCGGCTGGCTGGCCGAGGTCAGCTGGCCCAAGCCCGACCTCGCGGAGTTTCACCTCAAGCTGATCGCGGCGGCGGCGGCCGGGCTGGCCGACCCGCTGACGATCGTCGACGCCCAGCGGCGTGAGCTGCTGCGCCGGCTGCGCGACGCCCAGCGCGTAGCGCTGGGCGAGCCGGACGGCTCGGCCGCCGGGCTGCTGCTCGAGGGCATCGTGCTGCGACTGCAGGCCGACCTGCGCTGGCTGGAGGCCTGCGAGCGGAACTGGACCCCCCGGAAGGATCGATCATGAGCGACACCGGCGCATCGGTGCTGCGCGCCCGCGGGCTGCGCAAGGAGTACGGCCAGGGCGAGGGGCTGGTGCGCGCGGTCGACGAGGTCGACCTGGACGTCGCCAGCGGCGAGACCGTGGCGGTCATGGGGCCGAGCGGCTGCGGCAAGTCGACGCTGCTGCACCTGCTCGGCGGGCTGGACCGGCCGACCGGCGGCGAGCTGTGGCTGGCTGGCCAGCGCCTCGATCAGATGGGGGAGCGGGCCCTGGCCCGGCTTCGGCGGGGGGCGGTCGGGTTCGTGTTCCAGGCCTTCCACCTGATGGACGAGCTCACCGCGGTGGAGAACGTCGAGCTGCCCGCGCTGCTGGCCGGCCAGCCGGCCCGGGCGGCCCGGCGCCGGGCGTCCGCCCTGCTGGACCGGGTCGGCCTGGCCGACCGGGCCGCCTTCCTGCCGTCGGCGCTGTCCGGGGGCCAGCGCCAGCGGGTCGCGATCGCCCGGGCCCTGGTCAGCGAGCCGGCGGTGGTGCTGGCCGACGAGCCGACCGGCAACCTGGACAGCCAGGCCACCGTGGAGGTGCTCCGGCTGTTCGAGGACCTGCACGAGGCCGGGCAGACGCTGATCATCGTCACCCACGACTCGCGGATCGCGGCCACCGCCGACCGGCTGATCTCCATGCGCGACGGGGCGTTCATCGACGAGACCAGGCTGACCGGCGGCAGCACCGGGAACCTCGGCTCCCTGGCCGGGCTGACCTAGCGGAAAGGCTGAGGACATGGGCAGGATCCGCCTTACCGGCCGCCTGGTCCGCCGGGACCTGCGCCGCCGCCCCGGCCCGGCGTTGCTGCTGGTGCTGGCCATCACCGCGGCCACGGCCACGCTGACGCTCGGGCTGGTCCTGCGCGGGGTCACCAACCAGCCGTACCAGCAGACCCGGGCCGCGACGAACGGGCCGGACGTGGTGGCCCAGATCGCCGGGTCAGGGCCGGTGCGGACCGGACCACCACGGGGGCGGCACCTGTCGCGCCACGGACCGCCCGCCTCCGCACCCGTCGCCCACGCCCAGATCGCGGCCGAGGCCAGGGCGCTGACCCACGCGCCGGGCGTGTCCCGCTACAGCGGGCCGTTCCCGGTCGCGTCGGCGGTGGTGCGGGCCCGCGGCCTCACCGCGGACGTGGAGGCCGAAGGAAGGTCGCTGACGCCAGCGTCGGTCGACCAGCCGAAGGTGACCGAGGGGACCTGGGTCAGCAGCGGCGGCATCGTGCTGGAGCGCACGTTCGCCGAGGCGCTCGGGGTCGGCGTCGGCGACCGGGTCAGGCTCAACGGCCGGCCGTTCCGGGTGGCGGGGATCGCGGTCACCGCCGCTGACCTGCCCTACCCGAACCTCTGCTACTACCCGGGCGGGAGCTGCATGTTCGATCTCCCCGGCCCGTTTGCCTCCCGCAACGTCGGGTTCGCGTGGGTCACCGAGGCGGACGCCCGCGCGCTCGCCTCGGCGCAGGCGCCGCCCTCTTACGTCCTTGACCTGAAGCTCAAGGACCCCGCCGCGGCTCCGGCGTTCGCCAGCGCGCACGGCAACCGGCCCACGCCCACCTCGCCGATCCTGATCCCGTGGCAGGCCATCCAGAGCTCGTCCGGCCTGCTGGTGCAGGACGAGCAGTCCGTGATCTCCCCAGGGGCCTGGCTGGCCGGGCTGCTGGCGATCGCCAGCGTGGCCGTGCTGGCCGGCGGCCGGATGGCCGAGCGCACCCGGCGGGTCGGCCTGCTCAAGGCGATCGGCGGTACCCCGGAGACGGTCGCGGTCGTGCTGCTGGCCGAGAACCTGGTCCTGGCCCTCGTCGCGGCGGCGGCCGGGCTGGCGATCGGGTGGCTGGCCGGCCCGCTGGTCGCCAGCCCCGGCGCCGCCCTGGTCGGCACTCCCGGCGCGCCGGCGGTCACCCTGCCCATCGTCGGCCTGGTGGTCGCGATGGCCGTGGTGGTGGCGCTGGCCTCGACGCTCGCGCCGGCCATCCGCGCCGCCCGGACCAGTACGGTCAGCGCGCTCGCGACTGTGTCTTATCACGCGGGGGCCCGCTCGCCCCGGCGCCGGCCCAGGCTGATCGCGCTCTCGGCCCGGCTGCCGGTGCCGCTGCTGCTCGGGCTGCGGCTGGTCGCCCGCAGGCCGCGGCGGGCCCTGCTGAGCACGGCCAGCGTCGCGGTCACGGCCACCGGGATCGTCGCGGTACTCGCCTTCCACGCCACCGTGCGACTGAAGACCGTCGGCCTGGCCAACGGGCTGAACGACCCGGTGGTCGACCGGGACGAGCAGATGCTGCTGATCTTGACCGTGGTGCTGGTCGCGCTCACGGTCCTCAACGCGATCTGCGCGGCCTGGGCCACCGTGCTGGACGCCCGGCACGCCTCGGCGCTGGCCCGCGCGCTCGGTGCGTCGCCGCAGCAGGTCACGGCCGGGATAGCGGCGGCGCAGGTGCTGCCCGCGGTGCCGGGCGCACTGCTCGGCATCCCGCTGGGCATCGGGCTGTTCGCCGTCGCGGCCCAGGGGGTCGGGGTGGTCGTCCCGCCGGTCTCGTGGCTGGCCGCCGCGGTGCTCGGCACCCTCGCCGCCGTCGCGGTGCTGGCCGCCATCCCGGCGCGCATCGGCGCCCGCCGGCCCGTGTCCCCGATCCTCCAGGCCGAGACGGCCTGACCGGCTGAGCGCTCACGCGCTGCGGGCGGTGCCCTGCAGCAGGGCGGTGACCTCCGCATCGGGGACCGGCGTGAAGTCGGCGTACCACTGCCCGACGGAGCGGAACGACCCCGGAGCGCGCAGGAGTATCACCTCATCGCAGCTGGGGCGGTCGACCAGGACCTGTGCTGACCTCGGCGCGCCCACCGGTGCGGCGAACATCACCCGCGCCGCGCCCTGCGCCCGGGCCACCTCGCAGGCGGCGCGGGCGGTGGAACCGGTCGCGACGCCGTCATCCACCAGGACCGCGGTCCGGCCGGTGATGTCCACCCGGGGCCGCCCGGCCCGGAACCGCCGGGCCTGCCGCTCCAGTTCCTGCCGTTCCCGCTGCTCCACGGCGGCGATTTCGTCCGGCCCGATCAGCGACCCGTGCACCACCTCGTGGTTGATGATCCGGATCCCGCCCTCGCCGATTGCGCCCATGGCCAGCTCCGGCTGGAACGGAACTCCCAGCTTGCGCACCATGATCACGTCCAGCGGCGCGTCCAGCACCCTGGCCACCTCGAACGCAACGGGAACGCCGCCGCGCGGCAGGCCGAGCACGACGACGTCGCTGCCGCGCAGGAACGCGAGCTCCCGGGCCAGGCTCCGGCCGGCGTCGGCCCGGTCAGCGAACAGCACCGGTCACCTTCATTCACCGTCCTCACCCAACCGTTACCCGCCGCTGGCCAGGTGAACCAGGCGACGGGCGGTGCTCAGGCCGTGGCGGCGGGGAGCGCGGTCTGTCCGTCAGCAGCCAGCGGGAACCGCAGCCGGGCTGCGATGCCGCCCGGCGGGTCACGGACCGCCTGCACCTCGGCGCCGTCCTCGAGGGCGGCGACGACCATCTCTTCGATCAGGTCGGGGACCGCGAGCGAAGCCGCTCCCCAGTCCGGGCAGTCGGTGCCGGTGCTGCTCAGCGTGGCGCAGCGCTGGCAGACGAAGCCCGGGATCATCCCGCTCTCAGGCACGATCAGGAGCCTGGCCGCGCGCTGGTTGACCGCGGCCAGGCAGGGCTGCAGGCCGATGGCGGTCAGCGCCTCCGGCGCCTGCACGGGGATCTGCCCGGGCAGGTGCCGCTCCGGCCGACCGCCGGCCACGTCGTAGCCGGCCGGCCGCTGCCGGGCCAGCAGCAACGGCCGAACGTGCGGCCGGGTGGCGAACACGGCGCGGTCGGTGAGCGCGCAGGGCAGCACGATCGTCTCCGCCAGCCGCGGCTCGGTGCAGGCGAACAGCCCGATCGTGCCGCCCAGCCACTCGCGCGCCTGTTCCTCCAGCATCCGGCGGGCGATACGCCAGTCCTCTTCCTGCGCCCTCGCGGTGTCCGGGTCGTCGGTGCCGCCGCGTCCGGCCCGGGCGACCAGCTCGTCAGCCCGGTCCGGCAGGCCGGGCAGCTCCGACGGGTCCTGCGGCACCCGCAGGTACAGCGACAGCACGGCCGGCCCGGCCGCGCGGGTGCCCAGCAGCTTCCCGATGTCAGCGTGAGTAATCATGGCCGTGCTTCCTCATCGCTCTTCCGGCTCAGGCCCGGGTGGCCGCGGGTCAGCCTTCGCTCCGCACGACCACGACCGGGCAGTGCGCGTGATGCACGACCTGGTCGCTGGTCGAGCCGACCATCAGCCGGGCGAATCCGCCCGCGCCGCGGGACCCGACCACCAGGAGGTCGGCGTCGCGGGAGGCGTCGATGAGCTCCTTGGACGGGAAGCCGTTGACGGCCCGCACGGACACCGACGCCGGCCGTGCCTCGCCGAGCTGGCTGGTCGCCTTGGCCGTCATTTCCTCCGCGGCCTGGCGCATCCTGTCCAGCACCGCGGGGTCCTGGGCGAGAACGACCGGGTGGCCGCTCCACGGGCTTGCCGGGACCGTGTTGACCGTGATGACGGTGACCGCGGCGTGCTGCACCGCTGCCTGCTTGACGGCCCATTCCAGCGCGCGGGCGGAGTGGGCCGATCCGTCGATTCCAACGATGACGCCAGGCATTGTTCTGCCTCCTTCTGACCGGGCTGCCGCTCCAGGCCGCCGCGGGTCCTACGTTCACGCTCCCTTCGTTCGCCCGCCTCCACCAGGGACCTTGGACGGTAGGAGCGATGCCTTTCGGCCCGTTCTGCAGCCCGCCTCAGGCCCGGGCGGTGACCGCCCGCGTGCTGGCGTAGGCTTTTCTCATTCCGCCCGATCATGAACAGGATCACCCATGTCTGAGAGCATGAGCGGCGCTGCACCCGAAGCCTCAGCCCAGGCCGGCCCGGACGAGCCTGCGGCGCTGACGGATCTCGACGAGGCCGAGTGCCTGCGGCTGATCTCTGCGGGAGGCGTCGGCCGGATCGCCTTCACCGGCCGGTATGGCCCGACGGTGCTCCCGGTCAACTACAAGCTGCACGAGGGCACCATCGTGTTCCGCACTGTCGAGGACAGTCCCACCGACGAGGACCTGCGCACCGGGATAGCCAACGCCGAGTACAAGGTCGCCTTTGAGATCGACGACTTCAGCCTGGCGGCCCGGGAGGGGTGGAGCGTCCTGATCCAGGGCGCCTTGCACCACGTGGAGTCCGAGGCCGAGCGGGCGTCGGTCCGGGAATCGGGCGTCCAGCCCTGGGCCAGCGGTCCCCGGGAGCTCTATCTGCGCGTGATCCCGTCCCGCATCACCGGCCGGCGGATCACCCGCAAGCCGGCCGCGGCATCCGGGTAGCCCCGCAGGTCAGAACGGCGGGATCATCCCGTGCGACGGGAAGATGGCCCGCTGCGTGGCCAGGATCGCCTGGTCGACCGGGTCGCCCGGGTCGAAGCCCGACTCGAACGGCACGTACTCGGCCGGGCTGCCCTCGGTCATCTGCTCCGGGGCCTCGCGGCCGGTGCGCCGCTCGACGTACTCGCGCCACGCGCCGGGGGTCTGCGCCGCCGGGTCGATCGGCTCGCCCGCGGCCTCGGCGAGCAGGTGGGTCCAGGTGCGCGGCACCACCTGGACCAGCTCGTAGCCGCCGCCCCCGGTCAGCAGCCAGCGGCCGTCCGTGATCTCGTGGGCGAGCCGGTGGATCGCGGCGTGGGCGGCCCGCTGCCCGTCGATGGTCAGCTCCAGGTTGGCCAGCGGATCGAGCCAGTGCGTGTCACAGCCATGCTGGCTGACCAGCAGCTGCGGCCG
>Ga0318493_10000363_pt1 | contig 13169 bp, 15 predicted proteins | sample GRESIP108b1f23_FD_203294 | JGI IMG/M metagenome (GOLD analysis project Ga0318493, IMG submission 203294) | Tropical soil microbial communities from Luquillo Experimental Forest, Puerto Rico - GRE.SIPMG.108b1f23 | ecosystem: Environmental > Terrestrial > Soil > Tropical forest > Bulk soil...
GAACTGGCCCGTCAGGCCGGCTTGGCGGTAGATAAGGGTATCGTGGTGAACCGGCTGCTGCAAAGCACGGACCCCGCCCTCTATGCCCTGGGCGATTGTGCCCAGACGGATGCCGGGCCGCTGCCCTTCGTGCTGCCGCTGATGGCCCAGGCCCGCGCGCTGGCCGCGACCCTGGCCGGCAAGGAAACGCCTCTGATGCTGCCGGCGATGCCGGTGGTGGTGAAGACCCCGGCGCTGCCGGTGGCGGTCTGCCCGCCGCCGTTCGGCGTCCAGGGCGACTGGAGCGTGGAAGGCGAGGGGCGCGATCTGAAGGCGCTGTTCCTGGATGGCGCAGGAACGGCGGTGGGGTTCGCTCTGTCGGGGGCTCGGGTTGCCGAGCGCCAGACCCTGGGCAAGTCCATGCCCGACGTGCTGGGCTGATCTGCGAACCAAACAAAAACAGCCGCCGGGGAATTCCTCGGCGGCTGTTTCGTCAATGCAAGCTGACAGCTTGAAGGCGGGTCTTACTTGACCTTGGCCAGGCTGTCCTTCAGCTCGTCCAGGACCTGGGTGAAGCGCTTGTTCAGCAGGTCGAAGGCTTCCGAGTTGGACTTGGCGATGATCTCGGACAGCTCGCGGGCGTTGGACAGGGAGCGCTCGAAAGCGTCCTTGGTCAGCTCGGTCTGGCGGATCGCCTTTTCCTGGGGGGTGGAGGCGTCGGTGATTTCCTTGGCGGCGGCGGCGCTTTCCTCGATCGACTGGCGGAGGATCTCGACCTGACGCTTGAAGACGGCCTGCACACCTTCGAAGGCCAGCTTGTTGGCCTGGGTCAGGGCTTCGATGTTCTTGCGCTGCGAAGCGACCAGAACTTCGACCTCGACACCGGGGACCTTGAAGTCGCCGATATACTTCGAGATGTCGAACTTGCTGATGTCAAAGTCGAGCACGGTTTCAGGCTTCTTGACCATGAACGGGTTCCTCCGGACGGGAATGAATGGGCGCGGACAGCCTATGTGCGGAAATCTGCACAGGTCAATAGTTTTGTTGCGTCGCAACAAAACTTTCAGGCGTATTAGAACTTAAGAAGGAAACCGATGCCCATACTAAAGTCAGGAAGCCAGCTCTTTCGACCTGGTAGTTGCGGCGGCGACCGCTTTGGTCATGAGTGGGGCCATCCCTTCTTCGTCCATCAGAACTTGTAGTGCGGCGAAGGTGGTGCCGTTCGGGCTGGTGACATTCTGGCGCAACTGAGCCGAGCTGTCCGAGGACCGATGCAGCAGTTCGCCCGAGCCCGAAACGGTGGCCTGGGCCATCACTTCCGCCAGCAGGAAGACATAAGCCGGGCCGCTGCCGGAAACGGCGGTGACGGCATCCATCAGATTTTCGCTTTCCAGCCAGGCGACTTCGCCGACGGCGGACAGCAGGGTCTCGGTGGCCTGACGCTGGGCCGGCGACACCTTGGCGTTCGGCACCACGGCGGTGATGCCGCGACGCACGGCGGCGGGGGTGTTGGGCATGGCCCGAACCACGGCCACGTCACCCAGCAGCTTTTCGAAATAAGCAATGGTCTTGCCGGCGGCGATGGAGAGGAACACCGCATCCTTAAAGCCGGCGTAAGGCGGCAGGGCGGCATCCATCATCTGCGGCTTGACTGCCAGCACCACCACATCGGGGGTGAAACCGGCGGGAATGCCGGCGAAATCCTTGGACACCGCGATGCCGGGGCGACCGATCTCGCCCGAAGGCTCGACCACCGCGACATCGTTCTTGCTCACACCCTGATCGAGCCAGCCATCCAGCATGGCTCCGCCCATTTTGCCACAACCCACCAGAAGAATTTTGCTCACGCTTCACCCACGGTATCGAGAAGGGCGGCGGCAATGGCGTCTTGCGCCGATTTGCCGCCCCAGATGACGAACTGAAAGGCCGGATAGAACCGCTCGCACTCGGCCAGCGCGATCTCCATCAGGTCTTCGACTTGCTCCATGCTGGCGCTGTCCTGGCCGCGCAGCAGGATGGCATGGCGGAACATCGGAATGCCCTCGTCCGCCCAGATGCCGAAATGGCCAAGCCACAGGCGCTCGTTGATCGAGGCCAGAAGCTCGTAGACATGACCGCGCTTCGGCCCCTGCACCTTCATGTCGAAGGCACAGGTGAAATGCATGGCGCCAATGTCTTCGCGCCAGGCGAAATAAAGGCTGTAGTCGCACCAGCGGCCGGGAACCTCGACCGCCATCTCGTCGTCGCTGCGACGGTCGAATGCCCATTCGTTCGCAGTGACGAATTGCTCGACGATATCCAAGGGATTGGTTGCGGCTTCTTCTTCCTGGATCATGCTGTAGGTCATGCCGGAAATCTCCTTCGCCTGCCTGTCGCGGCGGGTCGATGCATGACAGATATATTGTATGCATCCCAACCCTGACGCCACAATCGGTAGCCTATCGGCGGGATTCCGCGGATGCAACAATAATCGCAGGCCAAGACTGTCGGAATTGGGGATAACTTTATCCCCAGATAGGAAAAACGCGGCATTCTTCAGCGAATACCGCGTTTCCTCTGCAAATAAGCCGAATGAGATTATGACTATTCGGTAACCTGATCGGCTTTCGTCTTGCCCTTGGCGGCGGGCTTGGCCTTCAGGGCGGCCAGCTCTTCCTCGAGAGCGGCCAGACGGGCGGCCAGGGCTTCCTGCTCTTCCCGAGCCTTGGCGGCCAGGGCCTGCACGGCCTCGAATTCTTCGCGGCTGACCAGATTCATGCCGCCCATGAAGCTTTCCATCTGCTGGCGGAAATGGGCTTCCATCTCGGTCTTCAGGCCGGTCAGGGCGTTCAGCGCGCCGCCAGCCATGCGGGCCATGTCGTCGAAGAAGCGGTTTTCGGTCTGCATGGTCGGAGTCCTTGCGAAAGAAGATGCGCTATTATGAAAGGCCAATGGTTGCGGCGCAACAGAAGCCTGGAGCCACCCGCCCCTTGGCAGCAAGCCCGGCCAAGCCTATAACGGTGGCAGGTTCGATCTTCCAAGGAACAGTTTCATGTATGTGGTGACTGGCGGCGCCGGCTTCATCGGTTCCAACCTGCTGGCGGCGCTGGAGCAGCGCGGCCTCGGCCCCTTGGTGGTCTGCGACCGGCTGGGCGACGGCGACAAGTGGCGCAACATCGCCAAGCGCGAGCTGTCCGACATCGTGCATCCGGAACAGATCTTCGACTTCCTGGAAGCCAACAAGAAGCGCATCACCTGCCTGTTCCATATGGGGGCCATCTCGGCGACCACCGAGACCAACGCCGATCTGATCACCGCCAACAACTTCAACCTGACCACGGCGCTGTTCGCATGGTGTACGCATAACAATGTGCGGATCATCTATGCCTCGTCGGCGGCGACCTATGGCGACGGCGAGAATGGCTTTGACGATGACCTGTCGGTCGAGGGACTGGCCCGGCTGCAGCCCCTGAACGCCTATGGCTGGAGCAAGCATCTGTTCGACCGCCGCGTCGCCCGCAAGGTCGCCGAGAAGAAGGCGCTGCCGCCTCAGTGGGCCGGGCTGAAGTTCTTCAACGTCTATGGCCCCAACGAATATCACAAGGGCGGGCAGCAGAGCGTTGTCGCGCATATCTATCCGCATGCGGCGCAGGGCGCTTCGGCGACCTTGTTCAAGTCGCACCATCCCGACTATGCCGATGGCGGGCAGAAGCGCGACTTCGTCTGGGTCGGCGATGTGGTCGATGTGATGATGTGGCTGCTGGACAATCCCAAGGTCTCGGGCCTGTTCAATCTGGGCTCGGGCCAAGCGCGCGCCTTCAAGGATCTGGCGGCGGCGGTCTACCATGCCTTGGACAAAGAGCCGCGCATCAAATATGTCGATACGCCGGTGAACATCCGCGACAAGTACCAGTATTTCACCGAAGCCAATATGAGCCGCCTGCGCGCCGCCGGATACGCCAAGCCCTTCACGGCGCTGGAGGACGGGGTTCGGACCTATGTGCAGGACTATCTGTCCGCCGAAGACAAGTATCTGTAAGCCATGGCTCTCGCATTCCCCGCTCTCGACCCGGTGGCCATCAAGCTTGGCCCTCTGGCGATCCGTTGGTACGCCCTGGCCTATATCTCGGGCCTGCTGGGCGGCTGGTACTATCTGCGCCGGCTGATCCGCAAGGCGCCCCATGCCATGACCGAGCTGCAGGTGGACGACTTCATCGTCTGGGCCACGCTGGGCGTGGTGCTGGGCGGGCGCATCGGCTTCGTGCTGTTCTATAAGCCGACCTTCTTCCTGGAAAATCCCATCGAGATCTTCTCGGTCTGGAAGGGCGGCATGTCCTTCCATGGCGGGGCTTTGGGCGTGATCCTGGCGATCATCCTGTTCTGCAAGCGCAAGGACTTAAGCATTCTGGCGGTGGGCGATCTGATCTGCGTCGCCCAGCCCTTGGGCCAGTTCTTCGGCCGCATCGCCAATTTCGTCAATGGCGAGCTTTATGGCCGTCCGGCTTCCGACGATCTGCCCTGGGCGATGATCTTCCCCACCGACGAGCTTCAGGTGGCCCGCCATCCCAGCCAGCTTTACGAAGCCGGGTTGGAAGGTCTGGCGCTGCTGATGGTCTTGCATCTGCTGTGGCGGATCGAGGGCGTGCGGATGAAGCCGGGCACCCTGGCCGGCTGCTTCCTGGCCGGCTATGGCTTGGCCCGCATCACTTGTGAATTCTTCCGCGAGCCCGACAGCTATCTGGGTTTCCTGTGGGGCGGCGCCACCATGGGCCAGCTGCTGTCGATTCCGCTGGTGATGGTGGGGGCGGCCCTGGCGATCTATGCTCAGAAGCGAAAGCCGGTTTCGGCGTGAGCACGCCTCTCGGGCTCATCCTGCGGGAACGCATCGCCAAGTCGGGGCCGGTCTCGGTGGCCGAGTTCATGGAACTGGCGCTGGCCCATCCCGACTATGGCTATTACCGCCGCAAGGATCCCTTGGGCGTGGCGGGTGATTTCACCACCGCGCCGGAAATCAGCCAGATGTTCGGCGAGATGGTGGGCCTGTGGCTGGCGGTGGTCTGGCAGGGCATGGGGGCTCCGTCCCGCTTCATCCTGGCCGAGGCCGGGCCGGGGCGCGGCACCCTGATGGCCGATATTCTGCGGGCAGGGGGCATGGTTCCCGGCTTCCGCCAAGCCGCCGAGCTGCATCTGGTGGAAACCAGCCCGGCCTTGCGGGCCAAGCAGGCCGAAACCCTGAAGGACGCCTCGCCCCATTGGCATGACGATCTGGCCAGCCTGCCCGAAGATGCGCCGCTGCTGTTCGTCGCCAACGAATTCCTCGATGCTTTGCCGATCCGGCAATATGTCCGGGTTCCGGATGGCTGGCGCGAACGGTTGGTAGGGCGCGACGGTTCCGGCTTCGCCTTCGTCGAGGGGCCTCTGGCCGCAGTTTCAGCTCCCGCCGGTCAGCTTGGCGATATCTGCGAAATCAACGAACCGGCTCGTGCGGTGGCGGCTCTGATCGGGTCGCGGCTGGCGATTCAGGGCGGGGCGGCGCTGCTGATCGACTACGGATACGAGAAAACTGCCGTCGGAGACACGCTTCAGGCGGTGAGACAGCATGCCTATGCTCCAGTATTAGAAGCCATAGGAGAATCCGACCTTACGGCTCATGTGGACTTCGACGCCTTTGCCAGGGCTGCTGCCGGTGCAAGAGCTTATCCCTTGCTAAATCAGGGAAAATTTCTACGATCCATGGGGATAGAGCTCAGAGCCGAAAGGTTGAGACAGTCTCAGCCCAGCAAGTCCGACGAGATCATGAAGGCATGCCGACGCTTGATCGACGCCGCAGAAATGGGCACTTTGTTCAAGGTTCTATGTCTGACCGCCCCCAATCTGCCCATTCCGCCGGGATTTGCCGCCGATGACTCCTGAGATGATCACCGTATCCACCCTGAACGAGGTGCTGCGCATCCGTCATGGCTTCTTCACGCGCCAGGGCGGCGTTTCGGAAGGCTTGTTCGCATCGCTGAATTGCGGCTTCGGTTCGTCCGACGATCCCGACCATGTGGCGGCCAATCGCAAGCTGGCCATGGAAACCCTCGAGGTTCCCCCCCACTGTCTGGCCACCGTGCATCAGCAGCACACCACCACCGTTGCGGTGATCGGCCCCGAATGGGAGCCGGGTCAGCAGCCGGTGGTGGCCGACGCCATGGTGACTAACCGCCCCGGCATCGCCCTTGGCATTCTGACCGCCGACTGCGCGCCGGTGCTGCTGGCGGACCGCAAGGCCAATGTGATCGCCGCGGTGCATGCCGGCTGGCGCGGGGCCTTGAACGGCATTCTCGACAACGCTGTGCAGGCGATGGTGGCCTTGGGCGCCAAGACCAACCGCATCGCCGCCGCCGTCGGTCCCTGCATCGCCCAGCGTTCCTACGAGGTCGGGCCGGAATTCCCTGTTCCCTTCCTGGAACAGGATGGCGACAATCATTTCTTCTTCACCGCCTCGCCGAACGAGGGGCGCTATTTCTTCGATCTGCCGGGCTATGTGGCGCGCATGCTGTCCAAATCCTCGGTATCCGAGGTGGCCCGCACGCCCTGCGACACCTTCCGCGAGGAAAGCCGCTTCTTCAGCTATCGCCGCTCGGTGCTGAAGGGCGAGGGCGACTATGGCCGCAATCTGTCGGCCATCGTGCTGGAGCGCTGAACTCCAGATGCCCTATGTCTGGCTGTTGATGGCTTTTTCCCTGGTCGCGCTGGTGGCGGGATGCATGGTCTTTTGAAAAAATCGCTGCTTCTGCTGGGTTTGCTGAGCGGTCTGGCCGCTTGCGGGCCGGTGCCGCATCCCTTCGAGCATGAGGCCAAGAATCCCCTGGTCGAGGATCGCCGCGCTTTGTCGGCCCTGAGCGTGCAGCCGGTGGGCGGACTGCCCGGTCTGGATACCGCCATGATCAAGGCGCTGGACGAAGGCGAGGATGTTCCCGCCGCCTCGAAGCCGCCGGCCGCTGATGGCCTGTGGTTGCGCGGCACCTGGGTGAACGGCCAGGGCGTCAATTGGAAGTTGATGGACCAGAAGGGTGGCATCACCGGCGAAACGACGGTGCCGGTCCCCGACGGTCCCTTCAACGACTTGGCCCGGCTGAAGCTGGCCAAGGCCTCGGCGGTGGCGGTGGCGCATCTGCTGCGCGGCGAAGACCCCAAGGCCTCGGACGAGGCGGTGGATCTGCGTCCGCATATCTCGCTGCCCAAGTTCAAGACGCCCAAGGATTTCGACGCCGACGGCCTGCGCCAGGATGCGGTGGCGGCCTTGGAGCGCAACGGCTTCGTCGCCTCGGATGAAAAGCCGATGGCGCTGGTGCTGTGCGAGGTGCGGGTCACTCCCTCGCCTCCGTCCCTGAAGAACGGCCAGGACTATCTGGAAGTCCTGTGGATCGTGCAAAGCCCCGACGGCAAGGAACTGGGTCGGGTGGCTCAGGCCAATCCCGTGGATCATCTGCTGCTGACCGGCTATATCGGCCCGCTGGGCCATGCCATCGCCGACGCGGCGGCGCCGGGTATCGTCGAGGTGCTGCGCAAAAAGGCGACTCCCTGACCCTGGCCGGACGCCGGGGTTGAGGGAGACGCATGATAACCCTCCGCATAAGCGGAGGTGATAGACATTGCCATTGGTGAGGGGCGCTGATACATTCCGCCCGCCGCCATATCCCTGTCGCATTAGCCGACTCTTCGGTCAGCCCCGAAGGATTGAGAGCCCCATGAAGATCCTTGCCTGCAATAGCAACCGTCCTCTGGCCGAAGCCATCGCCAGCTATCTGAACATCGCCCTCACCTCCGCCACCGTCCGGCGTTTCTCGGACATGGAAGTGTTCGTCGAAATTCACGAGAACGTGCGTGGTGAAGACGTCTTCGTGGTGCAGTCCACCAGCGCCCCGGCCAATGACCATCTGATGGAACTGCTGGTCACCCTCGACGCCCTGCGCCGTGGTTCGGCCCGTCGCATCACCGCCGTGATCCCCTATTTCGGCTACGCCCGCCAGGACCGCAAGTCCGGCCCGCGCACCCCGATCTCGGCCAAGCTGGTGGCGAACCTGATCACCACTGCCGGCGCTGACCGCGTGGTGACCATCGATCTGCATTCCGGCCAGATCCAGGGCTTCTTCGACATTCCGCTCGACAATCTCTATGCCGCTCCGGTGTTCTCGAACGACATCAAGAACCATTTCGGCAACGAGAATCTGATGATCGTCTCGCCGGACGTCGGCGGCGTGGTGCGCGCCCGCATCATCGCCCGTCGCCTGGATGCCCCGCTGGCCATCATCGACAAGCGCCGCGAACGCGCCGGCGTTTCCGAAGTGATGAACATCATCGGCGACGTCCAGGGCCGCGCCTGCGTGCTGGTCGACGATATCGTCGATTCCGCCGGCACCCTCTGTAATGCCGCCGAGGCTCTGATGAAGGCCGGCGCCACTTCGGTTTCGGCTTACGTCACCCATGGCGTGCTGTCGGGTGGCGCCGTCGCCCGCGTGACCGCTTCGCCGCTGCAGACCCTGGTGACCACCGATTCGATCGCCGCCACCGAGGCCGTCAATCTGGCCCACAACATCCGCCATATCTCGATCGCTCCGCTGATGGCCGAGTCCATCCAGCGCATCAGCGAAGAGCGCAGCGTTTCCAGCCTGTTCGATTAAGCAAGGGCCATCGTCATGAGCATCACCCGTATCGGTGCCGGCAACCGCATGAGCGAGGCCACCATTTTTAATGGTCTGGTCTATCTGGCTGGTCAGATCGCCGAAGACAATCCCGGCGCTTCGGTCAGTGTGCAGATGACCGAAGTGGTCAAGCGCATCGATGATCTGCTGGCCAAGGCCAACAGCGACAAGACCCGCATTCTGTCGGCCACCATCTATCTGGCCGATATCCGCCTGTTCGCCGAGATGAACAAGGTCTGGGACGCCTGGGTGGTTCCCGGCCAGACCCCGGCCCGCGCCACCGTCGAGGCCAAGCTGGCCACCCCCGACTTCGTGGTCGAGGTTCAGGTGGTGGCGGCTCAGAAGGACTGAGCTGAACCCTTTCAGAAAAAACCCTCCTCCGGTGACGGATGGAGGGTTTTTTATGGCTGGGTCATTCCGCCGGATGCGGCAGCTTGCCGCCGCAATGCGGACAGTGATGCGGCGACTCGGCGGCCCGTTCCAGAATATGCGCCGCCTCGTCATGGGACAGGCCCAGCTTGATCCGCACCTCTTCCAGATGGCGCTTGGCGCGCCGGGGAATCTGGCCGGTTTCGGTCAGGGCCTTTTCGACGTTTTCCTGATATTCCTCGCGGCGCTGACGCATTTCTTCCGAGAAACCGGAGGCGAGCACACCGGCCGGCAAGGCGATCATGCCGACACCGATCACGGCGGTGATGGCGCCGACCATGCGGCCCAGGGCGGTGATCGGCACCATGTCGCCATAGCCCAGGGTGGTCATGGTCACCACCGTCCACCACATGGCGGACGGAATGTCCGAGAACACATGCGGCTGCGCCAGATGCTCCAGCAGATACATCAGGCTGGAGATGAAGATCAGGATCACCAGGAAGACGAACAACACCGCGCCGATGGCCCGCGCTTCTTGGCGCAGCACGGCGATCATGATGGTCATGGCCTGGGAATAGCGGGTCAGCTTGAACACGCGCAGCAGACGCAGCACGCGCATGGCCCGCAGATCCACCTCGAAGAAGATGCCGAGATAGAAGGGCGCCACGGCGATCAGATCGACCAGCGCCATCGGGGTGAACATGAAGCGCAGCCGCCCCAGCACGGGATGGCGGAAGCGGGGATTGCCGATTTCCACCGCCGTCCAGACGCGCAAGACATATTCGATGGAGAAGATGATCACCGAGAATTTGTCGAAGGCATGGAAGATATGTCCATGCACCACCGCCAGATGTTCGACCGATTCCAGCACCGAGAAGATGCAGTTGATGCAGATCAGCGTCACCAGCGCATAATCCATCAGCTTGACCACGGTGCCCTCATGCCCTTCGCCGCCCAGCATCTGATAGGTGCGGTGGCGCAAGGTGCGATAGGCGCTCGAACGGTTGGCGGAAGGATGATGGGTGGTGGAATTCATACTGGGACTCGCAGACGCAATTCCCAGCACTTTAGTCATTACTTCAAGCCACTGAAAGCACTCTATGGCATGCAGAGGCTGGAACTAACGGCTCATCGCCAGTTTTTCGGGGCCTGGCGGAGTTTCCAGAAAAGAGGCGGATGAAGGTCCGGCGGACCGAACCTTCATCCTGATAGGGCTTAGCCCTGCTTCTTCCAGCGCAGTACCGGAGTGCGGGCCGCCAGGGTTTCGTCCAGGCGGCGGCGCGGGGTGTGGATGGGGGCAGCCTTGAAGCCCTCGGCCTCGCCGGCCTTGGCCCGCTGGGCCAGTCCCTTCACGGTGGCGATGAAGCCATCCAGGGTAGCCTTGGTCTCGGTCTCGGTGGGCTCCATCAGCAGGGCCCCATGCACCACCAGCGGGAAATACATGGTCATGGGATGGAAGCCTTCGTCGATCAGGGCCTTGGCGAAGTCCAGGGTCGAAACGCCGCTATCCTTCAGGAAGCGGTCGTCGAACAGGGCTTCATGCATGCAAGGACCGTCGAACGACGCCGACAGCTCGCCGCCCAGCTGGGCCAGCAGATAGTTGGCGTTCAGCACCGCATCGGTGGAAGCCTGACGCAGGCCGTCCGAGCCCATGCTCATCATATAGGCCAGAGCGCGGACGAACACGCCGTACTGGCCGTGATAGCCCTTGATGCGCCCCACCGGCTGATTGTCGCCGGCATCTTTGGCATGTTCGACCAGACGATAGCCCTTGTCGTCATGGATGACGTAGGGCAACGGAGCGAAGGGGGCCAGCGCCGCCGACAACACGGTCGGGCCGGCGCCGGGACCGCCGCCGCCATGGGGGGTCGAGAAGGTCTTATGCAGGTTGATATGCATGCAGTCGACGCCCAGATCGGCCACGCGCACGCGCCCAACGATGGCGTTGTAGTTGGCGCCGTCGCAATAGAAATAGCCGCCGGCCCCGTGAATGGCCTCGGCGATTTCGATGACTTCGTCCTCGAACAGGCCGCAGGTATTCGGATTGGTCAGCATGATGCCGGCGACGTCGTCGCCCAGCTTGGCCTTCAGGGCCGCCAGATCGACGCGGCCACGCTCGGTGGCGGGGATCGAATCGACGGTGAAGCCGCAGGCGGCGGCGCTGGCCGGGTTGGTGCCGTGAGCGGACTCCGGCACCAGCATGCGGGTGCGCTGAGTCTGACCCTTGGCGTCATGGGCGGCGCGGATGGTCATCAGACCGCAGAACTCGCCATGGGCGCCGGCGGCGGGGCTCATCGCCACGGCGGGCATGCCGGTCAGGGTCTTCAGCCAATGGGCCAGGGTGTCGATCAGCTCCAAGGCACCCTGCACCGTGCTTTCCGGCTGGAACGGATGCACATCGGCCAGACCGGGCAGGCGGGCCAGCTTCTCGTTCAGGCGCGGGTTATGCTTCATGGTGCAGGAGCCCAGCGGATAGAACACCGAATCGATGCCGACGTTCTTCTGGCTCAGGCGGGTGTAATGACGCACCACGGTCGGCTCGGCCAGACCGGGCAGGCCGATCGGGCTCTTGCGGGCCAAGCCGCCCAGACGCTCGACCACGTCAGGCGTGGCGGGCAGATCGACGGCGGTCATGCCGGGGCTGTCCTGTTCGAAGATCAACGGCTCTTCGATGACCATGCCACGGCTGCCGGAGATGGACTCGGTCATCACAGCACCTCGTTCAGGGCTTGGGCGAAGGCGGCGATGTCGGCCTCGCTGTTGGTTTCGGTGGCGGTCACGAGCAGAACCTCGGCCAGTTCCGGATAGCTGGGATAGAAGCGGGACGCCGGGACGCCGCCCAGAATGCCCTTCTTGGCCAAGGCCTCGACCACGTCTGCCGCGTTCTTCGGCAGGACCAGGGCGAATTCGTTGAAGAATGCCTGGCCGAGCAGCTTGACGCCCTTCACCTTGCCCAAGGCCTCGGCCAGCTGCACGGCGCGGGCATGGTTCAGGCGGGCCAGATTGGTGAAGCCTTCCTCGCCCAGCAGGGTCATATGCATCGAGAAGGCCAGGGCGCAGAGCCCCGAATTGGTGCAGATGTTGCTGGTGGCCTTCTCGCGGCGGATATGCTGTTCGCGGGTCGACAGGGTCAGCACCCAGCCGCGACGGCCGTCGCTATCCACCGTCTGGCCGATCAGACGGCCCGGCATCTGGCGCAGATATTTGTCGCGGGTGGCGAACAGGCCCAGGCCCGGCCCACCGAAGTTCAGGGCATTGCCGATGGCCTGACCTTCGGCCACCACGATATCGGCACCCATTTCGCCGGGGGATGCGATCAGGCCCAGCGACACCGGCTCGGCCACGGCCACCACCAGCAGAGCGCCTTCGGCATGACATTCGTCTGCCAGGGCCTTCAGATCCTTCAGGCGACCGAAGAAGCTGGGATTCTGCACGATGACGCAGGCGGTCGAGCCATTCACGCGGCCGATCAGGTCTTCGACGCCCATGGGATCGGGGTCGAGGCATTCCACCTCGATGTCGGTGTAGCGCAGCGTGCTGGCGGTGACGCTGCGGTAATGCGGATGCAGATCGCCGGACAGGATCACCTTCTTGCGCTTGGTGACGCGCGCCGCCATGGCGGCGGCTTCGGCGCAGGCGGTGGCGCAGTCATACATCGAGGCGTTGGCGACTTCCATGCCGGTGATCAGCGCCACCTGGGTCTGGAACTCGAACAGATATTGCAACGTGCCCTGAGCGACTTCCGGCTGGTAAGGCGTATAGGAGGTCAGGAACTCGCCGCGCTGGATCAGCGAATCGACGGTGGCCGGCACATGATGACGATAAGCGCCGGCACCTAGGAAGAAGGGCGCGCAACCCGCCGACAGGTTCTTGTTGGCCATGGCGATGAAGCGGGATTCCACTTCCATCTCGCTGGCATGGCGGGGCAAATCCACCGGCTGGTCGCGGCGGGCCGATTTCGGCACGTCACGGAACAGCTCGTCGGCAGAGGAAGCGCCGATGGCGGCAAGCATGGCTTGCCGGTCGGCCTCGGTCAGCGGCAGGTAGCGCATCGGGTCTCTTCTCTTCTTATTCCAGGCCGTTCACGAAGGCGGAATAGGCCTCGTGATCCATCAGGCCGTCCAGTTCGGAGGCGTTGGACAGGCGGATCTTGAC
>Ga0318493_10000364_pt1 | contig 13162 bp, 9 predicted proteins | sample GRESIP108b1f23_FD_203294 | JGI IMG/M metagenome (GOLD analysis project Ga0318493, IMG submission 203294) | Tropical soil microbial communities from Luquillo Experimental Forest, Puerto Rico - GRE.SIPMG.108b1f23 | ecosystem: Environmental > Terrestrial > Soil > Tropical forest > Bulk soil...
GGCTTCCAGTGAGCAGGTGGAAGTAGGTCGCGCCCAGCGAGTAGAGGTCGGAGGCGGCGGTGGCGGCCTCGCCGCGCCAGATCTCGGGCGCCGTGTAGTACGGGGTCCCGACGCGGAGGTTCGCGTTGCCGGTGCGGACCTCCGCGGGCCCGAGCGCCATCCCGAAGTCGCCGAGCTTCGTGGCGCCCCCTTCGCCGAGGAGCAGGTTCGCTGGCTTCACGTCGCGGTGGATCACGCCGGAGCGGTGCGCGGCCCGCAGCGCGGAGGCCGCCTGGAGCAAGATCTCGGTCGCGGCCGCCGGAGCCAGGGGCCCTGCGGCGACCGCCGCCTCGGCGGAGGGACCAGGCACGTACTCCATCGCGAGGTAGCAGTGCTCCCCGTGCCGGGCGGCCCCGTAGATCTGCACGACGCGCGGGTGGTTGATCCGGGCCACGGTCCGCGCCTCGGCGAGGAACCACTGCACCGGGTCGTGCCCGCCGGCGTCCGCGATGCTCCAGGAGAGGACCTTCACCGCGGTCGGGCGGAGCAGCGCCTCGTCGGTCGCGAGGTAGACGACGCCCATCCGCCCGCGCCCGATGAGCCGCTCGAGCCGGTAGTTCCCGAGCTTCTGCCCGACCAGGTTCCCCAGGTTTCCGAGCTCCGAGGGCGGAGCGCAGGGCACGGCCGTGAGCGAAGGAGGGCTCATGCGCAGGCGACGGTGCCCCCGGCGGCCGCCTCCGCGGCGGCGCGCGCGTCCTCGTCCATCTGCCGGAAGACGTTCAGCAGCGCAGCCTGGACGTCGAGCCGCAGCCGGAGCTCTCCCGCGGGGTCGCTGCCCTCTTCCCGGCTGAACGCGAACTCGCCGTCCTTCCACTGGACGAGCTCGCGGATCGTCTGCTCGATCCGCGCGCAGAGCGCCTGCTCGTCGCGCACCCCCGCCGGCGCCGGCGCGAGGCCGGTGATCCAGCCGTCCTGGAAGCGGAGCGCGGCCCTGCCCTGCGCCGAGCTGCACAGGAGCAGCCCCGTCCGCCGCGCACCCCGCAGGAACTCGAGCACGTCGGGCACCGAGAGCACGCTGATCGACCCCGAGAAGCCGGAGCTGCCGACCCCCGAGCGCGCCTGCGCGGTGACCTCGGCGCCCTGCTGCAACTCCGCGAGCGGCGCGTCCGTCGGGGGCTGGTCCGGCTCTCGCAGGAGCTCTGCGGCGTCGGCCTCGGTCACCGAGCCGTCCTCGACCGCGCGGACGAGCGCCCGCGCGCGCTCTGCGGCCGGCCCCGTGAGCCGTTCCAGGACCGCTCGCGCGCCGCCGGCGTCGCCGCGCGTGAGCGCGCGCCGCGCGAGGAACGACGCCGGGTCCGGCCACGCGCGATCCGCGTCGGCGGCCGCGCGCGCAGCAGCGACGCCGTCGACCTCCCGCTCCTGGCCGACGAGGATCCGCGCCTCGGTGAGCCACGTCCTCGCCACGCCCCAGCCGTCGCGGAGCGACTCGAAGCGCTTGCGGGAGTCGCGCAGCCACTCCACGGCCCGAGCCAGATCGCCCTTCTGCGCGAGCACCTCGGCGGCGGTCCACTGCGTCACCGCCCGGGCGTCCACGTCGAGCTGGGGAACGAGGCGGAGCGCCTCCCGCACGCGGTCGCGCGCGGCGTCGAAGTCGCCGCGCCGGATCGCAGCGCGCACCCGCCAGTGCAGCGCGATCCATCGGATCGACAGGTTCGGCTGGGACGGCACGGCGAGCTCCGCGAGCGTTCGCTCCCCGCCGGCGCCGTCGCCGGTCTGCACGCCCCCGATCCCCTCGACGAGGAGGTGGAGCGCGCGGTCGAGCTCGTCCGGCGGGATCGGCTCCGCACCGGCGAGCGGACCGGCGGCCGATGGCGCACCCAGCGCGGGCCGCAGCGCCCGGACCTCGCCGACCTGGGCGCGCGCGAGCGCCCGCCTGAGCGCCACCCACGGATCTGCGCGAGCGATCGCCGGACGCTCGATGGAGGTCGTGGCGGCCGGCGCCGGCCTCGCCGCGGTCATCGCCGCGGGCACGGAACCGGAGATCCAGGCCCGGAGCACCTTCTCGACCTGCGACCTGCCGCTGCCCGGCTGCGCCACTGCGACGAGGAGCGCGTCGGGCCGGACTGCGGCGAGCGTGGCCTGGCTGGCGCCGCTCACCGCCACCAGCTCGAGGACGCCGAGGCCGAAGGCGCTGCCCGTGTCCGCGAGCTCGCGCGTGGTCCGGGCGAGCGGAGCCGCGTCCCGCTCGCGCGCTCCCGGCCTCGTCGCCTCGAGGACGCCGCCGGTGTGATCGGCCAGCAGGGCTTCCTGCACCTCGGTCAATCCTTCGAACGATGGAAGGCTCATGGCGAGCTCGGGCCCGGTCACACGCGCAAGAGTTGCTTGAAATATTTGCGCGACGGTACACGCGGCTTCTCGCGGGCGAAAAGGTGAGAGTGCGCAACACAGCGCGATATCTGCCAAATTCGCTTGGACAGACCACGGCTTGAGCTCGCGCCCCACAATCGGGGGACAGAGCAGGGTAATTGCGTTGGATCAAAGAAAAGCGGCAAAGCGTCGCACTCGGGCGGACCGAGGACACTTTGCCGCAGCGCTGGGCGGCTTCGAGTCTGTCGCGGTGCCGTCTACCGCACCGCGGTGAGCGCCTTCACGTTCGCGTCGCAGAGCTGCTCGTAGAGGCCCGGCCCCTCCTTCGCGCCGGCGGCGAGCGCCGCGTTGGCCTTCCCGCGCTCCTCCTCCACCACCGTGCGGAACGCCTCGAACGGGAGCGCGCCCACCACCTTCCGGCAGTTCAGGAACAGCGTCGGCGTGCCCTGCGCACCCACCTGCGCCCCGAGCCGCTGGTCCTCCTCGATGCGGGCCCGCGCCTCGGGCGACGCACGATCCCGCGCGAAGCGGGCGCCGTCGAGGCCGAGCTGCTTCGCCCAGCCGTCGAAGTGGTCGTCGGAGAGCGCCGCCTGGTTCGCGAACAGGAGGTCGTGCATCGGCCAGAACTTGCCCTGCGCGCGCGCGGCCTCGGCGGCGAGCGCGGCCGGCATCGCCGCGGGGTGGAACGAGAGCGGCTGGTGCTTCCACACGATGCGCACCTCGTTCGGCCACGCCTGCTCGATCTGGCGCAGCGTGGGGCCCACGCGCGAGCAGAACGGGCACTGGAAGTCGGAGAAGAGGACGATCGTGACCTTGGCGGACTCGGGGCCGCGCGACGGGTCGTCGGGGCGGAAGGTCACCTTCGCCGCCTGCGCCGGCGGCGGCGCTGCCGGGAGCTGCGCGCCGACCGGGAGGTAGGCGGCGGCGGTCGCGCCGGTCTCGACCGTACGCGCGTACACCTGACTGGCGGGGACGCCGGTCTGCACGAGCTTCTCGGCCTTCGCGAGCTCCTCGTCCACCACGGTCTTGAAGTCGCCGAAGGGGAGCGCACCGACGAGCTTGCGGCCGTTCACGAAGAACGTGGGCGTGCCGTTGGCGCCGAGGCCGTTCACGAGCGCCTGGTCGCGCTTCACGCGGGCGAGGTGGCGCTGATCCTGGAGCGAGCGGCGGAAGGCCTCGAGGTCGAGCCCGACCCGCTTCGCCGCCGCCTCCAGCGCGCCCGAGTCGAGGTTCGGCGCGAAGTCGAACAGCGCGTCGTGCATCGCCCAGAACTTCTCCGAGCCGCCCTGCGCCCGGGCCTCCTCGGCCGCGAGCGCGGCCGGGAGCGCGCGCTCGTGGAAGCCGAGCGGGTTGTGCTTGAACACGAACCGCAGCTTCCCGGCGTAGCTCTTCTCGAGCTGCGCGAGCGTGGGCAGCACGCGCTTGCAGAACGGGCACTGGAAGTCGGACGAGATCACCACCGTGACGAGCGCGTCGGCCGGGCCCTTCTCCGGCGAGTCGTCGACCGGGACCTTGTAGATCGCCTTCGGGTCCTCGGGGCCGTGCGGGGGCGGCGCCGGCGCGCGCGCCGACGGGGGCGGTCGCGGCGCCTCGAGCGTGCTCGGCCGTCCGCCGGTGCCGATCATTCGCGACACCGCGACGCCGATGACGATGCCTACCAAGAGTGCCAGCAGCCAGCTCGCCTTGTTCATTTGGACCTCTCCAGACACTAGAACCGCACAGCGAAGCCCGCGCGTCCCAGGAGCCCCACCCCGTCGCCCTGCGTGAGCGGCACGCCCAGGTCGACCTCGGCGAAGGCGCCGAGCACCGAGGTGAAGCCGAGCTCGGCGCCGGCGCCGGCGAGGAGCCACCGCGCGCGCCAGTCGCCGCCGGCGTGGGACACGTCGAGCGCGCCGCGCCCGTAGAGCGGCAGCCCGGGCAGCGCGAAGTGGAGGCCGGGCCGCACGCCTGCATAGTTGCCCGGCGAGAGGCCGAGCACGAGCCCCAGCTCGGGCCGGGCGATCCCGAGCTCGTAGCCGATGCCGAGCTCGAGCTCGCCGATCCCGGTGGAGGAATGGCTGCCGACCTCCGCGCCACCGCCGAGCGCCGTGGTGACGGTCCATCCGGAGGGCGGAGGGAGCGGCGCGGCGCGCGCGGGGACGGCGGCAGCGACGGCGATCGAGGCGGCGAGGGCGACGAGGGGGCGACGCACGGCGGCGCAAGGTAGCGCCCGCGGGTGGCATCCAGCAAGGAGGAGGGCTACAAGGTCCAACCCATGGAGGAGCGGCGCCTGCCAGATCCGGTGCGGACCATCGACACCTCCGGCACGCTCTGCCCGCTCCCCATCGTCGAGACGGCGAAGGCGGTGAAGGCGCTGGCCGCCGGAGAGGTGCTGCTCGTCATCGCGACCGATCCTGGCATCGCGCTCGACATGCCGATGTGGTGCAAGGCGACCCGCCACGAGCACCTCGCCACCTTCCGCGAGGGCACCGCCTGGAAGAGCTACGTGAGGAAGCGGACGTGACGAGACCGGTGAAGGCCATCGCGCTCATCTCGGGGGGGCTCGACTCCACCCTCGCCCTCGCGCTCGTGAAGCGCCAGGGGATCCAAGTGAAGGCGGTGAACTTCTACACCGGCTTCTGCATCACCGAGACGCAGCGGCGGAAGGGCGGCCGGGCCGACGGCTCGATGCCGCAGAACGAGGCGCTCCGGGCGGCGGCCGACCTCGAGGTGGAGATCGAGTACGTCGACATCTCGGGCGCGGGCTACCTCGACATGCTCGTGAACCCCAAGTACGGGTACGGCGCGAACGCGAACCCGTGCGTCGACTGCCGCATCTTCATGATGACGCGGGCGCGCGAGATCATGGAGCGCGACGGGGCCGACTTCGTCTTCACCGGCGAGGTGCTCGGGCAGCGGCCGAAGAGCCAGCGCCGCGACACCCTGCGGGCGATCGAGCGCGACAGCGGGCTCACGGGCCGGCTCCTGCGCCCGCTCTCGGCGAAGCTCCTCGAGCCCACGATCCCCGAGAAGGAGGGGCTCGTGGATCGCGCGCTCCTCGGCGACATCTCCGGCCGCTCCCGCCAGCGGCAGATGCAGATGGCCGACGAGCTCGGCATCACCGACTGGCCGCAGCCGGCCGGCGGCTGCTGCTACCTCACCGACGAGAGCTTCGCGCGGAAGTTCTTCGACGTGCTCGATGCCCGCGAGGCGGCGGGCGGCAGGCGCGCGATCGAGAAGGACGACGTGGTGCTGCTCTCCACCGGCCGCCACTTCCGGCTCTCGCCGCGCGCGAAGCTGATCGTGGGCCGGAGCGAGGTGGAGAACGCGATCCTCGAGCGCTACGGCGAGGGGCTCGCGCGGCTCGCGGCGGCGGACCCGGTGCTCGGGCCGGTGGCGCTCGTCGAGGGCGATCCGACCTGGGAGGATCGGGTGCTCGCCTGCGGCATCGTCGCCCGCTACGGCAAGGCGAAGGACGAGGCCGAGGTCGCGGTGGAGTGGCGCGAGGGCGACCTCGTGGAGCGCTACGCCGTCGCGCCGCTCGCCGACGAGGAGCGCCTCGAGGCCCTCCGCATCTGATCCTTCGAGAGCCATGCCGCGCAGCCGCCGCCCAGGCTAAGCTGCGCGCGATGTCCGCACGCTCGCTGCCCGTCCTCGTGCTCCTCGCGGTCGCGCCGGCCGTCGCGCTGGCGTGGGGGCCCGGCGGTCACGCCGCCGTGGGTCGCGTCGCCGAGCGGCACCTCTCGCCGGCCGCTCGCGCCCAGGTGGCGGACCTCCTCGACGGCGCCCGCATCTCCGACCCCGAGGTCGCGTCCTGGGCCGACGCCGAGTCGACGGAGGGCCGGGCGCCGCGCGCCTTCCACTACGTGAACATCCCCGTCGACGCGCGCGGCTACGACCCGCGACGCGACTGCCCCGACCGGCGCTGCATCGTGGCGAAGCTCGAGGACGAGCTCGCGGTGCTGCGCGAGCGGGCGCACTCGCGTTCGCGCCGTGCCGACGCGCTGCGCTGGGTCGTCCACCTGATGGGCGATCTCCACCAGCCGCTCCACTGCGCCGACCGCGGCGACCGCGGCGGCAACGACACGTGGGTGATCCGCCGCGGGCGGAACACGAGCCTCCACGCGCTGTGGGACGGGCTCCCCGACCGCTGCGGCGTGGGCGCGCCGGAGCCGGAGCCGTTCCCGGTCCGCGACGGGCCGCTGGCCTGGGCCGACGAGTGCCACGCGCTCGGTCGCGAGGTGTATGCCGACGCCTTCCGCTACGACACCGGCGATGGGCTGCGGCTCCCGCGGCGCTGGGCCGGCCGCCAGTGCGACCTCGTCGAGCGGCAGATCGGGCGCGCCGGCGTCCGCCTCGCGGCGGCGCTGAACCGCGCCCTCGCGCGCTGATCGCGCGGCGCGCTCAGGAGCGGCGCCGAGCCCGCGGGCGCGAGATCGCACGCGCGAGCACGAGCGCGGCGAGGAGCGCCGCGAGCGCGCTCACGCCGTCGGTGTTGCCGCAGCCGCCGCCGCTCGAGCCGGAGGGGCCGGCGGCCGGCGCCGGGGTCGGGGTCACGTCGGGCGTCGGCGCGGGAGTGGGCGCCGGGGTCGGCGTGGAGCCGGGCGTCGTCGGTGCGGAGGTCGCGCAGGCGCCGGGGTGCGGGAAGACGCGCAAGAGCGCCTCGAGGAAGTAGTAGTCGCCGTACACGAGGCCGACGTCGATCTCGCTGTCGTGCGGCAAGTCGCCGACGCCGTGGAGCAGGAGCGCCTCGCTCGCGCTCGCGTCGAGGTAGCCGCTCCCGGCGAGCGCGTCGAGCGTGGCGAGCGCCCTCGCGCGGTAGCCGTCGCCCTCCGCGCCGCCCACCTCGCCGGCGAGCGCGAGGAGCCCCGAGGCCGCCGCGGCGGCCGCCGAGGAGTCCGCGAGCGCGCGCGTCGAGTCGAAGTCCCAGTTCGGCACGCCGTCGGCCGGCGCCCGCGCGAGCCAGTACCCGGCGACCTTGCGCGCCGCCGCCAGCATCCGGTCGTCGCGGGTGTACTGCCACGCGAGCGTGAAGCCGTAGAGCGCCCACGCCTCGCCGCGCGACCAGGTGGTCCCGTCGCCGGCGCCCTGGAACGTCCCGCGCCAGCGGAGCGCGCCCGTCGTGGGATCGTAGTCCGCCACGTGGAACGTGCCGCCGTCTGCGCGGACGAGATCCCGCGCAGTGGTGAGCGCGTGCGTCAGCGCCATCTGCCGCCAGGCCGCGTCGCCGCCGTTCGCCGCGCCCCACAGGAGCAGCTCCAGGTTCATCATCGTGTCGATGACGACCGGGAACTTCCAGTCCGGGTTCCAGTCGCAGCACTTCACCGCGCCGACCTTCGCGTCGTAGCGGGACGCGAGCGACGCCGCGGCCTCGAGCAGCACGGACTTCGCGTTCGCGTCGCCGGTGAGCCGCGCCATCTGCCCGAAGCTCGGCATGAGCTTGAACCCGAGGTCGTGCGAGGCGCGGTTCGTCCGCTGCACCGCGAGCGGGCTCGTCCACGCCTCGGCGCGGGCGCGCCACTTCACCTCGCCGGTTGCCTCGAACACGAGCCACAGCGAGCCGGCGAAGAAGCCCTGCGTCCAGCCCAGCGCGTCCCCTGCGGGGACGGTGGTCCAGAGGCCGTTCGAGGTGCCCTTGGGGTCGTTGGCGGGAACGAGCCGCGCGTCGGTGGCGAGGAGCTTCCGCTGCGCCGTCTCCAGCACACAGGCCGCGCGCGCCGCGTCGAGCGCCGCCCCTCGACCAGGCGCCACCAGGAGCAGCGCAGCCGCGACCAGCCGTCGCACCCTGTCCAGCACGCCGCCGAATGGTGGCGCCGAAGCCCCGAAAATTCAGCCCCCCGCGCGCGATGCGAGGCTTCCCGCTGGGTCCCGCGATGGTACAAAAGAAGGCGGGCAGTCTCGGTTTTTCGGGAGCAATCCAAATACGATCCCGACCGGGACGACGCGATGCGTGAGGGGAGCGTCATGGCGGGCAAGCGAATTTTTTCTTTCGGCGGCGGGAAGGCCGAGGGCAGCCAGGAGCTGAAGAACCTGCTGGGCGGCAAGGGCGCCGGCCTGGCGGAGATGAGCCGCATCGGGATCCCGGTCCCGCCCGGCTTCACCATCACCACCGACGTGTGCGCCGCCTTCTACGCGGCGGGGCGGAAGCTGCCGAAGGACGTGCTGCCGGGCGTCCGGGCCGCGCTCGCCCAGGTGGAGCGGCTCACCGGCCGCGGCTTCGGCGACCCGGCGAACCCGCTGCTCGTCTCGGTCCGCTCCGGCGCGCGCGTCTCGATGCCGGGGATGATGGACACCGTCCTCAACCTCGGGCTGAACGACGCCACGGTGGAGGGGCTCGCCGCGCAGTCGTCGTCCGAGCGCTTCGCCTGGGACAGCTACCGGCGCTTCGTCGCGATGTTCGGCGACGTCGTGCTCGGCATGAAGCCCGAGAAGAAGGAGGACCGCGATCCGTTCGAGGTGATCCTCGAGGCGAAGAAGCGCGCGCGCGGCGTGAAGTTCGACTCCGAGCTGCCGGCCGACGCGCTGCGCGAGCTCGTCGCCGAGTTCAAGGCCGAGGTGAAGCGGCGCACCGGGGCGCCGTTCCCCGAGGAGCCGGTGGCGCAGCTCACCGCGGCGATCGAGGCGGTGTTCCGCTCCTGGGACAACGACCGGGCGCTGGCCTACCGGAAGCTGAACGGGATCCCGGCGGAGTGGGGGACCGCGGTCACCGTGCAGTCGATGGTCTTCGGCAACATGGGCGAGGATTCCGGCACCGGCGTCGCCTTCACGCGCGACCCCGCCACCGGCGAGGACGTCTTCTACGGCGAGTTCCTCGTGAACGCGCAGGGCGAGGACGTGGTGGCGGGCATCCGCACGCCGCAGCCGATCCACGAGATGGAGGCGCGCTGGCCCGACATCGCGCGCCAGCTCGAGGACGCGCGCGGGAAGCTCGAGCGCCACTACCGCGACATGCAGGACATCGAGTTCACCGTGGAGCGCGGCCGCCTCTACCTCCTCCAGTGCCGGAGCGGGAAGCGCACCGGCCTCGCGGCGGTGCGCATCGCCGTGGACATGGTGGACGAGAAGATCATCTCGAAGGACGAGGCGATCCTCCGCGTGGAGCCGGAGGCGCTGAACCACCTCCTGCGCCCGATCTTCGACGGCCGCTCGAAGCACGACGCGATGGCGAAGGGCGGCTTCGTCGCGAAGGGGCTGCCGGCGGGGCCGGGCGCGGCCAGCGGGCGCGTGGTGTTCTTCGCGCAGGACGCCGAGGCGTGGCGTGCGCGCGGCGAGCGGGTGGTCCTCGCGCGGCACGAGACGTCGCCCGAGGACATCCGCGGCATGAACGCGGCCGAGGGCTTCCTCACCGCGTTCGGCGGCATGACCTCGCACGCGGCGCTCGTGGCGCGCCAGATGGGCAAGGTGGCGATCGTCGGCTGCGGCGCGCTCTCGTTCGACTACCACGCGAAGACGATGACGGTGGCGCGCGCGGAGGGCGACCTCACGATCCGCGAGGGCGACTGGATCTCGATCGACGGCACCGCCGGCGAGGTGATCCTGGGCGAGCTGCACACCTCGCCCTCCGAGGTGGTGCAGGTGCTCGTGGAGAAGAACCGCGATCCCGCCGACGCGCCGCTCTACCGCAAGTTCGCGAAGCTCCTCTCCTGGGCCGACGACGTGCGCCGCCTCGGCGTGCGCGCGAACGCCGACCAGCCCGACCAGGCGGCGGCGTCCATCGCGTTCGGCGCCGAGGGGATCGGCCTCTGCCGCACCGAGCACATGTTCTTCGGCGAGGGGAAGATCGGGCCGATGCGGGAGATGATCGTCGCCGAGACCGAGGAGGAGCGGCGGGCGGCGCTCGCGAAGCTGCTCCCGCTGCAGCGCGAGGACTTCGCCGGCATCTTCCGGGCGATGGGGCCGCGCTCGGTCACGATCCGCACCCTCGACCCGCCGCTCCACGAGTTCCTCCCCCAGACCGAGCGGGGCCTCGAGGAGCTCGCGCGCGCGACCGGCCGGACGCTGGAGCAGATCCGCGCCCGCGTGGAGGAGCTGCACGAGACGAACCCGATGCTCGGCGACCGCGGCTGCCGCCTCGGCATCTCGTACCCCGAGATCACCGAGATGCAGGCCCGCGCGATCTTCGAGGCGGCGTGCGACGTCGCCGCGGAGGGCGTCGACGTGCGGCCGGAGGTGATGATCCCGCTCGTGGGCCACGCGAAGGAGCTCGCGAACCAGGAGAAGCTCGTGCGCGAGGTGGCGGCGGCGGTGTTCGCCGAGCGCGGCCGCAAGGTGAAGTACCTCGTGGGCACGATGATCGAGGTGCCGCGCGGCGCGATCACCGCGGCCGAGGTGGCGAAGCACGCCGAGTTCTTCAGCTTCGGCACGAACGACCTCACGCAGATGACCTTCGGCGTCTCGCGCGACGACATTGGGGCGGTGCTGAACGCCTACGTCGCGCGCGAGATCTGGAGCGTCGACCCGTTCGTGTCGATCGACCGCGACGGCGTGGGCACGCTCCTCCGCATCGCGGTGGAGGGCGGGCGGCGGACGCGGCCGAACCTGAAGCTCGGGATCTGCGGTGAGCACGGCGGCGATCCTTCGTCGGTCGCCTTCTGCCACGAGATCGGGCTCGACTACGTCTCGTGCTCGCCGTACCGGCTCCCCATCGCGCGGCTCGCGGCGGCGCAGGCGGCGCTGCGGGAGCGGGCTGCCGCCCCGGCCCGGAAGGCCCCCCGTTCCGCTCGGGCGGGCGCGAAGCCCCGCAAGGCCGCGGCGTCGGCCCGGCGGACGAAGGCGGTCGTCGCGGCGCACCCGGCGAGGGCGGCGCGCGCGAGCGTCGAGGTGCGGCGGCCCGCGCGGAAGGCGGCTCGGAAGCCCGAACGGCGCCCGCGCGCGTGACTCGCGAGTGACGTGGATCGGGTGCCGCCCCGGGCGGTGTCCCAGTGGCGTGGTGCTTGCTGGCGAGACGGGGCGCTCCGAGGTTCGGAGCGCCCTTTTCTTGATGAGGGCGCCCACCGGAGCAGACTCGAATCCCGCAGATGCCGCGCAATCGCCTCGCCCTCGTCATCCTCTCGGTTCCTCTCGTCTTCTTCGCCGTCGTCGCGATCACGTCGCCCAAGGCCGACGCCCGCGAAACGCCCGCGCCGAAACCGGCCTCCGCCGCAACCGTTGCGCCCGTCGCCGTGGCCGAGCCGCACCTCGGGCCCAGGGAGTACGATCGGACCCGGGGCGCCTGGGTCGCGCCGCTCGGCGCATCGAAGGCGGTCCTCACCCTCGATCCGCGGCTTCAGGAGAAGCTCGAGCGGACCGTCGCCGACACCCGCGCGCCCGCCGCCGCGGTGGTGCTCATCGAGCCGCGCACGGGCAAGGTGCTCGCGCTCGCGGACCACGCGCGCGACCCCGGCGCGCGGGGGATGGCGCTCCGGGCGATCGCGCCCGCGGCGAGCGTGTTCAAGATCGTCACCTCGTCGGCGCTGCTCGAGTCGGGCGTGCACCCCGACTCCGAGGTGTGCTTCCACGGCGGCAAGCACCGGCTCCAGCCGACGCTCCTCCGCGACGACCCGCGCCGCGACCGGCGCTGCTACTCGCTCTCCGAGGCGCTCGGCAAGAGCGCCAACGTGGTGTTCGCGAAGCTGGCGGGCCGCGGGCTCACGGCGCCGGCGCTCCGTGCCGAGGCCGACCGGTTCCTCTTCAACGCCGAGATCCCGTTCGCCTGGCCGGTGGAGCCGTCGCGCGCCGAGATCCCCGACGAGGGCTTCCGGCTCGCCGAGACGGCGGCGGGCTTCGGCGCGGTGCGGCTGTCGCCCCTCCACGGCGCGCTCATCGCGTCCGTGGTCGCGAACGGCGGCACCTTCGTGCCGCCGCGCGTGGTCGCCTCGGTGGACGGCGGCCCGCCCCCGGCAGCCCTGGCCCCGCGGCGTCTGCTCTCGCCGGAGGTCGCGGCGGCGCTCGCCCAGATGATGGAGACCACGGTGACGGAGGGGACCGCGCGCAAGGTGTTCGGGCGTGACCGCCGCTCCTCGCGGTCGCCGCTGCACGGCGTGAAGGTGGCGGGGAAGACGGGCTCGCTCGCCGATCGCGACCCGTTCCGCGACTACTCCTGGTTCGTGGGGTTCGCGCCGGTGGAGAACCCGCAGGTCGCCGTCGCGGCGGTCGTGGTGAACGACCGGCTCTGGCACGTGCGCGCGACGCAGGTCGCGCGCGAGTCGCTCGCGGCGTACTTCGACGCCGAGCGCGGCCTGCCGCGAGTCCGGACCGCGGAGAAGTAGCCTTCCACGGACGCAGGGTCGGTCCACGCGCCGAGCCCTGCCGCTTCCGTCGGCGCTCGCCGTCGTGCGCAGGCGCGCGGCTCACGCTCCGGTCCGATTCGCCCTCGGAGCCGGCCTGCGAAGGCGGCCTCGCGGCCGCGGAGACTCCGGCCGCGAACCGGTCGAACCGGTTCTTCCCTTGGCTCGGGCGGCGCCGGGGCCCTCGCCGCGGAGATCGCGAGGCGAGCGCGCTTCATGAACGAGCGGCGCGCCGTGCGGAGGGCCAAGAGGTGCGAGGATTGTCCGAGGCGCGGGGGCGCCGTGCTTGAAATGCGCCGCAGCGCCGAGTTCCGCAGCGCCGCCGAATCGCACGTACCAGCGCGGCGCGCGCGAGCGCACGAGCCGAGTCGCCGACGCGGCGAGGGGCCCGACGCCGCCCCGAGCACGTTGGACGAAGCGCAGCGGACCGGTACGACGAGAGGTCACGCGAACGTGACGATCCGCCGGTCCACGAAGCTCTTCAGCGCCTTCAGCACCTCGAGCTCCGAGGCCGGTCCCAGCCGCACGAGCGCCGCCGCGTCGCGCTTCCCGTCGCAGTGCGCGAGCAGCCA
>Ga0318493_10000377_pt1 | contig 13035 bp, 14 predicted proteins | sample GRESIP108b1f23_FD_203294 | JGI IMG/M metagenome (GOLD analysis project Ga0318493, IMG submission 203294) | Tropical soil microbial communities from Luquillo Experimental Forest, Puerto Rico - GRE.SIPMG.108b1f23 | ecosystem: Environmental > Terrestrial > Soil > Tropical forest > Bulk soil...
AGCCACGGCCGGCCGTCCGTCGCTCGGCTGGGAAGTGCGGCTCGGGGAGCTCGGCGAGATCCAGGTGCGCGGTGCCTCGCCGCTGCCGGGCTACTGGAACGATGCCGAGGCCGCCGCCGCGACGCTCACCCCGGACGGCTTCTACCGCATGGGGGACGTCGGGACCGTCGACGCCGACGGCTACATCACGATCGTCGAGCGGCTGAAGGACGTCGTGATCACCGGCGGGGAGAACGTGTACCCCGCGGAGGTCGAGGCGGTGCTGGCCAGGCATCCAGCTGTCGCCGACGTCGCCGTGATCGGCATTCCCGATGACAGGTGGGGCGAGACCGTGCACGCGGTAGTGGTCGCCGGGCCGGGCTTCGACACCAGCGAACTGCTGGGCTGGGCTCGTCAGCGGCTTGCCGGGTTCAAGTGCCCGACCGGTGTCACGGTGGTCCCCGAACTGCCGCGCAACGCGACCGGAAAGGTGACGCGCGCGGCACTGCGCGAGCCGTTCTGGGCCGGGCGGGACAGGCGTGTCTCGTGACCGCGGCGACTCCCAAAGGCCGTGCGACCGACGAGGCCTTCAAAGAGGCCGCGCGTGTGGTGTTCGCGCGCGACGGCTACCTCAACGCCAAGATCACTGACATCGCGGCGGAAGCCGGCCGGTCCGCGGCATCCTTCTACAACTACTACGACACCAAGGCGGACCTGCTCATCGCGCTGGCCGAGGAGTTCCACGCCGAGGCCACGTCGCTCGCGGTCCTGCCGTTCCGGGCCGGCCTGGCCCGCCCGGAGGCGCTGCGCGAGGCGGTCGCCGGATTCTGGCGGACCTACGCCAAGCGCCGCGGCGAGCTGATCGGCATCTTCCAGGCCGCCATGGTCGAGGGCAGGTTCCGGGACCGGTGGCTGGAGCTGCGCGGCGAGGCGATCACGCGGATCGCCGGCGAAGTCCGGGCGGCGCAGGCGCAAGGCTACTGTCCCGGCGTCGATCCGGTCCTGACGGCCTCGGCCCTGTCCGCCATGCTGGAGCACTTCTGCTACATCTGGCTCGGGCAGGGCGGCGAGAAGGACGTGGCGTTCGACGATGAGCGGGCCCTGGACGCGGTGGCCACCATCTGGGTGCAGGCCGTCTACTGGCGGCCTGCACCCTGACCAGCTCTGACCCGCTCTGACCAGCGGGGCTATCCGATCGCCGGCCGGTGCGCCGGGTCGGTGTACCACGCGTACCGCTCCTCATGGGCGGCGGCGACGCGGAACGCGGTCACGTCGTCGTAGGTCTTGCCGACGACCGACAGGCCGGTCGGCACTCCGTTCCTGGCGCGCCCGGATGGGACGCTCAGCACCGGGCAGCGGCTGGCGATGTTGAACGGCAGCGTCATCATCACGTCCATCCAGGTGCCGTCGGACCGTCCCTCGGCCAGGTCGCCGTGGTTCCATTTGGCCGGCAGCGCCGGGACCGCGAACGTCGGGCAGATCAGCGCGTCGTACTCCTCGAGCAGCTCGCCGAGCGGGGCGTACAGCGCGGCCTCGAGTTCCAGCCCCGGGTAGTAGTCCTGCTTGGCGATCCGGTCGCTTTCGGCGGCGAATGCCCGCGCGTAGGGGGTGAGGTCGTGGCCGTGTTCCTCGTACAGCGGGCGGATCGACGGCCCGAAGATCATCCCGAAGTGAATCGCCGCCGCCCGGTTGATGTCCGCAAGCGTCCACGGCAGTGACACGTGGGTGACGCTCGCGCCGGCATCCCACAGTCGCTCGGCCGCCGCGAGCGTGTTCGCCACCACGTCAGGGTCCACGTCGTAGCAGCCGAGGTTGACGCTGAGCGCGATCCGCAGGCCGGCCGCCGGCTCGATCGGGGACGGGATCTCCAGCTTGGGCCGCAGCGACACCACGTCGGACGGGTGCGGTCCGGCGATCACGTTCTCGAGCAGCGCGCAGTCCGCGACCGACCGGGCCATCGGGCCCTCGTGGCAGTAGTGGTCGAGGTTGAACGGCGGCACCTCGGGAACCCGCCCGTACGGGGGCTTGAACCCGGTGACGCCGCAGAACGAGGACGGTATCCGGATCGACCCGCCGATGTCCGACCCGGTGGCGAGGGTCGCGGTGCCCGCCGCGAGCGCCGCGGCGGAGCCGCCGCTGGACCCGCCGGGGGAGTAGGCCAGGTTCCACGGGTTGCGGGTCACTCCCCACAGCTTCGTCCAGGTGACGGGCGCGCAGCTGAACTCGGGGGTGGTGGTCCGCGCGTGCACGATGCCGCCCGCGTCGATGATCCGCTGCACGAACGGCGCGGTCTCGCTGGCCACCTCGTCGCGCAGCGGCAGCGACCCTAGCGTGTTGCGGTGCCCCGCGATCGGCGCCTCTTCCTTCACCGCGACCGGCAGTCCCTCGAGCGGCCGGGCGTCCCCGGCCCGGTACCGCTTCTCCGCCGTCCGGGCGGCGTCGAGCGCCTGGTCGTAGAACGTCTCCGCGAACGCGTTGACGAACGGCTCGACCGCCTCGGCGCGCTCGACCACGGCGGAGACGAGCTCCACCGGGGACAGTTCACCGGACCGGAACAGACGCAGCGCTTCAGTCGCCGACAGGTAATGCACTGATTCTCCTTCGTGGTTGCCATCCTGGCCGCGGGACGCTCTCGCGCAGCAGCCGCGTGTACGGGTGCCGCGGGTCATCGAGCACGGCGCCTGTCGGCCCCCGCTCGACGACGCTCCCCTTCTGCATGACGATCACCTGCTCGGTCAGCTGCCGGACGACCGCGAGGTCGTGGCTGATCAGCAGGTAGCTGATGCCGGTCGCGTCCCTGATGTCGGCGAGCAGGTTCAGCACCTGCGCCTGGATCGACACGTCGAGCGAGGCGACCGACTCGTCGAGGATCAAGATCTTCGGCTCGGCGGCCAGCGCCCGGGCGATCGCCACCCGCTGCCGCTGCCCGCCGGACAGCGATCTGGGCGGGACGGCCCGCTGCCGGTCGTCCAGGCCGACGAGCCCGGCGAGTTCGGCCACCCGCGCCTGGCGCCGCTCTGGCTGCCAGCCGTGGTGGATGCGCAGCACCTCGTCGATCGCGGTCTCCGCGCTGTGCCGGGGGTCGAGGCTGGTGTACGGGTCCTGGAAGACGATCTGCACCTCGCGGCCGCGCTGCCGGCGCTTGCTGGCCGAGCGGGCGGGAGTGCTCCGGTCGTTGCCGCAGGCGCTGATCCGCCCGCCTGTCGGGCGCTCGAGGCCGATGATCATCCTGGCGATCGTCGTCTTGCCCGACCCCGACTCTCCCACGATCGCCAGCGACTCGCCGTCGCCGATGGCGAACGACACGTCGTCGACCGCGACCAGGTCGCCGTACTCCTTGCGGAGGCTTTCCACCGCCAGCACGTCAGGCACCGGCGGTCACCCCCAGCGTGCCGCGCAGCTGCGCCGCGCGCAGGCAGCGGGACAGCCCGCCGTCCAGCCCGGCCAGCGCGGGAAGCTCCGCGTAGCAGCCCGGCGCGTCATGCGCGCAGCGGGGCGCGAAGGCGCAGGCATGACCGGGCGCCTCGAACCCGGACAGCGGACGGCCGGGTATCGCCCGCAGCCTGGCCTGCGTCCTGCCGATGTCCGGCCGCGCGGCGGCCAGGGCCGCCGTGTACGGGTGCAGCGGGTCCTCGTGCAGCAGGGCCGAGTCGCGGATCTCCACGACCTGGCCGGCGTACATGACCGCGGTCCGGTCGCAGACCGCGGCGGCGAGCTCGAGGTCGTGGGTGATGAACAGCAGCGCCAGGCCGAAGTCGCGGCGCAGCTCGGCGAGGATCGCCATGACCTCGGCCTGCGTGGTCACGTCGAGCGCGGTCGTGGGCTCGTCGGCGAGCAGCAGCCGCGGGCTGGTGAGCAGCGCGGCGGCGATCATGACGCGCTGCAGCATGCCGCCGGACAGCTGGTGCGGGTACTTGGCCAGGTTCCCCGTGTCGAGGCCCACCTGGCCGAGCATGCCGGCGGCCAGCTCATAGGCGTCGGCCTTGCGCACGCCGCCGTTGGTCCGCAGCGCCTCGGTCATGAAGTCGCCGATGCGGCGCACGGGGTTGATGTGCGCGCGGGGGTCCTGGAACACCATCGCGACCTGGCCGCGGTAGCTTCGCAGCCCCTTGCCGTCGAGCTTGTTCACGTCCGCGCCGTCGAACGCGATCGTGCCTTCTGATCGCGCGCCGCGCGGCAGCAGCCGGCCGATCGCGCGTGCGGTCATCGACTTGCCGGACCCGGACTCGCCGACCAGCCCGAGCGCCTCACCCGGCCGGATCGCGAAGTCGACGCCCCGCAGCACCGTCCCGGCGCCGAGGGTCACCCGCAGGCCCGCCACCTCGAGCAGATTCGTCACCGGTGTCCCTCACCTTCCAGGAGGCGCTCGCCGAGCACGTTGACCGCGATCACGACGAAGACCACGCACGCCGCGGCGGCGAGCGCCGGCAGCGGGTAGCCCTGCAGGATGCCCGGCTCGTTCTCGGAGATCATCACGCCCCAGTTGGCGGCGGGCGGCTGCACGCCGAGGCCGAGGAACGAGATCGCGGCCAGGTCGACCATCGCGTAGCCGAACAGGACCGTGGCCTGCGCGACGATCATCCGCGACATGTTCGGCAGGATGTGGGTCAGGCAGATCCTCGGCACCGAGGCGCCCTGGACCTCGAGGGCCTGCACGTAGGGCTGGTTGCGCTCCTTGAGCGCGGCGGCGCGCAGCACCCGGGCGACGTAGGGCAGGTAGGCGATCGACAGCGCCACGGCCGCGGCCACCAGGCCCGCCCCGAACACCGTGGCCGCGAGCACCGCGAGCAGGATGCCGGGGAAGGCGAACAGGACGTCCATTCCCGAGGAGATGACCGCGTCGGTCGCGCCGCGCCGCCACGCGGAGATGAGCGCGAACGCCGTGCCGCCGGCCATCGCGAGGACGACCACGGCCAGCGGCCCGAGCATCGCGGACTGCGCGCCGGCCAGCAGCCGGGACAGCACGTCGCGGCCTTCGAAGTCGAAGCCGAGCAGGTGGCCGGCGGCCGGCCCGACCCAGGCGATCTGCAGGTCCGGCAGGTCCGGGTTGCCGGGGGCAAGCCATGGCCCGAAGATCGCGGCGAACACGGCGATCGCGACGACGACGGCGGCGGCCGTCCCGGCCTTGCCGAGCCTCGCCGGCGCCTTGGTGAAACGCGAAGTCTTGGTGAAGCTCAGTGTCGTCACGACGCCTTCGCCCCCAGCTTCACGCGCGGGTCGAGGACCGCGTAGAGCAGGTCGGCGAAAAGGTTGACCAGCACGAACGCGGCCACCAGGACCAGCGAGATCCCCTGCACGACCGCGAGGTCCTTGGATTGCGCGGCCTGCACGAGGTAGGCGCCGAGGCCGTTCATCGAGAACGCGGTCTCCACGACCGCGGACACCGCGATCAGCGACGCGACCGTGATCGCCGAGACCGTGGTGATCGGGATCGCCGCGTTGCGCAGGATGTGCCGCTGGATCACCTGCCGCGGCGGGATGCCGCGGCTGATCGCGGTCTGCACGTGCTCGCGGTCCGACTCCTCGCGGATCGCCGCCCTGGTGACCCGGGCGACGATCGCCAGCGAGCTCAGCGCCAGCGCGATCGCCGGGAGCGTGAACGTCCGCAGGTCACCGGCGAACCCGCCGCCCGTGCCCGCCGCCAGCGCGGGGAACCAGCCGAGCTTGACCGCGAACAGCAAGATCAGCACGATCGAGGCGACGAACGCCGGGATCGCCGCGGTGACCGCGGTCGTCACGAGCGCGGACGTGTCCAGCCAGCCGGGCCGCAGGCCCGCGATGACGCCGAGCCCGATGCCGATGACGCAGATGATCACGCTCGCGTACAGGACCAGCCCGGCGGTGGTCCAGATCCGGCTGCCGATCAGCGTGGACACGTTCTCCCGCAGCGTGATCGAGATCCCGAGGTTGCCGTGCAGCGCGTTGTCCAGCCAGTACCAGTACTGCACGAAGAACGGGGCGTTCAGGTGGTAGCGCTGATCCAGGATGGCCACGCTGGCCGGCGGCAGCGCCCGGCCGCCGGACAGCGCCGCGAGGGCGCTGCCCGGCGCCAGGTACAGCGCGCCGAAGATCGCGAAGCTGGCGACGAGCAGGCTGCCGATCAGCATCGCCAGGCGCCGGGCGAGGAACCGCACTGTTCTTATCGCCCCGCTTTCACTTGCCGCCGAGGCTGTCGGCCCATGGCGCGAACATGAAGGCGAACGAACCGACCGCGCCGGTCAGGCTGGCGTTCAGGATCAGCACGTTCGTCGGCTGCGCGTTCGGGATCCACGGCAGCTGCTGCGCCGCGAGCTGCTCGGCCTTGGCGACGAGCTGCGCCCGCGCGTCCAGGTTCGCGGTGCCGCGGGCCTGCTCGAGCAGCGAGGTGATCTGCGGGTCGTTGAAGTTGTCGTAGTTCTGCGACCCGCCAGGCAGGGCCGCGGTGGCCAGCAGCGCGGCCGGGTCGGCGTAGTCGCCGTAGTTCACCGTGATGAACCCGTCCACGCCCTTCCTCGCCTGCGGGGAGGTGAAGAAGTTGATGTAGTCGTTCGCCGAGACCGACTTGAGGCTGACGTTCAGCCCGATCGCCGCGGCGGCGGCCTGGTAGGCGCCGGTCTCCGCCGCGATGCTCGGGATCTGGCTCGTCGTGCCGATCGTGATCGTCTGGCCTGCCACGCCGGCCTGCTGCACCAGCTTGCGTGCCGCCGCCAGGTTCTGGTTCAGGACGGGTGAGCTGTCGTACGCGGCGTTGAAGACCTGCTTGCCGTAGCCGAACGTGCCGGGGTTCGCCAGCCAGTGCGGCATCAGCGCGGCGCCCTCGTACACGGTCTTGATGACCGACTTGCGGTCAAGAGCCAGCGACAGCGCCTGCCGTACCTTGACGTTGGCGAGCGGGCCGGAGGTCGCGGAGACGATGAACGCGTCGGTCTCCCAGCCTGGCCCCTGGTAGACCTTGACGTTCTTGCTGGCCCGCAGCTGGCTGAGCGTGGACAGGCCACCGTAGTACGAGCCCTGGATGGCGCCGGTCAGCATGCCCGAGGTGAAGCTCGTGGCGTCGGGGACGCCCTTGATCACGAACTGCTGAACCATCGGGTGGACGGAGTGGTCCCAGTAGGTCTTGCTGACGACCGCAGTGACGCCGGCGCCCGGGGCCCACGACTTCAGCTCGTACGCGCCGCTGCACATGATCGACCCGGCGGGCGTGCCGTAGTTCTTGCCTTCCTTCTGGGCGAAGGCCTTCTCGATGATCACGCCGCCCATTGACGCCAGCTCGCCGGGCAGCCAGTAGTCCTGCTGCTTGAGGCTGATCGTGACCTGGTCCGCGCCGGTCGCTGCGATCGAGGCCACCCGGGAGAAGGCCTGGCCGTAGAAGCCGCCGACCGCCGGGCTCATCTGCCGCTGCAGGCTGTACACCACGTCGGCCGGGGTCACCGGGTGGCCGTCCCAGAACGCCGCGCCGGGCCGGATGGTGAACACGATCTTCGTCGGCGACGGGTAGGCGACCGTGGCCAGGCCCGGCGCGACCGAACCGTCCGGCTGCTGGCGCAGCAGCGACTCGCACATCAGCGAGATCGCGGTGTTCTCCGGGTAGTCGAAGGCGAACGCGGGGTCAAGCGAGTTCACGTCGCGGTAGACGGCCCAGGTCACGCTGCTGACCTGCTTGGTGCCGGGCGGCGTGGTGGCGACCAGCCCCGCGGTGGGCGAGATGCCGCCCTGCGTCGAGGTGGCGGAACTGAGCGAGCGGCCGCAGGCAGGCAGGCCGAGCAGGAGGGTGAGTGCGGCTGTGTAGCGAAGCCAACGGCGAGTCATGGCGTGTAGTAAACTCCATGGACATATGCTTTGTCAAAACCTATGACCAAGCTTATGTCGTAGTATGTACGTCATCGATGAGAGGAGTCACATGAGCGGCCTGCCGCGCGGCAGCCTCACCCGCGAACTGCTCGTCCGCGAGTCACTGCGACTGCTGGACAAGGACGGCGTGGCAGGGTTCAGCCTGCCCAAGCTCGGCCGCGCGCTCGGCGCCGACCCGACCGCCATCTACCGGCACTTCGCGAGCAAGGACGATCTGATTCTCGCCATCGCCGAAGCGCTGATCGAGGAGGCATGCGCCGGGCTCGAGCCGTCGGAGTGCTGGGTGGACACGCTGAGCGAGATCGCCCGCCGCTGCCGCCGTACCTACCTGGCGCACCCAGCCGCCGCCTCGCTCACGACGTACCGGACCACGCAGGGACCCGCGGAGATGCGCGCGGTCGATATGATCATCGGCGCGCTAAACCAGGCCGGCATCACCGGGAAAGAGGCGGCGGTGATCTACCGGGCGTTCGGTGACTTCACGCTGTACTGGCCCGGCGGGGAGGCCGCGTTCCTCGCTCTCGATGAGAAGGCGCAGCAGCACGACACGGACGCGTGGACCCGCGCGTACCTGGTCGCCGACCGTGCGGCGTACCCGAGCATCTGGCGCATCCGCGAGGAGCTAGCTGACGTCGAGGACGACGACATCTTCGAGACCATCCTGTCGCTCGTGCTCGACGGCATCATCGCGCGCGCCCCCACCCCCTGCGCGTGCGAGGAACACGCGGTGCCGCGCTAGCGCGGCGGGTGGCTCAGCTCGAACGCGATCACCAGCATGGTGGCGGCGATGAGCAGGTCGAGCACCTGCCACGCGCGCTGCCTCGCCAGCAGCGGGGCGAGCAACCGCGCCCCGAATCCCAGGCCGAGGAACCACAGGGTGCTTGCCAGGCAGGCGCCGACGGCGAACGGCCACCTGCCCGACGGGCCGTGGGCGGTGGCGAGCGCACCAAGCAGGACCACGGTGTCGAGGTAGACATGCGGGTTGAGCCAGGTCAGCGCCAGCGCCCGGCGCACCACCGCGCCGCGTGACCGGGACCGGTCGTCCGCTGCCGCCGACAGCGCGTCCGGGTGCAGTGCCCGCCATGCCGAGGAAAGCCCGTAGCAGGCGAGGAAGGCCACGCCCAGCCAGCGCACCGCTGTCAGCGCCCACCCCGCGTAGCGAACGACCGAGCCCACTCCCGACACGCCGGCGATGATGAGCACCCAGTCGGAGAGCACGCACACGGCCACGACCGGGCCGACGTGAGCTCGCCGCAGGCCCTGGCGCAGCAGGTAGGCGTTCTGGGCGCCGATCGCCACGATGAGAGACAGGCAGGTCAGCAGCCCGGCGAGGGAAGCATCGATCACGCGACCGAGACTAGGCACGGCCCATTCTTAAGTCCAACGAATGATTCTTAGGAATAATTAGCTGTGCTTAACTAGCGAGGTGGAGCTCAATCCTTCTCAGCTGGAAGCGCTCGTGGCCATCGCGGACTGCGGAAGCTTCGAGGCGGCGGCCCGGCAGCTGCACGTCACGCCCAGTGCCGTCAGCCAGCGCATCCGGGCCCTGGAATCCGCCGCCGGCCAGGTCCTGGTCAGCCGGGGGACCCCGTCCCGGCCCACTCCGCACGGCGAACGGCTCGTCCGGCTGGGGCGCCAGACAAGGCTCCTGCATGACGAGGCACGCCAGGAGCTCGGCACGATCATGTCCGTCGAGATGCCGGTCGCCGTCAACGCGGACTCCCTCGCGACCTGGTTCCGCGGCGTGCTCGCCGAGGCCGCTGGCTGGGCGGCGACGGCGGTCCAGCTGTACGTGGAAGACCAGGCGTACTCGCAGGAGCTGCTGCGCCGCGGCGACGTACTCGCGGCCGTCACGAGCGAACCAGCCGTCGTTCAGGGCTGTAGCGTCGAGCCGCTGGGAGCACTGCGGTATGTCCCCGCGGCGACCCCCGAATTCGCCGCGCGGTGGCGGCGTGACGGCGAGCTGGACTGGGCAGCGGCGCCGACGCTGGTCTTCAACAAGAAGGACGACCTGCAGCATGAGCAGCTGCGCCGACGCGGCGTCGGGCAGCCTCCCCCGGTGGTCCACCGTGTACCGTCCACCGCGGACTTCTATGAAGCCATCTGCCTGGGCCTGGGCTGGGGCATGGTTACGCTGCTCCAGGCGCACGCTGCCCTGGATTCGGGCAGGCTGGCACGCTTGTCGCCGGATGTCACCGACGTGCCCCTGTACTGGCAGCGCTGGCGTCTCGGCTCACCGCGCCTCGCCGAGCTCACCGCATCCGTCCGCCGCGCCGCACGCGGGCACCTCCATGACCGCGTGAGCGGCTAGCGGCCCCCGGGCCGCGTCAGGACGGCCTATAGCCGGCGTTGCCCAGCATGCGGCGCAGGTCCACGACCATCTGCTCATCGATGTCCTTGCCGACGGGGGGCTCAAGGAATTCCAGTTCGGACCCGATCTTCGCGGAGACCTTGCCGTCATGGCGCACCGTGACCGTGCCGACGGCTTCGAGCAGCGACATCACTGCGCGCCATTCGATGTTGTGGCTCGTCGGGTGCTGGAAGATCTGGCGCAGCGTGTCCCGGTGGCGGCCGTCAAGGTGTTCTGGTCCAGGTGAGGTCATGCCCAGACCATATCCCCCCGGGCACCGCCCGGCCGGCGTCTAGCCGGGCAGCCGGACGCCGAAGCCGGTGGCCGCGAGCTTCAGCACGACCTGGCCGGGTGCCTGCAAGGCCACGACCTTCGCCGCGCTCAGCTCCTCCAGCTGTGCCAGCACGCCCGCGTACGCTTCCGGGCCCTGCCTGCGCGCGCGGCTCAGGACGATCGCGTTGGCCCACACCTTTTCCCGCGCCTCCCGCAGGAAGCGCTGGGTGCCGAGCCGGTTGAGGGGCCTTAGCAGCCGGTCTAGCAGGGAGCCCGCTCCCGAGATCTGGGTTAGCTCGTCGTCTTCGGCGGCGACCCGGGAGGCCAGCACGGCGTCGATCGCCCGGTGGTCGGACTCCCGCCGGGCGATCAGCTCCGCGTCGTCGAACTGTTCGTCCGTGATCACCGCCAGCAGCGCCTGCGGCAGGTCGTAGTTGATGTGAGCATTCATGCCGAGCAGGACGTGGCGGAGCGGCGGCAGGTCGGCGGGGGCGCTGAACGCGATGTCCCAGGGCCGCGTCGGGCGGCGTCCGGCCAGCGCGGCCTGGAGGGCGTCCAGGTACAGGTCGGCGAACGCGACGTCCCATCGCTCGACCCATTCGGTGTCGGTGAAGCCGCCGCGCTTGAGTTCCTCGGCCACCGCGACGGTGGTTCGCTGATAGGTCGCGTGGAAGTACCGCCGCTGGTCACCGGTGGCCTGCAGCGATTCGAGCAGGGCCGCCATGCGGCCGATCAACTCCTCGATCACGCGGCCATTATGCCCGGCCATGATCCGAAGTGATCTGCCCGGCGGCTGGGCGACGTACTCAGGCAGAGGCGTTCGAGGGGGACGCCCCGGAAGTACCGATGGAAGGAGGAGTCCTGATGTCTGAAGCGCTGATCTTGGAATTCACCGGTGTGGGCGAAGCCGAGTACGCGGCCGTCAACAAGCAACTCGGCATCGACATGGAAACAGGCCAGGGCGATTGGCCGTCCGGCCTGCTGTCCCATGCCGCGGGGCAGGCCGACGACGGCACGTTCATGGTGTCGGAGGTATGGGCATCGCGTGCGGACCAGGAGGCGTTCATGGCGGCACGGCTGGGCGCGGCGCTAGCGGCAGGCGGCGTGACGAGTGCGCCGAAGGTCCGCTGGGTCACGCTGCTGGCCTACAGTCAGCCGGGCGTCTGATCGTGGCGGCTGGCCGGGCGGCATGAGATGAAGAGCGGCGTCGCGGGCCTGGGCGGCCTGGCGGCTCTGGTGGTGCTCCTGCCGATGGAAGCGGGCGTGCCTATTCCGCTGCCCGCCGACCTCGTAATGTTCACGGTGGGTGAACGGGTCGCGGCGGGGAAGTTCCCGCTGTGGCTGGCCGTCGGGGGCTTCGAGGTCATCGCGGTCGTGGGCACCAGCGCGCTCTTCCTGGCTTCCCGGGGTCCGGCTCACCGGATCATCACCCGGTTCGGCCCGCGCCTGGGGTTGACCCAGGCGCGGGTGGGCCGCGCGGCCGCGTTCGCCGAGACCCGGGGCCGGCCCGGGCTCGCACTAGGGCGCGGGACGCCGGGGCTGCGGACGATCACCGTGATAGCCGCGGGCGTCTCGGGACTGAGCTGGCGGCGTGCGCTCCCGGCGGCGTAAGCGGGCGGCGCCTGGAGCGTGGATGGAGGCGACCTGTCCGGCCTGCATCGGCGTGACCCTGCTCGCCCAGCGCGTGCCGGCCCTGGCTGAGCTGACCGAGGCAGACCCCGTCAGCTCAAGCCCGGACGGCGAGCCAAAGGCCATGATGACCTAACTTCCCTGCGACCAGGCAGCTCTTTATCCGGGATCATTCTCGCCTGGTGATAGGCCACCGCGACTTATGGCGTTAGTCCTGGCACAAATCAGGACAAAATGACGGCGAAAATGCCGGACTTGCGCCAGAAGTGCCCCGGAGTGTCCGAATGGTGAGACGACTTCCCGGCACCGGCCTCCGGTGGTGCCCGCGCCGCGGTCCCGCCCGGCTCACCGCTCACCCGGGCACCACCGGCCCCGGGACGCGCCGGGCCAGAGCGCGCATGCCGTCCCCCGGCGGGCAGGCCGCCGACCCCTGCGGGCAGCGCTGCCACCAGAGATTTGAGCCAGCCCGGCGACGCCGAGCGACAGAGTGGTTACAATAGGCAATCTTTCGGGTACTATCCGTAGTAGGTGCATCTTTCGCTGAAATCTGCGTGACCGTCGCACCAGTCCGTTTGTGCGACGCTGGCAAGGAGGACGCCCGATGACTGCCACAGCGAGCCCCACCGTGCGACGCCGCATGCTTGCCGCCGAGCTGCGCGAGATCAGGGAGGGCAAGGGCGAGAGCGGCGATGTGGTCGCCGCGGCGCTGAGGTGGTCTCCCTCCAAGGTCAGCAGGTACGAGCGGGCGAAGACAGGCCTGCGGCCGGGGGAGGTCGAGCGGCTGCTCGACCATTACCAGATCACGGGATCCCGGCGGGCGCTCCTGCTCGGGCTCGCCGAAGACGCGACGCGGAAGGGCTGGTGGGAAGAGTTCGCGAGCAGCCTTTCCGATGATTACAAGCAGTTCATCGGGCTTGAGCATGAGGCGATGTCCATGGCCATCTGGCATGTTGACGTCGTCGCCGGCCTCCTGC
>Ga0318493_10000381_pt1 | contig 13012 bp, 13 predicted proteins | sample GRESIP108b1f23_FD_203294 | JGI IMG/M metagenome (GOLD analysis project Ga0318493, IMG submission 203294) | Tropical soil microbial communities from Luquillo Experimental Forest, Puerto Rico - GRE.SIPMG.108b1f23 | ecosystem: Environmental > Terrestrial > Soil > Tropical forest > Bulk soil...
AACGCGACATCCTCGTCCAGCACCCGTACGACTCGTTCGCTGCGTCGGTCGAGCGCCTCATCGAGGAAGCCGCCGAGGACCCGGGCGTGCTCGCGATCAAGCAGACTCTGTACCGCACCAGCGGACAGTCGCCGATCGTGGACGCGCTCATCGAAGCGGCCGAGGCGGGCAAGCAGGTCGTAGTGGTGGTGGAGATAAAGGCCCGGTTCGACGAGCGGGCCAACATCGCCTGGGCCCGCAAGCTCGAGCAGGCGGGCTGCCACGTCGTCTACGGCTTCGTGGGCCTGAAGACGCACTGCAAGATGGCGCTGATCGTGCGGCAGGAGGCCGACGGGACGCTCCGGCGGTACTGCCACCTCGGCACCGGAAACTACCATCCGACCACGGCCCGGGTGTACGAGGACTTCGGCCTGCTCACCGCCGATCCCGCCGTCGGCGAGGACGTCACCGCCCTGTTCAACCACCTGACCGGGTACAGCCGCACCGGTTCGTACCGCAGGCTCCTGGTCGCGCCCGAGGAGATGCGCGACGGCATCGTGCGCCGGATCGACCGGCAGGCCGAACGCAGCCGGTCCGGCCTGCCCGCGCGGATCGCCTTCAAGTCCAACGCGCTCGTGGACGAGGTGGTGATCGACGCACTCTACCGCGCCTCCCAAGCGGGAGTCCGGGTCCACCTGTGGATACGCGGCATCTGTGCGCTGCGGCCCGGCATTGCCGGGTTGTCGGAGAACATCAGGGTTCGCAGCGTGGTGGGCCGGTTCCTCGAGCACTCGCGCATCTACGCGTTCGGCGTGGGGGAGGACGAGGACAGCCAGGTCTGGATCGGCAGCGCGGACATGATGCACCGGAACCTTGACCGGCGGGTGGAACTGCTGGTGCTGGTGACCGATCCCGGGCACCAGCGGCGGCTGCGCGGTTTTCTCGACCTCGGCCTGGACGACGGCACCTCGTCCTGGTGGCTCAATCCGGACGGCTACTGGACCCGGCACAGCCGCGACGACGCCGGCCATCCGCTGCGGGACATCCAGGAGAGCCTGGTCCGGGAAAGGCGGGTTCGTTCCGCCGATGAGCCAGGCTAACGGCTCTGCCGGTGAGTGAGGCGATCTTCTCGGCCGGCGCCGTGCTCTGGCGTCCCGCCGCCGACCGGGCCCACGGGATCGAGGTGCTCCTCGTGCACCGATCCAAGTACGATGACTGGTCGCTGCCCAAGGGCAAGCGCGAGCCCGGCGAGCACGTGCTGCTCACCGCGGCCCGGGAGGTCGCCGAGGAAACCAGCGTGCACCCGGTACTCGGCCCCCGGCTGCTCTCGGTGGAATACCTCGCTCACGGCCGGCCCAAGCAGGTCGACTACTGGTCCGCGCTCAGCGCTCACGGCGAAGCCGCGCCCAGTCACGAGATCGACGCGGTCTGCTGGCTGCCGCTGCCGGAGGCGCTGGAACGGCTCAGCTACCCCCACGACGCCGACGTGATCGCGAGCCTGCGGCCGCGCGCCACGGTGCCGTTGATGCTGGTCAGGCACGCCTCGGCGGGCCATAAGGACGACTGGGCCGGCGATGACCTGCTGCGGCCGCTGGATGCCGAGGGTGCGCTGGACGCGCTGTTGCTGGCCGACCTGCTGGCCTGCTTCGCGCCGCACGCCCGCGTGATCAGCTCGCCCGCCCTGCGGTGCACCGAGAGCGTGCGTCCTTACGCCGCCAGGTTCGGGGGGTCCGTCGAGGCGATGACCGTTCTGGACGTGCCCGGCCGCGACGCCGATTTTTTGGCCCGAACGGACCGGGCTGACCCCCTCCGGCACCTGTTCCGCAATCTCGTGGCGGTCGGCCGGCCCGCGGTCGTCTGCCTGCACCGGGAAAACCTGCAGCTGGCCCTGGCCGCCACATGCTCGGTGCTCGGCGCGCCGCTGCCCGCAGGATGGGACCAGGTGCTGCCCAAGGGCGCCTTCTGGGTCCTGCACATCGCCGCGGGCGAACTCATCTGCCTGGAGCGCTACGAGCTCTGAGTCTCTGCGCTCTCCTGGGTCCCCGCGCCGTTCTGGGCCCCCGCACAGTTCTGGATCCCTGACCTGCCCTCGGTCCCCGAGCCGTTCTTTATCCCCGCAGTCTCCTCGGTCTCAGTAGCTTCCTCCGTCCCTGTATCTTCCTGGACCCCCGCAGTTCCCTGGATCACTTCAGCTTCCTGAGCCCCGTGCACTTCAATAGCTTCAGAATCCTCGGGGAGATCAGCGCCGCCGGATGGCGTGAGGTTCTCCCGCGGCTCGCGGGCGGGCCGATCGGTGGTCCGGCGGCGACGGCGCACGACGTGCCAGACGATGAACGTCGCCGCCAATACCACGGCCGCGATCAGGGCGTACAAGGAATAGATGCTGATGTAGTGGTAGATCGTGCTGATATGGTTGCCGGCCACATAGCCGAGGGTCACCCAGGTCCCCACCCACAGGGCCGCGCCGAGTGCGTTGAACACGACGAAACGCCGCCAGTGCATGCCGCTGATCCCGGCGATGATTCCGTTCGCCTGGCGCAGGCCTTCGATGAACCGCGCGACCACGATAATCCTCGCGCCGTGGTGATCGAAGAAGTATTCGGCTTTGGCCAGTCGTTCCTCGGTCAGGAAGACATACTTGCCCCACCGCAGAGCCAGCGCACGGCCGCCGAAATGCCCGATAGCGAAGCCGATGTTGTCCCCGATGATGGCCGCGACGAAGCCTACGAGACCGACCAATACGACGTTGAGCCTGCCCGCGCCCGCGAAGATCGCGGCGGCGATGAGAATGGTCTCGCCGGGGACGGGTATGCCGAAATCCTCGAGCATGACCAGGAGCAGGACCGCCCAGTAGCTGTAGTGCTCAAGGTAAGGCGCTACGGCATTGAGGAAGCCGGGCAGATTCGGTGGCGGGCTGCTTGCCAGCGTGGCAGCGAGCGGGGTCAGCACCGGTGGATCGCCCCTCGGCTCGGTGGTAAACCTACAGCGTATCCGCTCGGTCTGCCGAGGCGTCCTGCAGCGCGCTAGTGATGGGCCCCGCGGTTAGCTCCACCTGCCAGGGCCGGGCGCCGTACCCGGCGAGCGCGAGGGCCACACTTTCCTCGTCCGTCGGTTGCGGCGGATCCCAGCTGAGCCTGCGCAGGGCATCGGGGGCAAGCAGGTTCTCTACCGGCAGCTTATTGGCTTCGGCGATGGCCGTCACCGTCGCACGCGCCGCGGCCAGGCGGGCCGCGGCGGCCGGATCGCGCTCGGCCCACCGATGCGCGGGCGGCGGTCCGCTCGGCACCGGCCCGCCGGCGGCGTCGGGCAGGTCGCTGTCGGCGCTGGCCCGCGCCTTCGTGATGGCGGCCAGCCAGTCCTTCTCGTGCCGCCGGGCCTGGCGGCCGAGGAAGCCGCTGATCCGGGCCAGCTGTTGGTGATTGGCCGGAAGCGACCTGGCCGCCTCGACGATCGCGCTGTCGGGCAGGACACGGCGCGGCGACAGGTCGGCGGCCTGGGCGATCCGGTCCCGGGCGGCCCACAGTTCGCGCACCACGCCCAGACCGCGGCGGGACTGGACCCGGTGGATGCCCGAGGTGCGGCGCCAGGGGTCCGCCCGGGCCGCGGTCGGCTTGGCGCTGAGCACCGCCGCGAACTCCTGGCGCGCCCATTCGGTCTTGCCCTGGTCGGTGAGTTCGGCCGCCAGCGCGTCTCGCAGCTCGATCAGCACCTCGACGTCCAGGGCCGCGTACCGCAGCAGTTCCTCGCGCAGCGGGCGGATGGACCAGTCCGCGGCCGAATGGCCCTTCTCCAGGTGGAAGCCGAGCACCTCTTCGACCAGTGTGCCGAGGGCCACCCTGGGGTAGCCGAGCAGCCGCCCGGCCAGTTCGGTGTCGAACAGCTGCCGTGGGCGGAAGCCGACTTCGGCCAGACAGGGCAGGTCCTGCGATGCCGCGTGCAGGATCGCTTCGGTGTCCTGCAGCGCGGCGTCCACCCCGGACAGATCGGGGCAGGCAATGGGGTCGATGAGGACCGTACCCGCTCCGGCGCGGCGGAGCTGGACCAAGTAGGCGCGCTGCCCGTAGCGGTATCCCGAGGCTCGTTCGGCATCGACCGCGACGGGCCCGTGGCCGTGCTCTAGCCTGCCGGTAGCCTCGGCCAGGGCGCCGCGTGTCTCGAGGACCGGCGGCAGGCCATCACGAGGTTCGAGCAACGGGACGGTCACGCCAGACCCGTTGACCTCACTGTCTGTGCTCACCCTCGCCCCGGCCGCCGCAGCGCCAGCGTACCCGGCGGTTCCAGGCCGGCCGCGGCGGACAGGCAGTCGCACCAGGCCGAGATGTGCGCTGACAGGTCGAGGGTGTCCAGGTCACTGCCGTCCGCGCCGCTGTTCCCGGGCCCCGTCGGCGACCAGGAGGCGCGCAGCTCGAACCCGGTGAGCGGAAGCTCGTCCCGCTTGGCTCCGAAGCCTTCGGTGATCACCCTGGTCACCGTGCCGCTCGGCACCGCGTACCCGGGTACGTGGGCATCCAGCGCTTCGGACAGCCAACTCCAGCCGACCTCGCCGAGCAGCGGGTCGGCCGCCATTTCCGGCTCCACGTCGGCCCGGATGTAGGCCACCAGCCGGAACGCGCCATCCCAGCCTTCCTGGCCGTCCGGATCGTAGAGCAACACCAGCCGTCCCCAGGCCACATCGGCGCCGTCCCGCTGCACGGTCGCGGCGATCGCCGTGGCGTACGGGGCCAGGCGCTTCGGCGCGGACACGTCTTCGAAGACGAAATCGCGGTCGCCCTGGGCGTCCCGGCCGGCCGTGAAGGCGGCCACGGCCGCCGCGAACGTCACCTCCGCGGGAGTCCCGGCGCTTCCCGCGGGCTGCTCCTCACTTCCCGCAGGCGCGCGTGGGTTGGTTCCCGCAGGCGTGCGTTTGGCCTGCGAGGGCGCTGCCGCCAGGCTGGGCGCCGGGCCCGATCGCCGTCCCGTTCCCGATCGCGTCGCGCGCCGCTTTCCTGGCTCGTCAGCCGGCCTCATGACCCGAGCGTACGTGTCACTCATCCGCTTCTCACGCGGCGTGGCGTAGTTTCATGCTGAAACACCGTGTTTCATGCGAGTTTGACTGGTTCAGGGTCCAGCCTAGAACCAGCGGGAATCGGTTAGTCCGGTTACGCGGCTCGTGACACGCTGCTGCTGCTGCTCGTGATGTGCTCGCGCACCGGAAGGCCGATGAACAGGGCCTCGCCGCACATGGAACAACCCCATTCCGGGCAGTCGCCGTCCGGGACATCCGGGCAGCCGCCCGCCTCCGCATGCAATTGCTCGAACGGCCTCTCTCCGCCGCATCCGGTGCAGTACCTGGTCACATGCGTCATCCTGGCGACCTCCTCGATGTGGTACCTGCAACGGATGAAATTGGGGTTGGTGCCGATAGTGACATGACCGACGGCTGATTCGTGGGATGTCCGGCGGCGTGTCTCGAGGGGCGACCCGCGCCCGGCCATGAAGCGATTCCCGACGTGCAGTGATGTGAGACGATCCCAGACGTGACCGTGCGCGAGGAAAAATCCCCTTTCATCCGGGCTTGCCGGAGGGAGCCGGTGCCGTATACGCCGGTCTGGTACATGCGGCAGGCCGGCCGCTCGCTGCCTGAGTACCGCAAGGTGCGCGAGGGCGTCTCGATGCTCGATTCGTGCATGCGCCCCGATCTGATCACCGAGATCACCATGCAGCCGCTGCGCCGGTACGACGTGGACGCGGCGATCCTGTTCAGTGACATCGTGGTACCGCTGCGGGCGGTGGGAATCGACGTCGACATCAAGGCGGGCATCGGGCCGGTGGTGGCCACCCCGGTACGGACGTCGGCGGATCTGCCCCGGCTCCGCGCGCTCGATCCTGATGACGTGCCCTACGTGACCGAAGCGGTCCGGATGCTAGTCGCCGAACTGGATGACCGTCCGCTCATCGGTTTCGCGGGCGGCCCGTTCACGCTGGCGTCCTACCTGGTCGAAGGGGGGCCGTCGAAGAACCACGACCAGACCAAGGCGCTGATGTACGGCAATCCGCAGCTCTGGCACGCCCTGCTCGGCAGGCTCGCCGACATCACGATCTCGTTCCTGCAGATCCAGGTCGCCGCTGGGGTCTCAGCGATCCAGCTCTTCGATTCATGGGTCGGCGCGGTCGGTCCGGATGACTACCGGCACGCGATCCTGCCGCACACTAGCCGCATCTTCAGCTCGCTAGGACAGACCGGCGTGCCGCGCATTTACTTCGGCGTCGGAACGGGCGAGTTGCTCGGGCTGATGGGGGAGGCCGGCGCCGACGTCGTCGGCGTGGACTGGCGCGTCCCGCTGGACGAGGCCGCCCGGCGGGTGCAGCCGGGCAAGGCGCTGCAAGGCAACCTGGACCCGGCGGTCCTGCTCGCGCCATGGCCAGTGGTCGAGGAGCGAGCCAGGGACGTGCTCGGGCGGGGGCGGAGCGCGGAGGGGCACGTGTTCAACCTGGGGCACGGCGTACTGCCGGAGACCGACCCCGGCGTCCTGGCCCGGCTGACCGACCTGGTCCACGCCGACTCGGTCCGGCCGGACGCCTAGTGCTTCCAGTGCGCGACGAAGCCTAGGTACCGCTCGGCGATCTGGTCGCGCCCGGCGCTGGCCGCCGCGTCGCCCTGGCCGGACGCCTCATAGTCGCGCACGGCGTCCTCCCAGATGCTGCGGCCGATCGCGAAGCCGACGAACGCGCTGACCTGGCTGGCCACCTCCAGCCAGTGGTCGAGGCGTTCGGCCGGCGCGTCCCGGCCCAAGACGATCAGATCGGCGCGGCGCCCGCCGGCCCTGGCCTGATCGGCCACCTGCTGGGCCGCCTCGGCGGTCTCCAGGCCCTCGACCTTCCACAGCGTCGGCTCCACGCCGTGCGCCTGGTTGTCGGCGATCACCCGGGCGACCAGGCCGGGGCGGATGTCACGGTCATAGGCGCCGGCGTCGTGCCCGGCCCGGTCAAGCTGGGCACCGGTGGCGGGCACCAGCAGCTCGTACAGCAGCGGTACGCCGATTCCGTGCAGCCCGGAGCTGACCTGGGCCAGCCTGCCGAGCTGCTGCTCGCGCTCGGGCGGGTCGAAGTCGGGATTATCACGCACCAGCACCTTGGCGTAATCGGGCCTGATCGCCTCGACGTGCCCGAGCCACTGGTCGCCCCATTCCAGCGTGAACCAGTCGTGCCCGCTGGCCTCGATGGGGATGGCCAGCACCACCGGCTGCGTGCCGTCCCGCTTCGCGGCGTCGATCACGTCCTGGCCGTACCGCTCGTCGACCAGCACGCCGGGTCGTCCGTAGGTCATCGCGGGCTGCGCGGCCCGCAGTCCCTCGAAGATCATTTGCTTGGCTGACTTCATCGCCGCGACCTGGTCCGGGTCGGGGCGGTCGTCCTTGACGCCGAACAAGGTCTTGCCGAACGAGGCACGGTGGTCCATCGCCATGATGAACAGCGGATCGTCGTGCCGCGGCTGCCATCCCGGGTTGTCGGTCATACGCAGGACGCTACCCGAGGTCAGTTTTCCGGTGCAGCCGGGCGTGGCGCGGGCCTGCGGCGGATCATCCAGCGCCTGGCCCGGTAGACCGCGTAGACCGCAATGGCGGCGATGGCGGCGAACGGCGCGATCGCGCCGAGGAAGGCCAGGGTCCAGGACAGGCTTACCTTGAGCGCGTGCCAGCCGGCCCCGAGGCCTCCGGCCAGGGAGGGCGGGGCTTTCGGGTGGTGCACGACCGGCTTGGCCTTCGGGCCGAAGATGGTAATGCTCACCGTCGCGTAGCTGGTCTCGTGACTGAGCGCCCGCTGCTGCGCCTGCAGCGCTTCCAGCGCGGATTCCTCGCTGTTGATCTGGTTCTGCACGCTGAGCAGGTCACCGACCGATCCGGCGTGCGCGAGCAGCGCTCGCAACTGGGCGATGGCCGCCTGATACGAGGCCACCTGGCTGTTCACGTCGGCCACCTGCTCAGTGACGTCCTGGGACTGCTCCTGCAGGGACAGCCGAGTGCCCAGACTGGCCGCGAGCTGGCCGAGTGTAGCCGGGTAGGACGCGACCGGGATCTTCACCTGCACGGTGGCGGTGGCCTCGGACGGGTGATCCGGGTCGGCCGAGGTGGTCTCGTTCGACACGTAGCCGCCCACGCCGTCGGTGATCTGCGCGGCCTTGGCCGCGGCCGAGCTGACGTTCTGCGCCCGGACGGTCAGCTGCGCGGTGTAGATGATGTCGCTGGCGGGCGCGAGCCGGGCCGTGGTTCCGGTGCTGGCTGGCGGCCCCGCGGCGCGGTTCGCCGATCCGGCCGCCGCCATCCCGCCCGCTGCTGCCGACGGCACGGCCGCCGCCTGCGGCGCTGACGCGGCGGCCGATCCGGCCGAACTGGCCGAGCATCCGGCCAGCAGCATTCCCCCGGCGAGCATGCCACCGCCGACCACCAGGCCCGCGGCGGCGGCAAATCGCGTGCGCCGGATCAGCGCGGACCGGCGGTTCAAGCTCGTTGTGCTCAACATGCCGTTGTGACGGCGGCGTCCGCCGCACGGTTCCGCGGCCGTGGTCACGATCCCGCACCGGCCCGGCCGCGCCATGGTTACGGGCATCGGCCGGTGTCTGCCAGGCTGTAGGCATGAATCCTTCGACGGCGCGGCCGCACGTGGTGATCGTGGGCGGCGGGATCGCCGGGCTGGCGGCGGCGTTCTTTCTCCGGGACGAGAAAGCGCGGGTGACGGTGCTCGAGGGATCGCCCCAGCTGGGTGGCAAGCTGTCCGTATCCGAAGTGGCCGGCGTCGCGGTCGACGAGGGAGCCGAGGCGCTGCTCGTCACCCGGCCGGAGGGCATCGGGCTTATCGACCAGGTCGGGCTGGCCGGTGACCGCGTCGAGCCGGGCACCACGTCCTCGGCGATCTGGACGCTAGGGGCGCTCCGTCCGCTGCCCCGGCGCCAGTTCATGGGAGTGCCGTCCGACCTGGCCGAACTGGCCCGATCGGGAGTGGTGTCCGCCGAAGGGGCCGCCCGGGCCAGCCAGGACCTGGAGCTGCCGCCGAGCGCGCGGGACGGCGACGTGCCGGTCGCGGATTACGTCGGAGCCAGGTTCGGCGTGGAGGTCGTCGACCGGCTGGTCGACCCGTTGCTCGGCGGCGTCTACGCCGGACGCTCCGGCGACCTGTCCTTCGACGCGACGATGCCCGCGCTCGCCGCCGCCGCACGGCGCTACCGGTCGCTGGCGGAGGCCGCGGGCTCGCTGCTCCCGCCGCCGGTTCCGGTCACGGGCCAGGACCAGGCACCGGCCGGCACCCGGTCCGGCGGCTCGGTCTTCACCACCCTCACCGGAGGGCTGGGCCTGCTGCCCTCCTTCCTGGCTAAGACATCGGGCGCGGAAGTCCGGACGGCCTCGATGACCCGCGGGCTGTCCCCGGCGCCCGCCGCGCCGGGCGCCGAGCCCGGCTGGCGGCTCACGGTCGGATCGGCGGCGGCGGCAGAGCTGATCGATGCGGATGCGGTGATCCTCGCCGTGCCTGCGCGGCCGGCCGCCCGGCTGCTCGCGGAGGTGCGGGGCGCCTCGGCGGCGGTAACGGCGCTTGGTGAGATCGGCTACGCGAGCATGGCGATCGTCACGCTGGCCTACCCGCGTTCGGCATTTCCCGGGGCGCATCCCGGTGGCGGGCTGGCCGCGCTGGGCTGGAGCGGATACCTGGTCCCGGCGGTGGACAGGCGGGCCGTGAAGGCGGTCACCTTCTCCACCGTCAAGTGGCCGCATCTGGCCGACCCGACGGCACCCGGCGCCGAGCCGCTGGAGATCGTACGCTGCTCGATCGGCCGCATGGGCGAGGAAGCTCTGCTGCAGCGGCCTGACGAGGATCTCGCCGTGCTGGCCGCGGCCGAACTCGCGGCGGCGACCGGGGTACGCGGCGTTCCCGTGGCGCACCGGATCAGCCGGTGGGGCGGCGCTTTGCCGCAGTACACGGTCGGGCATCTGGACCGGGTCGCGAGGATCCGGGCGGCCATTGCTGCTCAGCCGGGCCTGGCCGTCTGCGGCGCGGCGTACGACGGGGTCGGCATACCGGCTTGCATCGCAACGGCTCGTGCGGCGGCCGTCCAGGTGACGGAGTATCTCCGCCATAGCCGAGAATGGTCACATGGCTGACGAACATGGGATGACCCAGCCGGACGGTACGGGCTCAGGGGCCACGGAAGGGTCCGGCAAGCCCAAGGCGCGTGATCTCAACGAGCTGATCCGGTACACGATGTGGTCGGTGTTCCGGGTGAGCGACCGGACCGGGCTGGACGCGGGCGGTCACGGCAACGCGGCAGCCGAGGTGGCCGACCTGCTCGACCAGGCGGCGGGCAAGGGCGTCGTCACTCGCGGCTGCTATGACGTGCAGGGACTCCGGGCGGACGCGGATTTCATGTTCTGGTGGATCGCGCCGACCTCGGATGATCTCCAGGACCTGTATGTGCGCTTCCGCCGGACCCGGCTGGGCCGCTGCAGCGAACCGGTTTGGTCGGTGATGGCGCTGCACCGCCCGGCCGAGTTCAACAAAGGTCACATCCCGGCGTTCCTGGCTGAGGAGGAGCCGCGCGCGTATGTGAGCGTGTACCCGTTCGTCCGTTCGTACCAGTGGTACCTGCTCGATCCAGCCGAACGTCGCAAGATGCTCGCCGAACACGGGATGATGGCCCGCGAGTACCCCGACGTCCGAGCCAACACCGTGGCGTGTTTCGCCCTCAACGACTACGAGTGGATACTCGCCTTCGAAGCCGATGAGCTGCACCGGATAGTCGATTTGATGCGTCACCTCCGCGGCGCCGAGGCCCGGCTGCACACCCGGCTGGAGATCCCGTTCTACACCGGCCGCCGCAAGCCTGTTGACGGGCTGGTCGCCGACCTCGCCTGATTCGCTCCACGGGGCAGGAGGCGCCGGGTGCCTGAGGATCTCCGGGTCAATGACTGGCTGGTGATACCGGCCGCCGAACTGCATGAGCGCTTCTCCCGCTCATCAGGGCCGGGCGGGCAGTCGGTCAACACCACTGACAGCCGGGTCGAGCTCTCTTTCGACGTCGAGCTCTCCGCTGCGCTCCCGGACTGGGCCCGGGCGAGGGCGGTCGAGCGCCTGGCCGGACGGCTGGCCGGCGGCGTGCTCACCGTGGCCGCGTCCGAACAGCGCAGCCAGCACATGAACCGGCAGGCCGCCCGGGACAGGCTGGCCGGCCTGCTGCGGGACGCGATCGCTCCGCCGCAGCGCCCGCGCATCCCGACCAGGCCCGGGCGGGCCGCCAACGAGCGGCGCCTGCAGGCCAAGCGCAACCGCGCCGCGATCAAGCGCACCCGCCGGTACGACGACCGGCACCCCGACTAACGGAATGCCGCGGCGGGCTAGCGGGTTAGCCGGGCATGAGCGTCTTCACGGACTCCGAGCTTGAATACCTCGCCGGGCAGCACCTCGGCCGGATCGCCACCGTCGGCGTGGACGGGCAGCCTCACGTGGTACCGACGTCATTCCGCTACAACCCCGAGCACGACGCCATAGACGTGGGCGGCCTGCGGATGAGCCAGACCAAGAAACTTCGCGACGTGCAGCGCACGGGCCGGGCGAGCATCGTGGTGGACGACGTGCTCCCGCCGTGGCAGCCGCGCATGATCGAAATCCGCGGGACCGCCGCGGTGATCTCGTCGGGTGGCAAGGCCTTCGGAGAGCGCTTCGAGGACACCATCGTCCGCATTCGGCCCACGCGCATCATCTCCTTCGGCATCGACCCCAGCGAGACGACCAGTGCGCGATCGGTCAGTTCCGTCTGACCCTCATACTCCCGGTCCGGTCGTCGGCTTCTGGATGGCCTGCAGGGCTTGCAGTAGCGCCGGGTTCGATACCCCGGTCCAGTCCTGGGCGAACAGCCCGTAGTCGGCCCGGTCGCCGAGCGCGAACTGCAGCTGGTTGACCTGCGGGGTGGTGCCCTGGCACATGGTCCCGTCCAGCATCCACCAGCACCAGTCGACGTCGGCTTGCGCGGCCCACGCCAGGAAGTTGCGGAACCACGCCCCCAGGTGCCCGTCAGACGGACTGGATGCCCCGATCACCGTGGAGGCGCCGACCGCGGCCAGGCTGTCGTTGCCGGTGCCGAACTCCCCGATCCACACCGGGGCCGTCCCGTCCGTCAGGAGGAACCCGCCGGCGTTGTCCATGGCGGTGATGTAGTCGGCCTGCGACTGCCCGGCCGGGTGAAACCAGGCATAGTCGTGCATGGAGTACACCACGCAGTTTCCCTTGGCCGGGGTGACAAGCTTGGCTTTGGTGCCGGTCAGGTCCGCGGCATAGGACAGTCCCTCGCAGAAGAACAGCGCGTTTCCGTCCACGGCCTGGATGGCCGTCGCGGTGCTGGTATAGAGCTGGCAGAAGTCGGTGTTCGGGTTCCCGTTGCCCCACGACGGGGTGTAGACGGTCCCGCCGATGGTGGCCTTCCTCGGCTCGTTCTTCAGGTCATAACCGATCACCAGCGGGTTATCAGCGAACGCGGTCGCCACCTTATGCCAGTCGCTGGCGAACCTAGAAGCGGGCCAGTTCCCGTTCCACCACAGCCCATTCCCGTCCTTCTCCGAGCAGCACCAGCCCTGGAATAGGAGGTGACAGTTCGGGATTACCATCAGGCCCGCATCGGTCAGCGCCTGAACGCAGGCGGTGTACACCTGCCACGGGGTAGAGCCGGCCAGGTCCGGGTTGGCGGCTACCCCGGCGGAGGCCACTGGGGAGCCCCAGGTCACCGTCTGCAGGGCGAACGGGAATCGCACGCTGTTAAATCCCCATTGCGCGATTTGGCTGGCGATCTCATCGCGATGCCGGTAGTCCAGGCCCCCGGGCGTCATCGCGTCCTGATGCGCGCCGGCCCAGTTGACGCCGGCGAGCTTGACCCGGTTGCCGTTGGCGTCGATGATCCAGCGCCCGGAAACCGACAGCGGAGTTGCTACGGCCATATGTATCACCATCCGGCATTACGGAAGGGCGCACCTGACGTCCCCTGGCTTGATGCGCGCTCTCCGCGAATACGGAGTAC
>Ga0318493_10000382_pt1 | contig 13007 bp, 10 predicted proteins | sample GRESIP108b1f23_FD_203294 | JGI IMG/M metagenome (GOLD analysis project Ga0318493, IMG submission 203294) | Tropical soil microbial communities from Luquillo Experimental Forest, Puerto Rico - GRE.SIPMG.108b1f23 | ecosystem: Environmental > Terrestrial > Soil > Tropical forest > Bulk soil...
ACAACCTCGGCGCCTGGATCATGGGCCGCAACATGTTCGCGCCGTCGCGCGGTCCCTGGCCCGACGACGGCTGGAAGGGATGGTGGGGCAACAACCCGCCCTACCACGTGCCCGTCTTCGTGCTCACGCACCACGCTCGTGCACCGCTCACGATGGAGGGCGGGACGACCTTCCACTTCGTGACCGATGGCATCCACGCCGCGCTGAAGCGCGCGAGGGAGGCGGCTCGGGGCAAGGACGTCCGACTCGGCGGAGGCTCTGCCACCATCCGCCAGTACCTCGCCGCCGGCCTCATCGACGAGATCCACCTCGCGATCTCCCCCGTGCTCCTCGGCCGGGGCGAGCACCTCCTCGCCGGCATCGACATGGTGAGCCTCGGCTACAAGTGCACGGAGCACGCGTCCACGAGCCAGGCCACCCACGTCGTGCTGGCGAAGTAGCCATGGGCAGCGTCTACAAGCGCGGCCGGACGTGGTGGCTCGAGTACAAGGACGCCACGGGCGAGTGGACGCCCGAGGCGACGAAGGGCGCTCACCAACATCCTTGGTACAGCAGCCCGACGCGCCAAAGAGTGAGGCCGGAACCACTCCCGATTCGGGAACGATTCCGGCCTCATGGATGGCGGGGTGTAGGGGACTCGAACCCCTGGCCTCCGGCGTGACAGGCCGGCGTTATAACCGACTTAACTAACACCCCAACTTCTGCGTTCTGGTGGGCGGAACAGGCTTCGAACCTGTGACCCTCGCCTTGTAAGGGCGACGCTCTACCCCTGAGCTATCCGCCCAAGGCGTGTGAAAGCGTCGGGTTTCTAGCCCGCTCGGCATTCCATGTCAACGATGGAGGCGGGCGGTCGTCCGGGCGCACGAGGCGGGGTCCAGGTGGCGCTGGACCAACCCGGGGACCGATGTTAGAGGGCGCCGCGATGGCATGGAAACCGGGTACCAAGGTGGTCCACCGCGCCCAGCGCGGCTGGGGCGTGGGGGTCGTCGTCCAGGTCGCGGACGAGGGGCGACGCCTGGCCGTCCGGTTCGCGGGGCGCGAGGGCGTGACGGTCGTCTCCGGGCGCGACCCGGCGCTGGTCGAGGTCCCGCCGGACACCCCGATCGAGCAGGTCGCGGCCACCGGTCCGCTCGACGCGCTCGCCGCCGGCTCGCACGGCCCCGCCGCCGCGCTCACGCTGCGCTCTCGCGTCATCCGGCTCGAGGCGCTCCGGCGGGCCGACTCGCTCGGCGCGCTCCTCTCGTCGCGCGTCCACGTGCTCCCGCACCAGGTGGGCGCCGCCGGGCGCATCCTCGCCGATCGCCTGCCGCGCTTCGTCCTCGCCGACGAGGTGGGGCTCGGCAAGACGGTCGAGGCGGGCCTCGTCTTCGCCGGGATGCGCCAGCTCGGCATCGCCGAGCGCGTGCTCGTGGTCGTCCCCGAGCACCTGGCCTTCCAGTGGCTCGCCGAGCTCTTCCACAAGTTCAACGCGCTCTTCACGCTCCTCACGCCCGAGCGGATCGCCGCGCTCGGCGGGGCCGAGGCGGCCATCGCGCGCTCGCCGCTCGCGATCGTCTCGTTCGAGGCGCTCCGGGCCGATCCGGACCTCGCCGACGCGGCGGCCGACCTCCCCATCGACCTCGCCGTCGTCGACGAGGCGCACCACCTCGCCGACGACGCGCTCCACGCCGCCGTCGCGCCGATCTGTCGCGCCTCTTACGGCGTCCTCCTCCTCACCGCGACGCCCGTCCGCCTCGATCCGCGCGAGTACTTCCGCCTGCTCTCGCTCGTCGAGCCGGTGCCCTCGACCTCGCTCGACGACTTCCTCCGCCGCCTCGAGCAGCACGACGCCTACGCCGACGTCGCGCGGAAGCTCCTCGCCGGCGGCCCGGTCGCGGACGCGCTCGCGACGCTCCGCGAGCTCGCCCCGGGCGACGAGCTCTTCACCGAGGACGCGCCAGACCGCCTGTCCCTGCTCACGCACCTCGCCGACCGCTACAGCCTCTCCGCGCGGCTCATCCGGAACCGGCGCGTGAAGGTGGGCGCGTTCACGGCGCGCGTGCTCCGGCGCGAGGACGTCCGCGGGGGCGAGAAGCGCGCCGCGCTCGTCGCCCTCTGCGCCCGGCTCGCGAAGGGCGGCGAGAAGGTGCTCGTCTTCGGCCACGACGTCGACGCGCTCCGGGAGCTGCAGGCGGGCATCGGCGGCGCCGGGCTCGAGGCCCTCCTCTACGACGACGCGCCGTCGCTCGAGGCGCGCGACCGGCTCGTGGCGCGCTTCCGCGATCCGGAGGGGCCGATGGTGCTCCTCTCCGGCGAGTCGGGCGGCGAGGGGCGGAACTTCCAGTTCGCCGCCCACCTCGTCTGCGCCGACCTCCCCGAGTCGCCGCTCGTGCTCGAGCAGCGCATCGGGCGGCTCGACCGGCTCGGGCAGACCCGGCCCGTCGAGATCCACCTCGTCGTCGAGCCGGGCGAGGAGGCGTTCCTCGCCGACCTGTACGAGAAGGAGATCGGCATCTTCGACGAGCCGGTCGGCGGGCTCGACGCGGTGCTGGCCTCGCTCCCGGAGGAGCTCGACGCGCTCCGCCGGAAGCGCACCGAGCGGACGCGCGAGGCCTTCCGCAAGGAGCTCGCCGCGCGCGTCGCGGAGGCGCGGCGCGTCCAGCACGAGGGCGACCCGCTCCTCGACATCCGCTCGGCGTCCATCCCGGAGCTCGCGCGCCTCGTCTCGGGCGCGTTCGAGCGGATGGGCGAGCCTGCGCCGGACGGCCTGGCGGGGGAGGGCGCGACCGAGCACATCGAGCACGCGCTCGTGACGCTCTCGCGGTGGCTCGAGGAGGAGCTCGAGGACGTCACGACCGACGTCGGCCACCGGATCGGCATCGACGTCGACACCGACCAGAACGTCCATCCGTTCGAGGTGGCGTTCACGCTGGGCGCGCACATGCGCATCGAGGCGCTGCCCGGCATGGAGATGCCGGAGGAGCCGGTGACGTACCTCGGCTCGTTCTGGCGCGAGACCGCGGTCGCGCGCGACGAGCTCCAGTGGTACGCCACCGGCCACAAGCTCGTCGAGGCGCTGCTCCAGATCGTCCGCGACGGCGAGGCCGGGCGGAGCGGGGCGGTGAAGCGGGAGTGGGCGCCGCGCCGCGGCGGGCTGTACGTCCGGTTCGATCCGCGGCCGGCGACGAGCCAGGACCTCGCCCCCGGCGCCCGCGTCGCCTCGCGCCAGGCCTCGCGCTACGTGGACCTCTCGCCCGTGTCCGTGCTGGTCGAGCTCGAGGCCGGTCACCGGCTCGTCCCGGGCGGCGCCCGCCGGCTCGAGGACGAGATCGAGGACGTCCAGGACGCGAAGGTCGGGCCGCCGCCGGCCGCGCTGCTCGAGGCGGCGCGCACCGCGGCCGAGAAGGAGGCGCAGGCGGTCCTCGCGCGCCGCAAGGAGGCGGCGCAGGAGCTGCTCGCGTCGCACGCGGACGCCGAGGAAGAGCGGCTCGTCGAGGCCGCGTTCCAGGGCGGCGCCCCCCGCGAACGGATCGAGGCGGCGCTCGCGATCCTGCGGCAGCATCGCGAGATCGTGTCGCGCTCGATCGAGCGGGTGACGCTCGAGCTCGACGCGGCCGCGGCCGTGCTGCCGTAGCGCGGCGCGCGCCCGGACGTTGCCTACTCGCCGCGCCGTGGCACGGCGGCTCCGGCCGATGAGGCGGAGCCATCGGCCGCTGCCCCATCAGCAACCGTGACCGGCAGCACCACCCGCCTGTCCTGCCGGACGCACCACGCCCGGCTGCAGAGGAAGAACTCGAGCCGGAGCTGCGCCTCGTGCGCTCCGGGGGCTGCCGCAGTGACGGGCAGGTCGAGCTCCGGAGCGTCGAGTCCTCCGCGAACGTCGGACCACCCGAGGCGATCCCTCGCGAGGAGGAGCCCCGGCGACGCCGACGCTTGCACGCGGAGCGGCGCCTGCGACTGAACGTGGACGCCGGGTGCGCAGCGGATCGCGACGGTGAGCACCGCGCGCTCGCCGACCTGGAGGGTGGTCGGCGATCGCGCGGTATCGAGGACGTACGAGCGGGCCGCCCGCGCGGCGAGGTCGTCGCCGCGCGCGTGCGCCGCGCCCACGCCGAGCAGGACGGCGATGACGCGAAGTGGTGGCCGCATCCTCGCACCTAGAACGTCGTCGCGAACACGGGCGCCCCCAGGGTCACGGCAGCGCGCGAGAAGGTGACGGTCGTCTCCCACTCGCCCGCCATGGAGAAGGAGAGCTGCCCATCGTAGCGGCCGTCGGAGACGTGCGCCGGGTCGACGCTGCCGGGCGAGCCGTGGCCCATCGACGGCATCTGCGGGTCGAGCGCGATCGCCGCGTCGGTGACCGGCGAGAAGGCCATCATCCCGTCCATCCGGTGAAGGGTGACCTCGATCGGATTGAGCCCGACCTTGGGCGCGGCCTTGAACGAGAGGCTCGCCACGTACTTCGTCGCGACCGAGGTGCTCGGATCCGTGTACGCGAACACCTTCGCGCGTCCGCTGTCCGAGACGGCGACGTCGGCGAAAGTGCCCGTGGTCTCGGCGGCGCCGGGACGCGTGATGCCGACATGGATGGCCCAGGTCCCCATCGTTCCGCTCGCCATCTGGAAGACGGCCTGGACCTGGTAGAGCCCATCGGAGCCGAGCGTCGGCGCCCCGACGATCGGGCAGGAGTGCTGCATCCCGCCGCTCATCGTCATCACCGGCGTCACCGTGACGGTCGCGTCGGTGACCGGCGTGCCGCCCTCGGTGATCCTCAGGGAGAGCGAGTTGAGGCCCGTCGAGAGCGCCGCGTCGCCGAGCAGCTCCACGGAGAAGGCGCCGGCCGTGGTCGTGCCGATGCGGGTCTTCTGCGAGGCGGACGTGCCGTTCTGGGAGCCGTTGCACGCAGAGAGGAGGGCGAGGGCGGTGAAAAGAACGGCGGTCATGAAGCTGGAGCGAGTCATGAGTCGAGTCCTTCCTTGCGGATGAGGTGGTGTGTCCTTGCTTGCGGATGAGGGTGGTGTGTGACGGGTGTGGCGGGGTTCACGGGTTCGGGTGCGAGCCGCACGATCCGCTCTCGAAGAGGGAGCGTGTGATCGTGCAGCCCCACGTCGGCGACCTCGACTGGAACGCCTTGCCGTCGAGGAGGCCGAGGAGGGCGCGGTCCAGCCAGGCCTCGCGGCCGGACTCGCCGGGGAGCCGCTCGTTGTCGAGCCAGCCCCGGTACCGGATGGCACCGGAGGCATCGAGGACGACGATCGTGGGCGTGCTCTGGGCGCCGAGCGCACGGGCGACGGCGCCGCCCTCGTCCCGGAAGATGGGGATCCGGACCTGCCGTTCCCGCGCGACGCGGAGCGCGTCGGCGTGGGTCTCGCCGGCGTTGCTCGAGACGCCGATCACCCGCACGCGCGCCGACGGGTATGCGTCGAGCAAAGCGTCGACGCGGTCCTGATACCTGCGGACGCACGGACAGGCCCCGCTCCAGAACACGAGCACGGTGGCGTCGTGACCGGCGCGGAGATGATCCAGCGTGGACGAGGTGCCGTCCGGTGCCGCCAGCGAGAGCGGCGCGCCGGTCGGCGTGGAGCCCGAGCGTGCCGTCGCGCAGCCTGCGACGGCCAGGACGAGGATGCCGAGTCTAGAAGTGGCCACGACGAACTCCGATGGTGAAGCCGAGCCGGGCGTCGCGGTTCACGTTCGCGCCGCTCGGCCAGACGGTGTTGTGGACGGACGCGGTGATGGTCCAGCGGGGGTCGAACCGCCACGCGAGGGACCCCGCGAGCGCGTACGACCTGGAGTGCGAGCGGGGGACCGCGTCGCCGTCGACGACGATCGAGGACTCCCATTCGCCGGTGAGGGCGACGGCCGCGACGAGCACGTCGGGCAGGAGCTCGCGGCCGGAGGACAGCCCCGCCTGGACGACCGGGCCGTATCGCTGATGCTGGCCCGTGTCGGAGCGCCGGAACGGCAGGTACCCGGTGACGCCACCGTCGAGGCGAACGAACCAGGGCAGGAAGGCGTACTCCGATTCGAGGGCGAGCGAGCCACCCCACGCGCCGCGCCCGGTAGCACCGGCGAAGAGCGGCGGCGAGGTCTGCTCGACGCGCTTTCCGGTCGGCGCCAGGGCCCCGATCGTGAACGCGAACGAGGGGATCCCCTGGTATTCGCCGATCTTCAGGACCTCGACGCGGGCTGCGGCGCCGGCGTCCCCGAGCCCGCCCGCGAGCTGGGACTGGCCTGCGGAGCGCCGGTCGTTCACGACGAACGGCACCCAGCCCTGCGCCTGCACGCGGTCGTGGACCCGGAGGATGCCCCACACCTGCGCGGTGGTGAGGCCGTCCGAGAAGTCGCTCGCGTTCCACCGCAGCGAGCCGGTCGAGTCCCACTGCCCGAGGCTCCGGGCGTGCCCGAGCTGGACTCCGACCGCGGCGTCCTCCCACGCGAGGAGCCGGCCGACACCGAAGGACGTCGCCGACACGCAGCACGCGGCGGCCGAAGCGCGCCCAGGCGCCGTGGCGAGCGCCGCCAGGAGTGCGCAGGGCAGCAGCGATCGTGCTCGTGCGTCGACGAATGCGCCGTCGACGAAGGACATGGCACACCTCGCCTCCCAGGCGGCCGCGCGCGCACGCCGCGGGAGCACCGTCGCGCGACGCGCCACGCGCCGCGCGAGCCTCGAACTCCCCGAGACGCGGCATCGACCGGACCTCCGCGAGCACGACCTCGCGCAGGGCTGGGTGGCGAGTGCCACGCCTCGACGTCGGGGAAACCTCCGCAGCGCGCGCATCCGCCGATCGCGGTTCGGGGCGAACGTCGACGCACGAGGCCGGATGAGCGCGCGCCCTACGACCTCACGGAGGTGACTGGGCTAGGCCGCTCGGGGCGGCGGCGTCTCGGGGTCCGGCGAACGGTGTTGGAGCCGTGGCGTGAACGCGGGACGCGCCTCCTGCGGCGGTGAGAGCGCGCGCAGGCTGCTCACGGGCAGGCAGAACGGCTCGATCCCCGAGATCGTCACAGGGGGCCGGCTGCCGCTCCCGCACGTTCCCTCGATGCACTGAGAGCCGTCTCGTATACCGCCGGAGTTGCTCTTCGCGAGCGCGTTCCGCGCGGCCGCTCGGTGGCAGGGTGGGAGCTTCTCGTCCGATGACCGAGCCTCGAGCGCCGCCCTCCTGCAGATGGCGCACTCGCACTCGTGGTCGCCGCCCGCGTGCGCCTTGCACGCGCAACGATGCCCCTCGGCGGGCGCGTGCATGGCCACCACGTGCGGCGCGCCCGAGAGCATCACCGCGACGAGGATTGCCGCGACGCGGGCGAGGGTCGCCGTGCGGGCGAGACCAACCATCCGTCCGATGGTACGCGCGCTCGCCCACATGCCAACCGGCTGGCCGGGGGCCTCTTGGGTTCGCTCGGGGTGGCGCGGCGGCGAGCCGCACGGCCCGTCCGCGGCTGACACTCACCGTGAATGATCCCGGATCCGGTCGTCGCCTCAGCAGAACCGCTCGATCGCCCGCGCCAGGATCGCCGCCGCCCTCTCCACCTCGCCGATCTCGACGTGCTCGCCGGTGCGGTGCGCGAGCCGGATGTCCCCCGGGCCGAAGACGCACGCCTCCGCGCCGAGCCCGATCACCTCGGGCAGCTCCGTCCCGAACGGCACGGTCGTCGCGCGGTTCCCGCTCTCCGCCTCGAGGAACCGGACGATCTCGGCCTCGGGCGGCGTGACCGCCGCGGCGTCGGTCCGCATCGGCGCGATGTCGATCCGGAGCCTCCCGCCGCTCGCGGCGGCGAGCCGCGCGCACGCCTCCTCGACGCTCCGGAGCGCGCGCCGCGGATCCTGGCCCGGGACCGGGCGCCACTCGTAGGTGAAGCGGCACTCGCCCGCGATGATGTTCCGCGCCTTGCCGCCCTGGATCACGCCGACGTTCCAGGTCGTGAACGGCGGCGCGAACGCCGGATCGCCGTCGCGCGTGAGCTCCGCTCCGATCCGCTCGAGATCCGCGAAGAGCCGGCCGGCCGCGTGGATGGCCGAGGCGCCGACGTCGGGGTATGCGCTGTGCCCCTCGACGCCGGTGATCTTCACCTCCACGGCGCAGTAGCCCTTGTGCGCGCGCACCGGCGTGAGACGCGTCGGCTCGCCGACGATCGCGTGGCGCGGGTGGACGCGCGCCTCGGCGAGGAGCCGCTTCGACCCGAGGCAGCCGATCTCCTCGTCCGCGGTGAACGCGAGCGTGAGCGGCGCGCGCGAGGGGCGCGCCCGCCCCGCGGCCGCGAGCGCCGCGGCGAGGAAGCCCTTCGTGTCGGCGGCGCCGCGCCCGTGCACGCAGCCGTCGCGCTCGGCGCCGGAGAGCGCCTCCTCCCACTCCGGGTCGAACGGCACGCAGTCGGTGTGGCCGACGAGCGCGAGGCCGCCCGCGCCGGCGGGCCCGCGCCGGCAGACGAGGTTCGCCTTCTCCACGCCCTCGCCGTCCCGCCAGACGTCGCGCCGGGTCTCGAACCCGAGCAGGCGTGCCTCGCGCTCGAGCAGGTCGACGACGGGCAGGTTCGTGCGGGTCGAGGTCGAGTCGATCGCGACGAGCGCGCGGAGGAGCGGGACGATCTCCATGAGGTGAGCCTAGACGAGAAGCTCCGCCGCCGCGCGCGATCCGTGCTGGAGACGGCGCATCGCCGCACGGAAGTCGGCGACGACGCGCTCCGCCCCGACCCGCCCGGGTGCCGGCGCGCCGTCCGCGATCACCGGCTCGCCCGCGACGTACACGGCCCGGATGGCCGTGCGGGCGAGCGCGAAGACCGCCGTCGCGACGAGGGTCTCGGCGCTCGCGCCGGCGATCGACGGATCGTCGAGATCGACGGCGACGAAGTCGGCGGGATCGCCCGGCGCGAGCCGGCCGCCGGCGAGGCCGAGGGAGGCCATCCCGCCCGCGGTCGCCGCGTCGAGCAGGCGCTCCGCGAGCGTGCCGGGCGGATCGTCGAGCACGTTCCGCTCGCCGCGGAGGAGCCGGAGCTGGAGCTCGACGGCGCGCGCCTCCTCGAGCAGATCCACCTGGGCGAGCGAGTCGGCGCCGACGGCGAGCCGCGCGCCCGCGGCGAGGAGCCGGTCGGCGGGCACCACGCCGTCGCCGAGGTCGCGCTCCGTCGTCGGGCAGGCGCAGACCGTGGCGCTCGCGGCGCCGATCGCGCGGACGTCCGCGCCGTCGACGTGGACGGCGTGCACCAGCGTCGTCCGCTCGGAGAGAGCGCCGGCGCGCGCGAGGAGCAGGACCGGCGACACGCCGTGCTCCGCCCGGCAGGCGGCGACCTCGGCCGGCTGCTCCGCGGCGTGGAAGTGGAGCGGGAGGCCGCGGCGGCGCGCCTCCGCGGCGAGCGCCGCGATCCAGGGCTCCGGGCAGGCGCGGACGCTGTGCGGCGCGACGCCGACCGACACGAGCGGATCGCCCCGGAGCGCGGCCGCGGTCGCGTCGAGGCCGGCGAGGTAATCGTCGACGGACGGCTCGACGAAGCGGCGCTGGAGCGGGTCGGGCGCGAGGTCATGGCCGGCGCGCGCGTACGCGGCGCGGAGCAGCACGATCCGGAGCCCGACGTCGCGAGCGGCCCGCACGACGCGCCGGGCGAGCTCGGCCCGGTCCGCGTACGGCCGCCCCTCGGGATCGCGGTGCAGGTAGTGGAACTCGCCGACCGCGGTCACGCCCGCGCGGGCGAGCTCGTGGAACGCCATGCGCGCGACGGCCTCCAGGTCGTCCGGGTCGAGCCGGCTCGCGGCGGCGTACATCGCGGCGCGCCAGGACCAGAAGTCCGCTCGACCCGCCCCCGCGCCTGCCTGGGTCCTCCCCCGGATCGCCCGCTGGAAGGCGTGGCCGTGGGCGGAGACGAGGCCGGGGAGGATGGCGCGGCCGGGGAGCGGCACGCGCTCGGCGCCGTCGGGCGGCGCGCCGACGGAGACCACGCGGCCCTCGTCGACCGTGAGCGCAGCGCCCTCGTGGACCGCGCCGTGGGCGACGAGGAGGTCGGGCAGGTAGGCGCGCGGCCGGCTCACGGGGAAGGGTTAGTGGGCGAGCGGGCGGCGCGCTATGATGCCGGACCGTGTCGCTCCCGTTCACGAAGTACCACGGCCTCGGCAACGACTTCATCGTCGTGGACGCCCCCCTGATGGACGCGGCGCGCGCGCGCCGCCTGTGCGACCGGCGCCTTGGCATCGGCGGCGACGGGGTGCTCACGATCCTGCCGCCCCGCTCGCCGGGCGCGGCTGCGACGATGCACATCTACAACTCGGACGGCTCCGTCGCGGCGATGTGCGGGAACGGCGTCCGCTGCGTCGCCCGCCACCTCGCGGAGGCGCGGGGGCTCGAGGGCGACGTCCTGATCGACACCGACTCCGGGCCGAAGCGCTGCACGGTGCACCGCGGCGCGCGGGGCGAGGTCGAGGCGATCTCGGTCGAGATGGGGCCGGCGCGCCTCGAGGGCGAGCAGGACTTCCCGGTCGGCGGCGAGGTGCTCCGCGCGGTCCGCGTCTCGATGGGGAACCCGCACGCCGTCCTCTTCGACGCCCCGACCGTCGAGCGGGCCCGGGCGATCGGCCCGGAGATCGAGCGCTCGGTCCCGGGCGGCGTGAACGTCGGGTTCGCGCGGCCGGGGGCGCGCGGGATCGACCTCGTGGTGTGGGAGCGCGGCGCGGGGCTCACCGACGCGTGCGGGACGGGCGCGTGCGCCGCCGCGGTCGCCGCGGTGCGCCGGGGCGACGCGCGGCCGGGCACGCCGGTCGAGGTGCGGCTCCCAGGCGGCGCGCTCCAGATCACGGTCGGTGACGACCTCGCGCGCGTGACGATGAAGGGCCCTGCGGAGCGCGTCTTCGCGGGCGAGACGGAGCTGTAGGGAACGGACTCCAGATGGCGACCGGCCGCGTCCTCGTCGTCGACGACGAGAAGTTCTTCCAGGAGCTGTTCCGGGACGCCCTCGCGAAGGCGGGCCACGCCGCGCGCACCGCCGCGACCGCCGAGGAGGCGCTGAAGCTCCTCGGCGAGGAGCGGTTCGACCTGCTCGTCACCGACGTCGTGATGCCGGGGATGGACGGCGTCGCGCTCGTGCGCGAGGCGCGACGCCGAGACCCGGAGCTCGAGGCGGTCGCGGTCACCGGCCGCGACGACGTGCGCGTCGCGGTGCAGGCGATGAAGGCGGGCTGCGCCGACTTCCTCACGAAGCCGGTCGACGACGGCGAGCTGGTCGCGGTCGCCGAGCGCGCGCTCGGGCGCGTCCAGCTCCGCCGCGAGCACGCCCAGCTCCTCAGCGAGAACCTCGACTTCGTCCGCGCTCAGGCGCTCTACCGCCAGGGGCTCGTCCTGCTGTCGACGCTCGACGGCGAGCGGCTCCAGGACCTGGCGCTCTCGGTGCTCGCGCGCGTCACCGACGCCCAGGGCGCCGCGCTCTGGACCGCCGACGAGCGCGGCGGCCTCCAGCTCCGCGCCTACCGCGGCGTGGTCGACCGCGCGGCGCTCCCGGCGCGGATCGATCCACGCGATCCGTCCTGGGCCGAGCTCCGCGCAGGCCAGACCCTCCCCGCCCCGTTCCCCGGTGCGGGGGAGGCGTTCGTCGTGCCGCTCGTCGCCGACGACGAGCCCGTCGGCCTCGCCCTCCTCTCCGACCGCGCCGCCGGCCGCTTCGGGCCCGAGGAGCACCAGGCCGCGGTCACCGTCGCCGACTTCGCCGCCATCGCGGTGAAGAACGCGCGCCGGTTCCAGGCGGTCGAGCGGGTGGGGCTCCGCGACCGGGAGACCGGCGCGTACAACCTCGCCTACTTCGTCGACTACGCGGGGAAGGAGTTCTACAAGGCGCGCCGCTACGCCCGCGCCTTCTCGCTCGTCGTCCTGTCCATCGACAACGCCGAGCAGATGCGCAAGGAGGCGGGGCGCGAGCCGTACCGCCTCGCCATGCGCGACCTCGTCGCGGCGGTCTCGCGCGTCGTGCGAGACGCGGACATCCTCGCGAAGGTCTCCGAGAGCGAGTACTACGTCCTCCTCCCCGAGACCGACTACTTCGGCGCGCTCATGTTCGTGCGGCGCGCGACCGACGAGATCCGGCGCGAGCCCTCCATCCAGCTCCTCGAGGAGCGCTGCCCCGTCCTCCTCTCGCTCGGCGCGGCGACCTTCCCGAAGGACGGGGAGGACTTCGACGAGCTCCTCCACTGGGCGCGCGCCCGGGTCCAGGAGCAGCGCGGATCGCTCCTCCGGCGCCTCCACCTCTCCGACCTCGCGCCGAACGCGTTCTGGGAGCTCGCGGATCTCCTCCTCGCGGACGGGGCGCGCCTCCCCGAGAGCTCGCCCTCCGCGCGCCTCGGGGCCGACCCCGAGCTCGTCGAGGCGGCGCTGCGCGAGGCGGCGAACGAGATCGCGCGCGACCCGCGCGCCCGCGGCCTGCTGTACACGAGCGTCCGCGCGGGCGGCGCCGCGGCGCTCCTCGCCGCGCTCCCCGTCGGCGACGCCGCCGCGCGCGCGGGCGATCCCTCCGCCCGCGTCTACCTCCTCGGCCCGCGGAGCGGGGCCGGCGAGCCCATCTCGCACCCGCTCGTCACCGAGGTCTACCTCGACGGCGATGCGCGCTTCGCGACCCAGGGCTTCTTGCTCTTCCTCTCCGAGCACTCCGCCTACGCGCTCCTCTCCGGCCCGGACGGCCGGATCTTCCACACCTCCGACGTCCCACTCGTCGACGCGCTCGTCTCGAAGCTCCAGAACCTCTACGACCTGCAGCCGCTCTAGCCATGCCCCCCGTCCGCAAGATCCTCATCGCCGATCCGGACGCCCAGACCGTGCGCGCGCTGGCGCCGGCGCTCCGGCAGCGCGGGTACCAGGTGCACGCGGCGAAGGACGGCTCGCGCGCGCTGCAGATCGCGATCCTGCGCTTTCCGGACCTCGTCCTCCTCGACGAGCGCTGCCCGCTGCTCGACCCGCGCACGTTCGTCCGCATCCTCCGCACCAACCCGCGCACCGAGCGGATCCCGGTGATCCTCACGGGCGAGCGCGTCGACGACGAGCGCGCGCGGCTCGGGACGT
>Ga0318493_10000392_pt1 | contig 12916 bp, 11 predicted proteins | sample GRESIP108b1f23_FD_203294 | JGI IMG/M metagenome (GOLD analysis project Ga0318493, IMG submission 203294) | Tropical soil microbial communities from Luquillo Experimental Forest, Puerto Rico - GRE.SIPMG.108b1f23 | ecosystem: Environmental > Terrestrial > Soil > Tropical forest > Bulk soil...
CCTACGGATGGCATCAGCCGATGCGGCGGTGTCCGGTCCGCCCATCTCCGTTTCGGCCGCCCGGAGTTCGGCGCGCAACTGGTCGAGCCCGCGGGCGGACAGCACGCGGTCGATGGCCAGCATGTCCAGGTTCCCGGTCCGCGGGTCCTGCGGCAGGTATCCGACGATGCCCGACCTGCGGACCGAACCCGCGGCCGGCTGGGCCTCCCCGGCCAGCACCTTGGCCAGCGTGGTCTTGCCCGCGCCGTTCCGGCCGACCAGGCCGATCCGGTCCCCGGCGGACACCTGGAACGACGCACCGTCAAGCAGCAGGCGTGCGCCAGCCCGCAGTTCGATTTCGCTTGCGACGATCATGATTAAGCTGCTCCCGCAGACGGACCGGAAATGGACAGACCTCACCCCTGAGACGTGTCCCTAGTCCTCGGTGAGCAGCACGTTGTCCAGTTTACCTGTTCAACCCCGGGCCGGGCCAGCTGATTTCGGCTCGGTCAGCCGGATGCGGACGGCCAAGAAGGCGCGCGGGATGTCGCGCAGGACCGCCAGCCGCGGATCCGGCACGGTCAGGAAACGATCCGTCGCCTTGGCCAGGTACTTCTCCAGCCGGGTGTCACCCCGAAGACCGCGCAACGCGGCGGCCGACCGCTTGTCCCCGCCCAGCACCACGGCGTCCAGCCGGTCGGGCCCGTGCCGGCCGAACACCTCCGCCGCGGCGTCGGCGGCGGCCCGCAGCGCGGTCGCGGCCTGGTTCTCCCGGCGCCTGGCGAAGCGGTGCTGTGACCAGCCGCCCGCCGCGCTGCGGCCGTGCACCGGCCTGCTGCCCGCCTTCGAATCGACCAGCCGGGGCGGCGAGCCCGTGAACACGCCGGCCGCATAGCCGCCGAGCCGCACCAGCAGGACGCCGACCGTGCGGTCCGCCGCGGCGTGCGCCGCGAGCGCCTCGGCGGCCGCCCGCACCACGGCCTCCGGCGGCTCCACGGCCTCCGGCGGCTCCACGGCCTCCGGCGGCTCGGCCGGCCCCGTGCGCGCTAGCGGGCCGGGCGAGGGTACGGGCGGAAACGGAGGGTGGCACTCGGCCACGGCCCCGTCCGCGGCCGTGAACGTGACGGCCGCGCCGTCCTCGCCCGCCGTCACCGGCCGATCAGGCGAGGCTCCGCCGTGACGCTGCGCGAACGTGACGATCCAGGACACCAGGCGCTCCGGCGGAACTTCCACCCAGCGGCCGCCGCCAGCGGCAGGATTCTTCAGACTGCTTACCCGGACCGATGCCCTAGATGTTGAAGCCGAGGGCGCGGAGTTGCTCGCGGCCGTCTTCGGTGATGTTCTCCGGGCCCCACGGCGGCATCCACACCCAGTTGATGCGGAAGTCCGCCACCACGCCGTCGAGCGCCTCCCGCGCCTGATCCTCGATCACGTCGGTGAGCGGGCACGCGGCGCTGGTCAGGGTCATGTCGATGGTGGCGATCCGCTCGGTGTCCACGTCGACGCCGTAGACCAGGCCGAGGTCCACCACGTTGATGCCGAGTTCGGGGTCCACCACATCGCGCAGCGCCTCGAGCACGTCCTCCTGCTCCGCGGTGAGTTCGGCGGTCTGGTTGGTCCCGCCCGCGGCGTTCTCTGTCATTTCGCTTCCTCCATGGCCCGCGCGGTCGCGTCCTTCCATGCCATCCAGCCGAGCAGGGCGCACTTTATCCTGGCCGGGTACTTCGACACGCCGGCGAACGCCACCGCGTCCTCGAGCACGCCTTCGTCCGGCTTGCCTTCGCCCTTGGACTGCATGAGCTCGAGGAACGCCTGGCTGATCGTCATGGCCTCGGCCACCGGCCTGCCGATGACCAGGTCGCTCATCACCGAGGCGCTCGCCTGGCTGATCGAGCAGCCCAGCGAGTCATAGGAGACGTCCTCGACGACCGGCTCGCCGTTGACGTCCTTGAGGCTGACCCGCAGCGTCACCTCGTCGCCGCAGACCGGGTTGACGTGGTGCACCTCGGCATCGAAGGGATCCCGCAGGCCCTTGTGATGAGGGTTGCGGTAATGATCCAGGATGATGTCCTGGTACATCGACTCCAGCTGCATCACGTCCCTTTCGGGGAGTCCGGGGGTCGCCCCCCGGGCTAGAACTGTCAACACTGAAAAACCGCGCGCTCATCCCGCCTGGAAGAACCGCTGGGCGTAGCGGATCCCGTCCGCCAGGGCGTCTACCTCGTCGTGGGTGTTGTACACGTAGAAGGTGGCCCGGGTGCTGGCCTGCACGCCGAGCGCCCGGTGCAGCGGCCAGGCGCAGTGGTGGCCGGTGCGCACCGCGATGCCGAGCTCGTCCAGCACCTGGCCCACGTCGTGCGGGTGGACGCCCTCGACCTCGAACGCGACGGCGCCGCCGCGGTCCTTGGTGGTGTCCGGCCCCAGAATGCGCACGCCGCTGATCTCGCTCAGCGCGTCCAGGGCGTGCGCGGTCAGCGACTCCTCGTGCGCGGCCACGTTGCCCATGCCCAGCGCGGTCAGGTAGTCCACGGCGGCGGCCAGGCCCGCCGCCTCGGCCACGGCGGGGACGCCGGGCTCGAAGCGCTGCGGCGGCGGCAGGAACGTGCTGCCCTCCATCCGGACCACCTCGATCATCGACCCGCCGGTCAGGAACGGCGGCATGGCCTCGAGCAGTTCGGCCCGGCCGAACAGCACGCCAATCCCGTACGGGCCGAGCATCTTGTGCGCCGAGAAGGCGAGGAAGTCGACGCCGAGCGCGGCCACGTCGACCGGCTGGTGCGGCACCGACTGGGCCGCGTCGGCCAGTACCAGCGCGCCCTTCTCGTGCGCCGCCCGCACGATCTCGGCCACCGGCGGGATGGTGCCGGTGACGTTCGACTGCTGGGTCACCGCGACGATCCTGGTCCGCCCGGTGATCATGCTGTCCAGGTCGTCCAGGTCGAGCCGGCCCTCGGGGGTGACGTCCAGCCAGCGCAGGGTGGCGCCGGTCCGCTCGCACAGCTGCTGCCACGGGACCAGGTTGGCGTGGTGCTCCATCTCGGTGATCAGGATCTCGTCGCCGGGTCCCACCCGGAATGATCCCGAACGGTCGTTGCTCATCGCGTACGCGACCAGGTTGATCGCCTCGGTGGCGTTCTTGGTGAACACGACCTCGCCCGCGTCGGCGCCCAGGAACGCGGCGACCTTGGCCCTGGCGCCTTCGTAGACGTCGGTGGCCTCCTCGCCGAGCAGGTGGGTGCCGCGGTGCGCGGCGGAGTTGTGCCGCTCGTAGAACGAGCGCTCGGCGTCGAGCACCTGGACCGGCTTCTGCGAGGTCGCGCCGGAGTCCAGGTAGATCAGCGGCTTGTCGTTGCGGACCTTCCTGGCCAGCGCGGGGAAGTCGGCGCGGACGGCCTCCACGTCGAGGTGCACCGAGATCATGCCGCGGCTCCGGCGAACCTCTCGTAGCCCTCGTTCTCCAGCAGCTCGGCCAGCTCGGGGCCGCCCTCCTCGACGATGCGGCCGGCCACGAACACGTGCACGAAATCCGGCTTCACATACCGCAGGATCCGGGTGTAGTGCGTGATCAGCAGCACCCCGTGGCCGGGCTGCTCGCGGAACCGGTTGATGCCCTCGGAGACCACCTTGAGCGCGTCGATGTCCAGGCCCGAGTCGGTCTCGTCCAGCACCGCGATCTTCGGCTTGAGCAGCTCGAGCTGGAGGATCTCGTGCCGCTTCTTCTCCCCGCCGGAGAAGCCCTCGTTCAGGTTCCGCTCGGCGAAGGCCGGGTCGATGGCCAGCGCGGACATCGCGCCGCGCAGTTCCTTGACGAAGTCGCGCAGCTTGGGCGCCTCGCCGCGAACCGCGGTGACCGCGGTGCGCAGGAAGTTCGACACCGACACGCCGGGCACCTCGACCGGGTACTGCATGGCCAGGAACAGTCCGGCCCGGGCCCGGCTGTCCACGGTCATGGCCAGCACGTCCTCGCCGTCGAGGGTGACGCTGCCCCGGGTTACCAGGTACTTGGGGTGGCCGGCGATCGCGTAGGCCAGGGTGGACTTGCCGGAGCCGTTCGGGCCCATGATGGCGTGGGTCTCGCCCTCGCGGACGGTCAGGTTGACGCCGCGCAGGATCTCCCGGTGCACGCCTACGCTCTCTTCCACGCTGACGTGCAGATCGCGGATCTCGAGGGTGGCCACTATGACTCCTTATCCACGGCGACGTAGACGTCGTCGCCTTCGATCTTGACTGGGTAAACGGGCACCGGCTCGGTGGCCGGCAGCCCGGTGGGCTGACCGGTGCGCAGATCGAAGCAGGACCCGTGCAGCCAGCACTCCACCGTGTGGTCGTAGATCTCGCCCTCGGACAGCGGCACCTCGGCGTGCGAGCACACGTCCCGCAGGGCGAAGACCTCGCCACCGGTCCGGGCGACGGCGACGGGCTCGCCGTTCACCTCGACGCCGATCACGCCCTCTTCGGGAAGGTCCGACAGGGAACAGACGCGCTCGAAGTCGCTCATGACAACGACCTCTCCAGCTCGGCCTCGACGGCCCCGGCCACGCGCGAGCGCAGCTCGGGCACCTCGATGGTGTCGATCAGCTGGCCGAAGAACCCGCGGATGACCAGCTTGCGGGCCTCTTCGAAGGGGATGCCCCGGGCCATCAGGTAGAACAGGTGATGGTCCTCGAGCCTGCCGCTGGCGCTGGCGTGCCCGGCCCCGACGATCTCCCCGGTGAGGATCTCCAGGTTCGGCACCGAATCCACCCTGGTGCCGTCGGTCAGTACCAGGTTCCTGTTGTACTCGTAGGTGTCGGTGCCGGTCGCCTCGGGCCTGATCAGCACGTCGCCGATCCAGACCGCGTGCGCTTCCTCGCCCTGCAGCGCGCCCTTGTAGGTGACGCGGCTGCGGCAATTCGGCACGTCGTGGTCGACGAACAGCCGGTGTTCCAGGTGCTGGCCCGCGTCGGCGAAGTAGAGCCCGGTCAGCTCGGCGTCACCGCCGGGGCCGTCGTAGCGGACCTCGGTGCCCATCCGGACCACCGACCCGCCCAGCGTGACGGCGGCGTGCCGCAGCCTGGCGTCCCGGCCCAGCGTGGCGTAGTGCTGCGTCACGTGCACCGTGTCGTCGGCCCAGTCCTGCAGGCTGACCACGGACAGCGAGGCGCCGTCCCCGACCACGAGCTCGACGTTGCCGGCGTAGGTGGCGCTGCCCCGGTGGTCGAGCACGACCACGGCCCGGGAGAACGGCTCGGCCTGCACCAGCAGGTGCCCATAGGCAGAACCGCCCTCGCCGGTCACGGTGACGACGGTGGGCCGGGACGCGTCGGCTTCCGCGGGGACCGTGACGACGGTCGCCTCGTCGAAGCTCGCGTACGCCTGGGCGCTCACCCGGTCGGCCGGGATGAAGCTGCGGCCGAGCAGACCGCCAGCCCGTTCGGCCGTCGATACCTTGACCTCGGGGGCCGGGTCCACTTCCACGGTCACCGTCGCGGCGGGAACCGGCGGGTTGTCCGTGTGCAGCCCGCGCAGCCGGCGCAGCGGGGTGAAGCGCCACTCCTCCTCGCGGCCGCGGGGCACGGCGAAGTCCGCCGGGTCATAGGACCGGTGCTCGTGCAGCCTGGTGACGGGAGCGGTCTCGATCGCTCCCTGCAATCCAGCCGACATCAGCCGACCGCCCCCTCCATCTGCAGCTCGATCAGCCGGTTCAGCTCGAGCGCGTACTCCATCGGCAGCTCGCGGGCGATCGGCTCGACGAACCCGCGGACGATCGTGGCCATCGCCTCGTCCTCGGTCATGCCGCGGCTCATCAGGTAGAACAGCTGGTCCTCGGAGATCTTGGAGACGGTGGCCTCGTGACCCATCTCCACGTCGTCCTCGCGGACGTCCACGTACGGGTAGGTGTCGCTGCGGCTCACCGTGTCCACCAGCAGCGCGTCGCACTTGACCGTGGACTTGGAGTGCTCGGCGCCCTCCCGCACCTCGATCAGGCCGCGGTAGGACGTCCGGCCGCCGGCCCGCGCCACCGACTTGGACACGATGGTCGACGAGGTGTTCGGCGCGCAGTGCACCATCTTCGCCCCGGCGTCCTGGTGCTGGCCCTGGCCGGCGAACGCGACCGAGAGCGTCTCGCCCCTGGCGTGCTCGCCCATCAGGTAGACCGCCGGGTACTTCATCGTGACCTTGGAGCCGATGTTGCCGTCGATCCACTCCATCGTCGCGCCCTGCTGCGCGACCGCGCGCTTGGTCACCAGGTTGTACACGTTGGCCGACCAGTTCTGGATGGTCGTGTACCGGCAGCGCGCGTCCTTCTTCACGATGATCTCGACCACCGCGGAGTGCAGCGAGTCGGACTTGTAGATCGGCGCGGTGCAGCCCTCCACGTAGTGGACGTAGGCACCCTCGTCCACGATGATCAGCGTCCGCTCGAACTGGCCCATGTTCTCGGTGTTGATCCGGAAGTAGGCCTGCAGCGGGATCTCCACCTGCACGCCCTTCGGCACGTAGATGAAACTCCCGCCCGACCAGACGGCCGTGTTCAGCGCGGCGAACTTGTTGTCGCCCGGCGGGATGACCGTGCCGAAGTACTCCTTGAACAGGTCCGGGTGCTCGCGCAGCGCGGTGTCGGTGTCGAGGAAGATGACGCCCTTCTCCTCGAGGTCTTCCCTGATCTTGTGGTACACGACCTCGGACTCGTACTGCGCGGCGACGCCGGCGATGAGCCGCTGCTTCTCCGCCTCGGGGATGCCGAGCTTGTCGTAGGTGTTCTTGATGTCGGCCGGCAGCTCGTCCCAGCTGGCCGCCTGCTTCTCGGTGGAGCGGACGAAGTACTTGATGTTGTCGAAGTCGATGTCCGACAGATCGGCGCCCCAGGTGGGCAGGGGCTTGCGGCCGAAGTACTTCAGGCCCTTGAGCCGCATGTCGAGCATCCACTCCGGCTCGTTCTTCCGTGCCGAGATATCCCGGACCACCTCCTCGGACAGGCCGCGGCGCGCGGACGCGCCGGCCACGTCCGGGTCGGCCCAGCCGAACCTGTACGTGCCCAGCCCTTCGAGCTGTTCTTGCGTGGTGGTCGTCATGTCAAGAGCCCTCTCGGCTTCTTTTCTTGGGTGTCTGTCTCTTCATTGGTTACGGGTATGTCAACCGTCCGGCGGGGGGCTACCTTCCCGACGACGGTGACGTGCGTGGTGCAGATGCCGTCGCCGTGCGCGATCGTAGCGAGCCGCTGCACCGGAGTGCCGAGCAGCCTGCCGAACGCCTCGGTCTCGGCCTCGCACAGCTGCGGGAACTCGGCCGCCACGTGCGCGACCGGGCAGTGGTGCTGGCAGAGCTGCTCACCGGCTTCGGCCCTGGAGCCGCCGATGGCGGGCGCCGGGCCTGCCGACGCGGCATAGCCGTCGGCGGACAGCGCCTCGGCCAGCGCCTGCACCCGGCCGGGCAGGTCGCCCCGGGCCACCGCCGGCGCATACCTGCGCTCGAGGTCGGAGACCTGCCTGCGGGCGAACTCGGTGATCGCGCCCGGGCCCGCCGTCTCGGCCAGGAAGCGCAGCGCGTTGCTGGCCAGGTCGTCGTAGGCGTGCTCGAACGCGCTGCGGCCCGCGTCGGTGATGACGAAGACCTTGGCCGGGCGGCCGCGTCCCCTGTTCCCGTAGGTCCTGGCCGTCCTGGTCTCGATCAGCCCCTCGGCCAGCAGGTTGTCCAGATGACGCCGGATCGCGGCAGGCGTGAGCCCGAGCCGGCCGCCGAGCGTGGCGGCGGTGGACGGCCCGAGCTCCAGGATCAGCCGCGCGACCTGGCCCCGGGTGGGACCCTCGGCTGCTCCGACGTTTTTCACAACACCATTGTGCCGTAAATCGGTGGGCCTTCGCAAACTTTCTACAACACCGACGTGACTTAAATCACTCCCCGGGCTCTGAGGTCCGGGTTTCCGGCCGGGGGTTTCAGGCCCAGCACCTGCTCGGCGTTGCCGCCGGCGATCTTCGCCTTGTCCGCCGGGGCCAGCGGAAGCGCATCGAGCAGGGCCCGGCCCGCCGCGTTGTCGCCGAACGGGTAGTCGACGCTGAACAGCACCCGGTCCACCCCGAGCACCTGCACCGTGCACAGCACCGGCGGGAGGCTGAACAGCCCGCTCGTCGTCACCCAGATGTTCCGCAGGAAGTATTCCGACGGCTTGAGCGCCATGGTGCCCGTACGGAGCATCGCATCGATCCGGTCCAGCATGAACGGCACCATCTCACCGCAGTGCCCGACGATCAGCCGCAGCCCCGGATGCCGGTCGAACACCCCGGTGGCGATCATGCGCAGCACGTGCAGGCCGGCCTCAGCGTGCCAGCCCCAGGCGCCAGTGGCCAGGCGCCTGGCCACGGCCGGCGCGAGCCCGCGGTAGAGCACGTCACTCAGGGCCGCCGGCGGCGGCGCGGGATGCAGGTACAACGGCACGTCGAGCCGCTCGAACCGGTCAAGCAGCGGGCCGAACCTGGCGTCGTCGAGGAAGGCGCCGTTCGAGCCCAGGGTGCTGTTGACCAGGGCGCCGAGCAGGCCGAGTTCCCGGACGGCGCGCTCAAGTTCGTCCGCCGCGGCCGCCGGGTCCGCGGTGGGCAGGGTGGCAAAGCCGGCCAACCGGTCCGGGTGCGCCCGCACCGCCGCGGCCAGCTGGTCGTTGGCCTCGCTGGCGCGGGCTAGTCCCCGGGCCCCGTCGAGCGCCTGCGCAGCCGGCCCCGCGTGCGAGATGACCTGCAGGTCGATGCCGTTGGCGTCCATGTCGGCCAGCCGGGCCTGGCCGAGATCGCGGAGCTGATCGTCCACCCGCTGGCCCCACGTGGCCAGCGGGCCGGTCCCGGGAGGCGCGGCGAGTTCGGCCGTCCAGAAGTGCTCCTCGAGCGCAATCGTTCGCACCCCAGCATTGTGCCAGCCTGGCCCCGCGGGGGCTCGGCTCATAAGGCGTGGATGTCGCAGCCATGTCGCTGGAACGACGTGGATGCCACATCCACGTCGTAAGGCCTGTGGTACGGGCGGTGCCAGGGGCGGAAGCTCGCGCTCTCGCCCCTGCGACGCCCCGCCGCGACGAGCAAGCTGACGGCCCGGGCGCCGACGCTCAGCCGACATGAGTACGAGACGCTCTAGAGACCAACGGTGAGTAATTTCCTCACCGACTGGGGGGTCATGACGACGAGTCGTGGTGGCATCGGGGTTAGGGGCCTGCGCAATGTCGGAAGAGCCGGGCGTGACCACGCCGGAATCCGGCGCCAGCGCGGAACCCGCCCCGGCCGGCAGCGCCCCGGCCGGCAGCGCCCCGGCCGGCAGCGCCCCGGCCGAGGGCGCCGGTACCCAGGCCGCCGGCGAGGCGGAAGAACCCATTCCGCCGAGCCGCTGGTCACGGGTGCTGCCACGGTGGGTCCGCCGCAGGCCCCGGATCGCCGCGGTCACCGCGGGCGTGCTGGCGGCCGCGGTGATCGCGGCCATCGTCTACGCGGTGACGCAGCCCTCCGCTCCGCGGCCGGCCTACGCCAGCCTGCCGAAGCAGTCCTGCGCGCTGGTCAGCTCGGCTGAGCTGGCGAAGTACCTGCCCGGTGCGACCGGGATGCCGCTGAGCGTCGACACGGGCAACAACACGACCAAGAACGACGTCTGCAAATGGTTCAGCACGACCGGCGGCGAGGACCGGACGCTGGTGGCCCAGGCCATCATCTTCCGCTCGTCATCCGCGATCAGCCAGGCCCAGCAGTCCTACCGCGGCCTGGTTTCCTTTCTCGAGTGCCATTGCCCCGGGGTAACGGTGAGTACGCAGCCCGTGACCGGTCTCGGCGACCAGGCCACGGAGGTGTTCGTCGTCGCCGGGCCAGACGCCAAGGCCGACACCTCGTCGAATGCCGACTCCCCCGGCGCCAGCCTGCTCGTCCGCTCGAGCAACGCCGTGATCAGCCTCAACCTCAACACCACCGCCGCCGCCACCGGGGCATCCCGGTCGTCGCCGCCCGGCTCCGCGCAATCGGCGGGGATGATCTCCCTGGCCCGCGGCATCCTGGCCGTCCTGGCCCGGCCGGCGTCGATCTCGTCCGCATCCATCGCGCACGTCTCGGCCGAGCCGCACTACGCCGGCCCAGCCGACCCGTGCAGGCTGATCGGCCAGGCGACGCTGGCCAGATACGCGCCGGGCGCCGCGGTCACGCCGACGTCTTCCCCCGGGACCTCGCCGAGCAGCTGCGCCTGGGAGTCGGACGGAGCCCGCATCCTGCTGAACCTCACCACTTTTCCCAGCCCGCTAGGCGCGCAGCAGCGTTACAGCCTCGAGGCCGGAGCCCTCAGCCGCAGCGTGAGCGGGCTAACCGTCACCGGGGCGCAGGTGCTCGATGACCTCGGTGAAGGGGCCACGGCCGCGTTCCAGCGACGGGACGAGGACAACGCGGTCGAGGTGCTCGTCTGGTCGGGCAACGCCGACCTCGACGTCATCTACACCGGCCTCGCCTCCGCCGGATCGGCGAAGCCGGACCGCGCCACCTTGACCACGGGCGCCATCGCGATGGCCCGCGACGGGCTGGCCGCCCTGGCCAACCCGTCCGTGTCCTCGTACCCCCAGGGACCGCACTACGCCCGCCCGAGCGATCCATGCCGACTGGTCAGGGCGTCGACCCTGGCTAGCTACGCACCCGGCGCCTCCGTTGAGCAGCTCCCCGCCGCCAGCGGGACCAACCTGAGCAATTGCGCCTGGGGCGCGCAGAGCGGAAACCTCTTCCTGAGCGTCACCACCTATTCGGACACCGACAGCGCGCAAGGGGGATTGGAGTTCGACATTCAGTTCGCGCACAAGAACCCGGGCGATCAGGCGTTCAAGGGATCGCAGCCGGTGAGGGGCCTCGGTGAGCAGGCGATCGCCATCTTCGAGACCACGATGGGAAATTCGCCCGGCGTGGACCTGTACGTCTGGTCGGGCAACGTCGTCGTCGAGATGAGCTACAGCGACGTGCCGTTCGGCGGCCCGCCGCTGAGTCGCGCCGGGAAGCTGGCCGCCGACATCGCGATGGCCCGCGACGTGCTGGCCGGCCTGCGCCACGCCTAGGCGGAGCCGCCTGGCCGGCCTGCGCCACGCCTAGACGGCGATCCCCACGGTGATCCCGTCGACACCGCTGGGGTGCTCGGCGGGACCGAGGACCAGGGCGTCGGCCCGGGCGGCGACCCGGAGCGGTTCGGCGATCTGATCGAGCAGTGACCGGGCGCTCGCGTCGTGCGCCTGCACGATCAGTTCGCTCAGCCGGGCCGAGTTGCCGAGCCGCTGCCCGCTGCGCAGCGCCCGGGTGGCGTCAAGGATCACCGCGAGCTGATCCACGGCCTCCACCGCGGCACGGTCCCCGCGCCAGCGCTCGTCCGCCACGGGCCAGCGGGTCAGGTGCAGCGAGATGGTGCCCTCGTGCGGCCGGTAGAACTGCTGGTACATCCGTTCGGTCAAAAACGGCGCGAACGGCGCGAAGAGCCCGAGCAGCACCCGGAACGACTCCCACAGGGTCCACCGGGCACCGTCCCGGTCGGTGCTGATCGGGTCGGCGCCGGACCCGAGCCGGTCTTTGATCATCTCGAGGTAGCGGTCGCAGTAGACGGACCAGAACGTGCGCGAGGCCGCCTGGTGGGCCTGCATGTAGTCGTGCTGCTCGAACGCCGCGGTGGCCTCGGCTACCGTGTCGGCCAGGTGCGCGAGCACCCACCTGTCCACGATGCCCCGCTGGGCCGGCGGCGGGGCCGCCGCCGAGACATCGAGATCGCCCAGGTTCATGGACAGGAACCGGCCCACGTTCCACAGCTTGACCGCGAACTTGCGGCCGGTCCTGATGTCCTTCTCGTTGTACCGCAGGTCGGTGCCGATGCGGCCCCTGGTCGCCCACAGCCGGACCGCGTCCGCACCGTACTTGATCATCACGTCGTCCGGCACGTACCGGTTGTAGCCGTCGGGGCCGGCCGACTTGCCGAGATCGCGCTTGGACAGCTTCTTACCCTGCTCGTTCAGCCCCCAGCCGGAGATCAGCGCGGTCCGCCAGGGCACCCGGCCGAACAGCAGTTCCGACTGCACCACCGAGTAGAACAGCCAGGTCCTGATGATCTCGAACGCCTGCACCCGCATGGACATCGGGGCCAGCGCGGGATCGGTTCCTCCCACCGCCCAGCCGTCGTTGACCTGCGGCGTGAGCGACGACGGCAGCCAGGTGTCCATCACGTCGGGGTCTGGCGTCAGGCCGGCCGACCCGCAGGACGGGCAGGACGCCACCGGCGGCGTGTCCGCCAGCGGGTCCACCGGCAGGTCCTCCGGCCGGGCCAGCACGGGCGCCGCGCAGGCGGCACAGAACCACACCGGGAACGGCACGCCGTAACGCCGTTGCCGGGTGATGTTCCAGTCCCATTTGAGCCCGTCGATCCAGTCCTCCAGCCGACGGCGCATGAACGGGGGCACCCACTCGAGCTCGGCCGCGCGGGCCCGGAACCGGTCGGCGTGCTCGCGGACCGCGATGAACCACTGCGGCCTGATCTGGAACTCCACCGGCGTCTGGCACCGCTCGTGCACCCCGACGACCTGCCGTACCGGTTCGCTGCTGACCAGCAGCCCGGCCCCGTCGAGGGCCTTGACGACGGCCGAACGGGCCTGGGTCAGCGGCAGCCCGGCGAACTCGCCCGCCAGCTCGCCGAGACGGCCGTCCGGCTCCACCACCAGGCGCAGCGGAAGCCCGTCCCGCCGCCACTTCAGCACGTCCTCGCTGTCGCCGAAGGTACACACCATCATCAGCCCGGTGCCGTACTCCGGGTCCACGGACTCGTCGGTGAGGACCGGCACCTCGTGCCCGGACAACGGCACCTTCGCTCGCTCCCGCCCGGTGTACCTGGCGTCGCCGGGATGGTGGTACAGCGCCACGCAGGCAGGCAGTAGTTCCGGCCGGGTGGTGGCGATCAGCAAATGTGGGGGGTTTGAAGAGGGAAGGGA
>Ga0318493_10000414_pt1 | contig 12748 bp, 10 predicted proteins | sample GRESIP108b1f23_FD_203294 | JGI IMG/M metagenome (GOLD analysis project Ga0318493, IMG submission 203294) | Tropical soil microbial communities from Luquillo Experimental Forest, Puerto Rico - GRE.SIPMG.108b1f23 | ecosystem: Environmental > Terrestrial > Soil > Tropical forest > Bulk soil...
TGCGCGATGCGCGCGACGGCAGCGACCTCCTCCGTCGAGCCCGGCAGGACGACGAGCTCCGGTCGAACGCGCCCGTGCGTGAGGCCGTCGGCCTCGTAGACGAGCAGCTCCGCCTCGTCGGTCACGACGTTCGCGCCGCCGACCACCGCCGCCAGCCGCGCCGCGACTCCTTGCGCGCTCACGGACGGAGCAGCCGGGGGGCGGGCGACGGAGGCGTGAGGAGCGACCGGGCGAGGTTCCGCAGTGCCCATGGACCGCATCATGCCTGCTGAGATCTGGGTGATCGGAACGTGCGTTGGCGCGACCCCTTTCAGGGAGTGACCGCCACACCCCCATGAGAACTCGCGTGCTTGCACGCCCCCCGGCCGGCCGCCCGGGTGGCGCCCTGAAAGGGGTATCGCACAAGCAGGCGAGCTCATCCCACCTTGTCGGCAAGGATGCGACCTCCGGAGCTCCTCCTGCCGCTCGCATGCGTGACCTCGGCCGTCGCCTGGGCCTCGTATGCGGCGTGGAGGGCGGGCGAGGGCGCGCGGGTGGCGGCGCGCGCGCTGCTCGGCGGCGCAGCCGCGTGCGGCGTCGCGATCGCGGCGTACGACGTCGCCGCCGCGCTCGGCGCGCCGTTCGAATGGGACCGGCTGGTCGCCGCCCGTCCCCCGGCGGCGGCGCTGCTCGCCGGCGGCATCGGGCTCATCGAGGAGGGCGCGAAGCTCGCCGGGCTGCTCCTCGTCGTCGAGCGCGGCTGGCGATCGAGCGCGGTGCTCTGCGCCGCGCTCGGCGTGGCGGCGGGGTTCGCGAGCATCGAGGCGCTCACGACCTTGCACGGCTCGGGCTCGCCGATCGCGCTCGCGCGCGCCGGCCTCGCCCCCGCCGCCCACGCGCTCCTCGCGCTGCCGCTGGCGCTCGGCGTCGCCGTCGCGGCGCGGCGGGGCGCCGCGGCGTGGCCGCGAGTCGTGCTCGGCCTGCTCGGCTCCGCGGCGCTCCACGCCGCGGGCGATCTCAGCCTCGCCTCGGGCGCCGCCGGCCGGATCGGCTACGCCCTGGCGCTCCTCGCGCCGACCGTGGCGCTCTTCGCGCGCGCGCGGCGCACCTCCGCCGCGCCGGCGGCCGCGCTCGGCGCGGCGCGCGCATCGCCCTGAGATCCAGCCTCACCCGTGCGCCTCCGCCGCGGCGCCCGCAGCGAGGAACGCAGCGACCTCGCGCCACACCTGCTCGAACTGGGGCCGGTCGAAGCCGCTCCCGGAGCTGAGCCAGTCGAAGTGCGGCGGCACGTGCGTCGGTCGGTGGAAGTGACCGATCACGTCCAGGTGATCCGCCCAGGCTGCGCAGATGACGTCGCCCCAGATCTGCGAGAGCGTCGGCACCATCCCGTCGTTCGCGCGCATGTCCGTGCGCCAGCCGTACGCGCGCCGGAGCGCCGCGGCCTGCTCGCGCGTGAGCCGCGGCTCGCGCGCTGGCGCGCCGGACGCGATCCGGTACAGCGCGACGTACAGGGCGTGCGTCGCGATCGCGTACGGGTCCTTCAGCGACGAGGCGAACGAGCGAAGCCCGGGCGGTCGCGCCCGCGTCACCACGCAGCCGTAGCGGACCCCGGGGCGGTCCTCGGTGGACGCGTTGAACACGTCCATGCCGCCGGGCGTGATCTGCCCGAGCAGATCCTGGTCCTTGCCGAGCGTCGACAGGAACCGCTCGATCTCGTGCCGCCGGTGGCTCGAGAAGTCCGCGAGCAGCTCGTCGACGAGCTGCTCGACGACGCTCCCCGGGTGCGCCCCCGCGCGCCGCCGTCGGAAGAGGTGGGCGATCCGGAGCCCGGCGCCGATCGGCAGCCGCCCGGCCCGCACGGCGTACATCGTCAGCACCGAGAGCAACCGCAGGAGCTGCTGCCCGAGGAGGCTGTTGAAGAGGTGCGCGACCGGCGTGCCGAGGTGCGGCGCGGAGACCGTGACGACCGACCGGACGCGCCGCGCGTACCGCTCGACGTCGAGGGGCGACGGGAGCGACACGTCGGGCGTCACGAACAGGCGCGCATCGAGGCCGCCGCTCGAGTGGCCGACGATGCTCACCTCGCCGTCGTCCCCGTCGGCCGCGCGGGCGACGGCCTCGGCGACCTTGGCGGCGCGGACCCGCAGCGAGGCGGTCGGGATCGTCTGGACGACGACCACGTCCCCGCGGAGCCCGACCGCGGGGCCCATCTCCGCGAGGAAGTCGCGGACGTGGCCGAAGTAGGCGAAGTCGCCGAGGTTGGCGAACCCGAAGAACCCGGGGACGAGGACGACGTGGTGCGGACGCGGCACGCGCTCGCGAGTCTAGCCGTCCAGCGCGGTCGCCGCGGGCTCCCGGTCGAGGCGCGGACGGGGGCCGGGGACGACGCTCCGCCGTGCATTCACCTCCGGTCCATAGAGCGCCCCCGGCCCGTCCCCCGGGATGGGAACGAGCCTGCGAGGCCCGCGGCGCCGCGAGCGGCCGCGCTACGCGAGCACGTCGGAGAGCGAGTGATCGCGCGCGAAGATCGCCCGCGCGTACGAGCACACCGGCACCACGCGCGTGCCCGTCTGGCGCGCCCAGGCGACGGCCGCGTCCACGAGCCGCCGGGCGACGCCCTGGCCGCGCAGCGCCTCGTCGATGTGAGTGTGCTCCAGGACGGCGTACCCCTGATCGTCCATCTCGTAGACGAGCTCGGCGAGCGTCCGCCCGCCCTGCTCCACGAAGAAGCGACCGTCCGCGTGCTGAACCGAAAGCTCCCCCTGCATCTGCGTCGCGTTCATGGGATTCGGGTAGGTCGCCCCCGCGCTTCCGGCCAGCCTCCACACGAGCGCCCGGCGCGGCCTGAGCCCATTCTCACGCCCCGTCTGGGAAGTCGCACGCACGTTTGGGCTACCGCTCACTCGCCCGGACGGCGGCAAAGTGCTTCCCCGCTCTGCTCGGACTACAATCGCGGCACTTCCCGCGGGGGTCTGCGACGTGTCGAGCCTGGGCTCGCAGCAGGGTGTTCCGGCGGTGGACGGCGGCTCGGACCCCGCGGCGCTGCGCCGCGACCGCGACGCAAAGTACCAACGTCTCTTCGACAACCTCGGCGAGGCCGTGCTGGTGTTCACGCTCGTCCGCGACGGGCGCGGCGAGGTCGTCGACTGGGTCGTGCTCGACGCGAACGACGAGGCGCTCCGGACGCTCGGCACCTCGCCCGAGCGGCTCGCGGGACGCCGCGCCACGGACGTGTTCGGATCCGACCTGATCGCGCCGCTCGTGGAGCGGTCCCGGGCGGTGATCGCGAGCGGCCAGCGTGCGACGCTCGAGGTGACGTGGCCCACCGGCCGCCACTCCCTGACCTCGATGTTCACGCTCGATCACTGGCACCTCGTCGTCGCGAGCGTCGACATCACCGAGCGCGTCCGCGCCGAGGAGGCGCTGCGCGAGGCGGATCGCCGCAAGACCGAGTTCCTCGGAATGCTCTCGCACGAGCTCCGCAACCCGCTCGCACCGATCCGGAACGCGCTCTTCGTGCTCGACCGCGCCGCGCCGGGGACGGCGCAGGCGACGCGCGCGCGGGAGGTGATCGATCGCCAGACCGAGCACCTGTCGCGCCTGGTCGACGATCTCCTCGACCTGACGCGGATCTCGCGCGGGAAGATCCAGCTCCGCCGCGAGCGGCTCGATCTCGCCGAGGTCGTCCGGCGCACGGTGGACGACCACCGCGCGACGCTCGCCGCGGCGGGCGTGGCGGTCGAGCTGTCCACGCCCGCGGAGCCGCTCCCCGTCGACGCCGACGCCACGCGCGTCGCGCAGATCGTGGGCAACCTGCTCGCGAACGCGGCGAAGTTCACGGAGGGCGGAGGGCAGGTAGAGCTCGCCGTCCACCGAGACGGCGGCGACGCGATCATCGCGGTGCGCGACCACGGGGTCGGGATCGATCCGGCGCTCCTGCCCCACGTCTTCGAGCCGTTCGTGCAGGCGGACGAGGGGCTCCACCGGACCCGGGGCGGGCTCGGGCTCGGGCTGTTCCTGGTGAAGTCGCTCGCCGAGCTCCACGGCGGCGGCGCGCTCGCGCGGAGCGCCGGCGCGGGACGCGGCGCCGAGTTCGTGGTCCGCCTCCCTCTCGCCGGCGGCGAGGTCCTCGCGCTCCGGCCCGTCCGCGACACCCTCGCCGCGGGCGGCCCGCGCCGCGTGCTCGTGATCGAGGACAACGAGGACGCGGCCGAGATGCTCCGCGACCTCCTCGTGAACTCAGCGCACGAGGTGGAGGTGGCGGTCGACGGCCGCGCCGGCGTCGCGCGCGCCCGGGCGAGGCCGCCCGACCTCGTCCTCTGCGACATCGGCCTCCCCGAGCTCGACGGCTACGGCGTGGCGCGCGCGCTCCGGGCGGATCCCGCGTTCGCGCGGACGCTCGTCGTCGCGATCTCCGGATACGCCTTGCCGGACGACGTCGCCCGCTCCGTCGCCGCCGGGTTCGACCGCCACCTCGCGAAGCCGGTCACGCTCGAGCAGCTCGCCGAGGTGCTCGCGGCCGCGCGGCGCACCTGAGCGGCTCCGAGGGCGCGCTCGCCGGGGGGCCGGGCATCCGGGGAGCGGCGCCCGGGGCGGCCATCGGTTAAACCGATGGCCCCAGCCCGCACGGGGTTCCCATGCACGCCGCGTTCGACGACCACCTCCGCACCGCGCTCGCGAAGCTCGAGTCCGAGGGGCTCCTGAAGCGGGAGCGCATCCTCACCACGCCGCAGGGCGCCTGGATCGAGGCGGACGGCAGGCGCGTCGTGAACCTCTGCGCGAACAACTACCTCGGCCTCGCCGGGCGGCCCGAGCTCGTCGCGGCCGGCCAGGACGCGCTCGCGCGCTGGGGCTTCGGCCTCTCCTCGGTCCGCTTCATCTGCGGAACGCAGGACGTCCACAAGACCCTCGAGCGGCGGGTCGCGCAGTTCCTCGGCTTCGAGGACGCGATCCTCTTCTCGTCCTGCTTCGACGCGAACGGCGGCGTCTTCGAGGCGCTCCTGGGCGAGGAGGACGCGATCGTCTCGGACGCTCTCAACCACGCGTCGATCATCGACGGCATTCGGCTCTGCAAGGCGCGCCGCTACCGGTACGCGAACGGCGACATGGGGGAGCTCGCGGCGCGGCTCGACGAGGCCGATCGCGCCGGCGCCCGCTTCAAGCTCGTCGCGACCGACGGCGTCTTCTCGATGGACGGCTACCTCGCGAACCTGCCCGCGATCTGCGATCTCGCCGAGCGGCACGGCGCGCTCGTGATGGTCGACGACAGCCACGCGGTCGGGTTCGTGGGAGAGCGGGGGCGCGGCACGCCGGAGCACCACGGCGTGATGGGGCGCGTCGATCTCCTGACGGGCACGCTCGGCAAGGCGCTCGGCGGCGCCTCCGGCGGCTACGTCGCGGCCTCCGCGCGGATCGTGGAGTGGCTCCGCCAGAAGGCGCGCCCGTACCTCTTCTCGAACACGCTCGCGCCCGCCATCGCCGGGGCGAGCCTCGCCGTGCTGGACCTCGTCGAGCGGGGCGACGACCTGCGCCGCCGGCTCCGCGAGAACGCGCGCCACTTCCGGGCGGAGATGGCCCGGCTCGGGTTCGAGCTGCTCCCCGGCGAGCACCCGATCATCCCGGTGATGCTCCACGACGCGCCGCTCGCGCAGGAGTTCGCGCGGCGCCTCTTCGACGAGGGCGTCTACGCCGTCGGCTTCTTCTTCCCGGTCGTCCCGCACGGACAGGCGCGCATCCGCACGCAGATGAGCGCCGCGCACGCGCGGGAGGACCTCGACTTCGCCGTCGAGGCGTTCGCGAAGGTGGGGCGCGCGCTGGGTGTCATCAGTTGAACGGGGGCTGCGCCCCCGCCCCGCCGAGCAGAGCTCCGCGCGCTACTGCGCGCGTCTCGATCGGCGCCTCACCCCGCGGGCGGGGCCCTGGCGCGCTTCTCCCCTCGCTGTGCTCGGGGCTCGCGCGCCGTCCCGCGTGCGCGGCTACGCCGCGCTGTAGAATCACGAACTGCGATGGAGGAACGGCCATGCGCGCGCTGGTGAAGTCACAGAAGACCGAGGGGATCTGGATGGTCGACGACGCGCCCATCCCGGACGTCGGCGTGCACGACGTGCGGATCCGGATCCGGAAGAGCGCCATCTGCGGCACCGACGTGCACATCTACAACTGGGACGAGTGGAGCCAGCGGACGATCCCGGTGCCGATGATCGTCGGCCACGAGTACGTCGGCGTCGTGGACGCGGTCGGGGCGGAGGTCGAGGCGTTCCGGCCGGGCGAGCGGGTCTCCGGGGAGGGGCACCTCACCTGCGGGTTCTGCCGGAACTGCCGCGCCGGGCGGCGCCACCTCTGCCGCCACGCGGTGGGCGTCGGCGTGAACCGCCCCGGGTCGTTCGCCGAGTACCTCGTGATCCCCGCGACGAACGTCTTCAGGATCCCCGACGACATCCCGGACGACCTCGCCGCGGTGTTCGACCCGTACGGCAACGCCGCCCACACCGCGCTCTCGTTCGACCTCGTCGGCGAGGACGTGCTCGTGACCGGCGCCGGGCCCATCGGCGCCATGGCCGCCGCCATCGCCCGCCACGTCGGCGCGCGCCACGTCGTGATCACCGACGTGAACGACTACCGCCTCGCGCTCGCCGCGCGCATGGGCGCGACGCGCACCGTGAACGTGGCGCGCGAGGACCTCGGCGCCGTGATGAGGGACCTCGGCATGAAGGAGGGGTTCGACGTCGGGCTCGAGATGAGCGGCAACGCGCGCGCGTTCCGGCAGATGCTCGAGGTGATGAACCACGGGGCGAAGGTGGCGCTCCTCGGCATCATGCCGGGCGAGGCCGCCATCGACTGGAGCCAGGTCGTGTTCAAGGGGCTCGTGCTGAAGGGCATCTACGGCCGGGAGATGTACGAGACCTGGTACAAGATGGTCGCGATGCTCCAGAGCGGGCTCGACCTCTCGCCGATCGTCACGCACCGGTTCCCGATCGAGCAGTTCCAGCAGGGCTTCGACGTGATGCGGAGCGGGCAGTCGGGGAAGGTGGTGCTGGACTGGGGGGCGTAGGCGCGCCTCTCGGTCGCCGCCACCTCGTGCGCCGGCCACGCGCGGACGCGCGCCGGCGCACGAGGCGTCCTCGTCGCGGTGACGTGGAGTTGCAGCTACTGCAGGCGCGGGTCGGGGTGCAGGATCGGCCCGAGCACGGGCGGGAGCCCCGGCGGATCGACCGGAAGCGGCCACGGGAGCGGGCGCGGAAGGGTCCCGCAGCACGGGTCGGGGGCGATGAGGATGGCGCCGGCGACGGCGCCCAGGTCGGCATCCGCCAGGCGGCGCGGCGCCGCGGCCTTCTTGGTCTTCATGGCTTTCACCTCGTGGAGTTGGCGCGAGCAGACGATCTGCTCGAGCCAGACGTCGACGGCGGTGCGCGGCCGATCTGACGCGGGCGTGCCTCGCCTCCCCCGCGGGGCGGTGCCGACGCGGCCGCGATCCCGTCCGGCGCCGCGGCCCGGGCGCGCAGCTGGCTATGCGTCGAGCATCCTGCGGACCGTGCGCAGCAGCTCGGCGGGGTGGGCCGGCTTCTGCAGGAGGAGATCGTCGCCGAGCTCCACGGGGCGCGCGTTCGAGACGGCGTCGACCTGACCGCTCATGAAGAAGGCGCGGACGGACGGATCGATGTGCCGGATGCGATCGAGCGCGAGCTTGCCGTTCTGCCCCGGCATGAGGACGTCGAGGATCACCAGGCGAATCCGTTCGCGATGCTGCTCGAAGCGCCGGACCGCGTCCGTCCCGTCCACCGCCTCGATGACGCCGTAGCCCGCTCCCTCCAGCACCTCCCGGAGCATCTCGCGGAGCGAGGCGTCGTCGTCGGCGAGCAGCACGGTCTCGCTGCCGCCCGGGGGCGCCGCCGCTTCGGCGTCCGCGGTCGTGGCCGCCGCGGGCGGGGCGGAGGCGAGCAGCGGCAGCAGGAGCTCGAAGCGGGTGCCCGCTCCCGGCGCGCTCTCGACGTGGATCGTGCCGTGGTGCTGCTGCACGATCGCGTAGGCGATGGAGAGCCCGAGCCCCGATCCCTTGCCGACCTCCTTCGTCGTGAAGAACGGCTCGAAGAGGTGCTCCTGCACCTCCCGCGGGATCCCGGTCCCCGTGTCCTCGACAGAGAGCTGCGCGTACGCGCCGGGGGCCTCGAGTCCCGCGCGGCGGGCGCCCTCGGCGTCGAGCGTCACCCGGGAGGCCGCGATGACGATCCGCCCGCCGTCGGGCATGGCGTCTCGGGCGTTGGTGACGAGGTTCATGAGCACGCGCTCGAGCTGCAGCCGATCGCCGCTCAGCGGCAGCGCCGCCGGGTCCAGCTCGGTCCGCAGCTCCACGTTCTCGCGCAGCAGGCGCCGCAGCGACGGCTCGCACTGGCGCACGAGCTCCGCGAGCTCCATGGGCTCCCGGCGCAGCACCTGGCGACGGCCGAAGGCGAGCAGGCTCGCCGTGAGCGACGCGGCGCGATCCGTCGAGGCGACGATCTCGTCGACGTAGCGGCGATGCGGAAGCTCCTCGCCGACGCGCCTGCGGAGCAGGACGGCGTACCCCTTCACGATCGACAGCAGGTTGTTGAAGTCGTGCGCGACGCCGCCCGCCAGCCGCCCCATCGCCTCGAGCTTCTGGGCGTCGTGGAGCTTCGCCTCGAGCTCCCGTTGCGCCTCGTGGCTTCGCCGGATGGCCCTGAGCGGCAGCGTCCGGACCGCGCGAAACGAGACGAGCGCCACCGCCAGCAGCGCCAGCGCGAGGATGCCGGAGCGCAGGAGCAGCGGCCGCAGCGAACGCGAGACCTCGATCGCGCCGACGGGCGCGCCCGCGTCGAGCAGCGGCACCGACCGCGTCAGCCAGGGCGCGGGCAGCGGATCCACGCTCTCGGCCACGACCGCGCCCCGCTCGTCGCGCACGACCCGCCGCTCCGCGTCGCCTCGCCGCGGGCGCCGGGACAGGTACTCGTTCAAGCGGATCTGCTCGTACCGCCAGAGCTCGGGGTTGGCGCTGACGACCCGGGAGACGATGCGCGCGTTGATCTCCGCCTCCGCCTCGAGGAGGCCCGCCGTGTACCGGTACGAGACCAGGAAGTAGATGGCGGGCGGCAGCAGGACCACCGCGGCGGCGAGTACGCCGGCGGCGAGGGAGACGAGCCGCACCAGCCTACGGTCGTCCGGCATCGTCCCGTTCCAGCGACCGGATCGGCAGCGGCAGGTTGCCCGTCCGCTCGAGGATGCCCCGGGCCTCCGGCGAGCCCAGGAAGTCGAGGAATCGACGGACGGATGGCGAGGGCGGCGCGCGGACGACCGCGGCGAGGGTCTTCACCAACGGATACGCGCCGGAGGCGATGTTCGCCACGGTCGGCGCCACGCCGTTCCAGGCGAGCGGAACGATCGACGCCTCCTCCGTGAGGATCTGCGTGAGCGACGTCGGACCGATCGAGCCGGGGGTGCGCGCGAGGGCCTCGTTGCACTCCTGGTTCGTGACGGCGACGATCATCCCCTCCCGCCGATGCGCCGCCTCCACCGCGCTGGCCAGCTCGGGGGAGATGGCGCGCAGGATCTCGTCGTCGACGTCGGTCTGCGGACGGAGGATCAGCCGGACGCGCTCCCCGCTCGGCCAGGTGGTCCGCTCGCCGCGGTAGATCCGGGCGAGCTCCTCGGCGGTGACGCCGCTCACGCCCGCCCGGGGACCGACGCCGAGCACGAACGGGGTCCGCGCGTACCGGATCGCCACCAGCCCGCGCGCCTTCTCGGGCGCGCGCAGTGCGCGGCCGGCGATGGCCACGTCGAGCGCGCCGTCCGCGACGGCGCTGATCGCGCCACTGCTCCCCACGCTCGGAAGCACGCGCACCCGGAGGTCCGGGTTCCCCTTCTCGAAGGCGTGCGCGAGGAGGCGCAGGGTTCCGAGCGCCGTGCCCGTGCCGCTGATGCGAAGCTGCTGCTCGGCGCGGACGTCGGCGCAGGCGAACAGGAGGATCGCGGCGGCGGCCGCGCGCGCGGCGATGAGCAGGAGGTGAGAACGACATCCCATGGTTCGCCGCCCCCACGACGACGGCCGATCCCGCGGGCCCGCGCGGGGATCGGCGGTCCGATTGTGGCAGCCGCCGACCCCCGACCGCAACGCGGGGTGGCCCGATGCGAACAAATGACCGCACCTCATACAGGGGGAGGATGCGGCTCGACCTCCGGCTAGGCGTCGGTGCCACCGTCGGTCGCAGGGAGCTCGAGCGCTATCGGCCCGAACGACCGCCCGGCCGCCCGCGCCCGCGCCCGCGGGTCGGGGCGGGCACGGGCTCGTTCACGGATAGGCGCTACCGCGTGTGCACGGTCACGTTCGCCGACAGCCCTGCGCGCAGCGGCACGTCCGGCGTCCCTTCCCAGGCGATGCGGACGGGGACGCGCTCCACGACCTTCACGAAGTTACCAGACGCGTTGTCCGGCGGGAGCAGCGCGAAGCGCGCGCCGGTGCCGCCCGAGATGCTCTCCACCACGCCGCGCAGCGTCTTCCCGGCGTACGCGTCGATGTCGATGTCGACCCGCTGGCCGGGGCGGATGTCGCCCATCTGCGTCTCCTTGAAGTTCGCGACGACGTAGGTCTGGTCCGGGACGAGCTGGGCGAGCAACTGGCCGGGCTGCACCATCTGTCCGACGCGCGCCGACAGGCGGGAGATCTTCCCCGCCGACGGGGCGCGGACGGTCGTCCACGACACCTGGAGCTGCGCGAGGTCGAGCGCGGCCTGCGCGGTCTTCACGCGGGCGTGGGCGAGCTCGACGTTCGCGAGCGAGGCCGAGTACTGCGCCCGGTTCGCGCCCGCCCCGGCGCGGGCGGTCTCGCTCGACACCTTGGTCGCGTCGTAGCTCTGGCTGGCGATCGCGCCGCCGGCGCGGAGCTCCTCGGCGCGGCGGAGGTCCATCTGGGCCTTCGCCGCCTCGGCCTCGGAGCGCGTCACCGTCGCCCGGGCCGCCATCACCTGCGCGTCCGCCGCGGCCGCCTGGGCGCGCGCGGTCTCGAGCCCGGCCTGCGCCTCCGCGAGCTTCACCTCGTGGTCGGAGGTGTCGATCAGTACGATGGGCTGACCGGGCTTCACCGCCGCGTTGTCCTCGACCAGGACCTTCGCGACGGGGCCGCCGACGCGCGACGAGAGCGCGACGACGTCCGCCTCGACGAAGGCGTCGTCGGTCGTCTGCTCGCCCCGCGTCAGGTATGCGTGCGCGCCGAATGCGAGCGCGGCGAGCAGCGCGACTGCGCCGGCAACGAGCAGCGGCTTCCGGCGCCTGGACGCGCGCGGCGCGGGGTCGGGCGCCGGCGCGGGGACGGCGTGCACCTCCTGGCGCGGCGCGTCCTGGAGCTCGCCGGCCTCGCCGACGACGTCGCGGCGCTGAGCGGCGGGGTTCTCATGGGGGGGCGTCATGTTCTCAGACCTCGATCTCGACGTGGGGGCGCTCGTGCGCGTCCCCGCTCTTCACTTTCAGGAAAAACAGCAAGGGCAGGACGGTGAGGAACAGGATGCCCGTGAGGAGCAGCACCTGCTCGAAGGCGATGACCATCGACTGCTGCGTGATCATGCCGTCCAGCGCCCGGAGCGCGGCCTCGCGCGCCGAGACGGCGTCGAATCCACGCTGGACGAACCCGGCGGTGAGCTGCGAGAGGCGCGCCTGCACCTCGGGGCGGTCGATCGTGACGTGGCTCGCGACGACGTTCCGGGCGTAGACGCCGTAGCGAGACAGGAGCGTCGCGAACGCGGCGAGCCCGATCGACGCGCCCACCTGGCGCAGCAGCGAGTTGAGCCCGGTCGCGTCGGCGAGCTTCGCGCGGGGCACGTTCGAGAGCGCCGCCGTCGTGAGCGGGACGAACAGGAAGCTGAACCCGACGCCCTGGAGGAGGATCGCTTGGATGATGCCGGTCGAGGTCGTCGCGAGCGTGATGTGCGAGACCGCGAACGCGCCGTACGAGACGAGCACGACGCCGATCCCCACGAGGACGCGCGCCGAGACCCTGCCGTAGAGCCGCCCGACGAGCGGCGTGATCGCCATCATGACGAGGACGCGCGGCATGAGGGCGAGCCCGGACTGCATCGCGGTGAACCCGAGCAGCTCCTGCATGAAGAGCGGCAGGAGGAACATGCTCGCCATCAGGATCGCGAACATGACCGCGCCGATGAGCGTGCCCGAGGTGAAGACGGTGTCCTTGAAGAGGCGGAGGTTCACCGCGGGGACGCGCGCCGTGAGCTCGCGCCAGACGAAGAGCACGAGAGCGACGGCGGCCACCGCCGCGGCGAGCACGATCTTCCGCGACTCGAACCAGTCGTTCTGCTGCCCCTCCTCGAGGAAGTACTGGAGCGTCGCGAGGCCGACCGCGAGGAGCGCGATGCCGATCCAGTCCATGTTCCGCCGCTGCTCGGCGGCGGCGGCGGCGTTCGCCGCCCGGATGTCCTCGGGCTCGTGCACGAAGCGCCAGACCATGAAGAGGCCGAGCGCGCCGACCGGCAGGTTGATGAAGAAGATCCACGACCAGTGATAGTTGTCGACGATGTAGCCGCCCAGGGTCGGGCCGATCGCCGGGCCGACCATCACGGCCATGCCGAAGAGCGCCATCGCCATCCCCTGCTCCTTGGGAGGGAAGGTCTGGCGGAGGATGGCCTGCTCCGTGGGCTGGAGCGCGCCCGCGCCGAAGCCCTGGATGGCGCGGAACAGCACCACCTGCGTGAGCGAGGAGGCGACGCCGCAGAGCGCCGAGCCGACCACGAAGATGAACAGGCTCACCATG
>Ga0318493_10000419_pt1 | contig 12674 bp, 8 predicted proteins | sample GRESIP108b1f23_FD_203294 | JGI IMG/M metagenome (GOLD analysis project Ga0318493, IMG submission 203294) | Tropical soil microbial communities from Luquillo Experimental Forest, Puerto Rico - GRE.SIPMG.108b1f23 | ecosystem: Environmental > Terrestrial > Soil > Tropical forest > Bulk soil...
GGAGAACTGCCTGAAGAGCCTGCGGAGCCCCTCCTCGTCGAGGCTCTTGTCCGGGTAGATCTCGGAGTAGGTGCCCTCGAGGTAGACCGGCCCGAGCACGCCGGGCGCGCCGTGGCCGGGCCCGGACAGGAAGATCATGTCGAGGTTGCGCGCGCGGATGACGCGGTCGAGGTGTGTGTAGACGAACGAGAGGGCGGGGCTCGCGCCCCAGTGACCGAGCAGCCGGTCCTTCACGTGCTCCGGGCGGAGCGGCTCGCGCAGGAGCGGGTTGTCCCGCAGGTAGATCATCCCGAGCGCGAGGTAGTTGCACGCGCGCCAGAACGCGTCGAGGCGCTGGACCTCCTCGTCGGTGAGGGGCGAACCCGAGGCCGTCGCGCGGGCCTTGCCGAACGCCGACAGCGACGACGCGCCGCCCCCGAGGGCTCGTTCCCTGCTTGCCATGTGCGCTCCCTTCGCCCCCGGGTGCGAGTCCGCCAGCAGGCGGCGCGCGTGCCGGGCCATCATCAGCTCCTCGTCCGTGTGGACGACCCACGCCGCGACGCGGCTGCCCGGCGCGCTGACGCGCGGGCCGCCGGCGCCGTTCGCGCCCGGGTCGAGCGCCACGCCGAGCCACGCCGCGTCGCGACCGACGCGCTCGCGGATCGCGGCCGCGTTCTCGCCGATGCCGCCGGTGAAGACGATCGCGTCGAGCCCCTGCAGCTCGGCCGCCATCGCCCCGAGCTCGCGCGCGATCCGGTACACGAACAGATCGACGGCGAGCCGGGCGCGCGGGTCGCTCGAGCCGAGCAGCGTGCGCAGATCGCTCGTGAGGCCGGACACGCCGAGCAGCCCGGAGCGATCGTAGAGCAGGCGCTCCACCTCGGCCGCGGTCATGCCGCGCGCGTCGAGCAGCCAGAGCACCGCGCCGGGGTCGAGCGCCCCACAGCGGGTCCCCATGCACAGCCCGTCGAGCACGCTGAAGGACATCGTCGTCGCGACGCTGCGCCCGGCGCGGAGCGCGCACAGGCTCGCGCCGTTGCCGAGGTGCATCAGGACGGCCCGCCCCTCCGCGGCGGCGGGGTCGAGCGCCCGGAGCGCCCCGGACACGTACTCGTAGGACAGGCCGTGGAAGCCGTACCGGCGCAGCCCCGCCGCGTGCAGCTCCTCCGGGAGGGCGAACCGCTGGGCGAGCGGCGGCATGGACCGGTGGAAGGCGGTGTCGAAGCAGGCGACCTGCGGGACCCCCGGCGCGAGCGTCCTCAGCAGGCGCATGGGGGCGAGGTTGTGCGGCTGGTGCAGCGGCGCCAGTGGGACGAAGGTCTGTAGCCGCGCCAGGACGGCGTCGTCGACCAGCACGGGGCCGTCGAAGGCCGCGCCGCCGTGGACGACCCGGTGCGCGACCCCGGCGAGCGTCCCGTCGCCGATCGCCTCGCGCGTGAACGCGAGCAGCACATCGAGCGCGCCGGCGTGGCCCAGGTACGCGGTCGCGGGCCAGCGGCGCTCCGCGGCGACGGATCCGTCCGACCGCCGCGCGAGGAAGCGCGGCTCGCCCTCGCCCGTGACGCGCTCGAAGACGCCGCGGACCTCGTGGACGAGCTCGCCGCCGCGGTCCGCGATGAGCGCGAACTTGAGCGACGAGGACCCCGCGTTGAGCGCCAGGAACAGGTCCGGCATGGGCGCACCGTGCGCGCCCGGATCTTCGGCGCCGCGCGTCGGGGGCAGCAAGCGACGATTGGGTGCCCAGGACTGGACGCCCGAGAGCGGGGTGTGCGCCCTCGCGCGGGCAGCGTGCGGGCGGGCGTGAGGCCACCTGCCCGAGGTGGCGGTGGCGCGGCGGCCCGGCGGCCTGCGAAGGGGCTCGCGGAGGAGGGCGCCGAGACCTACCGCTCAGCGCAGGGGGTGACCCATGAGCAGGCTCGACCGTCGCGCCGTCCTCCGTCACTGGCGCTGGCCCGCGGGGATCGCCGCCGCGCTCGCAGCGTACGCTGCGTTCGGCTTCCTGCTCGTGCCGTACGTCCTGCAGCGCGACGCCCCCAGGCGCCTCGAGGAGGCGCTCGGACGCAAGGTCGTGATCGAGCGGATCCGCACGAACCCGTTCACGCTGTCCATGACGGTCGACGGGTTCTCGCTGCTCGACACCGACGGCCGGACGCCGGCGCTGTCGTGGCGCTCGCTGTACGTGAACTACGAGCTCTGGCCGATCGTGAAGCGCGAGCTGCGCTTCCAGGCCATCCGCCTCGAGCAGCCGTTCCTGCGCGGCGGGATCCGGCGCGATGGGACGGAGAGCTTCGCGGACGTCATCGAACGGATCCGGCGCCGCGAGGCGGCGGAAGCAGCCCGCGCTCCGCCGGGCGAGTCGAAGCCCTGGATCATCGCCGTCGACCGCCTCGACATCGACGCCGCATCCATGCAGTTCCGCGACGTGTCACACGCGGCCCCGTTCGAGAGCGCGATCGGCCCGGTGACACTCCATGCCGAGTCGTTCCGGACGACCGCCGACGGGCGCAGCCCATACACGTTCACGGGCCGCACGGCCGCGGGGGAGGCGTTCTCCTGGACCGGGACGCTGCGCGTCCTGCCGCTGCGCTCGAGCGGCACGCTCGTCATCGACGATGTCAACCTCCCGAAGTACGCGCCCTATTACTCGGGCTTCCTCCGCGCCGACCTCCGCCAGGGGCGCGCGTCCGTGCGGGTCACCTACGAGCTGAACCTCGGGACAGCTCGCGTCGTGCGGCTGAACGAAGGCGAGCTGCACGTGCGCGAGCTCGCCCTGCACGATCGCGAAGGCGGCGGGCGGATCCTCTCCGTGCCGGAGCTCGACGTGGTCGGCATCCGGCTCGATGCGATGGCGAGCACTTCGCGCATCGACCGCATCGAGGCGCGCGGCGGGGTCCTGGACGTCCGGCGCGACGGGGAGGGCGCGCTGAACCTCGCCCGCGTCACGGCGCCGCCGCGGCCGGAGACGAAGGAGGCGCCGCGGCCCGAGGCGAAGGAAGCTCCCCGAACCGCGGCGGAGGAGGCGCCCCCCTCGAAGCCGTTCGAGTACGAGATCGGCACGGTCGCGCTCCGCGGCTGGCGCGTCAACGTCGCGGACCAGCTGCCGCCGCGCCCGGTGGAGCTCGCGGTGACCGCGCTGGACGCCACGATCGAGCGGCTCCGCAGCAAGCGCGGCGCCGAGTCGCCGCTCACGGCCTCGCTCACCTGGCCGGGCGGCGGCGCGCTCCGTGTGAGTGGCACCGTCGCCCCGACGGGGCCCGCCGCGAACCTCACGATCGAGGCCGAGGCGCTGGCCCTCGCGCCGATCGAGCCCTACCTCGCCCTCTACGGCGGGGTCCGCGCGCGCGTGACGGAGGGGAGCGCGCGCGGCAAGCTCCGCGCGTCGGTGGATCTGTCGACGCCCGAGGCGACGGCGTACGCGGTGAGCGGCGACGCCGCGATCGACGGGCTCGTGCTCTTCGACGCGCAGGGCGAGGAGGTCGTGCGCTGGCGCACGCTCGAGGCGAGCGCGATCGACGTCCGGTCGTCGCCGGCCAGCGCGCAGCTCTCCGTGCTCCGCCTCGTCGAGCCGCGGCTGCGGATCGTCGAGCGCCCGGACCACACGACCAACCTAGCCAGCCTCGAGGCGCCGCCGGAGACCTCGAGCGCGAGCGGTGCCAGGACGGGCGGCCCGAAGCCGAAGGCGGCGTCCCCGGGCGAGCAGGGAGGCGAGGGGCAGCCGATGGCGTACCGCATCGGCACGATCGCGGTCGAGCGCGGCCGGATCACCGTGACGGATCGCTCCCTGACGCCGCCCGCGGTGCTCCGCTACACGAACTTTCGCGCGAAGCTCACGAACTTCTCGAGCGACGCGAAGGCGCGCACCGGCGTCGACGTCGAGGCGCTCGTCGAGGGCACCGCTCCGTTCCGGATCGCCGGCACGCTCAACCCGCGCCTCGTGGGCGACGTGACCGACCTCGCGGTGCGCTCGAAGGGGATCGACCTCACGCCGTTCGGGCCGTACTCGCAGCGCTACGTGGGGTACGCGCTCGAGCGCGGCAAGCTGGACCTCGACATGCGGTACCGCGTGAAGCAGCGCAAGCTGAAGGCCGAGAACGTCGTCCGGGTCGATCAGCTCTCGCTCGGCGAGAAGACGGACAGCCCCGACGCGCCGAAGTTCCCGATGGGGCTCGCGCTGGCCGTGCTCACGGATCGCAGCGGCGTGATGCTGCTCGACGTGCCCATCGAGGGGAACCTCGACGACCCGGAGTTCAAGCTCGGACGCGTGATCTGGCACGCGGTCCTGAACGTGCTCGAGAAGGTCGCGGTCGCGCCGTTCACGGCGCTCGCCGGGCTCGTCGGCGGCGGCAAGGACACGAAGCTCGACGTCATCGACTTCGCGCCGGGCTCTTCCCAGCTCGACGAGGCGTCGCGGGGCAAGCTGGACCAGATCGCGAAGGCGCTGCAGGACCGGCCGGCCCTGAAGGTCGAGGTGCAGGGGGTCGTGGACGAATCGACCGATCGCACCGCGCTCGGGCGCGAGGCGGTGCGGACGCTCGCCACGCGCGAGAAGTGGCAGCGGTCGCATCCGAAGAAGGGCGAGGCGCCGCCCACGTCTCCGGCGATCACCGACGAGGAGTATCCGCGCTACCTGAAGCTCGCGTACGAGAGCGCGCTTCGCTCGAAGCCGGCGCAGGTCGTCGGCGCCGGCGAGACGCGCGGCGGTCCGCCCCCCAGCGGCGCCCCGGCCGCGACGGCGGCGGAGGGCGCACCGGCGGCGGCCAAGCGCACGCAGGGGCCGCCCACCCCGGAGGACATGGAGGCGCTCCTCCTCTCGCGGGTCGATCTCGGCGCGGAGCTGCGGAACCTCTCCTCCCAGCGCGCGGCGGCCGTCCGCGAGCAGCTCATCGCGCGCGAGATCGACCAGTCGAGGCTGTTCCTGGCCGAGGGCGGCGGAGGGGAGAAGAAGGAGGCGGCGGCTCCGAGCGCGCGGTTGAAGCTGAAGTGACGGCATCTCACGGTACGTCGACCTCGGCGGGCGGCGGCGGTGCCTCGGCCGGGGCCTTGGACCGGAATCGGTAGGTGGCGCTCAGCGCCGGGCCGTACAGGAAGTCGTAGCGGGTCGCCGCCGGGCTCAGCGAGATCTGGCCGACGAGGCCGAGGGTGACGAAGGTGCCCCGCCGCGTGGTCCACATGTAGCCGACGAACGCGCGGAAGAAGTCGAACGGGCGCACGACGTACGGGGAGTCCGAGAACCGGAACGCCACCTCCTGGAAGAGCACGAGCGAGTGGATGTGCTGGGCGTCGAGGTTCAGGCCAAGGCCCGCGCGGAAGCGGAGTCGATAGACGATCTGGTGGGTGCCGGTCGCGTCGTCGAAGCTCCGGACGTCGAGCTCGCCCAGCTCGTAGACGGCGGCGGCGCCGCGCGGCTGCTGGATGCGGGCGCGCCCGACGAACCGCTCCTCGTGCGAGTCGCGGATCCCCATCGGCGCGACCGCGCGGTAGAAGATCTCCTGAAACGCGAGCGACAGGCGCAGGTCCCGCACGCCGTCGAAGTGCAGCCACACGGACGGCGACACGGCCGACAGGTACGCGAACGGATCGTGGTCGTCGTACGTGCCCTGGGTGAGCAGGAGCGCGCCGAGCTCCGTCCGGAAGTCGCCGCGGATCGGGAGCTCGACCGACGCCAGGAGGGGCACGACGGGGAAGGATCCGACCGCGTACGTCCGCGGGGTCGCGGCCCGCGCGGCGAGCGGCGCCGTCGCGAGCAGGACCGCCGCCGCGATCGCGCGAAGCCCATTGACGTGAGCCCTCACGAGCGGAGGGTAGGGCAACCCCCGAGCCAGGCCCAGCGTCCCGCAACGGCATCGGACCTAGGTCCGGTACCGGAGCGCGCGCGGTCGCGGGACGATGGCGGGTGCGCCTCGCGTCGGCTCGACGCGGTGCGACCGTCCGGGGCGCGACGGTCGCGGGGGGCGTCACGCGCTCGTTTACGACATCGCTGCTGCTCGCCCTCCACCTCTCCGCGACGGCGGCGCCCGCCGTGGAGCAGGAGCTCGCGACGCCGCGGCAGGCGCTCCGCTTCTTCGTCGAGTCGTGCCGCGACGGGGACTTCGGCCGCGCGGCGCAGGCCCTCGACCTCCGCGCGATCCGGGAAGCAGACCGCTCCACCGAGGGACAAAGCCTCGCGCGTCAGCTCAAGTTCGTCCTGAGCCACAAGCTCTGGATCGACTGGGACAAGGTGTCCGACGCCTCCCTGGGCAGCCCGGAGGGACGGGGCGTCGAGGTCGTCGGCGGGATCCCGCTCGGTGCGGGCGAGGTGCCGGTCCGGCTCGTCCGCTCGGCGGACGGCGCCTGGCGGATCGGCTCCAGCGTCGTCGCGGCCATCCCGCGGCTGTACGAGGCGTACGGGCCAGGCTGGCTGGGCGCGCGGATGCCGCCCGTCCTCGAGGAGGTGAGCTTCCTCGACGTGTCGGCCTGGCAGTGGCTCGGCCTCGCCCTGGACCTCGCCCTCGCCGCGCTCGTCGCGTTCGTCGCCGGATCGCTCGGGCGCAGGGTCGTGCTCAGGCTCGTTCGCCGCACGCCCGCCAAGTGGGACGACGCGCTGGTGAACGCGGCGCGCGGTCCGGGGCGATCGCTGCTCGCCGTGGCGACGCTGGCCGTCACGGTGCGCACGCTCCGCCTCGCGCTGCCGGTGCAGGAGGTGGTCGATCGCATCCTCCAGACGACGGCCGTCGTCCTCCTCACCTGGGTCGCGCTCCGGGGGCTGCGGCTCTTCGCCGACCTCCTGGGCGCCCGGATCTCGCTGGGCGGGAACGCCGAGGCGGCGCGGTCGCGGCTCACCCAGATCATGGTCCTGAAGCGCGTCACCGACTTCGTCGTGCTGCTGGTCGGGGGCGCGTTCGTGCTCCGCCAGTTCGACGCGATGCGCGTGCTCGGCACCTCGCTGCTCGCGTCGGCGAGCGTGGCCGGCATCGTGGTCGGCCTCGCCGCCCAGCGCTCCATCGGCATGCTCCTCGCGGGCGTGCAGATCTCGCTCACGCAGCCGCTGCGCGTCGGCGACGTCGTGGTCATCGAGGGCGAGTGGGGGACCATCGAGGAGATCACGCTCACCTACGTCGTCGTGCGGATCTGGGACCTCAGGCGGCTCGTCGTGCCGATCACGCGCATCCTCGACGCACCGTTCCAGAACTGGACCCGCGCCGGGTCGGAGCTGCTCGGGACGGTGCTCCTGTACGCCGACTACCGGCTCCCCGTCGACGAGGTCCGCCGCGAGCTGGAGCGGTTCGTGAGCGGGCGACCGGAGTGGGACGGGAAGACGGCGGCGCTGCAGGTCACCGGCGCGACGGACCGGACGATCGAGCTCCGTGCCGTCGTGTCCGCTCCGGACTCGAGCCGGGGCTGGGACCTGCGCTGCGCGGTCCGCGAGCACCTGCTCGAGTTCATCCAGCAGCTCGAGGGGGGCGCGTTCCTGCCCCGCGTGCGGATCGAGCCGCCCGCCGTCGCCGCCGAGGCGAGCGCGACGACCGCGCGAGCCGGGGAGCCGCCCCCGCCGACGGCGATCCGGGCAGAAGGGTGAGGAACATGCCCTGCGCCGCCTCCGCGATCCTGATCGCCACCGCGCTCGCAGCGACGCGCGGCGTGGCCTCGCCCGCGGGCGACCCCGCCACCCTCGTCCTCGCGAACCGGGTCATCGTCGAGTTCCGCGCGAGCGTCCATGGGAGCGATCCGGCAGAGCGCGTCCGGCTCGCCTCGGGGCGGCTCGACGCGATCCCGCCGCACCAGGGAGAGGTCCCGGTCTCGATCCAGCCGGTCACGCTGGGCGACGAGCAAGCGCGGGCGATCCTGGTCGGGGAGCGGCTCGTGCTGTTCGTCGTCGAGGACGACGTCGAGACGCTGACGGGCGAGTCGCTCGACGGGCTGGCGCGGTCCACGGCCGACCGGCTCGCGGAGGCGCTGCGCGCGGCGCGGGAGCAGCGCTCGCTCCGGGTCGTGGTCCGGTCCGTCGTCGAGAGCGGCGTCGCGACGGTCGTCCTCGTCGCCCTGCTCTGGCTCGTCGTGCGCCTGCGACGCCTGCTCTCGCGCACGCTCCGCAAGGCCGCGGAGCGGCGCACGGAGGGGCTCGCGCGCCGCGGCATCGATCTGTCGCCGCTCCTCTCCGCCGCGGTCCGGGGCGTCAGCTTCTTCGCCTTCTGGTCGATCGTCGCGGCGCTCGTGGACGTCTGGCTCACGTTCGTGCTCGGCCGATTCCCGGTCACCGCGCCCTGGGCGGACGCCCTCACCGGCCGAGCGCTCGGCGTGCTCGGCGCGTTCGGGCTCGCGGTCGTCGGGGCCGTGCCGAGGCTCGCCATCGTCGCGGTGATCCTCCTCGCCGCGCGCGCCGTGGCCGGGTTCCTCGCGGGCGTGTTCTCGCGCATCCAGGCCGGCACCCTGCGCGTGCGCGGCCTTTACCCGGAGACGGTCCCCGCGACGCGCCGGATCGCGACGGCGCTCGTGTGGCTCGTCGCGCTCGCCGCAGCTTATCCGTACGTCCCCGGGGCGAGCTCCGACGCGGTGAAGGGCTTGAGCCTCCTCGTCGGCGTCATGATCTCGATCGGCTCGACCGGGCTCGTGTCGCAGGCGATGAGCGGGCTCGCCGTCGTCTACTCCCGAGCGCTCGCGGTCGGCGACACGGTCCGGCTCGGTGACACCGAGGGGGTCGTGACGGAGGTCGGGCTGCTCTCGACCAAGATCGTCTCGATCCGCGGCGAGGAGGTCACGATCCCGAACACGGTCGTGATCGGCGGCGCGGTCCGCAACTTCACACGGCTCGCCGACGGGCGGGGGCCGCTCGTCACGACCCGGGTGACGATCGGGTACGACACGCCCTGGCGTCAGGTCGAGGCGCTGCTCCTCGCCGCGGCGCGCGAGACGGGCGGGATCGCCGCAGACCCCGCGCCGTTCGTTCTCCAGCGGGCGCTCTCCGATTTCTTCGTCGAGTACGAGCTCGTCGCGCGGCTCGCGGTCGATCCGGTCGATCGCCCGCAGGTCCTCTCCGAGCTGCACGCCCACGTCCAGGACGCCTTCAACGCGGCGGGAGTCCAGATCATGTCGCCCCACTTCGTGCTGCAGCCGGACCGGCCCGTCGTGGTGCCGCGAGCACGCTGGCACGGCGAGCCGGACGCGCCGCCCGAGCGCCGGCGCGGCTGACGGCGCCCCGGGTCGGGCCGGCGCGAGACCAAGGTCCCATTCCGCTCCGCCCCGGCCCTGCTCTGATCAGGGCGACCGCTCGCTCCGCCCCGCGGGAGGGTGGGACGGCCGCGGTGCCGTGCCCGACGACGCATGCGCCGGCCGACGCCGGCGGGAGGAGGAGAACGATGAGATCGCGCTGGTGGCCCCTCATCGCGGTCGCGGCCCTCGGCGGCTGCGCGTCCACGATGAAGATCCAGACGGAGTACAACCCCAAGGCGGAGTTCGCGCAATACAAGACCTACGCCTGGAACCCGACGCCGGCCGGGCCGGACCAGGCCCCGACGGCGCGCGACCCCGCGGTGCGGGCCATGATCGTCGCGGCGATCGACCGCGAGATGGCCAAGAAGGGGCTCGTCAAGGTGCCGTACGAGGACGATCCGAGCTTCATCGTCACGGCGCTCGGCTGGGCGCAGCGGCAGATCGAGGTGACCAACTACGGGTACGCGTACTCCGGATCCTACGTGTACGGTCCGTACGGCCCCGGCTACGCCCTCGCCACGCCGGTGACCGAGGTGCGCGACTACCACGTCGGCACGCTCCTCCTCGACTTCTCCGACGCGCACACGCGGCAGCTCTTTTGGCGCGGCGTCGCGAGCGACACGATCCAGGACGTGAGCACCGTCCGCTCGACGATCGACGAGGCCGCGCGGAAGCTCCTCGAGTCGTATCCTCCGAAGCCGCAGAAGTAGCGGCCCCGGACGTGCGACGGCTCGCCCCGGGAGTCGCTCGGGGCGAGCCGTCGGGCCTCTCGCAGCGCTCGCCGCTCAGTAGCCCCACGCGAGGCCCACGATGCCCGAGAGCCACTGCAGGTCGTGCTCGCGTCCCGCCGTCGCGGTCGTGTACGTGTAGCGGAACGCGATGTTCACCGCGGCGTTCGACGCACCGTGCGCCAGCCAGATCATCGCGCCGACCTCCGGGCTGACGATGAAATTGAAGTTGCTCTGCGACGAGGTGAGGTCCGCGACCTGCTGGTAAGCGTAGTTCCAGGCGCCGCCGATGCCCACGCCGAGGTAGGGCTGGAGCATCTGCGAGTGGCCCAGGTAGTAATGGGCGAGCCCGCGGATGCCGAACCCGTCGGCGTAGCGGAACACCGGCCCGCTCGCGGTGCCGTTGGTGATCGAGGTGGTGTTGACCGGCACGACCACGTTGTCGAACGTCTGGTCGAACCGGTTCCAGGAGAAGGACAGGCCCAGCGAGAGCTGATCGCGCACGAACGAGCGGGCCTCGAACGAGATGCCGCGGAGGCTCGTGTCGCTGATGTAGTTCGAGAATCCGCCGATCGGGCCGGAGATCTCCCAGTTCACTACGAAGACGGTCTGGTGCGGGCGGTAAGACATCCAGCTCTCCTCGGCGGCCCGGGCGGTGCCGGCGAGGAGGACGGCGGCGATGACGATGCGGACGATCGAGGTTCTCATGGCGTCCTCGCTACTTCTGGATGTACGGAGAGATGGCGAACATCTGGTTGATCGCCGCCTGGATCTTCCCGTAGTTGACGTTCGCGCCGGTCGAGGGGACGCCGGGCGTGTAGTACTGAGAGAGGACTCCGTAACCCGCGCCGGTCCAGACGAGCGGGAGGGTGCCGCCGCTCCCCACGCCAGCCTTGTTACCCATCGTGAGAATGAGCGTCCCGAAGTTGTAGGTCCCAGCGTACGTCCAGCCCGGAACGCACCCGTAGTACGGGTACCAGCCACAGTAGCCCGGGTAGTAGACGGACTGGCTCCCGAGCGTCGCCTGCATCTTGATCTGGAGGTCCGCGTTCGTGGTCGTCGGGTTGCCGGTCCACGTGACCTGGGTGTAGCCGCGCTGGGTCATGTTGGTGGCGATCGTCGGCACGAGCTGGCTGCCGTCGACGGTGGTGTTGGTCACCGTGGACCCCGTGGCGTCCGTGACGGCGACCGTCGGATCGACTGAGAACGTCGAGAAGCTGCTCCAGTTCGTGTTCGGCGTGCTTTGTGTCACCACGGCGACGCCGTTGACGACCGAGCTCGGCGCGCCCTCGATGCAGGATGCGAGGAGCGCCGCGGCCGCGAGCGCTGCGAGTCTGGAATTCATACGACCTCCCGGAGAGCGATGATCGTCGGCACCCCCTGTGCGTGAAATCGGACCTTGGTCGCACCTGATCGATGGCATAGACGCTCCGTGAGGTGCGCGCAGATGGGGCGTGAGCCGCGGTTACGCGGAGTTGGCGGTGGCGCGACCGGCGCGGGCCCGCGCGGCGGGGCACTGTTCGAGGCGCCCCGCCGATGGGGACGGGCTCACGCGCCGCCGTTCGACGGCGCGGACGCGAACCGGACGCGCAGGGTGACGAGGCGCGAGGGCGAGAACCGCGCCCCGTGGGACGGGAGCTCCGTCGAGATCGTGCCCCCGTGCGACGCGACGATCGCCCCCGCGACCGCGAGCTCGGCGGCGAGCGCCGACTTCTCGGTCGCGGCGAGCGGCGCCAGCGCCCGGTCCGGCTCGACGAAGCTCGGGTACTCGACGGAGAGCTCCACGGCGGCGTTCTCCGAGCGCGTCCGGACGCGGACGCGACCGCGGCCGGCGGCGGCGGTCTCCTCCACCGCGTTCAGGAGCAGCTCGACGACCGCCTGGAGGAGCTCGGCCCGATCGCCGCGGATCGAAGGGACCGGGGAGAGGTCCGCGGCGATGGCGGCTGCGCCCACGCTCGACACCAGCTGGACGCCCTCCCGCGCGACCTCGTGCAGCTCCACGACCTCGGCGACGCCGCCCGCGGGCGCGAGCGCGTGCAGCCGCTGCAGCACGTGCGCGACGCTCTCGCCCGCGGATCGGGCCTCGTCCATCGCGACGCCGAGCTCGTCGAGCGGTGGCGGGCTGCGGAGCAGGAGCCGGCGCGCCGCGCCGAGGTTGTTGAGCGCGGAGGTGAGCGGGGTCCCGATCTCCCGGGCGACGGACCTCCCCGCCTCGCGGGCGGCCCCCGCGCGCGCCAGGCGCGCGATCTTCACCGCGTCGCGCGCCGCGGCGGCGCTCGCACGCCGTCGCCGCGCGAGGGCGAGGAGGAGGATGGCGATGACGCCGGCCTCGACGGCCGCGACCATCGCGAGCGCGACCGCGAGATCGCCGTCGCGCCCGTTCGCGGCGGGGGCGTCGCCGCCGGCCGGCGAGGGGACGTCGAGGCCGGCCGCGCGGGTCGCGGTCCGCGCGGCGGACGGCGAGGCCGCCACGAGGGCCGCGACGATCAGCGCCCCCGCGAGCGGGCGCCGCCAGGTCCGCGCGCACCGCCTTCCCGGAGCCGCGCGCATCGCCCGCCCCTCAGGGTTGCCGTGCGAGATCGACCAGCCGTACGAGCTCGGCGACGGAGCCGACCTCCAGCTTCTCCATCACCCGGCCGCGGTGACACTTGATCGTCTTCTCCGCCGCGCCGAGCTCCGCCGCGATCTGCTTGTTGAGCAGGCCGGTCGCGACGAGGTCGCAGACCTGCCGCTCGCGCGGCGTGAGCCGGGCGAGCCGATCGAGCGCGTCCTGCTTCAGCG
>Ga0318493_10000431_pt1 | contig 12551 bp, 11 predicted proteins | sample GRESIP108b1f23_FD_203294 | JGI IMG/M metagenome (GOLD analysis project Ga0318493, IMG submission 203294) | Tropical soil microbial communities from Luquillo Experimental Forest, Puerto Rico - GRE.SIPMG.108b1f23 | ecosystem: Environmental > Terrestrial > Soil > Tropical forest > Bulk soil...
AGTGACCCCGCCATGACCTCCGGGGCGGCGGTCGCCGCGATGGCCGAGGCGTCGGGGGCCTCGGTAGCTTCGGCCTCCCCCGCGACCGTGACCGATCCCGGCTGGTCCTTGCCGGTCTCGTCGGCTTCCGGTGATGACATTCCTCAGCCCTCCGCCCCGCTGCTGACGTTGCCCGAGGCCGCGGGCTCGCCCCCGTCGCCGTTGTGCAGGCGGGCCGACGCGCCCGTGGTCATGAGGTCCACCACCGATGCGGTGTCGAATTCCGCCTTGGGCCCGACCGCGGCCAGCCGGCCGAGGTAGAGCACCGCGATCCGGTCCGCGACCCGGAACACGTCGGTCAGGTTGTGCGACACGACCAGGACCGCGTGCCCGAGGCTGGCCAGCCGTTCGATCAGCGACAGCACAAGCTCGGTCTGGGTGACCCCCAGCGCGGCGGTCGGCTCGTCCATGATGACCAGCTCGGCGTCCAGCAGGACTGCCTTGGCCACCGCGACCGCCTGCCGCTGTCCGCCGGACAGCGATCCGACCGGCTGGCGGATCGACCGCACGGTGGTGACCCGCAGGTCCGCCAGCGTCTTCTTCGCGGTCAGCTCCATGTTGATCTCATCGAGCAGCCCGAACCTGGTCAGCTCGTGGCCGAGCAGTATGTTCTGCACGATGTCCAGGTTGTCGGCCAGCGCGAGGTCCTGGTACACGGTCGCGATCCCGAGATTGGTCGCGTCCCGGGGCGAGTGCAGGTGCGCCGGCTTGCCCCGCCACACGAGGTGGCCCGTGGTCGGCTGCCAGATGCCGGCGATGCATTTGATCAGCGTGCTCTTGCCCGCCCCGTTGTCCCCGGCCAGGGCGGTCACCTGGCCGGCCGGGATGTCCAGATTGATGCCGGTCAGCGCCTGCACCGGGCCGAAGCTCTTGCCGATGTTCTCCAGCCGCAGCAGCGGCGTGTCACCGTTGGCCTCCGGGCCGGCCGGCGCGGAGGCGGATGGCACCCGGCCCTCAGGCCGGGTGCCATCCTCGGAGCCGTTCGTTACCACTTAAGGGCTCCCGCCTGCTCGCTTACGGCCATGGCTGCTAAGAGATACCGTACTTCGTGCAGTCCGCCGCGTACGAGCCCGAGCACAGCTGGGATGCTGGCACGAACCCGTCCTTGATGACCGTGGACTGGACTTTGTCCGGGGTGACCCACTCCGGCGTCTCCAGGATCGACGGCACCTTGGTGTGGGTGTTCACATCGGTCGCGAAGCCGTTGACCAGGGCCGCCGGCGGCGTCACGCCCGCCCGCAGGTACATGGCCAGTGCGGCCGCGGCCTGCGCCTCCAGGTAGATCGGCTTGTACACGGTGCCGCACTGGTAGCCGGAGATGACGTTCTGTAGCCCGGTCAGGGTGGCGTCCTGGCCGGTCATCGGGAACGTCATCGCCTTGATGCCCTTGGTGATCAGGTAATGGATGATCGGCGCGGCGTTCTCGTCGTTCGGCATCAACCCGGCGTTGGCGTTCGGGTGCGCCGTGTACGCGGCCTGGAACTCGGTCAGCGCGGTCGCCGGGGTCCAGGTCCCGGCCGGGTTCGCGACGTCCTTGTACGTGCCGGACGAGAACTTGGGCGTGAGCACCGCCAGGTAGCCGTTGGCGAACAGCGTGGCGTTGTTGTCGGTCGGGTCGCCGCGCATGACGATCACCTGGGCGGGGCTCTTCACGTGCCAGGCCGTGATGCAGGAGACCAGGCCGTTGCCGAGCAGCGTGCCCACGTAGGTGTTGTTGAAGCTGACGTAGTACTTGCGGGTGCCGCCCAGGGTGAGCCGGTCGTAGTCGATCACCGGCACGCCGTGCGACTTGGCGTAGGACTCGATCCTTGACCCGACGCCCGAGTCGAGCGGGTCGACGACCAGGACCGTGGCGCCGTTGGTGATGGCGGCCTGCGCGTCCGAGAACTGCGTGGCGTCGCTGCCGAGGGCGTTCTCGATGATGGTGTCCGACGTCGGGAGCCCGGCGAGCTGGAAGGACTTCTTGAGGTACGGGGCGTCGAACTCCACGTAGCGGGTCGACGAGACGGTGTCCGGCAGGATCACCGCCACCTTGCCGTGGCCCTTGGCGGCCAGCGACTTGATCGCGGTCATGGCTGAAAAGGTCAGGTTGAACGACGCGGCGCTGATCTGCGGCACGGCCGATGAGCCCGATGAGCTGGGCGCGCTCGTCGTAGTGCTGCTGCTGCAGGCGGCGGCGACCAGGGCCGCGGAGGCGGCCATGGCGGTGAGGGCGATTCTTCTCCGGTTAATAAAGTCCAACGAAACCACCTCGTTTGTGGGGCTCGGCGTGCGTGCACAAAAGGGGCGTCACGGACCTGGGTCCGCTTTGCGCCGGCAGGGCGCCCGCTGTCAGGTAAACCGTAGACTTCGGGAAATAAACGTGGCCATAAACATCACGCCCTCGGCGTTAAAATACAGTTAACGCGGCGCCCGTGGCGACGCCTGCCACCTGCGGAAGTGTCAAACGAGATCACTTCGACGCGGGACCGTTACTCGGCCGCGATGCGGTAGCCGGCCCGGGGCTGGGTCAGGATCAGCGGGGTCGCTCCGGCCCCTTCCAGCTTGGCTCTCAGCCGCCGGACGTAGACCCGCACGTACTCGGTTTCGGTCTCGTAGCCGTGCCCCCACACCCGTCGTAGCAGGTGAGCGTGGGTGAGCAGCTTGCCGCGGTTGGTGGCCAGCTCGCGCAGCAGCGCGAACTCGGTCGGGGTGAGGTGCACCGGCTGGCCGCCGCTCGTCACCTGCTGGCTGGCCAGATCGATGACCAGCTCGCCGATGATGATGGCGGCCGGCTCGGCCTCCGGGGCCGTGGCCGGGCGGGTCCGGCGCAGCGTGGCCGTGATCCTGGCCAGCAGTTCCTCGATGCTGAACGGCTTGGTCATGTAGTCGTCGGCGCCCACGTTGAGCGCGGTCACCTTGTCACGCTCGCCGCCGCGAGCCGAGACCACGATGATCGCCACCGACGAGCGCTCGCGGATCTGCCGACACAGCTCGAAGCCGTCGACCTCGGGCAGCATCAGGTCGAGCAGCACGATGTCCGGCTCCTCGGTCTCGAGTAGTTGCAGCGTGCGGACGCCGTCGGCGGACACGACGGTGTCGAAGCCCCGGACGGCCAGGTTCGACCGGATCAGGTCGACGATGTTGGGGTCGTCCTCGACCACCAGCGCGCGCGTGTTCGGCGTGGGGTCAAACACCGCGGGCTCCGGCCCGCCGTCCGGTCCTGGCATCTGCGCTGCGGCCGTTGCCCGCCGCCGGCCCGGCCGCGCGGGGCGCCGAGTCGGCAGGCGGGCCATCGGGCCCGGCTGGCATCTCGATGGGCAGGTGGATCTGGAAGCAGGTCCCCTTCCCCGGCTGCTCCAGCACGATGTTCCCCCCGTGAGCTTCGACGATTCCCTTGGCGATAGACAGCCCGAGCCCGGCGCCGGCGCTCGGCGTGCGGCGGCGCCGCATCGGCTCGAACGGCGCGCTGACGATCTCGCGCGGTATCCCCGTGCCATTGTCCAGAACGCTGACCGAGATTCCGTCGTGCCCGGCCGCCCGGGCGCTGACGCTCACCCGGGTCCCGGGCGGATTGTGGCCGAGCGCATTGTCCAGCAGGTTCACGAAGACCTGCTCCAGGCGGTCGTGGTCGGCCCAGACCACCGGCAGCGACGGATCGCAGTCCACCTCGACCAGGGCGGCGGCCGCCGGGGGGAGGCAGGCGACCGCCGCGTCGACCACCAGGGAGATGTCACACCAGTCCCGCTGCAAGCGCAGGATCCCCGACTCGATCGCGGAGAAGTCGAGCAGGTCCCCCACCAGCCGGCCGAGCCGGGCCGACTCCGCCGCGATGCGGTGCAGGAACCGCTGCTGCGAGTCCCGGTCCCAGGTCACATCCGGCTGCATCAGGCTGGAAGCGTAGCCCCTGATCGCCGTGAGCGGCGTGCGCAGCTCGTGGCTCAGCCGGGACAGGAAGCCGCGCTGCAGTTCTTGCGAGCGGCGCAGCGCGGTGGCCTCCTGGTGCGCGAGCCCGGCCTCCTCGCGCTCCAGCGCCAGCCGCAGCGAGTGGGCGGCGTCCTCCATCAGCGCGGTGGCGTCGGCGGCGGGCGGCCCGCCGCGCCAGCCGGCCAGCAGCACCGTGGGCCCCGCGGGCGCGCTGAACGTGACCGCCAGCAGGTGATGGCCGGCGACCTGCAGCGGGCTGGCCACGTCGTCGCGGCGCGGGATGGCCAGCAGCCGCTCCGCCGCCTCGAGCAGGGCGCGGGGCGGGCTGGCGCCGTTCTGCCGGCCTCCGGTGGTGACGAACGCCCGGCAGGACGGCGGCGAGTCGGGCGCCCGGGTCAGCAACGCGGCCAGGTCGGCCTGCAGGCCCCGGCTCAGCGCCTGCAGGGCGACGACCAACCCCTTGGCCACCGGGATCGGGCCGGCCAGGGTCTCCAGCATCTCCCTGATCGTCTCGAGCACGCGGTTGCGCGCGGTGACCTCATCGAGCAGCCGGTCGCGCTCGATGGCGCTCGCGGCGTACCCGGCGTAGAGCGTGACCAGGTCAAGCTCGTCACGGTGCGGCTGGCCGGTGACGCCGCGGAAGACGGTGATGACCCCGAGCAGGCCGCCCGGGCCCATGACCGGGACCGACCAGGAGCTCATCACCCCGGACGCCCGGGCCAGGTCACAGTACGGCGCCCAGGCGGCGCCGGCGCGCACGTTGTCGACGACGGCCTGCTCGGTAGCTGCGGCCAGCCCGGCCGGGCCCCCGGCCGGCCCGCAGGGCAGCCGGGACCACGCGGACAGCAGCGCTTCCGGCAGGCCCAGTGACGCGGTGCAGACCAGCGTGTCGCCGGTCAGCAGATGGATGCACAGCTGCTCGCTGCCGAGCGCGGCGCCGAGCGCCGACAGGATCAGCGAGAGGCTGGAGGACGGCTCCGCCGAGACCAGCCGGTCGGCCAGCCCGTGCAGCCGGGTGAGCTGGCGCCGGGCCGACGAGTCGGGCTGCTGGCCGGCCACCAGGGCCATGACGTCATCGGGGCGGACCTGGTCGGGGACCACTTCGGTCACGACCCGGCCGTGCCGTAGCACCACGATCCGGTCGGCCAGCCGGAACATCTGGTCGATGTCGTGGCAGGCCAGCAGGATCGTGGTACCCCGCTCGCGCAGGCGGGCGATCAGCTGCTCGACCTGGGCAGACTCGCTGACCCCCAGCGAGGCGGTGGGCTCGTCGAGCAGCAGCAGCCGGGGGCTGCGCGCCATCGCCCGCGCCACGGCCACCAGCTGCCGCTGGCCGCCCGACAGCGACCGCACGGCCTTGGTGGTGTCCGGCAGCGGGATCTCGTAACTGCGCAGCACCGACGCGGCGGTCGAGTGGAAGCGGACGTCGGACAGCAGGCTCCCGCGGCGCTCCTGGCCGAGCAGCAGGTTCGAGGCGACGTCCAGGTTGTCGCAGAGCGCCAGGTCCTGCCAGACCACGGCGATGCCCTGGCGCGCGGCGGCCACCGGGTCGCGGGTAACCTGCCGGCCGTTGAACACGATCTTCCCGGTGGTGGGCCGGATGTCGCCCGCGATGCAGCGCACCAGGGTGGTCTTGCCCGCACCGTTTTCCCCGGCCAGGGCCACGAGCTCGCCGGGGCGGACCGCGAGGTCGACGCCGTCGAGGGCGCGCAGCAAGCCGAAGCGCACCGCCACCCCGGACACCGAGAGCAGCGGCGGCGTCTTGGACCGGTCCCGAACTTCCTCGCTGGCACCCAACCTCGGCTCCTTGCCTCCTGACCAGGGCGTGAAGCGCTGGAATCTCCGCCCTCAGGCGGAGAAGGATGTCAACTTCCGCATTGTGGCCGGCCTGCGGCCTGCGCACCAATCCGCCGGTCGCCTCGGTTACCCGCCGTCGGCCGGGCGGGAGACCTCGGTGATCCTGCGGGCCAGGAACGCTCGCTCCGCATCATTGTCGGTCAGGTCCAGCGCGGTGCGGTAGGCCCGGGCGGCGTCCTGGTACCGGCCGAGGCGGCGTAGCAGGTCGGCCTTGGCCGCGGGCAGGTACCGGTAGCCCGCCAGGCGGCCGTCACGCTCCACGCCCTCTATGTCCGCCAGGCCCGCTTCCGGCCCGGCGACCATCGCGTGCACCACGGCCCGGTTCAGCGCGACCACGGGCGTGGGCCAGGCCTTCAGCAGCTCGCCGTAAAGCTGCAGCAACTGCGGCCAGTCGGTCTCGCTGTAGCTCGGCGCCTCGGCGTGCACGGCGGCAATGGCCGCCTGCAGCACGAACCGCCCCGGCCGGGGCAGCCCGGGCGATCCGGCCGGGCCGCCCCGGCCTCGCGGCCTGTGGGTGAGCAGGCCGATTCCCTCGTCGATGGCGGCGCGGTCCCACCGCGACCGGTCCTGCTCCTCGAGCAGCAGCAGCCGGCCGCCGGGGTCGGCGCGCGTCGCCCGGCGCGCGTCGGTCAGCAGCAGCAGCGCGAGCAGCCCGCGCACCTCCCCCTCGTCCGGCATGAGCTCGCGGAGCATCCGGGCCAGGCCGATCGCTCGCTCCACGAGGTCCCCGCGGACCAGATCCGAGCCGGCGGGCGCGGTGTGACCGGTCGTGTAGAACAGGTGGATCACGGTGAGGACCGCGTCCAGGCGGTCCGGCAGCTCGGCCGGCCCCGGCACGCGGTAGGGGATCCGCGCGGCGGAGATCTTCTTCTTGGCCCGGGTGACCCGGGCCGCCATGGTCGGCTCGGAGACCAGGAACGCCTGCGCGATCTCCGCCGTGGTCAGGCCGCACACCAGCCGCAGCGTCAGCGCCACCTGCGCCTCCCGGGCCAGGGCGGGGTGACAGCAGGTGAACACCAGGCGGAGCCGGTCGTCGGCGATCACGTCGTCCGCCGCGTCTGCCGCCTCCCCGTCCTCGGCCGGCGCCCCCGCGGGGCCGGCCTGCGAGCGGGGCTCGATCAGCAACGGCAGCTTGGCCCGCAGGGTCCGGTCACGGCGCTGCGCGTCCAGCGCCCGTCGCCGCGCCGTCGTGGTGAGCCAGGCACCCGGATTGCGCGGTATCCCCTGCCGGGCCCACGCGTCGAGCGCGGCCACGTACGCATCCTGCACGCACTCCTCGGCGACGTCGATGTCACGGGCGACACGCGCCGTCGCGGCGAGCACAAAGGCCCACTCGCGACGGTGCGCGTCGGCGACGGCCGCGCTGACATCCGGGTCAGGTCCGGTCACGGGGCTGTCCGACCACGGGGCTGTCCGACCACGGGGCTGTCCGACCACGGGGCTGTCCGACCACGGGGCTGTCCGACCACGGGGCTATCTGACCTCGGGGCTGTCTGACCACGCGCTATCTGGCCATGGGCCGCCGGGTCACATCCCCGAGGTGTCCATGATCGGCCGCACCTCGACGCCGCCGAACGGCGCCGGGCAGAGCTTGGCGATCTCCAGGGCGTGGTCGAGATCACGGGCCTCGATCAGGTAGTAGCCGCCGAGCGCCTCCTTGGTCTCGGCGAATGGCCCGTCGGTCACCACGTCGTCGCGGATCGTGGTGGCGGTGGCCGTCGGCTGCAGCGCGTTGCCGCCGAGGATCTTGCCGCCCTTCGCGCCCACCTGCTCGGCAAACCTGCTGTGCGCCTTCCCGACCTCTTCCCAGACCGCCGGCCCGCCCTCGGCGTAGCCGCTCTCCCGCTCGTAGATGAGGATCAGGTACTCGGTCATGGTCGTATCTCCTTCGCTATCGATTCGGCCCGACACCTAACCGACGAACGGCCGGCGCCGGATCGACAGGTCGTGGCCAGAATTCTCGCCGAATCCCCGCCGGGCCCCCGGCATCGCCCCCCGCGCTGGGCAGCAGGCCCTCGGCGCTGAGCCGGCCGCGGTCAGTCCGGCCACGCCTGTCCGGCGGCCAGGTCGGCACGCCGGCGAAGTTCCGTAACGGCGGCCGCGGGATCGGTCGCGCCGAACACGGCGGATCCCGCGACGAACATGTCAGCCCCGGCCTCGGCGCAGCGGCCGATGGTCTCGTCGGTGACCCCGCCGTCGACCTGCAGCCATACCGGGACGCCCCGGCCGCGGACCAGCTCCCGGGCCCGGCGGACCTTCGGCAGTACCAGGTCCAGGAAGTGCTGCCCGCCGAACCCGGGCTCGACGGTCATCAGCAGCAGCATGTCCAGCTCGGGCAGCAGGTCGGCGTAGGGCTCCACCGCCGTGGCCGGGTTGAGGGCCAGCCCGGCGCGCGCGCCCGCCGCCCTGATCGCCCGCAGCGTCCGCACCGGCGCGGCGGAGGCCTCCGCGTGGATGGTCACGTTCCCGGCGCCGGCCTCCGCGTACTCCGTTGCCCAGCGGTCCGGGTCCTCGATCATCAGGTGGCAGTCCAGCGGCAGGCTCGCGTGCTTGAGCAGCGCCTCCACCACCGGCAGGCCGATCGTGAGGTTCGGCACGAAGTGCAAGTCCATGACGTCGACGTGCACCCAGTCGGCAACTTCCGCGATGGTGGCGGCCTCGTCCGCTAGCCTGGCGAAGTCCGCGGCCAGCACGCTCGGCGCAATCTGCACGCTCACAGGGTGAGTGTAAGGCCCAGGGTCCGGCGTCCAGGGACCCGGAACTGTCAGAGCCGCCCGCTAGCGTTCGATACTGTATTCGAATCCCTAACCGCCGAGGAGACTAGGTGAATACCGAGGCATCGAGCAGGCTCCTGGACCGCGTGCACAAGCTGCTGGCCAAGGCCGAGGACGAGAGCGTGACGCCGCCGGAGGCGCAGGCCCTGACGGCCAAGGCCGCGGAGCTGATGGCCAAGTACGGGATTGACCGGGCCCTGCTCGCGGGCGACCGGCCGGAGACCGACCGGCCCGCCAGCAAGATCCTCGACATCGACAACCCGTGGGCGCGGGTCAAGGCGCACCTGCTGTGCGGGCTCGGCTCCGCGCTGCGCTGCCAGTGCATCCTGCTCTCCGGCGCCCGCCCCGGAGCCCGCATCCACGTCTTCGGCTACGCGTCCGATCTCGAGCGCACGGACGTCCTGTACGCGTCGGTGCTGATCCAGATGTGGCACGGGCTGGCCGGCGCCCAGGTGCCCGCCTGGTCCCGCAGCCCGCGGGCCTGGCGGCGCAGCTGGCTGCTCGGCTTCGCCACCGCCGTGATCTCCCGGGTGCGCGCCGCCGAGCACGCGGCCGCCTGCCGGGCGGCCGGGCCGGATTCCGCGGCAGGCTCACGCGCCGCGCTGGTCCTGGCCGACCGGGCGCAGGTGATCCGCAACGAGGCGGAGCGGGCCTACCCGCTGACCCGGACCGCGCGGGTCACCTACTCGGGCACCGGCTACCGGGACGGCTACGCCGAGGGCCAGCGGGCCGACATCGGCACCGCCCGGGTAACCCCCGGGCGCGGCCGCGCCCTGACCGGGGCCGCCAGCTAGCTCACGCGGACCGGCGCAGCAGGGCCAGGAAGATCGCGTCGGTTCCGTGCCGGTGCGGCCAGAACTGCGCGAAGGCGCCGTACGGCGGCGGGCAGCGCAGCCCGGGCACCTCGGGCAGGACCTCAGGCGCGTCGAGCACCTCGACGTCGTCCCGACCGGCCAGCACGTCGATCACCACGTCGCGGGTCTCGGCCAGGTGCGGGGAGCAGGTGACGTAGGCCACCAGCCCGCCCGGCGCGGCGGAGTCCAGCGCCGCGGCCAGCAGGGCGCGCTGCAGCGGGCCCAGCGCGGCGACGTCCTCCGGCGAGCGGCGCCAGCGGGCCTCGGGCCGGCGGCGCAGGGCGCCGAGCCCCGAGCAGGGGACGTCCGCGAGCACCCGGTCAAAGGTGCCGGGCGGCCACGCGGGAGCGGTCCCGTCCGCGGTCACCACCGCCACGGACGCGGCACCGGCTGCTGTGGTACCGGCCGCTGTGCCGGCCCGGAACAACTGGCCGGCCAGCAGCTGGGCCCGGTGCAGCCGCACGTCGGCGGCCAGCAGCCGCGCCCCGCGTCCCGCGGCCAGCCCGGCCAGCAGCCGCGCCTTGCCGCCCGGGCCCGCGCAGAGGTCGAGCCACCGGCCGCCGGGGGCGTCCGGCTCGCTTCCCGCCCGGGCCAGCGCGAGCGCTACCAGCTGGCTGGCCTCGTCCTGGGCCGATGCCCGGCCCTGAGCCACCGCCGGCACCTGGGCCGGATCTCCCTGCACGTAAACGCCGAACGGGGACCAGCGGGCCGGCTCCGCCCCGCCGGCCGCCAGCTCGGCGGGGTCGGCGAGCCCGGGCACGGCGCACAGGGTGACCCGGGGACGCTCGTTGTCGGCGGCCAGGGCGGCCTCGGTCTCCGCCAGCCCGGCCGCGGGATCCTGGCCTAGGGCCTCGCTCAGCGCGCTGACGATCCACCGCGGATGGCTGTAGGCGACCGACAGGTACCCGACCGGGTCGTCGGCCCGGCTCGGCGCCGCGATCTCCAGCCAGCTGTCCAGATCTCGCGTGGCGACCCGGCGCAGCACCGCGTTGACAAACCCGGCAGGACGCGGGCCCGCCACGTCCTTGGCCAGGTTCACCGAGGTGTCGACCGCGGCGTGCGCGCCGATCCGGGTGGCCAGCAGCTGGTGCGCGCCGAGCCGCAGCACCCGGCGCAGCGGCGGGTCCAGCCGGCCGGGGTCCCGGTCCGAGCAGACGGCGAGGATGGCGTCGTAGCTGCCCTGGCCGCGCAGCGTGCCGTAGGTCAGCTCGGTGGCCAGCGCCGCGTCGCGCCCGGTCAGCCCGCGGTCCGCCAGCAGAGCGGGCAGCAGCAGGTTCGCGTACGCGTCCCGCTCGGCCACCGCGCTCAGCACGTCGAACGCCACGCGGCGGGCCGGATCTACCCGGCCGTGTGACGGCCGGCCCCGGGCGGGCCGGCCCCGCGACGGGCGGGCCGGGGCTGCCCGGCCACGGGACGTCATGTCAGCCTCGCCCTCAGCCCAGCACCGCGCCGGGCGCGTCAAGCCGCAGGCCCCGCGCCCAGTCGGCCGCGGGCATCCGGCGCTTGCCGGGCGGCTGCACGTCACCGAGCCGTACTGGCCGGGTCCCGGTGCCGACCAGCACCCGCGGGCCCTGCACACGCAGCTGCCCGGGCGGCACGTCCGGCTCGTCGGCCACGCCGGCGAACGGCCACAACTTGATCCGGGCGCCGTTCAGCGAGGTCCAGGCTCCGGGGGCAGGCGTGCACGCGCGAACCCGCCGGCTGACCGCGGTCGCCGGCTCGCCCCAGCGCACCCGGGCATCCTCCGTGGTGATCTTCGGCGCCAGGCTCACCCCCTCCGCGGGCTGCGGGCGCGCGGCCAGCTCCCCGGACTCGATGCCGTCGATGGTCGCGACCAGCAGCTCGGCTCCGGACACGGCGAGCCGGTCGAGCAGGTCGCCCGCGGTGTCGGACGGCCGGACCGGCTCGGTCACCATGCCGAAGACCGGGCCGGCGTCGAGCGCGCGGACGATCCGGAACGTGGTGGCCCCGGTGATGTCGTCGCCGTGCAGGATCGCGTACTGCACCGGTGCCGCGCCGCGCCAGGCGGGCAGCAGGGAGAAGTGCAGGTTGACCCAGCCCTGCTCGGGAACGTCCAGGGCCTGCTGCGGGATCAGCGCGCCGTACGCGGTGACCGGGCAGCAGCCCGGCGCGATCTGCCGCAGCCGGGCCAGGAAGCCGGGATCGCCGGGCCGGGCCGGCTTGAGCACCTCCAGGCCGGCCGATTCGGCGCGGCGGGCTACCGGGCTCGGCGCGACACGGAGCCCGCGGCCTGCCGGGGCGTCCGGCCTGGTGACCACGGCAGCGACCTCGTGCCCCGACTTGAGCAGCGCGTCAAGCGAGGGCACCGCCGAGGCCGGGGTGCCCGCGAAGACCAGTCGCATCCGTTAGTAGGCCTCCCCGTGCGTTGGGTGCGGCGACATCCGGACCACAGGAACCGGCTCTCCCCACCATTCGGCCGCGCGGATTTCCTTCATCGCCAGCTTGCGCTGCGCGGCGTCCAGGCGGTCGATGAACAAGATGCCGTCCAGGTGGTCGGTCTCATGCTGGATGCAGCGGGCGAGATGCCCGGTTCCCTCCAGCGTGACCGGCTCGCCGTGCATGGTGAACCCCTGGGCGATGACGCCGTGAGCCCGCGTCGTCGGGTACGCCAGGCCGGGGAAGGACAGGCACCCCTCGTCGTCGGTCTCTTCCTCCTCCGACAGCCGCAGCGACGGGTTGATCAGGTGACCCAGCTGATCATCGATGTGGTAGGTGAACACCCGCAGGCCCACCCCGATCTGCGGCGCGGCCAGCCCCACCCCGGGTGCCTCCAGCATCGTGTCGGTCAGGTCCTTGACCAGCTTGCGCAGCTCGGCGTCGAAATCACGCACCGGCTCGGCCGGCGTCCTGAGCACCGGATCACCGAACAGACGTATCGGCCTGACGCTCATCTGTTCCTCCAGCCTTAAGGGCGCGTAACGCTAGCGTGGTCAAGTCTATGGAGCCGGGGGGTGCGTTCCCGCCGCTGGCGAGCGCGCCTTGAACGCGGCCTTGCGCGCCGCCCGGGCCACCGCGGGATCGGGATGATGCTCGCTGAGCGCGGTCAGCAGGTCCGTCACGCCCGGGTGGCTGACCTGCCAGAGGCCGGCCACGATCTCCG
>Ga0318493_10000440_pt1 | contig 12477 bp, 11 predicted proteins | sample GRESIP108b1f23_FD_203294 | JGI IMG/M metagenome (GOLD analysis project Ga0318493, IMG submission 203294) | Tropical soil microbial communities from Luquillo Experimental Forest, Puerto Rico - GRE.SIPMG.108b1f23 | ecosystem: Environmental > Terrestrial > Soil > Tropical forest > Bulk soil...
CCCCTCCGCCTCCTGCTTGCGGAGCGACAGGCAGTAGCTCTTCACCGTCACCTCGATCGGATCGCCGAGCGGCGCGACCTTCACCACCTGCACCGCCTCGCCGGGCACGAGCCCCATGTCCATGAGTCGCCGCCGCATCGGCCCCACGCCGCGGATCGCGGTGATGCGCGCGCGCGCTCCGAGCGCGAGCTTCGAGAGGTCCGTCATGTCCCTAGGTCCTCACCTGGATGCGCATCGCCACGCCACGGCCCACCGCGATGCGGGATTCGTCCACCTTCACGAGCACCGGGTCCGCGCCGCTCGCCAGCATCTGCACGCGCTTCCCGACCCGGAGGCCCAGGTCCTCCGCGCGCGTCGCCGCGAACACGTCCACCCGGCCCGTCGCCACGATCTCTCCGCTCTCGCCGTCGGCGAGCAGTCCCATCGGCAGCACTGGAGGCTCCATCCGCGCTAGAGCGCGGTCTTGAACGCGAGGATGGCGCCGGAGGTCTGGGTTGCGTTCTGCCCCCAGACGGCGTGCTGCACGGCGGCGACGACACGGTTGCCGGCGCCGAAGGGCGCGACCACTCCGGCGGTGGCGGTGAGCACCTGCGAGCCGGGGCCGATCGCCGCCTGGTAGTTCAGCTCCAGCTCCGGCTGGAGCCAGGAGGTGACCTGCCAGCCCACCGCCGCGTTCACCTGGGCCACCGACCGCAGGCCGCCGGCGTCGCCGGAGAACGGGGTCGCCCACGCGACCTCGCCGTTCGCGGTGAAGGCGCCCCAGTCCTTCGTCGCCACGAGCGCGCCGCGCGCGCTCCAGAACTCCTGCGACAGGCCGAGCCGGTGCGGGCCCGCGCTCGTGCCGGTGGGGATCGTCGCGTCGGCGGTGACCGCCAGCTCCAGCGCGTGCTCGGGGAGCTGCAGGAACCGAAAGCGTGCGCCGACGCCGATGTCGGTGGCGCCCGCGCCGTCCACCGGCGCCGCTGGATCCGCGAGCCGCGCCGTGCGGTCGTAAACGGTGCCGAAACCGGTGGAGAGGTTCACGTCGAGGCCTGCCACGACGCCGTAGGTGAGCGTGCCGCCGAAGCCGTGGGCGAAGGCGTTCTCCGCGAGGTGGAAGCCGGCCACGCCGCCATGCTCGTTCCACACCGGCGCGTAGCCGAGCTCCACCTCGAGCACGCCGGGGTCCACCGGCGAGGCGTCGGCGGTGGCGGCCTTGCCGTGCTCGGGCGCCGGCGCGGCGGCGCGCTGGTCCTCCTCGGCGCTCGCGGTGAGGTCGTCCTCCTCCTGCGCGGAGGGAGAAGTGGGAAGGGCGGCAAGGAGCGCCGCGAGGAGCCACGTCCTGGAGGTCATCGTTCGGCCCTGCGGGGTCGGGCTCTGGGCGCGAGGACCGCGGGCCGCGGAAGTGAGGCTCGGAGGCGCGCCGGTCAGGCCGCGCTGCTGTCGATAATGAGAATCAGAATCAACTTCGGGAAGACGAATAGCACCGCGAGCGAGCGCGCGTCAATCGCGCGGCGAGCGCCGCGCGCGCGGGCGGCGCTCGGATCGCGGCGTGTGCGCCCAGCTTTCCGGGGGTTCGGGCGCGGCGATTGATGGAGATCAACTATCGGAGATTGCTGCGGGCAGGCTCTCGAGGCGCCTCGGTCCCCCCGCTCGCGGGAGTACACTGGGCCAACCCATGGCGGCGCGCTTCCGCATCCCCGATCCCCCACGCCTGCCGGGTCCGGCGGCCGTCGTGGTCGCGTGCGTGCTGCCGGCCGTCGCGTTCGCCCTCGCGGCGGGCATCCCGGCGATCTTCGAGCGCATCCCGTTCACGCCGTTCTTCCTCGCGGTCGCGCTCGCGGCGTGGGCGGGCGGCTTCGTGCCCGGGCTCCTGTCGGTCGCGGTCTCGGTCGGCCTCGGCTGGGCCTTCCTCGCTGGATCCAAGACCGCGGCGCTCGCCGAGGGGGCGCGCCTGAGCGCGGTCGTCTTCTGCCCGTTCGGGATCGTGGTCGCGGCGGTCGGTGCCGCCGCGCGCGAGGGTTTCCGGGAGCGGAAGCGCACCGCGGAGACGCTGCGCCGGAGCGAGGCCCGCGAGCGCGCGCGCGCCGAGGAGTTCGAGGCGCTCATGCGCGCGGTGCCGGCGGTGGTGCTCATCGCGCGCGATCCGGAGGCGCGAGAGCTCACCGGCAGCCGCACGGCCACGGAGCTGCTCCGGCTCCCGCCCGGCGAGAACCCGTCCATGACGAGCGGGCAGCCGCCACGCCACTACCGCATCCTCCACGGCGGCCGCGAGCTGCCCCCCCTCGAGCTGCCGACGCAGCGGGCCGCGCGGGGCGAGACCGTGGACGACATCGAGGTCGAGCTCGAGTTCGACGACGGCACGCGGCGGCGCCTCCTCGGGAACGCCCACCCGCTCTTCGACGAGCTGGGCCGGCCCCGCGGCGGGATCAGCGCGTTCGTCGACGTGACGAAGCTCGCGAACGCCGTCCGCGCGCGCGACGACTTCCTCGCCATCGCGTCGCACGAGCTGAAGACGCCGCTCACCGCGCTCCAGCTCCACGTGGAGACGCTCGTGCGGCGGCGGGGCGAGGGCGGCGCGGCCGTGGAGCGGGCCGGTGAGGCCATCCGGCGCCAGGTGGCGCGCCTCGCCGCGCTCGTGAACACGCTCCTCGACGTCTCGCGCCTGAACGAGTCCCGGCTCCAGCTCCGCCTCGAGCCGGTGGACCTCGCGGCGGTGGTTCACGAGGTGGCGGGGCGCTTCGCCGCGGAGGCGGAGCACGTGGGCTCGCCGATCCACGTCGAGGGAGAGGGACCGATCCCCGGGCTCTGGGATCGGCTGCGCGTGGAGCAGGTGGTGACGAACCTCCTCTCGAACGCGGTGAAGTACGGCGACGGCAAGCCGATCTCGGTGCGGGTGGCCGGCGGCCCGCGCACGGCGAGCCTCGTGGTCGCCGATCAGGGGATCGGGATCGCGTCCGAGGAGCAGGAGCGGATCTTCGAGCGGTTCGAGCGCGGCGGCGCCGCCCAGGGCTACGGGGGGCTCGGGATCGGGCTCTGGATCGCCCGCGAGCTCGTGGCCGCCCACGGTGGGAGCATCGAGGTCGAGAGCGCCGCGGGCGCCGGCGCGGTGTTCCACGTCGAGCTGCCGCTCGAGCGGGCCGCGCCACCGCCCGCGTAGGTCCCACGAGTCAAGCGCGGCGTCCGGGGCGCGTCCCCGGGATCCCGTAGGCGCGGAGCTTCTTCGCGATCATCGTGTGAGACGTGCCGAGGTGCCCCGCGAGCTTCCGGCTCGATGGGTACTGCGGGTAGAGCTGCTCGAGGAGCCGCCGCTCGAACGCGGCGACCGCGGCCGACCAGCCGCCGGGGGCGGACGGCGCGTCGCCCGCCTCGGCGCCGGCGAGCTCCAGGTCGGCGACGTCGAGCACGGGCGCGTCGCACACCGTCACGGCGCGGAAGAGCACGTTGCCGAGCTGCCGGACGTTGCCGGGCCAGTCGTTCGCGAGGAGCGCGCCGCGCGCTGCGGGGGTGAGCCGGCAGGTGGGCCGCTGCACCTGGGCGCAGGCGCGCTCGAGGAGCCGCCGCGCGAGGAGGAGCACGTCGTCGCCCCGATCGCGGAGCGCCGGCACGTCGAGCGCGAGCACGTTCAACCGGTAGTAGAGATCCTCGCGGAAGGTCCGCGCGCGCACCATCTCCTCGAGGTTCCGGTGCGTGGCGCTCACGACCCGCACGTCCACCTGGAGTTCGCGGTCGCCGCCGACGCGCCGGAACCGGCCGTCGGAGAGGAAGCGGAGGAGCTTCGCCTGGAGATACGGCGACATCTCGCCCACCTCGTCGAGGAAGATCGTCCCGCGGTTCGCCAGCTCGAGCAGCCCGGGCTTGCCGCTCCGCTGCGCGCCGGTGAACGCGCCCGGCGCGTAGCCGAACAGCTCGCTCTCGGCGAGGCTCTCGGGCAGCGCCGCGCAGTTCAGCGCGAGGAACGGGGCGTCTCGCCGCGCGCTCGCGAGGTGGCACGCGTGCGCGACGAGCTCCTTGCCGGTGCCGGTCTCGCCGCGCACGAGCAGCGGGGCCTCCACCGCGGCCACGCGGGCCGCGCGCGCCCTCAGCGCGCGCATCGGCGGCGACTCGCCGATGACCGCGTCGAAGCCGGTCTCGAGCGCGCGGTTCTGCACCGCCTGGAGCCGCTCGCCCAGGCGCTGCGGAGACTGGAGCGTGACCACGCCGCCCGCGGCGCCGGGGGCGTGCGCCTCCTCGAGCGGCGTGGCGTCGAGCACGAAGGGCTCGCCGGCCACCATCACCTCGCGCGCGGGGACGCGGAACCCGCCGCGCACGAGCTCCTCCTCGAGCCGGGGATCCCCGAAGAGCTGGCCGAGGCGGCTGCCGCCGAGCGCCGCGGGGGCGACCCCCGCCACCGACGCGGCGGCGCTGTTCCCGGCGGTGACGACCCCGTCCGCGTCCACCGCGAGCACCGGGTCGGGCATCGCCGCGAGGAGCGCGTCGAGGTGCAGGCGGCGCCGGGCGCCGGGGAGCAGGTCCACCTCGCCGATCTCCTCGACGCCCTCCACGCCATGCAGCGCGGCCTCGAGGTCGGCGAGCTCGCGCGGCGCGAGCGCCGGGGCGTCGAGGAAGATGTGCGGCGGCTCCACCTCGACCGCGACCACGTTCAGGCGGCGACGAGCGAGCACGGCCAGGATCTCCTGGGCGATGCCGACGCGATCCACGAAGCGGACGTCGAGGCGCATGCCGCAAACTGTAATCGTATGCGTACGGCGTACTCAATCGAGAACAGCGCGTTGGCGCACCGCGCCAGAGCGCGTTTGGCGCGTCCCGATGGGCCTGCCCGGCGCCGGGCGGCCTCCGTCCGCGGGAGGCTGTACACGTTTGGCTACACCCCGCGGCGGACGCCAGCACGAACCATGCGTCGATCGTCGTGGCGTCGCCCTTGCACGACAGTGCGCCGCAGCTTCCCCATACGAGGAGTGAACGATGATCGTCGGCGTCCCGAAAGAGATCAAAGTCCGCGAGTACCGCGTCGGCCTCGTGCCGGCGAGCGTGCGAGAGCTCGTCGCCCACGGCCACCAGGTGCTCGTCGAGACCGGCGCCGGGCTCGGCATCGGCGTGTCCGACGCCGACTACCAGGCCGCAGGCGCGAAGGTGGTGCCCTCCGCCGCGGAGGTGTTCGCGAAGGCCGAGCTGGTGGTGAAGGTGAAGGAGCCGCTCGCCGAGGAGCGGCGCCGGCTGCGCGAGGGCCAGGTGCTCTTCACCTATCTGCACCTCGCTCCGGATCCCGAGCAGGCGAAGGACCTCGTCGCCTCGGGCGCGACCTGCATCGCCTACGAGACCGTGACGTCGTCGAGCGGCGGCCTGCCGCTCCTCGCGCCGATGTCCGAGGTTGCGGGCCGCATGTCGATCCAGGCCGGCGCGTACTTCCTCGAGAAGGCGCACGGCGGCCTCGGCGTGCTGCTCGGCGGCGTCCCCGGCGTCGATCCGGCGAAGGTGGTGGTGCTCGGCGGCGGCGTCGTGGGCACGCACGCGGTGTCGATCGCGCTCGGCATGGGCGCCGAGGTCTGGGTGCTCGACCGCAACACCGAGGCGCTGCGCGCCCTCTGGAAGCAGTTCGGCCGGCCGCTCAACACCGTGTTCTCCACGCGCGACGCGGTCGAGAAGCACTGCACCACCGCCGACCTCGTCGTGGGCGGCGTGCTCATCCCCGGCGCCGCGGCGCCGAAGCTCGTCACCGCCGACATCGTGCGGCGGATGAAGCAGGGCTCGGTGATCGTGGACGTGGCCATCGACCAGGGCGGCTGCTGCGAGACCTCGCGCGCCACCACCCACGACGAGCCGACCTACGTGGTGGACGGGGTCATCCACTACTGCGTCGCCAACATGCCGGGCGGCGTGCCCCGCACCTCCACCTTCGCGCTGAACAACGCGACGCTGCCCTTCGTGCTCGCGCTCGCGGGCAAGGGGGCGAAGAAGGCGCTCCAGGACGATCGCCACCTCCTCGCCGGCCTGAACGTGCACCGCGGCCAGGTCACGCACCGCGAGGTGGCGCACGCGCTCGGCTACGACTTCGTGGAGCCGCTCGCGGCCATCGCGCGCTGATTCGCGCTCGGGGCGCTCGCCCTCTCCCCCACAGAGCGGGGGAGAGGGAGAGTGCCTCATCACGCGTGCACGCTCGCCGCGCGCTCCACGCGGACGTGCGCCCCTTCGTGCAGCGGGGCGAGCCGGGCGAGCGCGAAGGCGCCGGCGGCCATTCCCACGTCGCGCGCCGCCACGTCGAGGAACTGGCCGCTCGAGACGAGGTTCAGCGCGATCGCGAGCAACCAGCCCATCGCCACCCAGCCGAACCATCGCGCGTACCCCAGCAGGACCCCGGCGCCGACGATCACCTCCACGATCCCGGCGAGGTGCATGAAGGTGCCGGCGCTCATGGGCAGCATCTTCACGGCGAGCGGGCTGAGGTACGCCTGCCAGTCGGTGAGGAGGTTCGTGAACTTGTCCAGCCCGGCGACGATCGGGATGACGCCGAACACGATGCGCAGCGTCCAGTAGCTCGACTCCACGTGCTTGTCCGTCATGGCGGCTCCTTCGCTGTTGGACCTCACCAGGTTCGATGCGGCGCCGCTCGCTCGGTTACGCCTGTAACGTCCGCCCGCGCCGGGCGTCGAACGGGGAGCGAGGGCTCACATGAATCCGTGCAGCGACCTGGAGACGCTGCGGGCGAGCGCGCCTCCCGACGTGGAGATCGTCCGCCGCGTGGTGGCCGGAGACACCGCGTGCTTCGAGCTCCTGATGCGCCGCCACAACCAGCGCGTGTACCGGGCGATCCGCGCCGTGCTCCGCCGCGACGACGCCGAGGTGGAGGACGCGATGCAGCAGACCTACCTCCAGGCCTACGACGCCCTCGCCGGCTTCGAGGGCGCGTCCTCCTTCGGAACGTGGATCACGCGCATCGCGCTCAACGTCGCGCTGGGCCGGGTCCGGCAGGAGAGCCGCTTCGCGGCTGCGGAGGCGCGGATGAGGGAAGACGGCGGTGGGTTCGAAGCGCCGGACGACGGCGCGTCGAGGCGGGAGTCCATGCAGCTGCTCGAGCGGGCGATCGATCGGCTGCCGGAGGCGTACCGGGTGGTGTTCACGCTGCGCGAGGTGGAGCAGCTCTCCACCGCCGAGACCGCGCAGGCGCTCGGCACGACCGACGAGAACGTGAAGGTGCGCCTCCACCGCGCCCGCCTGGCGCTCCGCGATCTGGTGGCGGCCGAGGTCGGCGAGGCCGCTCCTCGGGCATTCGCCTTCCTGGCGCCGCGCTGCGATCGCGTCGTGGCCTCGGTCCTCGGCTCGCTCGCGGCGCCGCGGCCCCCTGGGGGCGAGCCCCACGAGCGGCCGTAACCGGGAGCGGGCGCGAGAGTCGAACTTGCGAGTACGCGAGTCGAGTATGGCCGGAGGCCCATATGCGCGCGTTTCTGGGAATCTCGATCGGGGCCGCCGCGCTCCTGGCGGCGATAGGGTGTGGCGGGAGCAGCAACAGTGGAAACACGCCCGTCATGACGACGAGCACGCCCGCGCCATCGGGGTTCGTCATCACGATCGCCGCGCTGCGGTACTCGCCGCTGAACTTCTCGGTCCCACCGGGCGCGACCATCACGGTCCAGAACAATGACCCGGGGATGATTCACTCGGTGACGAGCGAAGCGAGCGTGGGCGCCTACAGGCCGGGCGGCGTGAACGGGGTCACGTTCGACACCGGCGCCTTCGGCGACGGCACGCGCACGATCCAGATCCCGGCCAGCGCGCCGGCGGGGACGGTCGTCCCCTTCTATTGCACCGCGCACCTCGCGACGATGGCGACGCCCAACGGCACGATCACGATCGACCCGAACGCCACGCCGACCTCGAGCCCGACGACGCCCATGCCCACGCCCACGCCAGCCACGCCCACCGCGCCGGGCTACTGAGGGCCCCCGCTCGCGACGGGCGCGACCCGGGGCAGGCGTCGCGCCGGTTCGCGCGGCGCGGTATGGCTCCAGTGTGCGGCCCAGGCACAGCCACGACTCGGAGCACACCGCGTTGCGCCGATCGAGCCCTGCGCCCTGGATCATTTTCGGGCTCGCGATCGTCGCCGCGCTCGGCGCGCTCGCGCTGCGCTGGATGCGCGGGGAAGCGCCGCCGCCGCCCGCACCCTCGGCCCCGCCCGTCGCTGCTCCTGCGCCCACGCCTCCTCCGGCGCCCCCGACGCCCCAGCGCGCCCGTGAGCTCGTGGACACGATCTCCGCGAACCCGCTCTACCGAAAGGCGGCCGCCGGCGACTCCGTGAACCAGGCTGCGCTCCTCATCTCCGCGCTCGTGCACGGGGAGTCGCCGCGGAAGCCGCTCGCCGTCTTCGCGCCCAAGGAGCCGTTCACCGTCGCCACGCGCGGCGACAAGACCGTGATCGCGGACGCCTCCTACGCGCGCTACGACGCCTTCGCCGACGCGGTCGCCTCGGTGGACGCGCACGCGGCCGCCGCGGCCTACCAGGCGCTCCGCGGCCCGCTCGAGACCGCCCTGCACGCGCTCGGCTACCCGGACGCGCGGCTCGACGACTTCACCGCGCGGGCGCTGCGCCGCGTCGCGGCGGCCCCCGTGCAGGAAGGCGACGTGGCGCTCGTCGGCCGGAAGGGCTTCTTCGTCTTCGCCGACCCGAAGCTCGAGCAGAGCGCCGAGGTGGAGAAGCACTTCCTGCGCATGGGGCCGCGCAACACGAAGATCCTCCAGGCGAAGGCGCGCGAGCTCCTCGGGGCCCTCGGCCTCCCGGCGAGCGGGCAGTAGCGCACCGTTTGACGGGGCGCGCTCCACCCGGTACACCCGGGCGCCGCCCGCACCCCCGGAGCCCCGTTGAGCTCGCAGATCGCCGCCCACATCCGCCGCCGCCGCACCTTCGCGATCATCTCGCACCCCGACGCCGGCAAGACCACGCTCACCGAGAAGATCCTGCTCTACGCAGGTGCGATCCACCTCGCCGGCTCCATCAAGTCGCGGCGGGCCGATCGCCACGTCTCCTCGGACTGGATGGCGATCGAGCGCGAGCGCGGGATCTCCGTCACCTCGTCGGTGCTCCAGTTCCCGTACGAGGGGACGCAGTGCAACCTCCTCGACACGCCCGGCCACGCCGACTTCGGCGAGGACACCTACCGCACGCTCCTCGCCACCGACTCGGCGATCATGCTGCTCGACAACGCGAAGGGCATCGAGGCGCGGACGCGCAAGCTCTTCGACGTGTGCCGCCTGCGGAAGATCCCGGTCGTCACCTTCGTGAACAAGTGCGACCGCGAGGGCATGGACCCCCTGTCGCTCCTCTCGTCCATCGAGCAGGAGCTCGGGATCGCCACCGTGCCGGTGAACTGGCCGATGCGCACCGCCCGCGGTTTCGTGGGCGTGTACGACCGCGAGCGGCGCGAGGCACAGCTCTTCTCCGGTGGCCGTCACGGCACCGAGATCGCCGACGAGACGGTGCTGGCCGACGGAGATCCGGCGCTCGCGGAGCTGCTCGGGGACCGCGGCCTGTCCGACCTCCGCGGCGCGCTCGAGCTCCTCGACGCAGCCGGCGACGCCTTCGAACCGGCGCGGTTCCTGGCAGGCGAGCAGACGCCCGTGTTCTTCGGCTCCGCCGCCACGAACTTCGGCGTGCGCCCGTTCCTGCGCCGCTTCGTCGACCTCGCCCCGAGCCCGTCCGACCGCGTCACGAGGAGCGGCGCGCTCCGGCCCGCCGCCGGCGCCGCCTTCTCGGGCTTCGTCTTCAAGATCCAGGCGAACATGGACCCCTCGCACCGCGACCGGCTCGCCTTCGTGCGCGTCTGCTCCGGCCGCTTCACGAAGGGGATGTCGGTGCGCATCCCGCGCGCCGACAAGCCGGTGCGCCTCGCCAACGCCTTCCAGGTGCTCGGCCGCGACCGCGTCCAGGTGGAGGAGGCCTTCGCCGGCGACGTGCTCGGCCTCGTGGACACCAACCGCCTCTTCCGCATCGGCGACACGCTGAGCGACGGGGAGGCCGAGCCGTTCGCCGCGGTGCCCCGCTTCGCCCCCGAGGTCTTCGCGACCGTCCGGCCGGCGGAGCCGATCCGGCGGCGCCACATGCTCGACGGGCTCCGCCAGCTCGCGGAGGAGGGCGCCGTGCAGCTCTTCCAGCGGCGCGATCAGGGGCCGATCGACCCCATCGTCGCCGCGGTGGGCGCCCTCCAGCTCGAGGTGCTGAAGCACCGGCTCGAGAACGAGTACGCGACCGCCGTGCACATCGAGCACATCGGCTACTCCCACGCGCGCTGGGTGGTCGGCGCCGAGGCCGAGCTGCGCCGGGTGGGCGGCATGAAGGTGGAGGACGACGAGGGCCGCCCGGTGGTGCTGCTCCAGGACGACTGGGCGCTCGGCTGGGCCGAGCGGCAGCACCCCGAGGTGAAGTTCCTCGCCACCTCCCCGGCCGACCAGCCGGCACAGGATCCACGCGCCGCCTGATCCCTCGGGTGCGACGCGCGGTCGTGCCCTTGTACAGTCCGGCCTCCTCCTCTCGGGGGAGACGTTTCAAATTTGTTGAATAGAATCATTTACATGTAGGCCGGGCGTGATTCCGAAGGGTTGAGGCGCGTGAGGAGCAGGCGTCCGAGCGAGCCATCGACCCGTCGGCTGTAGGCTGTACCTTATGCATGTGACACCTGGTTGCGGGACGGTGGTGCGGACGGACATGGGTCCGCTCGGTCCATCGGCTGCAACCCCAGCCAGGAGTCGGAATGAAGGTCCTCGTCAGAACCCGCCGCACCCTGAAGCACGGCGCCGGCATGGCCGTCTGCGCGCTCATCGGCACGATGACGCTCATCGGCTGTGGCTCGCCGAACGCCACGACGCCCTCGACCACCCCCTCCACGGTCAACGGCGTCGTCTCGAGTGAAGCAGCCCTCACGGGTACCGTTTCGTTGAAGGACGCGTCTCAGCCGGCGCTGGAGCGCACGTCCAGCATCGGCTCGGACGGCTCGTTCTCCATCGACGCGAGCGGCCTCACGCCGCCGTACCTCCTGAAGGCCGAGTCGAAGGACGACGCGGGAACGACGACGCGCATGTACTCCGGCGCGACCGAGGACGGGCGCGCGAACATCAACCCGATCACCTCCGCGGCCGTCGCCGCGGCGACGAGCGGCACCTCGGACGACGCCTACGAGCGCTCGGATTGTGACGGCCGGAGGCGCACCGTGAAGGGCTTCGAGAGCGTCGTCGCCGCCCTCCAGGCCAAGCTGAAGCCGCTCTTCGACCTCTACGGCGTGCCCGCGGATCCGTTCACCGACGACAAGCCCGACGCGGCGCTCCGCGCGATGCTCCGCGACGTGAAGATCTCCGTGGACGGCGGCAAGGTCGTGGTGACGAACAAGGCGACCGGCGCCGTGATCTTCTCCGGCTCGCTCGCGAACCTCGACGCCGGCACGTTCACGCCGGCCAACATGCCGGCCGGCCCGGCCACCACGCCGACCCCGACCCCCATCGACGGCGCGGCGCTCTACGCGCAGAACTGCGCGAGCTGCCACGGTCCGCTCGCGACGAGCTCCAAGATCGGCCGCACCGCGGCGCAGATCACCGCCGCCAACATGACCCGCGGGCTCTCGCCGGCGCAGATCGACGCCATCGCCGCAGCGCTGGCGACCACCACGCCGCCCACCACGCCCACGACGCCCACGCCGTCGGCCTGCACCTACGCCTACTCGGCCTGGGGCGCCTGCCAGTCGGACGGCACGCAGACGCGCACCGTGACCTCGTCGACGCCCGCCGGGTGTACCGGGACCCCGGCGCTCTCGCAGTCCTGTAGCTACGACCCGCCTCCGCCCGCCGCCTGCTCCTACACCTACTCGGCCTGGGGCGCCTGCCAGTCGGACGGCACGCAGACGCGCACCGTGGTGGTCTCCACGCCTGCGGGCTGCACCGGCACCCCCGCGCTGTCGCAGGCCTGCACGTACACGCCGCCGGTCACCGCCTGCACCTCGTTCACCTACAGTGGGTGGGGTGCGTGCCAGTCGAACGGTACGCAGACCCGCACCGTGGCCACGTCGTCGCCGGCCGGCTGCACGGGCGGCACGCCGGCGGCCCTCTCGCAGGCCTGCACCTACGTGCCGCCGGTCACGACCTGCACCTCGTTCACCTACAGCGCGTGGGGCGCGTGCCAGTCGAACGGTACGCAGACCCGCACCGTGGCCACGTCGTCGCCGGCCGGCTGCACGGGTGGCACGCCGGCGGCCCTCTCGCAGGCCTGCACGTACACGCCGCCGGTGGACGGCGCGGCGCTCTACGCGAGCAAGTGCGCGGGCTGCCACGGCGCGCTCGCGAGCAGCAACCTGAAGGGCAAGGGCATCTCGCTGTCGCTGATCAAGAGCTTCGGCATGACGCAGGGGCTCACCGACCCCGAGCTCCAGGCCGTCGTGACCGCCGTCGGGCCGTGACGCCCACCGCCGCCTGATCTCGCACCGCGCCCGCCGTGGCGCGGTGCGATCCCTTCGAAGGCAATCC
>Ga0318493_10000447_pt1 | contig 12411 bp, 16 predicted proteins | sample GRESIP108b1f23_FD_203294 | JGI IMG/M metagenome (GOLD analysis project Ga0318493, IMG submission 203294) | Tropical soil microbial communities from Luquillo Experimental Forest, Puerto Rico - GRE.SIPMG.108b1f23 | ecosystem: Environmental > Terrestrial > Soil > Tropical forest > Bulk soil...
GCACGCGATCGCGCGCGGCGAGGTTCGCCTCGCGGTAGTCGAGCGCCACGGCACGAGCGAGCGGCTCGCCGACGAGTACTGCGAGCCGCGGACCGTGGTGCGCGACGCAGTAGCCGCAGCCGTTCGTGGCCGAGACCACGAGCGCCACCATCTCCGCCTGCGCCGGCGTGAGCGGCGCGGGCCCGCCCATCAGCGCGCGGTAGTGCGCGTGCAGCGTCTCGAGCCCGGGCGCGTCACCGCCCCATGCCTGCCACAGGTTCGACAACCGCCGGTGCTTCGAGAACGAGGCGGCCTTTTCGTACGTGCTCGCGAGCGCCGGGCCGGCCTCGGCCGGCGGCACCGTTCGTATCCAGGTCATCCGGTCCTCCATCGAGGGACCGGAGACTCTAGACAACCTTCACTCGTCGTGCATCCGCGCCGTGACCGCCGCCAACGACGCCGGCAGGTGCGAGCGCCAGTACTTCCATTCGTGCGTGCCCGGGAACTCGTGGTAGGTATGCGCGACGCCCAGCTTCGTGAGCAGCGCGTCGAACTCGCGATTCTCGGCGACGCTCTCGTCGTCGGCGCCGCAATCGAAGTAGATCACGGGGCTGTCCACCTTCTTCAACGCCTCGGCGGCGTACTCGAGCGGGCTGTGCTCCTGGAGCAGCTTCGTGCCGCCGGGATCGGGGCCGGCGACGCCGCCCAGGCTGTAGGTCCTCCGCACGCGCAGGTCGGCGCTGTGGCTGCCGGCAGCGCCGAACACGTCGGGATGCTGGAGCACGAGGTTGATCGCCGCGGTGCCGCCGTCGGAGAGTCCGACCACGGCGCGGTCCTGCGGCGAGCGGATGGTGCGGAACGTGGAGTCCACCCACGACACGAGCCGGTGCGTGAGGAACGTCTCCACCTTCGACGAGCCGTCGTAGGAGTCGATCCACAGCGAGCGGCCCAGGAAGCCCTTGCCGCTTCCGTTCGGGAACACGAGCAGGACGGACGGGATGCGGCCCGAGGCGATCATCGAGTCCGCGGTCTCGGTGGCGTGGCCCATGCCCGGCCAGTTGCCCTCGGAGCCGGGCCAGCCGTGCAGCACGTACACGACCGGATAGCGCCGCGCGGCCGCCGCCGGGTCGTTGTAGCCGGGCGGCGTGTACACGCGCACGGCGCGGTTCGAGTCGTGCAGCTCGGGCGCGTCGATCTCGTAGCGACGGATCGTGCCGTGCGCGGATGCCGTGGCCGGCGCGGCCGGAGCGGGGGCAGACGTGGCCGGCGCCGGCGACGACTGGAGCGTCGCCGTCACCAGCAGCACGGCGATCACGCCGGCTCCGCGTGTGCGGACTCTTCGCCTCCGCCCGTGACCTCGCCGCCCGCGTCGGCGTTCGGCTCGGCCGCGCCGCGCGCGGTCGAGCCTCGTTCCGCCGCAGCGCTCGGGCTTCGCGACCACGGCAGGTAGGAGAGGAGCCCGGCCGGGCTCTGCGCGCGGATCAGCGCCAGCGCCACGCGGGGCAGCTCGAGCGGACCGGGGTAGACGAGGTAGCGGTCCTCGAAGCTCGGGTCGAAGCGGCGCTTCCAGCGGAACAGCCCCTTGAAGTCGTAGAACCGGGCGAGGTGACGCATCAGGAACTCGCGGGAGCGCTCGGACGAGGCGGTGTCGGCGGCCGGCTCGGCGTCGTGATGCCGCTCGCCCTCCACCATGGCGAGCGCCGAGAGCGACAGCGACAGCAGTGCGTCCCCGCGCTCGCGCGCCGACTGCACCGCGCGCACCACCAATAGGTCCATCGAGCCCGGTACGGCGTCGTGCCGGCGGCGGCTCAGGTCCAGTGCCCAGCCGAGCCGCGCGGGCACGGGCACCCAGGTGGTGAACGCTTCGACCCTCTCCGCCGCGGGGTTCCACGCGGCCAGCAGCCACGTGTCCTTCAGGCGCTGCACGTCGAAGCGCCCCATGCAGAATCCGCGCTCGCCGCCGTGACGGCCGTGCAGCCAGTCGTCCGAAACGGCGCGCAGGTCCTCGGCGAACCCGGGCGGGCCAGCGCCCGGCTCGAACGGATCTTCACCCGGCAGCGACGACACCACGGTGAGCCCCGCGGCCTCGGCCTTCCGCACCGAGCGGCGCACCTGCGACACCGCGCCTCCCTCGAGCGTGAACCGGTTCGTCCACAGCACGGGGTCCTCGCCGATGTGGAGCGCGCGCCAGCCGAGCGACTCGTACACGCGCAGCAGCTCGGGCCGCGCCTGGAAGAACGCGAACGGCCAGTCGTGGCGCCGGCAGAACTCGGCGAACTCCGCGAGCAGCGGCCCCAGCTCCTCGGCCGGCCCGACGGGATCGCCGATCGCGAGCAGCGTGTCGGACTCGAAGCGATACGCGATCACCGCGCGCTCGTTGCGGCTGAAGAAGTAGTCCACGTCGTCGTCGAGCGCGAACCAGGCGATGGACGACGCCCCGTACTCGCGCAGGAGCCGCTCCACACGCGCTGCCTCGGCGCGGTGGCGGGTACGGTGCCGCGCCGGCCGCAGCGCGGCGAGCGCCAGCGTCACGGCCAGCGTGAGCGAGAGCAGGGGTAGCGAGCCCAGGTACCACGTGAGCAGACGCCGCTCCGGCCGCAGCAGCTCCCTCGGCACCTCGAACGGGTCGCCGACGCCGAAAAGCCGCGAGAACGCGTCGGCGAACGCGCCCGCGAACGAGTGCGCCATGCCGAAGGGCACCACGAGCGCCCAGGAGCCGATGGCCACGTAGGCGAGCAGGCCGACCATGCTCCACAGCACGCCCCAGCGCAGCATGCCGAACGACAGCTCGCGGCTGCGCACGCGGAACGCCTCGGAGCTCACCCCGAGCGCGAACATGAGCGCGCTCGACACGGTGGCCTCCTCGACGTCGAACGCCTTGAACAGGTTCACCGGCACGCTGACCGCGCACAGGAACAGCGCCGCCACGAACGCGCGCCGTTTGCCGCGGCGCAGGCCCCAGGCGGTGACGAGCAGCAGCGAGCCCGCGAGCAGCGTGAACGTGCGGCTCGAATCCAGCACTTCAGTGGGAACCAGGTGCTCCAGCGCTCTCAGGCGCTCGGGAGGGTGCGACAGCAGCGCCGAGAGCAGATCGACGACGCCCATGATCGCCACGGCCAGCGACAGCGACACGCGGCGGCCGGTGTACGCCCGCGGGGGCTGGACCGGCAGTGTGGGCGGTTCCGGTGCGCCGGGTCCGGACCGCTCCCCGCTCGACCCCGGGGAACCCGGGGCCGGAGCGGGAGAGACGGTCCGCAACACCGTGCGCATGGGACTTACTTCGCAGCCGTCTTCGCCGGCGGCGCCACCATCACGTGAGCGCTCAGCTTCGAGTACTGCTCCTTCGTGACGATGTTCTTCGACTCGAGCTCGCTGCTGTGCTTGTACGGACGCGCCGCGATGATCTTGTCGGCGAGAGCGTCGTCCACGCCCGGTACCTTCATCAGGTCTTCCTTGGAAGCCGTGTTGAGGTCCGTCTTGTGCGTGGCCTTGCTCTTCGACGAGGAATGATGCGTCGTCGACGACGTCGTCGCCTTGGCGGCAGGAGCCGGCGTCGTCGCAGGAGCGGTCGCCGGCGCGTCGTCGGCAAACGCCACCGCCGCGGCGAACGCCATCGCCACCACGGCCAAGAGCACTGCAGGGATGCGCTTCATTTGAAACCTCCGGTTCGAGGGTACGACATCACGGAGTCCCCGCCCTCGACCGGGCGCTCCGTGTGGGGCATGCAGCCCCTGTACATCAGGATCGGGGAACGTTCGAACGCTCGCACGGACACCACGTTGCGAGCCAAGATCGGGCGTTCGAGCGGCGGGCGGCCGGGCACGGGCAGCGGGGGGTGCTGGCCAAGGCGGTCCGGGGAAGGGTTCACCCGGTAGGTGCGCGACCCCAGGAGCGGGGGCGGGGCGCTGGCGTCGCCGGAGGACTCACGGGCGCCGCGCCAACGGCGGAAAGAGGACTCGATGGGTCCGGCACGTGGAGGACCGCGGCTCTCGAGCGGTTCGGAGATCGAACGCAGACGGTCGCGGGTACGCTGATGCACGCAGGTGCCGAGCACGGCGATCGAGAGCGCACCCGCGGCGCTCATGGGCAGCCCGGCGGAGCCGCTCGTGCGTGGGCTGCCGTTGGTGCGATGGCTGATCACGGGCGTGGCCGCGCGATGGCTCGAGCGCGGAACGCGCGGGATGCGCGGCCGCGCCGGTGCGGGCAGCGACGCGGCGGTGACCTTGTGCTCGCGCAGGTTAGGCTCGGTGTGGTGCGTGCGCGTGTGACGGCGGTGGTGAACGCCCGCGCTCGCAGACGCCCGCGCGACGTGGCGCGTGGAGCTGCACGGAGCCGGAGCCGGCTTCACGGAAGACGGTCTCGCGATCGGTGCGGCGCCGGCGACCGAGGTCGCCAGCAGCGCGCCGGCGAGTACGATCGAGGCGATCGCGAACCGCGTGGGGCTGGTCACGATGTGAAGCATCGGCGGACAAGGTGCCTGATGTATCAGGAACGCGCAAACTCCTGTGGGAATCCATGTGAACTGATCGCCGGGTCAGGGTGCGCGCAACCGCCCACATCTACTACGCTTCGGGCATGCGCTCCCCACTCCGGGTGCTGGCACTGCTGGGCGTCGTCGCCGCCGTCGTGGCCGCCGCGCTCGTGCTGCGCAGCACATTCCAGATGCCCGTGCGAGAACACGAATCCGCGGACGCGGACGCGCTGCCGCCGCGCATGGACGCCGACACCGGCGAGGACGTGATCGCGCGTGCGCTCCGGCTCGCGGCCATCGACACGACGAAGAAGAAGGCGTGGGTGGACGACATCCCGGACCTGGACCTGGCCGCGCTGACCGGCCCCGAGCGCGAGAGGTTCCTTCGCATCGCGAACGGCCGCCGCTGCACCTGCGGTTGCGGATTCACGCTCGCCGGCTGCCGTCGCTTCGACTCGGAGTGCGAGACGAGCGGGCCGCGCGCGCGTGCGCTCTACGACTCGGTGCGCGCGGGCCAGATCACGAGTGCACAGGGCTTCCCCGAGCGCCCGAAAGGCGCACCGCGGGCGGCCTTGCGGCGTCCGAACACTGGGGACTAACCTCACGGCTCTTCCCCTCGAGAAATCCATATCGGAGCGTCACGCACTCCGCTCCGTGCCCACCTCTACCGACCGGAGGCACCCCATGGCCTGGAAGGACCTGACCCCCAAGACGTTCGCCTCGATCCGCGAGCTGAACGGGATCTCGGCGCGCACGCAGGAAGAGCACTACGAGCTCTACAAGGGCTACGTCGGCAAGGTGAACGAGATCCAGAAGAAGCTTGACGCCGTGGACCGCACCACCGCGAACCAGGTCTTCAGCGACCTCCGCTCTCTGCGCGTCGACTACTCGTTCGCGATCGGCGGCATGAAGAACCACGAGATCTTCTTCGGCCACCTGGGCGGCAAGGGCGGCGCGCCCTCGGGCAAGCTCAAGGAGCAGATCGCACGCGACTTCCCCTCGTACGACGCGTGGCTCGCGGACTTCAAGGCCTCCGGCCTCGCCGCGCGCGGCTGGGTGTGGCTCGCCTACGACCACGACCTCTCGATGCTCACGACCGTGGTCGGCGACGCGCAGAACACGTTCCCGCTGTGGAACGCCACGCCGATCCTGGCGCTGGACGTGTACGAGCACGCGTACTGGCTGGACTACGGCCGCGCACGCGCCAAGTACATCGATGCGTTCTTCAACAACCTCGACTGGGGTGTGGTGGCGGCGAACCTGGATCGCGCGCTCTCCATGCAGCCGGCCGCCAAGTAAGCTCCCTGACTCGCCGCGCGTCGCGCGGTCCCACGCGTCGTGGCGGGCCCCTTCGACCGGGGGCCCGCACGATTTTTCCGGAGGTTCCATGCCCACCGCCACGCTGCTGCCCGTGATCGGGAAGCCGGCGCCTGATTTCACGCTGCCGTCCACGTCGGGCGAGGCCATTTCGCTCAAGCAGTTCAAGGGGAAGAAGTCCGTGGTGCTGTACTTCTATCCCGCCGACGAGACGCCCGGCTGCACGCGTGAGGCGTGCGGGTTCCGCGACCTGACGGCGCAGTTCGAGGCCGCGGGCGCCGTGATCCTGGGCGTCAGCGCCGACGACATCGAGACGCACCAGAAGTTCAAGACCAAGCACAAGCTGCCGTTCGAGCTGCTGGTCGACGCCGACGCCCTCGTGAGCAAGGCGTACGGCGTGTGGAAGGCGAAGAACCTCTACGGCAAGAAGACCATGGGCATCGAGCGCACGACGTTCGTGATCGACAAGACCGGGCGCATCGCGCAGATCTATCCCAAGGTGAAGGTGGAAGGGCACGTGGCCGAGGTGCTGGCGTTCCTCACCGAGGAGTGACCGATGCCGGCGGCCGGGGCGCCGTCCGCTCGGCGCCGCGGCGCCGGGCGTCACCCGCAATGGACCAGGCTCCGAAGCGACCCGTCCCGGTGTTCCCGCTCCCGGGCGTGGTGCTGTTCCCGGGCGCCGAGATGAGCCTGCACGTGTTCGAGCTGCGCTACCGCACCATGGTGCGAGACGCGCTCTCGAGCGAGCGGCGGATCGCGCTGGCGACGCTCGTCCCCGGCTGGGAGCGCGACTACCAGGGGAGCCCCGCCTTCCATCCTCTCGGCTGCGTCGCGCGCTTCGAGGAGGTGTCGTGGCTGCCGAACGACTGCTACGACCTGCGCGTGCGCGGCACGATGCGCGTGCGTTTCCGTCCCGCGGTGCGCGAGTTCCCGTACCGCGCCTGCCCGGTGGAGCTGCTCGAGGACGCACCCTACACGGAGTCCGACCCGCTGGCGCAGATGGCGCGCGAGGCGCTGCTCGAGGAGCGCACGCGGCTGGGGCCGCTCGGGCTCGAGGCGTGGCTCGCGCCGCCCCGGCTCGACGACGACACGCCGCTCGCCGCCGTGGTCGCGACGCTCGCAACGTCCGCCCGCTTCAGCGCCGAAGAGAAGCTCGCGCTGCTCGCACACGACGACGTCATCACGCGTGCGCGCCGGCTGCACGAGGCGCTCCAGCGCATCGGCCGCGCCGCGCCACCCGACGCGCCGCAGGTGAGCAGGAATTGACCGTGATCGCCGCGCGCGCGACATTCACGCGCCGCGATCGGAGGGGACGATGAAGGCGTTCGACAAGGGATTCTCGCTCACCTGGCTCGGCCACGGCGCGTTCCACCTCGTGTCGCCGCGCGGCAAGCACCTGCTCGTGGACCCGTGGCTCGAGGGGAACCCCATGGCCCCGGTCGGCGACGTGCCGATCACGCACGTCGACGCGATCCTCGTCACCCACGCGCACGGCGACCACGCGAGCGACGTGGTGCGGCTGGCGAAGCGGTTCCGCTGCGCGGTGGTGTGCATCCACGAGGCGTCGCTGTGGTTCAAGCAGAGCGGCGTCGAGAACTGCACGGGCATGAACAAGGGCGGCACGCTGCAGCTCGCCGGCATCAAGCTGACGATGACGAACGCCACGCACTCGAGCAGCTTCGACGGCGCGAGCGAGCGCGTCTACGGCGGCGACCCCGCAGGCTTCGTGGTCACGCTCGAGAACGGCGCCACGATCTATTTCGCCGGCGACACCGGCCCGACGATGGACATGCAGATCGTGGGCGACCTCTACCGGCCCGACGTCTCGGTGCTGCCGATCGGCGACCTCTACACGATGGGCCCGCGCGAGGCCGCGTACGTGATGCGGCTGCTGCGCTCACCGTACGTCGTGCCCTGCCACTACGGCACGTTTCCCGCGCTCACCGGCACGCCGGAGACGTTCCGCAACGAGCTGGCGAAGCTGGGCGTGCAGACCGAGGTGGTGGCGCCCAAGCCGGGAGAGAGCGTCCGCTGAGCGACGGCCCGCCGCCCGCCGACGACGTCGCGCGCTTCAACCGCCGCGCGTGGGACGCGATGGTGGCGAGGCAGAACCGCTGGACCGTGCCCGTGGACCACGCCGCGATCGAGGCGGCGCGCCGCGGCGAGTGGGCGATCGTGCTGACGCCCGAGAAACCGGTGCCGCGGGCGTGGTTCCCCCCGCTTTCGGGCGAGCCGGTGCTGTGCCTCGCCGGCGCGGGCGGCCAGCAGGCGCCGGTCCTGGCCGCGGCCGGCGCGCACGTGAGCGTGCTCGACAACTCGCCGGCGCAGCTCGCGCAGGACCGGGCTGTCGCGGCGAGCGAGCGGCTCGACATCACCTGCGTGCTCGGCGACATGCGCGACCTGTCGGCGTTCGCCGACGGCACGTTCGCGCTCGTGTTCCACCCGTGCTCGAACGCATTCGTGCCCGACGTGCGCCCGGTGTGGCGCGAGGCGTTCCGCGTGCTCCGGCCCGGAGGCGTGCTGCTCGCGGGCTTCACGAACCCGGTCGAGTACCTGTTCGACGCGGTGGCGATGGAGCGCGGCGAGCTGGTCGTGCGGCACTCGCTGCCCTACTCCGACCTCACCAGCACGACACCGGAGGAGAGGGCGTTCCTCGAAGCCACGGGCGAGGCGCTCGCATTCGGGCACACGCTCGAGGACCAGCTGGGCGGCCAGCTCGACGCGGGCTTCGTGCTGACCGCGCTCTACGAGGACCGCTGGAGCGAGAGCGCGCTCGGCCGCTACATGAGCACGTTCATGGCCACGCGCGCGGTGCGGCCGGTTCTCTAGTTGCCGCCGCCGAGTGCGGCCACCATGTCGTAGAGCGCGTGCACCACGATCGCCGTGGTGGTGTTGGCGCGCGAGCGCACGATCCCGAGCGAGATCCCGAGCAGCAGGATCGTGAGCATGCCGAACCACGTGTACTGCACGTGCCCGCAGGCGAACAGCACCGAGGCCCAGACGAGCCCCGCACGCGGCTGGAGCGCGCCGCGCACGAGCAGCTCCTCGCCCACGCCCGCGCTCACGCCGAGCAGGATGCCCGCGGCGAGGTTCATGTCGCCGGCGATCATCCTGCCCATCTGCTGGTCGGTCGCCCACAGCGCCGGGAAGCGCGCGTGCTCGATCGCCTCCATGCCGGAGTTGAGCAGGAGCACGACGCCGAGCCCGATCACGGCGATGAACCACTCGCGCACCGTCATGCGCTCGAGCCCCAGCCGCTCGCGCACGGCGCGCGCGTCGCGCGTCACCCACAGCCCGACCGCGGCGACCGCGAGCGCAACCTCGCCCACGAGCTGGGAGACGAGCGAGCCGGCCTCGAGGAGTGGCCGGCCGCTGGTCGTGAACATATCCATCATGTCGTCGATCACGAGGCGGATCGGGACCGGCAGGAGCAGGATCGCCAGCGCGACCGTGGCCGCCATCCGCGCCGTGTGCGACCAGCCGGCCCGGGGGAGGAGCGAGCGCGTGATCGGCTGCGCGAGCGCGGGGATCGCCATCGCCATGCACGCGGCCGCCGACGCCCAGCACCAGCGCATCGCCCCCAGGTGCCCGGGGGTGGCCGGGAGCGACTGCGCGTAGATCCCGAGCCCGACATAGCAGAGCGCGGCCGCCGCGGGCACGAGGATCGGCACCACGAACCTCAGGGCCATGCCGACGAGCCCGGGCTCGAGCGCCGGCTCGCCCGCGAGCTCGCCGGCCCGCGCGCGGTCGCGCACGTCCCACGACTGGGCGAGCGCGAACACGGCAGCCACGGCCATGAGCACCGCCGCGTCCGCGTGCTGGAGCACCGCGGCGAGGATCGAGCCCATGGCGGCGAGCACGAACCAGAGCGTGAGCCCCGCGCGCATGCGGCCGCCCAGGCCGGCGGCTGCGACGGCACGCGCCTGCGCCGCCTGCGCTCGCGCCTCGTCCGCGAGGCGCTGCGATTCGGCCGCGACGCGCTCGGCCTCCCCGGCATCCGAGACGATGAGGCTCGAAGGGGGCGAGGGCGGCGCGGGCTCGTCGCCTCCTGGCGTGCCTTGATTCGCATCCATGGTCGAGCGAGCATAGCGCAACATTCACGAGGACTTCGATCATGCGTGTAGAGGTGAAGCTGTTCGCTCAGGCGCGCGAGCGTGTCGGCAGCGCCGGTGCACGACTGGAGCTGCCCGAGGGGAGCCGAGTGGCGGATGCGCTGGCGTCGCTCGAGCGCGCCTACCCGGCGCTCGCGGAACTGCGCCCGCACCTCGCGGTGGCCGTGGACGGCACGCTCGCGCGCAGCGGGGATCCGCTGCCCGGGGACTGCGAGCTGGCGCTGCTGCCGCCTGTGAGCGGCGGGTAGCGTGGCCGCGACCCGCGCGGCGCCCCGCCGGTTCGGCGCGCGCGCCGCGACGAAGAGCACGCGCATCGTGCCGGTGACGGCCGGGCGCTGGCCGGACCTGGAGCAGCTCTTCGGCGAGAAGGGCGCGTGCGCGGGCTGCTGGTGCATGTGGATGCGGCTCCCGACCGCGGAGTTCCGGCGTGGCAAGGGCGCGGGCAACCGCAGCGCGCTGCGCGCGCTCGTGGCAAAGCGCCCGCCGGGGCTGATCGCGTACGTCGGCGGCGAGCCCGCGGGCTGGGTGGCGGTGGCGCCGCGGGCGGAGTACGTACGGCTCGACAACTCGCGCGTGCTGGCGCCGGTCGAGGGCGAGCGCGTGTGGGCGGCGCCGTGCTTCTACATCCACCGTGCGCACCGCGGCTCGGGGCTCACCGCGATGCTGCTCGAAGCGGCTGCCGCGTACGCGAAGAAGCAGGGCGCGCGCGCGATCGAGGGCTACCCGAACGTGAACCGCGCCGAGCGCCAGCCGGCGGCGTTCGTGTGGAGCGGGTTCGAGTCGACGTTCAAGCGCGCGGGCTTCAGCGAGATCGCGCGCCGGTCGCCGACGCGGCCGATCCTGAGGAAGGCACTTCGTCGTGGCTGATCTGGTGCGCGCGCCGATCGACGTGACACCGCTGCTCGCTGCCGCGCGCCGGCCCGAGTGCGGCGCAATCGACCTCTTCCTCGGCACGACGCGCGACCACCACGACGGCAAGCGCGTCGCGCGGCTGGAGTACGAGGCCTACGAGCGCATGGCGCTCGCGGCGCTGGAGGCCCTCGAGCGCACGGCGCGCGAGCGCTTCCACCTCGGCCACTGCGCGATCGTCCACCGGTTGGGGCTGGTGCCGGTCACCGAGGCGAGCGTGGCGGTTGTCACGAGCGCGCCGCATCGGGCCGCCGCGTTCGACGCCGCGCGCTGGGTGATGGACGAGCTCAAGCGCAGCGTGCCGATCTGGAAGAAGGAGCACTTCGACGGCGGGGGCGCGCAGTGGGTGGAGGGCCACCCGCTGGCGTGACCCGTCTGGCGCGGGCCTTGACGACCGGCTGGTGGGCGAGCGGCCGTCACCCGGTCGTCAAGTCCGGGGAATCGCCCATTGGAGCCCAGGCATCACAACCGGGGTCGCAGGGCCGCGTCGTCCGATGGAACCGTTGGGGATCAAGAGGAGAAGGCGTATGAAGCGGTTGGCAGCTCTCTTGTTCGTGGCCGCGATCGCCGGGTGCTATTCGAAGTCCACCGCGCCCCAGACTGCCGGGACGGCGCCCACGATCTCTCAGCTCAGTCCGAGCAGCGCGACGGCCAATGGCCCGGCCTTCAATCTCGAGGTCGATGGAACGAACTTCGCGACGCAGGCGGTCGTCGCGTTCAACGCGACCGCCGAGCCCACGACGTTCGTGAACTCGGGAAGGCTCATCGCGGCGATCCCGGCCAGCGCGATCGCTGCCAGCGGAACCGCGTCCGTCACGGTGACGAACCCCGGGACGCCCGGAGGGCCGTACGGCGGAGGCACATCCGCCGTCACGTCGTCGCCCAAGAGTTTCACGGTCAACTAGGCCTCGAGCCGGCAGGGGACCGAGCACTCCTGGGATCCCGGCAGGCGCACCCGCCTGGTTCAGCGTCCCTGCGCCGCCGGGCGCGGGTCGTCCACGCGGTGCTCCGCGATCCACTGAACGATACGACGGGACAGCTCGTCTCGAACCTCCCGGAACCTTGCGCGTGTCGCTTCCTCGTCGCCACGAAACGCAGCCGGATCCTCGATCGGCCAGTGGACGCGTGTGACGACTCCGGGCCAGATGCTCGGGCACCGGCGGTCGGCGTCATGACAGACGGTGATGAGGTGGCGAACCGGTACGCGTCCGAGGAACTCTGCGACGTCCTTCGGACGCCCTCCGCTGATGTCGATGCCGATCTCGCGCATGGCGTCGATCGCGAACGGGTTCACGCGCGCGGCCGGCTCGGTTCCCGCGCTCAAGGTGTCGACATGGCGGCCCGCCTTCGCGCGGAGCAGGCCCTCGGCCATCTGGCTGCGGGCCGAGTTGCCGGTGCAGAGGAACAAGACGATCGGCAGAGCCATCGAGATCCCCGTGGCGTCAGATGGGTTTGACTGCGCGCACGAAAGCGCTCATGAACTGCCCCTGGACCTGCCTCGCGGCCGTGTCGGCATCGATGCCCTGGGCCGAGAGGAACTCGCGCGCCTCGCCGATGTCGTAGACGCGCGTGGGCTCCACGCCGACGGCGGTGAAGCCCGCGCGCTCGAGCTTGGCGACGTAC
>Ga0318493_10000458_pt1 | contig 12304 bp, 8 predicted proteins | sample GRESIP108b1f23_FD_203294 | JGI IMG/M metagenome (GOLD analysis project Ga0318493, IMG submission 203294) | Tropical soil microbial communities from Luquillo Experimental Forest, Puerto Rico - GRE.SIPMG.108b1f23 | ecosystem: Environmental > Terrestrial > Soil > Tropical forest > Bulk soil...
GATAGGTCGAGCTCGAGCATGATGACCTGCCGCATGGCGAGAACGATAGGGGACGGCCCCGTCATTTCGCGCCCGGCAGCGGCCGCAAGCCGCGCATAGCATTGTGCCGGGCACGATCTGCGGCCGTGGGCAAGCGGAAATACGAGACCAGACGATGGCAGACCAGGTATCCGAGGGCGTGGACCGAGGCGAGCGGAACTCGCTGGATCTTGACGCGCTCGCCGTAGGTGATCGCTTCCGGCTGTTCAACTTCACCCGGCGCGATGACCATGTCGCCTACCTGTGGGTGCTGCGGGCGCTCGACCGGCTGCGCGCGGTCCATCAGGTGCAGGCGCACACCGATGACGTGGCGGCCGCCCTGGCCGAACTCGGCGCCGTTCACGACGAGGTACCGGGGCCGAACGGGACCCTGCGGGAAAAACTGGACGCGCTGGCCGAGGACGGCGTGGTGCACCGGCTCGAGGATGCCTCGCGGGCGGGAAGCCTGGCCAGGTACCGGAACCGGCAGTCGGTCTATCAGTTCACCGAACTCGGCTACCGTGCCTTCGCCGCGGTGGAGGACGTGCTCCGCGCGCGCATCAGGGATGCGAACCTGTCCCGCCTGGTCTTCTCCGACATCCTCGATGACCTCAAGGCGCTCGCCGAGGCGACCAGGGCCGGGGACGCGGAGCAGGTCTACCGCAGGCTGTCCCGCCTGGACACGGTGCTCGACGACATGTCCCGCCGGGCGGCCCAGTTCCACCTAACCCTCGGCGAGATCATCAGGTCGACGGATACGTCGCCGGGCACCTTCCTCCGGTACAAGAACGCCCTGCTCACCCACATGACCGACTTCACGGCCGAACTCGAGCGGTACCTGCCCCGGCTGGCCGCGGCGGTCGCCGAGGCGGAGGCCGCCGGCACAGCTCAGGAAACCGGAGCGCAGGATCCGGAGGTCATGCTGCGCCTCGCCGCCCAGGCCGACGAGCGCCCGTTCCTCAGCCGCGGCGAGCTGCTCGACGACTGGCGCCGCCGCTGGGCCGTCCTCCGCGCCTGGTTCACCGGCGGCCATGTCACCGGCGACCGCACCACCGAGTCCATGGCAGCGGACCTGCGCGCCGCCACCCGCGCCGCCGTCTCCGCCGTCATCGCGCTGCTCCGCCAGGTCACCGAGGCACAGCGCGGCGGCGTGAACCGCTCTTCCCAGCTCCGCCACCTAGCCGAGTGGGTATTCAGCACGCCGGACGAGGGGGCCGCCTACGCGCTGATGTCGGCCGCGTTCAACATCAGGTCGGTGCGGCACCTCGGCGCCGCCCACGACGACGCCGAGCAGATCTCCAGCCGGACGGCCTGGTGGGACGCGCCCGGCGTGGAGATCTCGGTCACCCTGTTCCGGCGGGGCAAGGCCCCCACCCCCGGCGTCCCGCAGCCCGCCAGGTCCAACCCTGCGGTCAAAGCCGAGCTCCGCCGCCGCCAGGCCGCCGAGCGCCAGGCCGAACGCGAGGCCGCGCACCGCCTCCTCCAGGCAGGCGCGCACGACCGGGTGCTCGACGACACGGAGACGAAGGTGCTGCTGCGCCTGCTCACCCTGGCCACCGAGGCCCGCACGGTCGTCGCCGGGCGGCTGGCCGCCGCGGCCGGCGGCAGCGACGTGCTCACCATGCGGCTGATCCCGAGCCCGGCGGGCAGCGCGGTCAGGACCGCGAACGGCGTCCTGCACCTGCCCGGCTTCGCGCTCGAGCTCGAGCCGGCCGGGAGGCGGTGACACCATGGCCGCTCCCCGGGCCGCCGCGGCCGTGCCGCTCAGCGACCTCGGCTCCTACCAGCACGCGGTGCGGCTAGTCCTCACCCACGACGTGATCACCGCCACCCGGCCGCGCCCTGGAACCCTCGAGCAGGTGCTGCGCTGGGCCGACCAGATGGCGGCCGACCTGCGCGACCTGCTCGGCTACACGCTGATCGCGACGACCAGGCAGGTCCGGCTCAGCCGCCGCCTGGACGCGCTCGACCCCAGCCAGTCGGCGATCTTCTCGTCCCGCTACGGCAAGCCGTTCGACCGGCGCCGGCTGGCCTACCTGTGCCTGGTGCTGGCCTCGTTCCAGCGGTCCCGGGTGGAGATCAGCCTGGCCGACCTGGTGCGCGCCTTCACCCCGGCCGCGAACGCGATCGACGGCCTCGGCTTCGACCCGGTGGTCAGCGCGCACAAAGCCGCGGTCGTGGACGTGCTCGACTGGCTGGCGGACCGCGGCGCGCTCCGGCTCTCCGACGGCTCGCTGGAATCCTGGACGGCCGACGCCGACCGCGGCGACGCGCTGTACGACATCGACCACGACATCTGCGCCGCGCTGTTCCGTCCGGCCCGCCCCGTGCAGCACCTGACCAGCGCGGCCGGGCTGCTGGACAGCACGTTCGTCAGCGCCAAGCGCAGCGCCCAGCGCGAGGCCGCGGCCCAGCGCGCCGCCCGCGCGCTGCTCGAGTACCCGGTCGTCTACTACGCGCAGGCCGAACCGGAAATCGCCGAGGCGCTGCGGCAGTCCGGCGTCGCGGAGGACCTGGCCCGGCTGACCGGTCTGGCCGTCGAGCGCCGGGCCGAGGGGATCATGCTCGCCGACGCCGGCGGCCGGTGCACCGACCGCCCGTTCCCCGGCCGCGGCGGCGCCGTCAACCGCGCGGCCGGCCTGGTGCTGGCCAAGATCGCCGACCTGATCGAGGACCCCGGCGAGACGCTGACCACGCTGCCGGTGCCCGCCGAGGCGGACGACCAGCGTGACCTGCTGGCCCGGATCGACTCGGCCCTGCCGGCCGCCGGGATAGTGCAAGAGCTGGCCTGGTCCGCTCCGGCCGAGGTCCCCGATGAGGCCGAACGGGGCGGCGCTCACGCCCAGCCTCCCCTGCTTGCCGCGCCGCTCGTCGAGCTGAGCAGGCTTCGCGCCATTGCCGGTGAACTGTACGACGAGCTCGGAGCCTCCTCGTTCGGCATGACCTGGCAGCATGATCCCGGCGGCCTGCTGACGGCGGCCCTGGACCTGCTGGCCGATCTGCGCCTGCTGCGCCCGGTCCCCGGCGGCGCGCTGGTCCTCCCGGCCGCCGCCAGGTACCGGAACATCAAGCTGGCCCTGCCGGTGCGCCACGCCGACGGCCAGCTGGCCCTGGACTTCGGTACGGGAGACCTCGATGAGTGACCGGTTCAAGCCCACTCGGGCCGGCGTGATCAACGTGTGGGACTACGTCGACGAGGAATGGGTCTTCGCGGATGGGCGGCTGGCCCTGCGCGGCCACAACGGATCGGGCAAGACCAAGGCGCTCGAGGTGCTGTTCCCGTTCGTGCTCGACGGCGTGGCCGACTCGCGGCGGCTCGACCCGTTCAGCGGCGAGAACCGGACGATGAAGTCCAACCTGCTGTACCGCGGGCAGGAGTCCGAGTACGGCTACGTGTGGATGGAATTCGCCCGTTCTGGTGAGACCCTCACGCTGATTGTCGGGATGCGGGCGCACCGGAACACCGACGGCGTGCGGATATCGTTCTACGTCACCGGCCGGCGGCTCGGGACGGATTTCGGCCTGCTTTCGGCGGACTCCCGCCCGCTGACCGAGCGGCAGCTCCGGGCGGTCCTCGAGCCTGACGCCTGGCGCAAGACCGCGACCGAGTACCGGGACCTGGTCGACACCCGGCTGTTCGGCCTCGGCCGGGAGCGGTACGCGCAGCTGCTCGACCTGCTGCTCGCCCTGCGCCGGCCGCTGCTGGCCAAGGACCTGGACCCGGCCAAGGTGTCGGACACGCTGACCTCGGGGCTGAGCCCGGTCGACGAGTACCTGGTGCAGCAGGCCGCCCGCGACTTCGAGAACCTCGCCGCGGTGCAGAAGCTGTTCGACGACCTCACCGCGGCGAACGCGGCGGTGCAGGACTTCCTGCTGCACTACGGCGCGTACGTGCGGGCGCACCTGAAGTTCCAGCTGGACCGGATCCAGGCCAGGGCCGACGTGGCCGCCGGGCACGCGGAGCAGATCACCCAGGCGGTGACGGCTTACCGCGGCGCGGTCGAGGCCGAGCGGACCGCCGAGGCCGAACGCAACGCCAGGCGTGACCAGGGCGAGCTGCTGCAGGGCCGCCTGGCCGGGCTGAAGAACTCCGAAGAGTACAAGGCGCAGGGCCGGATCGAGGACAAGCGCCGCGAGCTGCTGGCTGGAGCGCGCGAGGTCGCGGGGCAGCGCAGCCGTCTCGACCAGGATCGCCGCGAGCTCGGCGAGGCTGCCGACGGCGCCCGCAGGCTGACCCGCCGCGCCACCGCGGCCAGGAACGACGCCGACCGGTACGCCCGTGAGCTGGCCGACGCCGCGCAGCGGTCCGGCATCGCCGACGATGGCTTCGGACCCGTCGACGCCGGCGACGACCTGATCCTGACGGCCCGGGCCAGGGTCGCCGCCCGGCGGGACGACGTCGGCGAGATCCGCGGGCTGTTGCAGGCGATCAGGGACGCCAAAGGCAAACGCGACCTGCGGGAGCAGGACCTCGGCGGCAAGCAGGCCGCCGAGCAGGCGCAGGAACAGGCGGCCGAGGGCGACCTGGCCGACTGGGCCGGCCGCTGGTCAGGACAGCTGGCGACGGAGTCTGACACCGGGGCGCTGGCCGCGGCGCTCAGCCTGGTCGGCGAGGCCGGCGCCACCAGCCTCACGGAGGTGTTCGACCGCTGCACCGCCGAACGCCAGGCCGCCACCATCACTGCCCGCGCGCACCTGGAAACGGACCTGCGAGCGATCCGCGCCCGCCGGACCGCCTTGGACGCCGAGCGGGACGCGATCGCCGCCGAGCAGGATGACGCGCCGCCTGCCAGTGACCTGCGCCCGGCCGGCCGGGAGGGACGCCCGGGCGCCCCGCTGTGGCAGCTGGTCCGGTTCGCCGACGGGACCGGCGACGCCGAAGCCGCCGCCGTGGAGGGCGGGCTGTACGGGGCGGGGCTGCTGACCGCCTGGGTCCATCCCGAGCCGGCCCTGACCGAGGCGGCGCTGGCCGCCGCCGAGGCGGACGGCTATCTGGTCCCGGCCGCCCCGGTGAGCGGCCGAACCCTCGCCGCCGTCCTCGTCCCCGAGGAGCAGGACCGCGTCGCGCCGGCCGTGGTCGACGCGGTGCTCAGGTCCATCGCGCTCACGGATGACGTCACTGACGCCGCAGGTGCCGCGGTCAGTACGAAAGCCCAGTTCACGTATGGCGTCCACGTCGGCGCCCGGCCGAAGGCGGCTCCGGAGTACATCGGCGCCACCAACCGGGCCAGCCGCCGCCGGGCCCGGCTCGCGGAATACGGCGCGCTGATCGAGGCGGCCGCCGCCGACGAGCGGCGGCTGGCAGGCGAGCTGGACGCGGCCGGGACGCGGCTCGAGGACTTCCGGCGGGCCCGGCGCGAGCTGCCCGATACCCGGCCGGTGGCGAAGGCGGCCGAGGCCGTCGGTAACTGCGCCGTGCTGATCGCCCGCGCGCGGGCGGAGACCGCGGCGGCCAGGACGGCCCTGGACGCCGCGATCGCCGAGGCCGACGCCATGACCAGGCGGCTGCGGCAGGCCGCGGCCGAGCGCCGGATGCCGGTCACGGACGAGCAGGTGGACGCGATCGCGCGGGCGGCGGCGGAGTTCGAGAACGCCGCGACCCAGCTGCACGCCGAGCGGGCCAAGCTGGCCCAGGCGGAGGAGGACCTGGCCGCGCAGACCGAGATGACCGAACGGCGCAGGCTCGCCTGCGCTCAGGCTGCGGATGCGCTCGCCGAGCGGGAACGGCGGCAGCAGGCCCTGGACGAGGAGTTCCGCACGCTGGAGGAGACTCTCCAGGCGGATGTCCAGCAGGTCCTGGAGCAGATCGGGGAGACCGAAGCGCTCATCACCGCCGCCGACCGGGCCTACCGCGAGCTCGACGCGCGGGCTCGCGCCGAGCACGACCGGGCCACGGCGGCCGAGGCGGAACTGCGCGGCCAGCGGCAGTCGCTGGCCGAGGCGGTCGGCCAGCTGTACGAGCAGGCCGGGCTGTTTGGCGAGTACGCGCGGCCCGACCTGCGCTCGCTCGCCGGGGTGACGACCGCTGCGCCCTGGCCGGATCCCGCCCGCTGGCCCGACGCGGTCCGCGCCAGCGAGGACCTGGCGTTGTCGCTGACCAGTACGGACGGGCCCGCCGCCGACCCGGCCGAAGCCGTCATGGGGATACTGCCGGCGGGGGTGGCCGAGATCCTCGGCGCGTTCGCGGACGCGGCCCGCGGCGGGCGGCAGGCGACAGAGGGCACGCTGAAGAACACCGCGGACCGGATGTCGCTGGCGCTGAAGGATTTCACCGAGGCGCTGGCCGCCTGCGACGAGGACTACCGGGTCGACTGGGATCCCGGTGCCGTCGTCACCGTGCAGGTGATCGACGACGAGGGCCGCAAGCCGGTCGCCCAGTTCGCCACCCGGATCGCCGAGCGAGCCGCCGACCAGGGCGTTCTCCTCGAAGACCGGGAGCGCAAGGTCCTGGAGGACGAGCTGCTGGCGGCGCTCGCCCAGCAGATCCACGGCCGGGTGATCGCCGCGCGGGACCTCACCAGGAACATGAACGCTGACACCAGGTCCAAGCCGATGTCGTCGGGAATCGCGGTCGGCATCCGATGGAGCCAGTCCGACAAGGTCACCGAGCTGCAGCGGGCCACGTCCCGGCTGCTCGACCGGGACGCCCCAGGACCTGAGCGGCTGGCCGAACTGCGCAGCCTGCTCCGCGAGATGATCAGGGAGTACCGGGCGGCCCATCCGCGCGCCACCTACCGGGAGGCCCTGGCCAGCGTGCTCGACTACCGGTCCTGGCACGCGTTCGAGCTGCTGCTGATCCAGCCCGGCGAGCCGGAGGCCCGGCTGACCCGGGCCAGGCATTCGGTCATGTCCGGTGGCGAGAAGTCCGCGGCGATCCACCTGCCGTTGTTCGCGGCGGCCAACGCCCTGTACTCCTCGGCCAAGGACCACTGTCCGCGGATGATCGCCCTCGACGAGGCGTTCGTCGGTATCGACGAGCGGTACAAGCCCGACCTGTTCGGGCTGGCGGTCAAGTTCGACCTCGACCTGTTCATGACCGGCCACGACCTGTGGGTCACCACCGCGACGGTGCCGATGATCGCGCACTACGACATGCTGCACGACAAGACCACGCGGACCGTCTCCGCGCTGCTCATGCTGTGGGACGGCGAACAGCTCGTCGACGCCTCGGCCGGTTATGCGGACAACGACGCCCTGGTAGAGCAGTTGCTCGGCTTCCGGCCGACCCGGTACGCGCCGCTCGGCACCGCCTCCACGTTGTACGCGGCGCCGGAGGCGGCCGGGGACGAAACCGACGACGAATACGACGACGCCGGATCGCTATGACGGGGCCTTATCACGGACCGGAGTTCCGGCGGCTGCTGCGGCAGGCCCGCCGCTCGCTGGAGCGTACTGGCGGAGACCTGAGCGGCTCGGTCAGCCTCAGCCAGCCCGACGACGCCGAGCGCAAGGCGATCATCGGCATCACCGGCCAGTACCGGCCCGCGCAGGCGAACCGGGTCGCGGTGCGCCTCGCCGACCTGGACCGCGCCGTCCGTGAGACTACCGGCCATGGCCTGCCGGAGCTGCTGGCCGAGCTGGGCGGGCCGCTGCGTGACCGTCCGGCCGAAAGGGACGTACTGATCGGCGCGCGTGACGCCGCGATCCGCGCGGCGCAGGCCAGCTCGCTGTTCCGCTCGTGCGCCTGGTACCGGGACTGGCTGGCCGAGATCGGGCGGGACGGCACGCTGACGAAGCTGATCAAGGCCGGCCAGCAGGATCGGCTCGGGCAGGCGGTCCGCGTGCTCGAGTACCAGGCCGGACGCCAGGCCGCGCCCGTACTGCTGCCTGCCCTGGCCGCAGACGTCACCGGGGACACCAAGGCACTGAACCACGGGACCCTGCTGTCGACGCTGGTCCTGCGGGCCCTGGCCGCCAGGACCGGGACGGGCAGGCCAGGGACGGCCGGGGAGCGCAGGGAGCTATGGGAGGCGGGTGGCGTGGTCGTCGACGACCTGGCCAGCCGGGTCCTGGTCCTGAACCTCCCCGCCGAGGGGGCCGTCCTGGGTGAGTGGCTGGCCGGGGCGGCCCGGTACGGCGTCCCCTTCCACGTCACCTTGCACCAGCTCATGACGTTCCCGCTGATCGTCCGCGGCGCGGTCGTTTACGTCTGCGAGAACCCGGCCGTCCTCCGCCACGCCACCGCCGAGCTGGGCGCGAGGTCGGCGCCTTTGCTGTGCACCGAGGGCCGCCCGTCGGCGGCGTTTCACCAGCTCGCGGATGCTGTCGTCGGCGGCGGCGGTGAACTGCGCTATCACGGCGACTTCGACTGGCCCGGGCTGTCCATCGCGAGCGCGGTCATGCGCCGTCACGGCGCCAGGCCATGGCGGCTCAGCGCCCCCGATTACCTGGCCGGCATACAGCTCCACGCGGAGCATGTCCCGCTCTCCGGGGCGCCGCAGCCGACGCCGTGGGATCCGGAGCTGAGTCAGGCCATGGTCGCGACGGGGCGCGTCCTGTTCGAGGAAAGCGTCGCGGACGGCCTGATCGGAGATCTGTCGGAACAGGGCCGGCCCGCCTCGTGTCAGATCACGAGATCGTCCTGATGGCCCGTTTCTTGTAGCTGCGGCCCGTGTGGTGAACACGTCGGCAGGGGTCATCATCGGCCAACGAGGTTCATGTGGTGGTCGCTGTAGCGGTTGCCGTGGACGCCGATAGCTGCCGCGGCGGCGTTGAGGTCGGCGATGTCGTCGGCGGACAGTGCGACGCGGGTGGCGCCGGTATTCTCTTTGAGCCGTTCGCGGCGCCGGGTGCCGGGGATGGGGGAGATCTGCTGGTACTGGGCCAGCAGCCACGCGAGTGCGATCTGCCCGGGTGCGGCGTCCCGGGCCCGGGCGAGGGCGGTGACGTGGTCCACCAGCGCCTGGTTGGCGGTGCGGTTGCCCGTGTCGAACCGCGGGATGGTGGCGCGGATGTCGCCCGCGGTGAACTCGGTGGCGGTGTTCACGGTTCCGGTGAGGAAGCCCTTGCCGAGCGGGCTGAACGGGACGAACCCGATGCCGAGTTCCCGGCAGGCGGGCAGCACCTCAGGTTCCGGGTCGCGGGTCCACAACGAGTACTCGCTCTGCACCGCGGTCACCGGACAGACCGTGTGGGCGCGGCGGATCGTGGCGGCGGCCGCCTCGGACAGGCCGAAGTGCCGCACCTTGCCCGCGGCGATGAGCTCGCTGACGGTCCCGGCGACATCCTCGATGGGCACGTCCGGGTCGACGCGGTGCTGGTAGAACAAGTCGATCACGTCGGTGCGGAGCCGGCCTAGCGACCTGTCGGCAACCCGCCTGACTTGCTCGGGGCGGCTGTTCAGCCCGACGGACCTGCCGTCTTCGATCTGCCAGCCGAACTTGGTGGCGATGACGACCTGGCCGCGGACGGGGGCGAGGGCCTCGCCGACGAGTTCCTCGTTGACGTACGGGCCGTAGACCTCGGCAGTGTCGAAGAAGGTTACCCCGAGGTCGACCGCAGCGCGCAGGACTGCGATCATGGCACCCCGGTCACCGGGGTTGGGCCCGTAGCTCTGGGACATGCCCATGGCGCCGAAGCCGATAGCCGAGACCTCCAGGCCCTGCCCGAGAGTACGAGTGTGCACGTGCTTATCTCCTTCGTCTGATGGGTCAGGGCAGCAGCAGGGTCTTGATCGCGCGGCGCTCGTCCATCGCCCGGTAGCCGTCGGCGGCCTGGTCCAGGGGCAGGGTCAGGTCGAAAACCTTACCGGGGTCGATCGACCGGGCCTCGATGCGGCTGATCAGGTCGGGCAGGAACCGGCGGACCGGGGCGGGGCCGCCCAGCAGGTGGACCTCGGCAAAGAACAGCTCGTCGCCGGGCAGCTGGACATCGTGGGCGACCCCGACGTACCCGACGTGGCCGCCGGGCCGGGTGGAGCGGATGGCCTGCATCATCGACTCCTGGGTGCCGACCGCCTCGATCACCGAGTGGGCGCCGTACCCGCCGGTCATCTCCTTGACCCGTGAGACGCCCTCGTCGCCGCGCTCGGTGACGATGTCGGTCGCGCCGAACTCCAGTGCCAGCTTCTGCCGGGCCTCGTGGCGGCTCATCGCGATGATCCGCTCGGCGCCGAGCTCCCGGGCCGCGAGCACGGCGAGCAGGCCGACCGCGCCGTCGCCGACGATCGCGACGGTCTTGCCTGGCCGCACGTCGGCCGCGACCGCGCCGAACCAGCCGGTGCCGAGCACGTCGGAGGCGGCCAGCAGGCTCGGGATGAGGGCAGGGCCGGGCTGGCCGTGGGTGGCCACGAGGGTGCCGTCGGCCAGGGGGACGCGCAGGTACTCGGCCTGCGCGCCGTTCGCGCCGACGGGCTCCACGCGGGCGCAGCGGCTCTGGTAGCCGGCCTGGCAGATCTCGCAGGTGCCGTCCGAGGCCATGAACGAGCCGATCACGAAGTCGCCGGGCTTGACGCTGCGCACCTCGCGGCCGGCCTCCTCGACGATCCCGGCGTACTCGTGGCCCATCGGGGACGGGCGGCGTACCGGCTCGATGCCGCGGTAGGGCCACAGGTCCGAGCCGCAGACGCAGGTGGCGGCCAGGCGGATGACCGCGTCGGTAGGGGCGGTGATCTCCGGGTCATCGCGCTGCTCGACGCGCACGTCGCCCGGTCCGTGCATGACTACTCCGCGCATGATGGCATTTCCTCTCAGCTTGCCTGGGCCGCCGCGGCGGCGGTGTTGTACTGCTCGTCGGTGACGTGCTCGAGCCAGCTGGCCCCGTCGCCGTCGGCGGTGCCCTCGTACAGGGCAATGTGAACCATGAAGTTGTCCGGGGCGGCGCCGTGCCAGTGCTCCTCGCCCGGCGGGGTGTAGATGACCTGCCCGGGCCGGGCCGCGATAACCGTGCCGTCACGGGTGCCGAGCAGGGCGGTGCCCTCGGTGACGTAGAGGGTCTGGCCCACGGCGTGGGAGTGCCACGCGGTGCGGGCACCGGGAGTGAAGTGGACGCAGCCGCACGCCATCCGGGACGGCTCGGGCTTGCGGACACTGATCGCGTCGATGTAGACATCGCCGGTGAACCAGTCGGCCGGCCCTTTGCGGGTGGGCTGCTTCGGCTCGAGGTTCATCTGCGAGCTCCTTCTGGCTGCTGGCTCTCATGCCCGGCGAGAACCTGCTTGGCCACGGCCATCGCCGACATGGCCCGGGGCCACCCGGCGTAAAATGCCAGGTGGGTGATCGCCTCGGTCAGCTCGGTCACGGTGACGCCGTTCTGCCTGGCCAGGCCGAGGTGGTAGGTCAGCTGCCCGGTGTTCCCGGCGGCGGTCAGCGCTGCGACGGTGACCAGGCTGCGGTCCCGTGGGGACAGCTCAGTCCGGGTCCAGACCTGGCCGAACAGCACGTCGTCGGTGAAGCCGACCAGGCCGGGGGCGGAGCCGCCGAACTGCCGCGCCGCACCCGACGGCTCCTTCGCTGGAGCCTGGGCGTCCGGGTCGTCGTGCTCTGTCATCGGATTGTCCTTTCAGTGGAGGCTTGCGCCGGCCCTGCCGGTCTTGAGCAGCAGGCTCACCGCGGCGGCGCCCAGGACGGCCGCGGCCGCGATGAGCAGGCTGTCGTGCAGGCCCGGCAGGAACGTCGCCCGGCTGGCCAGCAGGGCCCCGAACAGTGCGACGGCCAGGGCGCCGCCGACCTGGCGGCTGGTGTTGAACAAGCCGCTGGCCACCCCGGCGCGGCGGGCGGGCACCGCCTCCAGCAGCAGCGCCATCACCGGCGGCATGACCAGCGGCCCGCCCAGCCCGACCAGGATCATGAGCGCTGACAGCACGGGAACCGGGACCGGGGCGGGCAGCAGGGCGATCACCGTCAGCCCGGCCGTCATGGCCAGCAGCCCGGCGATGATCAGGATCCGGGAGCCGAGCCGCTCGCCCAGCCGGGCGATGAACGGGGTCAGCACGCCGCCGGCCAGCATCATCGGCAGGAACACCAGGCCGGTGCCCAGCGCGGACAGGCCGCGCAGCTCCTGCAGGTACAGGCTCATCACGAACGGCAGCCCGTAATAGCCCGTCATGAACGCGAACCCGGTCGCCACGGCTACGCTGACCGTCCGGTAGCGGAACAGCGACAGCGGCAGCATCGGGTGCGCGCCGCGCGCCTGCAGCACCGTGAAGACCGCCAGGGCGGCCGTGGCGACGGCGAACGCGGCCAGCACGGGGGCAGCGGTGATGCCGTCGGCCCCGGCCTCGATCGCCCCGTAGGTCAGCCCGCCCATCGCCGCGACCGCGGCGACCTGCCCGGCCCAGTCGAACGGG
>Ga0318493_10000473_pt1 | contig 12212 bp, 6 predicted proteins | sample GRESIP108b1f23_FD_203294 | JGI IMG/M metagenome (GOLD analysis project Ga0318493, IMG submission 203294) | Tropical soil microbial communities from Luquillo Experimental Forest, Puerto Rico - GRE.SIPMG.108b1f23 | ecosystem: Environmental > Terrestrial > Soil > Tropical forest > Bulk soil...
GGGCTCCTTCCTCGGATAGCAGGCGGTCAGGCCATCGCGAAATCCCCGGCACACCGGTCGCGGCGGCGGTCGCGATCGCCCCGATTCGTATAGGTCGGTGGTGCAGCGCACCGACCGGGCGTTGAGTTGTTCACGCTTCCCGGCCAGCAGAGCCGAAACCTCTTCCCGGGGAAAACCTCGGGCCAAGCCGGCGGGCCGACCACGTTTGACAGAGGCGGCTGCGGGTTAACGGAATAGAGCCGAGCTACACCCGCAGGGCCGCCCACCTGCTCGGCAGGCTCGCAGCCGCCATGTCCCGCCGGCCTCACCCGGCCCGGCACCGGACGGCTGGCTGCCCGCACGGCGGCGAAGTGACAGGCGAGGTGACTCGTGACAGCGTTCGTGGTCAACCGGCATGGCCGTCTGGTGTTCCCGGACAACTTCCTCGGCGAGCTGGACTTCTCGGTCCTGCACAGGCTCGACCAGTTCACCGCGGTGATCGGGCGGGATTTCGAGGCTAAGGCGCCGACCGGGACCGACATCCTGGCCCGCGTCGAGTCCGGGTCTTACCCGGGGCGCTTCGAACTGCTGCGCGACCTAGGCCAAAACCTGTTCTGGGCCAACCGGTACACGATCCCGATGTACGACCGGCGGCCGACGCGCTGGCGCGACCTCCCCAAACATCGTGACGACGTGTTCCTGGCCGTGCTGACCCCGTGGGAGGACAGCGAGCGCAAGGTCGCGGCGGTCGAGCACGCCTTCCGCGAGCTGCCGGCCACGTGGGACGCCGAGGCCGAGACCCGGGTCTTCGACCTGCTGTTCGACCTGTTCCGCAACAAGCTGTACCACGCCACCGAGCTGCCGCCGATCAAGCCCACCGTGGCCGAGTTCACCGGCCAGCCCGACGCGCTGACCTGGGTGATACCGGAGTACGACCCCGACTACCCGGTGTTCCGGACCGAGGACATCGTCGACGCCCAGGAGAAGGTTCCCGAGCTGGAGGCGCTGCTGCGCTGGGCGATGGTGCTGCACAACCAGTACCCGTGGGACCGATCCCGCGCCGAGCTCCGCGGGCCCGCCGCGATCGGGGACGACGACTTCGTGGTCGCACTGCACCCCCGCAACCGCGACGTGATGGACTTCATCGGCCGAGTCAAGCATTCGGCCACCCGCGGCGCCGCCTCCGCCGGACGCGGGCCGGACCAGGCCGTCGCGCCCGCCGCCCCCTACCCGCCGGTGCGGGTGCGCGAGGTCTTCGCGGTCCAGCCCAGGCTGGAGTCGCTGGCGATCGTGCGCGGCGAGCACATCTGCGACAACGCCGACATCATCCGCAACGCCAGCTTCTCCTGGTCGCCGATGAGCGCCGACGAGATCAGCGCCAAAACCGGCATCGAGCAGCGCCGCTACACCAGCCGGGAACCCGAGGACCTGGCGCTGCACGCGGCCCGGGCCGCCCTGGCCAAGTCCGGCCGGGGGCCCGAGGAGATCGGCGCCGTGCTGGTCAGTACCTGCACGAGCAACCGGCTGATCCCGTCGATCGCCTGCTGGCTTTCCGGTGAGCTCGGCCTGCTGCAGACGCACGCCTCCGCCGACCTGGTCGCGGCCTGCGCGGGCCTGCCCTACGGGCTGGCCGAGGCCGTCCGGCAGCTGCAGGAGGTCCGGCGGCCCGTCCTGCTGGTCTGCGTGGAGAAGTTCTCCGACAAGATCGGCGGCGTCCGGCCCTCACGGATGATCTTCGGAGACGGCGCCGCGGCGATGGTCGTCGCCCCGGCTGCGGACGGGGCCACCGGGGACGTGGAGGTCGTGCAGACCTACGCGAGCGGGCCGCACAGCGAGGTCAACTCGATCATCTGGCCGAACCCGGAATTCGACAACGCCATCACCGTGTACGGCCCCGAGGTCAAGTCGCTGGTGGGGCGCTACCTGGCCCAGATGCTCGACGAGCTCGGCGCCGAGCCCGATCCGGACGACCCCGGCCGGACGCTGCTGGAGAGCATCGAGCTGATCGTCCCGCACCAGGCCAACAAGACGATGATCCTCAACCTGGCCGGGAAGGCCGGGCTGTCCGCCGAGCAGTTGTACTTCAATGTTGACAAGATGGGCAACGTGTCAGCGGCGAGCATCCCCATCGCGGTCCACGACGCCGTGCGCGACGGCGTGATCACCCGCCCGACCCGGGTCTTCGCGCCCGGCTTCGGGGCCGGCGCCGTTGGCGGTTATGCGGTCATGCGCATCGATCCCGAGATCGTCGCCGACGAGGTCCTGCTGGACGTCCAGGAGCCGGCCGGTGACAGCGGCCCGGCGGCGCCGCCGGGGCGGGTCACCTCGAGCACGACCGACGACGTGCGCGCGGCGTTCGGCGAGTGACCAGATGAGCCATCCAACCCGCGCCGCCTTCGGCCGCCTCGCGGTGGTCAACCGGGGCGAGCCAGCGATGCGGCTGATCAACGCCGTCCGGGAATGGAACGCCGAGGGCCTCCCGCCGCTGCGCGTCATCGCCGTGTACACCGCCCCCGACCGGCACGCGATGTTCGTGCGCGAGGCCGACGAGGCGGTGCTGATCGGCCCGGAGGATCAGGACGAGGGGTCGTTCGCGGCCAGCCCTTACCTCGACTACGCCGAGCTGGAGCGGGCGCTGCGACAGTGCCGGGCCGACGCGGTGTGGCCGGGCTGGGGGTTCGTGTCGGAGAAGGCCGAGTTCGCGGAGCTGTGTGACCGGCTGGGGATCACCTTCGTCGGCCCGTCGGCCGAGGTCATGCGCAGGCTGGGCGACAAGATCGAGTCCAAGCGGCTGGCCGAGCAGGTCGGCGTCCCGCTCGCGGCGTGGAGCGGCGGCCCGGTGGCCAGCCTGGAGGAGGCCCGCGAGCAGGCCAAGACGATCGGCTACCCGCTGATGGTCAAGGCCACCGCGGGCGGCGGCGGCCGTGGCATCCGGCTGGTCGGCTCCGCGGAGGAACTCGACGAGGCCTTCGAGCGCGCGAGCTCGGAAGCGTCCAAGACCGCCGGGGACGCGACCGTGTTCCTGGAGCGGGCCATCCGCGGCGGCCGGCACGTCGAGGTACAGGTGGTGGCCGACGCCGAGGGCACCGTGTGGACGCTCGGCGTCCGCGACTGCAGCGTGCAGCGCCGCAACCAGAAGGTGATCGAGGAGTCCGCGTCGACCGCGCTGGACGCCGAGCAGGAGCAGGCGTTGCGTTCCCACGCGGCCGACCTCGTCCGGGCGGCCGGCTACGTCAACGCCGGAACCGTTGAGTTCCTGTACGAGCCCAAGGAACGGCTGATGTCGTTCCTGGAGGTCAACACCCGGCTGCAGGTCGAGCACCCGGTCACCGAGGCCACCACCGGCACCGACATCGTCAAGCTTCAGCTGCACATCGCGGCGGGCGGGACGCTGGCCGAGGTCGCCGGCGCCGCACCGCCGACGTCCGGGCACGCCATCGAGGCCCGGCTCACCGCCGAGGACCCCGAGCGCGGCTTCGCGCCCGCGCCGGGCCGGATCGAGCACCTGGCGTTGCCCGCGGGCCCCGGCATCAGGGTCGACACCGGGGTGGCCGCGGGCGACGTCATCCCGCCGCAGTTCGACTCCATGATCGCCAAGGTGATCGCCTGGGGGCGGGACCGCGGCGAGGCCCGGGCCCGGCTGTCCCGCGCGGTCAAGCAGACCGCCACGGTGATCCGCGGCGGCACCACGAACAAGGCCTTCCTGCTCGACCTGCTGGACCGGCCGGAATTCGTGCACGGCGAGATCGACACGACCTGGCTCGACACGATGATGGCCGACGGCTATACCCCGCCGCGGCGGCTCGACGTCGCCCTGCTGGCCACCGCGGTCGAGGCCTACGACGCGCACGCCAAGCGCCAGCAGGCCCGCCTGTTCGCCTCCGCCGAGCGAGGACGGCCCGAGGTCAGCCACGAGACCTGGCATCAGGCCGACGTCCGCGCCGGCCAGGACGCCTACCGGCTGCGGGTATCCCGCAGCCGCCCCGCCCGCTACCACGTGGAACTGGACGGCCAGACGGTGGACGTCGACGTCGACCGCCCCGGCCCGTTCGAGCGCATGCTGCGCATCGGCAACCAGGCCTTCGCCGTGCTCTCGGTCGCGCAGGGCCCGGACTACCTGATCGAGGTCGACGGCGCGGTGCACCGGATATCCGGTGGCGAGGCCGGCCTGGTCCGCGCCCCGGCGTCGGCCATGGTGGTGGCCATCCCGGTCCGGGCCGGTGACCAGGTAGCCGAGGGTGACGTCGTCGCGGTCGTCGAGAGCATGAAGCTGGAGACGGCGCTGCACGCGCCCGCGGCCGGGCGGGTCGCCGAGGTGCTCGCCGAGGTCAACACCCAGGTGGAGGCCGGCACCAAGCTGGTCAGGATCGAACTCGACTCAGGCTCCGAGCCCGGCGGCGAGCCGGAGTCGGGCCAGCGCGCCGACCTGAGCGCGCTGGCCGGCGAGGCTGCGGCGGACCGCGGCCTGGCCGCGACGGCGGCTGACACGCTGGTGACCCTGCGCTCCCTGGTGCTCGGCTACGACATCGACGAGGCTGAGGCCGGCCGGCTGCTGCGGAGGCTGGCGGACGCGCGGGCCGACCTGCCCGCCGACGACCCGCGGCTGCTCGCCGGGGAGACCGAGATCCTGCGGATCTTCGCCGATCTGAGCGCGCTGTCCCGCAATCGCCGGGTGCCCGACGAGACCGACGAGGAGGCGGCGGTTGACGCCGAGGCCGCCCGCAACCCGCAGGAGTACTTCTACGCCTTCCTGCGCTCCCGGGACGCCGACACCGAGAACCTGCCCGAGTCCTTCCGGATCAAGCTGCGCCGGGCGCTCGCCCACTACGGGGTCACCGACCTCGGACCCTCGCAGGACCTGGAGCCCGCCCTCTACCAGATGTTCCTGGCCCACCGCCGGGCGCTTGTGCAGGCCCCGGTCATTTTGCAGTTCCTGCGGTGGCGGCTGGCCGATCCGGACTCCCTGCCCGAGCAGGCCCGCGACGGCTACCGGCGGGTCATCGACCAGCTAATGTCCGCTACCCAGCTGCGCCATCCGGCCGTCGGCGACCTGGCCCGGCAGGTCCGGTACCGCTGCTTCGATGCCCCGGAGGTCGCGCAGGAGCGCGCGCAGGCCCAGCGGGAGGTGCGCGCGGAACTCGACAACCTCTCCGCCGACCCGCAGGCCCGGGCCGCCCAGATCGACGCCATGGTCGCCTCGGGCGCGCCGATACTCGGCGTCTTCGCCGAGCGGCACCATGCGGTCATGCTCGAGGTGATGACCCGGCGGTACTACCAGATCAGGCCGCTGAGCCAAGTCCGGGTCACCGAGCAGGGCGGCCAGCCGCTGCTGACCGCCGAGTACACCCACGACGGGCAGGACTACGCGCTGATCGCGACCGTGGCCAGGGGAACGGACACCGCCGCCGAGACCGACCTGCCTCAGCTGGTGGACAAGCTCTCGGCCGACCGCACCGTTCTGGTCGATCTCTATGTCACCTCCGAGACGCCCGAGGACGAAGCCGGGGGCCCCGACGCCCGGGCCGGGAGGATCCGCGACAAGCTCGGGATCATCCCGCCCGCCGTGGAACGGGTCGCGGTCGCGGTGCGCCGCCCCGAGGGCGCGGAGGACGGGGACGAGCCTGCCTGGTTCACCTTCCGCGGGCTGCCGGAGACCGGGGCGCCGGCCGAGGACCGCACGCAGCGCGGCATGCACCCGATGGTCGCCGAGCGGCTGGGCCTGTGGCGGCTGTCGGGTTTCGAGCTGACCCGGCTGCCCGCCGCCACCGACGTGCACCTGTTCCGCGCCCAGGGCCGTGAAGTCCCCGACGATCAGCGGCTGATCGCCCTCGCCGACGTCCGCGACCTGACCATCCTGCGCGACGAAGACGGCCGGATCCGGTCCCTGCCGCAGATCGAGCGGATCCTGGACGCCTGCCTGGGCAGCATGCGCTCCGCCCGCTCCGCCGACCGCGGCCTGGCCCGGCTGGACTGGAACCGCGTCAAGCTCTACCTCTGGCCGGTCGTGGACGTGCCCCTCACCGACCTGGACCAAGTCATCAGGTCCTTCGTGCCGCGCACCGAGGGGCTGGGGCTGGAGCAGGTGATGGTGCAGTTCCGGGCGGCCGACCCCGAAGACCCGGGCGCGGAACCCCGCGAGCTGATACTGCGGCTGTACCGCCCGCCGGGCGCCGGGCTGACGCTGCGCGTCACCGACCCGCCAGCAGAGCCGTTGCGCGAGATGGACTCCTACACGCAGAAGGTGATCCGGGCCCGCCGCCGCAGCGCCGTCTACCCCTACGAGCTCATCCCGCTGATCACCCGCTCGCCCGACCGGGACGGCCCGGCAGGCACGTTCACCGAGTACGACCTCGACGAGACCAGTTCCCCGGCGCCGGTGGACCGGCCGCCGGGGTCGAACACCGCCAACCTGGTGCTCGGGGCGGTCGCCGTGCCCACGAAACGCTATCCGGAGGGGATGCGCCGGGTCGTGCTGCTGGGCGACCCGACCAAGGCGCTCGGCGCCGTGGCCGAGCCGGAGTGCCGCCGGGTGCTCGCGGCGATCGAGCTGGCGCGGCGCTGGCGCGCCCCGATCGAATGGTTCGCGCTCTCGGCGGGCGCGAAGATCGCGATGGATTCCGGCACCGAGTCCATGGACTGGATCTCCCGGGTGCTGCGCGCGATCGTCGAGTTCACCCAGGACAGAGGCGAGATCAACGTCGTGGTCAGCGGCATCAACGTCGGCGCCCAGCCATACTGGAACGCCGAGGCCACGATGCTCATGCACACCAACGGCATCCTGGTCATGACCCCGGACTCGGCGATGGTCCTGACCGGCAAGCAGTCGCTGGACTACTCCGGCGGGGTCTCCGCCGAGGACAACTTCGGCATCGGCGGCTATGACCGGATCATGGGCCCGAACGGCGAGGCCCAGTACTGGGCGCCCGACCTGTCCGCCGCCGTCGACGTGCTGCTCGCGCACTACGAGCACACCTACACGGCGCCGGGCGAGCGCTTCCCCCGCCCGGCCCCGACCGCCGACGCCGCCGACCGGGACATCTCCGCGTCGCCGCACGCCGGGCCGGGCTGCGACTTCAGCGCGCTCGGCGAGATCTTCGACCCGGCCACCAACCGCGAGCGCAAGAGGCCCTTTGACGTGCGCTCGCTGATGCGCGGCGTGATCGACGCCGACCACCCGCCGCTGGAGCGCTGGACCGACATGCTCGACGCCGAGTCGGTCGTGGTGTTCGACGCGCACCTGGGCGGCCAGCCGGTCGCGCTGATCGGCATCGAGTCGCGCCCGCTGCCGCGGCACGGACCCTACCCGGTGGACGGCCCGCCCCAGTGGACGGCCGGGACCCTGTTCCCCCGCTCATCGAAGAAGACCGCACGGGCCATCAACGCGGCCAGCGGGAACCGCCCGCTCGTGGTGCTGGCCAACCTGTCGGGTTTCGACGGCTCCCCGGAGTCGATGCGCGCGCTGCAGCTGGAGTACGGCGCGGAGATAGGCCGTGCCGTGGTCAACTTCGACGGCCCGGTCGTGTTCTGCGTGGTGTCCCGCTACCACGGCGGGGCCTTCGTGGTGTTCTCCGGCACGCTCAACGACAACATGGAGATCGCCGCCGTCGAGGGTTCCTACGCCTCGGTCATCGGCGGAGCGCCCGCCGCGGCGGTGGTGTTCGCCGCCGAGGTCAACAAGCGGACGGCCGCCGACCCGCGGGTGGCCAGCCTGCAGGCCAGCCTGGCCGAGGCCACGGAAAACGGCTCTGACGCCGACGCGTCCCGGCTGCGCGCCGAGCTGGCGTCGGTCCGGCCTGCCGTGCACGCGGAGCGGCTGGGCGAGGTCGCCGACGAGTTCGACAGCGTGCACAGCATCGAGCGGGCCCGCAGCGTGGGCTCGGTCGACACGATCGTCCCCGCCCGCCGGCTCCGTCCCTACCTGATCGACGCCGTGCAGCGAGGGATGGACCGTACGCTCGCCGCGCCCGGTGATGCACCAGACCCGGCACGGAGCTGAGGCCGGGGTGGCGCCAGCCGAGGCCGCCGACCCGGCCGAGTTCGCCAGGCGGATGGTCCACATGCTGAATGAGGCCGCGCTGGCCCTGATGGTCAGCGTCGGCCACCGCACGGGGCTGTTCGACGTCATGGCCGCGATGCCCGCGGCGACGAGCGCCGAGATCGCCGCGGCCGCGGCTCTGGACGAGCGGTATGTCCGGGAGTGGCTGGCGGCGATGACCACCGGCAGGATCGTCGATCACGACGGCGCAGCGGGTTCCTTCTCGCTGCCCGCCGATCACGCGGCCTGGCTCACCCGGGCCGCCGGGCCGGACAACGTCGCGGTGCAAGCACAGTACGTGGGGCTGCTGGCGCTGGTGGAAGATCAGATCGTGGACTGCTTCCGCCGCGGCGGCGGAGTCCCGTACTCGGCGTTCCCGAAGTTCCAGGCCATCATGGCCGAGGATAGCGGCGCCGTCCACGATGCGACCCTGGTCGAGGTGACGCTGCCGCTGGTTCCCGGGCTGGTTGACCGGCTCGAGCGGGGCATCGACGTCGCGGACGTCGGATGCGGTAGCGGCCATGCCGTCAACGTGATGGCCGCGGCGTTCCCCCGCTCGCGGTTCGCGGGGTTCGACTTCTCCGACACCGGGCTGGCCGCCGCCCGGGCGGAGGCCGACCGCCACGACCTGGAGAACGCGCGGTTCGAGAAGCGCGATGCCGCCCGTCTTGGCGAGACGGCCCGCTTCGACCTGATCACGACGTTCGATGCGGTCCACGACCAGGCCCGGCCGGACCTGGTGCTCGCCGGGATCGCCCGGGCCCTGCGCCCGGGCGGCGTCTACCTGTGCGCGGACATCCGTGCTTCCAGCACGCTGTCGGACAACCTGGACCACCCGCTCGGGCCGTTCCTGTACACCATCTCCTGCCTGCACTGCATGACCGTCTCCCTCGCCGAAGGCGGGATGGGCCTCGGCGCGATGTGGGGCGAGCAAAAGGCACGGGAGATGCTCAGCGACGCGGGCTTCACCTCCGTCGAGACCGCGCACGTTGACGGCGACGTGGCCAACACGTATTACATCGCCACCCGGGACTGAGCCGCCTCCTACGGCCATCCGTCCCTGGCCCGCCGAAGCCGGTTGCTAACTTCAGTGGGATGAACGAGCCGGTCGCATCCCGGCCCTATATGCCGGGCTACGGGACCTTGCCAGCAGACGGGGGGCGCGGCCTGCTGCCCTGGTCGTGGGCGGAGGAGCGGCTGGTCCGCTCGCACGACTTCTGGCTGGCGACGGTGACGCCGCCGGGGGCGCCCCATCTCATGCCGGTCTGGGCGGTCTGGCACGGCGGCCGGCTGTGGTTCAGCAGCTCGAACGGATCCCGCAAGGCGCGCAATCTGACCTCGGAGTCCCGCTGCGCGGTGTCCACCGACAATCCCCTGGAGCCGGTCGCCGTGCAGGGCCGCGTTCACCGGATCACCGACCCCGAGGCCCTGGCGGCCATGCTCGAGGCCGAGAACGCGAAGTACGGTACCGACTACGGGCCGGACATGGTGGACCCGGCGTCCAACAGCGTCTTCGCCCTGCGGCCGGAGTGGGCCTTCGCCCTGGACTCCAGCGACTTCACCGGATCTCCGACCAGGTTCACCTTCGCGCCGGACGGCCCCGGCCCGGCCTGACCGGCGCCGCGGTGCTCGGGCGCGCCGCGCTCAGTGATTCATCACGCCCAGCCACAGGCCCAGCGCATAGTTGATCTCGGCGGCCGTGGGCCGCGACACGCCGCCGAGGTCGGCCACGGTCCAGGCGAGCCGGATCACGCGATCGACGCCGCGGGCGCTGATCTCGCCCAGGTCCATCGCCCGTTCCAGCGGCGCCAGCGCGCCGGGCGCGGGCGCGTAGCGGTGCCGCAGTTCCCGGCCCGGTATCTCGGCGTTGAGCCGCCAGCCGGTGCCGCGCAGCCGGAGCGCCATCCGCTGCCGGGCCGCCGCCACCCGCTCGGCCACCACCGCGCTGGGCTCGGTGAGCTTGCGGTCGCTGAGCAGCTCAGCCTTGCCGACGGGGAAGAACTCCGCCTTGACGTCCACGCGGTCCAGCAGCGGCCCCGACAGCCGGGCCAGGTACCGCCGGCGGACCAGCGGAGTGCAGGAACATGCTGCCCGCGATGACGTTGACCGCGAGCATGGGCACGGGTTGGCCGCAAGCACCAGGGTGAACCGGGCCGGAAAGCGGGCCGTCAACCCGCAGCGGGCCAGCAGCACCTCTCCGGATTCCAACGGCTGACGGAGGGCATCAAGAACGTCCCGCGGGAACTCGGGGGCCTCGTCCAGAAAAAGGAATCCCTTGTGCGCGAGTGACGCCGCGCCCGGGTGAAGCGTGCCGGTGCCGCCACCCACGATCGCCGCCCGAGTAGAGGTGTGATGCGGCGCGCAGAACGGTGGCTCGGTCAGCAACGGGCTGCTAGACGGTAGCGTTCCCGCGATCGAGTGGATCGCGGTGACCTCAAGTGCGGCGTCGAGATCCAGCCGGGGCAGCAATGTGGGAAGGCGTTCGGCGAGCATGGTCTTGCCGACCCCGGGTGGGCCCAGCAGCAGCAGGTGATGGCCGCCGGCCGCGCAGATCTCGGCCGCCCGCCGGGCCGTCGGCTGGCCGACCACGTCGGCCAGGTCGCGCCCGGGCTCGGGCTCCGGGCCGGTGCCGCGGGGCAGCACGGGCATGGTCTCGCCCTCGAACACCTGGACCCCGGCTGCTGGCGACCCGTCCGCTTGCGACTCGTCCGGCTGCGATCTGTCTGCCCGCCGCCCGGATGCGCGCCGGCGCCGGGCCGGGCCCCGCAGCCACCCCAGCAGCGAGCCCAGGTTAGGCGCGGCGATGACCCGCATGCCTGGCACCAGGCACGCCTCGGGCGCGTTCTCGGTCGGCACGGCGACCGCCCCGAACCCCGCCGCCGCGGCGGCCGCCACCGAGGGCAGCACGCCGCGAACCGGCCGCAGCCGGCCGTCAAGGCCCAGCTCGCCCAGGAACATCAGGTCGCTGACCGCGGCCGGCGAGACGACCCCGTTCGCGCTGAGAATCGCGACCGCGATGCCGAGATCGAAGCTGCTGCCCCGCTTGGGCAGGCTGGCGGGCGACAGGCCCACGGTGATCCTGCGGTTCGGCCACTTCTCCTGGCTGTTGACAATGGCCGACCGGATCCGGTCCCGCGCCTCGCGCAGCGCGGTGTCGGGCAGTCCCACCAGCAGCAGGCCGACCAGCCCGTTCTCGATGTCCGCCTCGATCTCGACGGGATGACCCTCCACGCCCACCAGGGCGATCGAGTGGGTGCGCGCCAGGGACATCTAGCCCACCCCGCGAATGTGCTCGATCGCGAAGTCACCCCGCTCGTCCTTCAGCACCTCCACGACGTCCACGCGCACCTCGTCGAACAGGACGCCGTTGGCGAGCACCCAGCGCACGGCCAGCCGCCGCAGCCGGTTTCGCTTCTTCCTGGTGACCGCCTCGAGCGGGGTGCCGTACCTGGTGTCCGAGCGGGTCTTCACCTCGCAGGCGACCAGGGTCCGGCGGTCGGCCACGACGATGTCGATCTCTCCCTCCGAGCACCGCCAGTTGCGCGCGAGTACCCGGAACCCGGCTCGCTGCAGGTACTCCGCGGCTAACTGCTCCCCCTGCTGGCCCAGGGCATCCTTAGCGTTCACGCTCACCACCTCCGCCATCGACGGTGGCGGAAACGCCGGGCCGGCCGCCGAGGGCCGACGTCGGCTGTGGAGGGAACGCGGAGCCAGGCCCCGGGATGTGGATGGCCGGGCCGGACTGTCGGCACGCCATGATTTGATGCCGACCCGCCTCAGGGGCCGCGGTCAGCCCGCCCGGTCAGGAGAAGCCCTGCTGCTTGTCGTTCGGGTCGGGAAGCTGAAGGTCGCTCTTGGCGAGTTCCTCGATGTTGACGTCCTTGAAGGTGACGACCCTGACGTTCTTCACGAACCGCGCCGGGCGGTACATGTCCCACACCCAGGCATCCTGCATGGTGACCTCGAAGAACACCTCACCGTTGTCCGAGGTGCGCACGTTGAGCTCGACATGGTTGGTGAGGTAGAAACGGCGCTCGGTCTCGACCACGTGGCTGAACAGCCCGACGACGTCGCGGTACTCGCGATAGAGCTGCAGCTCCATCTCCGTCTCATACTTCTCGAGATCCTCCGCGCTCACTGTGATTCTCCGTTCTGACCGCACGCGCTCGGCGGGCAGCAGCCTGCTGCGCCCGGCATC
>Ga0318493_10000494_pt1 | contig 12049 bp, 9 predicted proteins | sample GRESIP108b1f23_FD_203294 | JGI IMG/M metagenome (GOLD analysis project Ga0318493, IMG submission 203294) | Tropical soil microbial communities from Luquillo Experimental Forest, Puerto Rico - GRE.SIPMG.108b1f23 | ecosystem: Environmental > Terrestrial > Soil > Tropical forest > Bulk soil...
GGGTAGAGCCGTGACCGTCCCCCCCGGCGACGCCGAGTCCCCAGGCCCAGGCACCACCCCGAGCACGGGAGTCCCGACCTGTTTTCGGCACCCCGGCCGGGAGACCTACGTGTCCTGCGTGCGGTGCGGGCGGCCCGCCTGCCCGGACTGCCTGCGCTCGGCGGCCGTCGGCCAGCAGTGCGTCGACTGCGTGCGGGCGGGAAGCCGGGGAACCCGCCAGGTCAGCGCGGTGTTCGGCGGCCGGGCGGTCTCCGGCGCGGTGGTGACCTGGGCGCTGGTGGCCATCAACGTGGTGCTGTACCTGATCGAGCTCGCCCGCCCGAGCCTGGGGTACGACCTCGGGATGATCGGCGTCGGCCGGTTCACGCCGGGCGGGCCGCTGCAGGGCGTCGCGGAGGGCCAGTGGTACCGGCTCATCACCTCGGCGTTCCTGCCGCCGCCCGGCGGCGGCCTCGGCCCGCTGGACATCATCTTCAACATGTGGGCGCTGATCCTGGTGGGTCCCGCGCTGGAGCGGCTGCTCGGCCACGCGCGCTTCCTCACCGTGTACCTGGTCAGCGCGCTCGGCGGCTCGGTGGCCCTGCTCGTGCTGGCCCCCTACGAGCTGGCCCTGGGCGCCTCGGGCGCCATCTTCGGCCTGTTCGGAGCGTGGTTCGTGGTGGCCAAGCGGCTGCGGCTGGACAGCCGGTGGATCGTCACCATCATCGGGCTGAACCTGGTCCTCGGGTTCGTCGTGCACGGCATCGCCTGGCAGGCGCACCTGGGCGGGCTGCTGTCCGGCGCGCTGCTCACCGCCGCCTACGCCTACGCCCCGCGCGAGAACCGGGCGCTGATCCAGGGCGCGGCCACCGTGGCCGTGGTGGGAGTCCTGCTGCTCGCCGTGCTGCTGCGCGACCATCAGGTCGCCGCGGCCGCGCTCGGCTGAGGCCGGGCTGCAATCTAACTGTGCCCTAGTTGTGCACAGGCTGTGGATGAGGGTGTGCGTGAATCACAGCCCTGTGCTTCGCCGCCGCGTGCTCAGCGCCACTTGGTGGACAGTCCCACGCCGACGATGATGAACCCGAACCCGACCACCAGGTTCCAGTCGCCGAGCGCGCTCTGCACCGGCGTGGTGCCCCCGGTGATGTAGAACAGCGCGATCCAGGCCAGGCCGAATAGGAAACAGAACACCATGGTCGGGACCAGCCAGCGCGGGCTGACCTTCGACTTGGCTGACTTCTGCGGCGGTGTGTAGACCGCCTTCTTTCTGACTCGGGACTTGGGCACGGTCGTCTCCTGGTCGGGTGGTCCAATGCTAGCCGCCGTTCTGCGACGTCGGTGACGGCGACGATGTCGGGCTCGGGGTCGGCGACGGCGTCGGGCTCGGCGTCGCCTGCGGGACGACGAAGATGGTGACGGTCGCGCCTTGGGTGAGTATGGCCCCCGCGCCCGGGCTGGTCTTCCACACCGTGCCCGGAGTGGCGCCCGGTGGGCCGGGGCTCGTCACCGTGCTCACGTTGAACCCGGCGTTCTCCAGGGTCGTGGTCGCCGCGGCCTGGCTTTGCCCGGCGACGCCGGGCACGGTCTTCCCGCCGCCCGAGATGAAGATCGTGACCGAGCTGCCCTTGGGTGCCTGGGTGCCCGCGGCCGGGTCCTGCCGCGCCACCGTATTAGGCGGCAGCGTCGAGTCCGGCGCTTGCTGCACGCTGACCGTGAAGCCCTCGGCCTGGAGCCTGTTCGTGGCCGTCTGCTCGGATTCACCCTTCACGTTCGGGACCGCGACCTGCGCGGGCCCGGTGGATACGAACAGCTTGACGGTGCTGCCCTTGGCCACCATGGTCCCGTTCGGCGGGCTGGTGCTGATCACGTTGCCCTTGGGCACCGAGCTGTCCGCCCTGTCGACCGGCTGGGCGACCAGGTGCGCGTTGACGATCTCCCTCTCGGCCTGGGCCACCGGCAGCCCGGTCACGTCGGGGACGGCCAGGTTGCTCCCGCTGCCGGAAATGTAGTTGAACCCCCAGATCAGGCCCGCGATGATGGCCAGCGCGGCCACCGCCGCGACGATCCACGGCCACTTCTTGCGGCGCCCGCGGCCCGGGGGCCCGTCCTCCGGCCCGTAGTCGTACGGCGGGATCGCGCTGGTGCGGCCGGCCATCTGGGCGGGCTGCCCCATCCGCCGGGTGCCCTGGTAGGCATCGAGCCGGGTCGCCGCGGCCACCGGCATGCCCTGCAGGGCGCGCTGGATGTCGTTGCGCATCTCGCCGGCCGACTGGTAGCGGTCCCCCGGGTCCTTGGCCATGGCCTTGAGCACGATCGAATCGGCCCACGGCGGGATCTCCGGGTCCACCCGCGACGGCGGGATCGGGTTCTCCCGCACGTGCTGGTAGGCGATGGCGACCGGCGAGTCGCCGGTGAACGGGGGCCGCCCGGTCAGCAGCTCGTACAGCAGGCATCCGGTGGAGTACAGGTCGCTGCGGGCATCCACCCGCTCGCCCCGGGCCTGCTCCGGCGACAGGTACTGCGCGGTCCCGATGACCTGCGCGGTCTGGGTCATGGTGGCCTGCGCGTCGCTGACCGCCCGGGCGATGCCGAAGTCCATCACCTTCACGTCACCGGTCCGGGTCAGCATCACGTTGCCGGGCTTGATGTCCCGGTGCACGATGCCGTTGCGGTGGCTGTAGTCCAGCGCCCGCAGCACCCCGTCGGTGATCTCCAGCGCCCGCTCCGGCAGCAGCCGCCGGTCGTCGCGCAGCAGGTCGCGCAGGGTCCGGCCGTCGACGTACTCCATCACGATGTAGGGCACCGGGGTGGGCCCGACCATGTCCTCGCCGGTGTCGTAGACCGCCACGATGCTGGGATGGTTGAGCGACGCGGCGGACTGCGCCTCGCGGCGGAACCTGGCCTGGAAGGTCTGGTCGCGCGCCAGGTCGTCGCGGAGGGTCTTCACCGCGACGATGCGGTCGAGACGGATATCGCGGGCCCGGTAGACCTCGGCCATGCCGCCGCGCCCGACGACCCCGTCGAGCTCGTACCGGCCGCCGAGTAGCCGTGGCTGAGTCATGTCTCGCACTTGCGTTACCGCCCTGCGTTGTCTGTTGTCTGGCCGGTCACTGGTGAATCCCCAGGTATGCCTCGATGATCTTGACTGCGATCGGTGCCGCGGCGGCGGCGCCGAAGCCGCCTCCCTTGACGATGACGCCGACGGCTATCTTCGGGTTGCTGGCGGGCGCGAAGCAAGTGAAGACCGCGTCGTCCAGGCCCGCGCCGCTGACGGTATTCTCCGCCGTGCCGGTTTTGCCAGCGATCACGAGGCTCCCGACCGCCGGCGGCCCGGCCGTCTGGTACGCGGTGCCGCCCGGGTTCTGGGTCACCTGGATCATCATCTGCGTCATCTGGCCGGCCACCTGCGGGCTGACCGCCTGCGACAGCGCCGACGGGTTGGTCTTGGCCAGCGTGGAGAGGTCCGGCGCCTGCACGTAGTTCAGCAGGTAGGGACGCATCAGCTTGCCGCCGTTGGCGATCGCCGCCGCGTCCATGGCCGTCTGCAGCGGCGTCACCGCGTCGCTGTACTGGCCGATCGCCATGTAGGCCGTCAGCGACTTGTCCAGGCCGGGCGGGAGGGGGGTGACGCTCGGCGAGACCGGCATCGGGATGGTCAGCTTCGGGTCGTTCCAGCCGAACTTGCTGGCGTAGTCCTGGAGCGTGCGGGCACCGAGCTTCATGCCGATGTTGCCGAACGCGGTGTTGCAGGACATCCAGAACGCCTGGATGATCGGCGGGTGACCGTCGCCGCAGACCTCCCCGGCGTCGTTGCTGAGCGTGTGGCCGTTGGGCAGCACCAGGGGCTGCGGCGCGGGGACCGTGGTCTGCGGGGTGGCGACCTTGCCGGTCGAGAACGCCGCCGAGCCGGTCACCACCTTGAACGAGGAGCCGGGCGGGTAGGTCTCGTTGATGGCCCGGTTGAGCAGCGGCTGGGACGGATCGGTCAGCAGCTTGTGGTCGATCTTGTTCAGCTGCGCGCCGTTGAACGTGGTGAGCAGGTTCGGGTTGAAGCTCGGGTATGACGCCATGGCCAGGATCGCGCCGGTGCTCGGGTCGAGGGCGACGACCCCGGCCTGGTGCCCGCCGTCGCTGCGCAGCCCCTGGTAGGCGGCCTGCTGCGCTCTCGGGCTGACCGTGAGGTAGACGGTGGCGCCCTGCTTGGGCTTGCCGGTCAGCAGGCTGATCAGGTTGTGCACGGCCAGGCTCGGGGCCGTGCCGGCCAGGTACTTGTCGTAGGCGTTCTCGATGCCGGTCGAGCCGTAGACCGAGTCGTAGCCAGTGATCTGGGCGTACGTCGGGCCATCCGGGTAGTGGCGCCGGTACATGTTGGTGCCCTTGACCGGGAGCGACTCGGCGATCGTGGTGTTCTGGCCGCCGCCCGAGGCGATGATCGAGCCGCGCTGGAACTGGAACTGCTGGGCGAAGGCCCGGGCGTTACCCGGACGGCCGGCCAGGCTGCCGGACTGGAACGCCTGCACGTAGTTCACGTTGATCAGCAGCAGCACGAACATGGCCAGGCAGGCCAGCGACAGGCGGTACAGCGCGCGATTCATCCGGCCCGCACCACCTGGGTCATGCCCTCGTCCTGGATCGGCTGCGGGGCCGGCCGCCGGGCCGTGTCGCTGACCCGCATCAGCAGCGCGATCAGCGCCCAGACGGCGATGAGCGAGGAACCGCCCTGGGACAGGAACGGCGTGGTGATGCCGGTCAGCGGGATCAGCTGGGTCACGCCGCCCACGATGATGAATATCTGCAGCGCCAGCGCGAACGCCAGCCCGCCGGCCAGCAGCTTGGCGAACGGGTCCCGAACCGCGATCGCGGCCCGCAGGCCGCGCTGCACGATCAGCCCGAAGATCAGCAGCAGGGCCATCAGGCCGGTCAGGCCGAGTTCCTCGCCGAACGCGGTGATGATGAAGTCGCTCTGCACCAGCGGGGTCCAGAAGGGCTGGCCGTGGCCGAGGCCGGTACCGAGGATCCCGCCGAAGCCCATGCCCTCCAGGCCCTGCACCAGCTGGTAGGAGGAGTGCGTCGGGTTGTCGCCGGCCCACGGGTGCAGCCAGACCGTGAACCGCTCGCCGACGTGGCTGAACAGCTTGCTGGACACGTAGGCGCCGAAGACGAACAGCAGGATGCCGATCAGCAGCCAGGACGTCCGCTGGGTGGCGATGTAGAGCATGGCCACGAACAGGCCGAAGAACAGCGCGGACGTGCCGATGTCGCTCTCGAACACCAGCAGCAGCAGGCTGACGCCCCAGGCGATCAGCACCGGCCCGAGATCGCGCGCCCGGGGCAGGTCGATGCCCAGGAACCGGCGCCCGGCCAGGGACAGCACGTCCCGCTTGGCCACCAGGTAGCCGGCGAAGAACACGGCCAGCGCGAGCTCGGCGAACTGCTCTGGCTGGAAGCTGAACCCGCCGATGGCTATCTGGATCTTCGCACCGGTGCCCGGCACCTCGCTCATGCTGGCGGGCAGCAGCGCCGGGATGGCCAGCAGGATCAGGCCGACGGCGCCGAGCGTATAGGTGTACCGCTGCAGGACCCGGATCTCCCTGACGAACACCAGGATGGCGACGAACGCGGCCACCCCGATCGCGCTGTACAGCACCTGCGTGGCCGTGGCCGACGCGGTGATGGTGCTGATCTGGTTGCCGGGGTTGCCGCTGCGCCCGGACTGCTGAAGGCGGTAGATCATCACGATCCCGAGGCCGTTCATCAGCGCGGCCAGCGGCAGCAGCAGCGGGTCAGCCCAGGGCGCGAACCGCCGGACGGCCAGGTGCGCGGCCAGGATGATGACCACGAACGCGAGGCCGTACTCGACCAGGCCGGCGGGTAGCTTTCCGTTCAGGCCGAATCCGACGTTGGCGTAGGCGAACAGCACGACCCCGACGGCGAACGCGAGCATCAGCAGCTCGGTCCGGCGTCGGCCGCGCGGCATCGCGACGCCCCCTCCGGCGCTGGGCCGGATGGCGGGCTGACCGGGCAGCGTGGTCACCCCGAGGTCCCTTGCGGCGTGCAGCCCTTGGGCACGGCCGGCGCGGCCCGGTAGGGCGGGATCACCGTGGTGGTCACGGTCTTGCCGTTCGGGCCCCGGTGGGTGACCTTCTTCGGCGCGGGCTTATGCGCCAGCCAGTTGGCGTAGGCGGCGTCGTAATTGTCGCAGAGGATGGTCTGCCGGATGTTGGCCACGGTCTGCTGGGCCTCAGCCAGGCTGCTGGCGGTGATCGTGCTCCTGACCTGCGCCAGGTCACTGGCGGGCACGTGATCCAGCGGGATCCCGGACTGCTGGTACACGCTGGACAGGCTCATGCCCAGCACCCGCTCGTTGATCCCGCGGTAGATGATCACCTGCCTGCCGTCGGTGCCCACGTAGTACTGGCCCTGCGTGTAGCGCCAGGCCGCGTAGACACCGCCGACGATCACGAGCAGCAAGACGACCAGGATCGTGGTGACCACGGGCCAGCGGCGCCGCGCCGCCCGGTGATCCGGGCGGTCGCCGTCCTCGTACCCGGCGCCCGGTTCCTCCGCCGGTCCCGGTTCGGCGGCGGTGACGGTCGGCCTCGCCTGGGTCAGCAGGTGCGCGCGCCCGGCGGGGCTGTCGGCGTACGTCCGGGGCCGGCCGTCGCCGTTCGACGCCGCGCCCACGACCACGGAGACCTGCCCGGTCGGCGGGTTCGCGCCGGAATCCACGACGTCGGCGACGATGCAGGTGATGTTGTCCGGGCCGCCGCCGCGGATCGCGAGCTCGATGAGCTGGCCCACCGCCTGGTCCCGGTCGGTGCACCGGATCAGCGTCTCGCGCAGGGTCTCCTCGCTGACCACATCGGACAGCCCGTCCGAGCACAGCAGGAACCTGTCTCCGGCCGCGGCCTCGATGGTGAACAGGTCGGGCTCGGCCTCGGTGCCGCTCTGCAGCGCGCGCATCACCAGGGAGCGCTGCGGGTGCGTGGCCGCCTGAGCCGGGCTGAGCCTGCCGTCGTCCACCAGCGACTGGACCAGCGTATGGTCCCGGGTGATCTGGCGGAACTCGCCGTCGCGGAGCAGATAAGCCCGCGAGTCGCCGATGTGGCAGATGGCGATCGTGGTCCCGGACCACAGCAGCGCGGTCAGCGTGGTGCCCATCCCCTCGAGCGAGGGGTCCTCGACGCTCATCTCGTGCAGGGTGCCGCTGGCCCTGGCCACCGCCGCGGCCAGCGCGTCGAGCAGGTGGTCGGCGGGCACCTCGTCATCCAGCCCGGTAAGGGCGGAAATCGTTACCGAGCTCGCGACCTCGCCCGCGACATGCCCTCCCATGCCGTCTGCGATCGCCAGCAGGTGCGGACCCGCGTACGCCGAGTCCTCGTTCCCCTCGCGGAGGAGGCCGACGTCGGAGCGGATCGCGTAGCGGAGTGCAAGTGTCATCTGCGCAGTTCCAGGACGGTCTTTCCGATGCGGATCGGCACACCGACCGGTACCGGGGTCGGGTGGATTACCTTCTGGCGGTCGAGGTAAGTGCCGTTGGTTGAGCCGAGATCCTCGACAATCCACTGACCATCCTGCGGGAACAGCCGGGCATGCCGGGTGGAAGCGTAGTCATCGTTGAGTACCAGTGTGGCATCATTCGCGCGGCCGATGGTGATCTGTTGATCAGCCAGGCCCAGGCTGGTGCCCGCCAGCGCGCCCGCCGTGACCAGCAGCTGCTGCGGCGCGGAGCGCGGGGCCCGGCCGCCCCGCGGGGCCCGGGGCGGCTGCGGCGGCCTGGCCCGGGCCTTCTGCTTCCTGGCCTGCCGGCGCGACGGGGCCGTCGAGGTGCCGAAGATGTCGGTGCGCACCACACCCACCGCGGCGATCACGAAGAGCCACAGGACAGCGAGAAACGCGAGCCTGATGAGCGTGAGCGTGAGCGCGTTCATCGGGTTAAGCCCTTGCTGCCTTCTACTGGTCCGTGGCTGACGAGGCCGCCCCGGCCGGGCGGCGGCGTCAGCCGGCTGCTGTGGTGCCGGCGCTGGTGCGGTCGTGGGGTCATACGCTGTCAGTAGATACCGTCCCTGCGGAAGACGAGGGTCGTACGGCCCAACGTGACCCGCGTGCCGTCGGTCAGTGTCACGCGTCGCACCGGCTGGCCGTTGACGAACGTACCGTTGGTGGAGCCGAGATCAACGAGGACGACCTCGCCGTCTTCGATGCGCAGCTCGGCATGGTGGCGCGAGACACCAGGGTCGACCAGGCGCAGGTCGCAGTCGGTGCCCCGGCCCAGGATGGTCAGCGGCGCGGTCAGCTCGTACGTGCGCTGCGTGTTGCCGTCCGAGCCGGGCTCGGGCCCGGAGACCAGCAGCCGCGGGGACCCGGCGAAACCGCCGGCCGGATGCGGAAGATCGCTGGCGGGCCGGCGGATCTCGCCGTCCTCGACCGTGGTGCCGCGGATGACGCCGGACCGGATCCGGAACGTGCCCGTGGTGAGGTCGGGGACGCCTTCGAAGCGCATCCGCACCGGGCCGACGAAGGAGTAGCCCTGCTCCCTGGCGTGCTCACGGGCGAGCGTGGCCAGCTCGATGCCGAGGCTGTCCGCGTAGACCTGGAGACGCTCGTAGTCGGGCTCGGCCAGTTCCACCACGAAGTCGTTGGGAACCAAGGTCCGGCCCTGCGCCACGATGGCAGCGCGGTCATCCATCTCGCGCTGGACGGCGCTGGCGATCTCGACTGGCTGCAGCTCAGATTTAAACGCGCGCGCGAAGGCACCCTCGACCATCCCCTCAAGCCTGTGCTCGAAGCGCTGCAGAACTCCCACCGGGTACCCCCTCCCCCTCTCGTGCGTGCTCGCATCCGATCGTATCGGCGACGTGGCATTGCTCGCGGACGTGCTACCCTGACTCCCTGCCCAGGGCGGGTGGCGGAACGGCAGACGCGCACGGTTCAGGTCCGTGTGTCCGAGAGGACGTGAGGGTTCAAATCCCTCCTCGCCCACATCGTTCGGTGCCTGCTCCTCCCGACCCGGTGAGGTCGCTGGCCGAAGCTTAGGCGTCCGGCGGGTTTCTTGCCACCGGACGCCGGGGATGCGCCTTTCCCCGCCGGACCAGGCAGAATCAAAACTGTGCCAGAACTACCCGAGGTGGAAGCCCTCGCCGCGGACCTGCGCGAACGGGCCGCGGGCCGGGTCATCGACCGCGCAGACGTGGCCGAGATCTCCGTGCTGAAGACGTACGACCCGCCCCTGACCGCCCTGCGCGGCCGGGTCATCACCGGGACGAACCGTTACGGAAAGTTCCTCGACTTGGTCACGGAGCCTGCGCCAGCCGCGGCGCCGGGAGGACCGCTGCACCTGATCGTGCACCTGGCCCGGGCGGGCTGGCTGCGCTGGCGGGACAGCCTGCCCGACCAGCCGCCGCGGCCGGGCAAGGGCGCGCTCGCGTTCCGGCTCCGGTTCACCGACGGGGCCGGATTCGACCTCACCGAGGCCGGGACCCGCAAGCGGCTCGCGGTGTACCTGGTGACCGACCCGGCGGCGGTGCCCGGCATCGCGTCGCTCGGGCCCGACCCGCTCGCCGAGGCGTTCACCCCGGACGCCCTGGCCGCCATCCTCGCCGGGCGCAGGACGCAGATCAAGGGCGTGCTCCGCGATCAGTCGGTGATCGCCGGCATCGGCAACGCCTACTCGGACGAGGTCCTGCACGCGGCCAAGATGTCGCCGTTCCGGCTGGCCGCGAGCCTGACCCCGGACGAGGTCAAGGACCTGCACGCCGTGATCGTGAGCACCCTGCGCGAGGCGGTCGGCAGGTCGGCCGGGCTGGCCGCGAGCGACCTGAAGGCGGAGAAGAAGGCGGGCCTGCGGGTGCACGGGCGGGCCGGCCAGCCCTGCCCGGAGTGCGGCGACACCATCCGCGAGGTGTCCTTCGCCGACTCGGCGCTGCAGTACTGCGCCACCTGCCAGACCGGCGGCAAGCCGCTGGCCGACCGCCGCCTGTCCCGGTTGCTTAAGTAGTTCCGCTCGCCTCCGGGCGGGGCGGAGGCGAGCGGAACTACCGCCCGGGAGGCGAGCGACATTAGTTAAATATCTGCCCGATCTTCGCCCAGCGGGGCAGCTGGCATCCGCCCTGTATGAAGGTGGTGTCGATGTGCTGGCCGAAGTAGGTTCCGGTGACCTTCGCGCTCTTCGAGCTCTCCATGATCATCGGGCACGCGACCCCCTTGGGCGGGGCCGCGAACGGGGCCTTCGCCTTGAGCAGCGTCGCACAGGCTTTCGCCGGGTCGGGGTGGGTGCCGCCGACCGGGTCGCATTGCAGCGTCCAGTGCTCGGTCGGCTTTCCGGGACCGCTGCTCACCCTGATGTCGAGGGACACCTTCGGCGCGGCGGGGCTGGACGGCGCGGCCGCGCCGGTCGGGGCGGTGGCGCTGCCGCACGCGGTGGCCGCGGCCGCGCAGATCGCGGCGATCAGGAGGTACCGGGCGCCGGTACGCGCCCGAAGCATGTCTGGCCTCATGCCCGGTTGGACGCGTGGTTCGCCCCGCTGGTTCCTTGCCATTTTGGTGGCCACGGCCGGGAATTCACGCCGCGCCGCCCGGCTTGGGAACATTTTTCCGCTGGCGCCAGGTTGGCGCGGGGCGGCCGGTCCCGAGAAGCTCAGGTTTTCGTTCCAATCAGTCATCCGACGGTGGGATCATGAGACGTGGCCCTGAGGCTGTCACCGGCAAGCGGCCGCGACCGGGAGCGGATTGACGCGACCGCGCGCGCGGTCATCGACTGCGCCGCCGACGCGATCATCGCCTTCGGCATGGACCGGACCGTCACCCTCTGGAATCCCGCCGCCGAGCGCATGTTCGGCTGGAAGGCCTCCGAGGTCGTCGGGCTGGAGCTGGGGTTCATCCCGGAGGAGCTTCAAGCCGAGAATCACGCGGTGATGGAGCACGTCGCCAGCGGCGGCCAGGTCTCGTTCGCCACCAGGAGGACCCGCAAGGACGGCGCTCTGCTGGACCTGCGCATCGACACCTCCGCCCTGATCAGCGCCGCGGGCGAGACGATCGGCTGGGTCAGCGTCTGCCACCAGACCGCGGGGGACGAGGCCGTCAAGCACTACATGGCCGAGCGCGCCCGGGTGTTACGCCGCCTGGGCGACGTGGTCGCGGACATGAACGCGCAGCTGGAGCTGCCGGCCGTGCTGGACCGGATCGCGGCCAGCCTGCGGGAGCTGACCAGAGCGGACGCCGGCGGGTTCGTGCTCATCGAGAAGGACCAGCTGCGCCTGGTCAGCATGGACGGGCTGCCCACGGCTCTGCGCGGGCGGACCGCGGACCTGGCCACCAGCCTGGTCGGCGAGCTCATGCGGTCCGGCAAGACGGTGATGATGGCCACCAGCGAGTCGGGCCGCTTCGACGAGACGATCTGGTCCGCCCTGCCCGGGCTGCACACGGTCACGCTCAGCCTGTCGCACGTGGCCGGCCGCCCGTACGGCGCGCTGTACGCCCTGTACTCGCGGCGCAAGGTAGGCCACGTCGAGCTGGAGCTGCTCGAGCTGCTGGCCGGGCACGCCAGCGTGGCGCTATCCAACGCGACGGCGTTCGAAGAGGTGGTCAGGCAGCGCGCGCACGAGCGGGCGGTGATCGACGGCAGCGCGGATGGCATCGCGGTCCTCGACGGCGACGGCCTGGTCCGGCAGTGGAACCCGGCCGCGCACCGGCTGACCGGCGTCTCGGCCGCGGAAGCCACGGGCCAGCCGCCGCCGTTCCCGGTGCCCGAGCCGGGCGCCAAGCTGACCCACAGGCTGGACTCCGGGCGCTGGCTGGACGTGCTGTGCACCGGGCTGGACGGCCGCGACGAGCAGGTGGTCGACTTCCGTGACGTCACGGCGGCCAAGGAGCTCGAGGAGGCCAAGGACCTGTTCCTGGCCACCACCAGCCATGAGCTGCGGACTCCTATCACCGTGGTGCAGGGGTTCGCCAGCACGCTGGCGAACCGGTGGGACAAGCTGAGCGACGCCGACCGCCGCAGCGCCGTGCAGACGATCGTCGACCGGGCCGGCGCGCTGGCGAAGCTGGTGGAGCAGCTCCTGCTCGGCTC
>Ga0318493_10000500_pt1 | contig 12005 bp, 9 predicted proteins | sample GRESIP108b1f23_FD_203294 | JGI IMG/M metagenome (GOLD analysis project Ga0318493, IMG submission 203294) | Tropical soil microbial communities from Luquillo Experimental Forest, Puerto Rico - GRE.SIPMG.108b1f23 | ecosystem: Environmental > Terrestrial > Soil > Tropical forest > Bulk soil...
GCGCTCAGCCGATCGATCTGTCCGGCACTCGTGTCGGGCGTGCGCGCCAGCGACGGTTCGCAAGCAATGGTGAGGTCCTGAATCGATCGCGCGGCAAAAAAGGCGAGGCTGCTTCCGACGCAGGCCTGCGACAGACTTCCTTCCGATCCCTGCTCCGCCGCGAACTTCTCGCAGATCCTGGCCTGAACAGGCAGCTGGCCGTCCACGTCGAGCGCATCCAGGAAGAGCAAGAACAGCTCTCGCTTGCGCGAAGGATCGCAGAGCTCGGCCGCGGACTGAAGCGAGCTTACGCGCGCTTCCATCCGGGAGAGCGCCGCCGTGAGCTGGGAAAGGTAGGGCATGAACTCCCCCATCGGGTCGAGTTCGCTTCCCTTGGCCCCAGTCACCCGCTCGTGAACGCCGTCGAGCACGCTGAGGAACGACGCCTCGTTCGGCGTCCAGCGTGCCAGCGCTCGCGTCACCTCCAGGAGGCGGAGGATTCGATCCTTCGGCTTCTCGCTCTGGTTCCCCTGCCCTTCCACATGCGGCGTGACGCCGCCCGGCCCGGGAACGGTTTCGGGCGCCGGTGACGAGCTGTCGGCCTGGGCGTGAACCGCTCGTGCCGCGAAGAGGACGGTCAACGCTAGGATTCTTGAGCGCATGGGAGCTCCGCTGGGGTCCGGCCCGATGAAGCGATCGATTATACGGGTCAGGACGGCGGAGGGCCTCGATGCGGCGATTTTTCGCGGGACGCGAGCCTACTTCAAGCTGGCGATCAGGTTCTCGCTCAAGCGCGTGTACTCGGCCTTGTTCCTTCGCGGCAAGATCGAGCGCTTGCTTGGCCGCCGCCATGGCACCCGGCTTGTCGCCGGCCTTCTTCAGGATCAGGCCCTCGCGATAGATGAGCCACACCGCATCGGGCTGCTTCTTGGCGGCGGCCTGGATCCATTCCTTCGCGAGCTTCATGTCGAGGTCGTTCTCGTAGTAGAACATCGCGGCCTCGAAATAGGGCTTGTCGCCGCTGCCGGCCATGGCGGCTTCGATCTGCGGCTTGACCTTCGACACGACGTCGGTATCGATCTCGACGGGGACCTTCGTCTTCTCCCACGCGATGACGATGTTCGCCTTGCCGGCGCGCACGTCCTGCACGCTGATCGTCATCGTCTCGAGCGGCTCGGCCATGGCGACGGACTTCACCTTGACGCGCGCCTGGTCATCCTTTTGGTTGTAGGCGTACGAGCCCCATTCATCGACGACCTTGTCGAGGATCACGGTCCACTCGGTCTCGCCGGGGATCGTGAACATGGCGTACGAGCCCGCGGGCACGGCCGCTCCGCCGAACTTGACGTCGGTGCTGAACGTGACCTTGGTCGCCGCGTTGGCGCCGGTGCGCCAGATCTGGCCGAAGGGCACGAGCCCGCCGAAGATCTTGCGTTCGCGCACGCTCGGCCGCGAGTAGTCGATGGAGACGTCGGTCACGCCGACGCGCTGCTTCACGGATCCGAGTGGGCTCGCCTGCGGGAAGTCGATCTTCTTGGCCTCTTCGGCGTGCAGGACGGACGCGGAGAAGAGTGCGAGGGAAACGAGCAGAGCCGTTGGGTTTCTCATGACCGCACATTCTAGCCAAAGCGCGGGGTCCGTGTAAAATCTTGTGGCCCTCGTCAAACCAAGGAGAACCTGCATGCTCCGCACCCTGCGCGCCGCTGTCCTTGTCGCCGCCGCTGCGGTTCCCGCGTTCGCCCAAGGGCTCGAAGTTCCCGCCCCCAGCTCGAAAGCCAGGGTCGAACAGCGCGTCGGCGTCACCGATTTTTCGGTGGATTACTCCAGCCCGGCCGCCCGTGGCCGCAAGATCTTCGGAGGTCTGCTGCCCTACGACAAGCTGTGGCGGACGGGGGCCAACGCGTGCACCAAGCTCGCCGCGAGCCGCGACTTCACGTTCGGTGGGAAACCGGTTCCCAAGGGAACGTACTCGGTGTTCTCGATCCCCGGCGCGTCGGGGTGGACCGTGATCCTGAACAAGAACGTCGAGATCGCCGGCACGGACGGCTACGACGCGAAGGACGACGTGGCCCGCGTCGAGGTGAAGCCGGAGACGATTCCGCCGCGCGAGCGGATGACCTTCCTGTTCAGCGACTCGACCGATGAGGCGACGCGCCTCGATCTCGAATGGGAGACGACGCGCGTGTCCGTTCCGATCACGGTGGAGACGGGAGCCTTCGTGAGGGCCAGCATCGATACGGCGGTCGCCGATGCCTGGCGCCCGCTTTACCAGGCCGGCCGCTACCTCATCGAGAACAACGGCGACGTCGACACGGCGATCAAGTATCTCGACACGTCGATCGGGATTCAGAGCAACTGGTCGAACAACTGGTGGCGCGCCCAGGGGCTCGCCAAGAAGGGACGCACCGCGGACGCCATCGCCGCCGGCGAGCGCGCCCTGGAGCTCGGCAAGGGGAACACTACCTTCGAGAACGTTTTCAAGGCCGACGTGCAAAAGACGATCGACGGCTGGAAGAAGGGCAAGGCCTGATCCCGCGCAGCGTGTTCGACGCCTACGTCTCAGGCTCTGCGGGGGCGCTGTACGGTACGCACTTCGCCCGCTCGGAAGACTGGGACGCGGCACGCCGCGTGGCGCGCCCGCTGAGCCCCGGCCTCGCCACGGCCCTCGAAGCCCAGAACGCCGCCTACGAGGCGAGTCCCGCGCGTGACGCGCATCTGCGGGCGTTGCGCGAAGGAGCATGCGCCGTGGTGACCGGCCAGCAAACGGGACTCTTCCTCGGTCCTCTCTTCACCCTGTACAAGGCCGCGTCGACGATCCGGCTCGCGCGGTGGCTCGCGGAGCGATGGAACGCGCCGGTGGTGCCGGTATTCTGGCTCCAGACCGAAGACCACGATGCCGCGGAGATCGCCGTGTGCCACATCGCTCGCGGCGGCGACGAACCGCTGACGCTCGCGCTTCCCGTCGCGGAAGGCGCGGTCTCGGTCGCCAAGCGCGTGCTTCCGGACGAGGTGAGCGCTCGGTTGGCCGAGCTCGCCGGCGCGGTCGCGCATCTTCCCCACGGCGACGAGCACGTCGCGATGCTCTCGCGCCATTACCGTCCCGGCACGGGCTGGGGCCGCGCATTTGCCGGGGTGCTGTCGTCCCTGTTCGTCGAGGAAGGCCTGGTGCTCCTCGATCCGGGCGACCCGGCGCTCGCCCCGCTCGCGGCGCCCGTGCACCGGCGTGCGCTGACCGACGCGGCGTCGATCGCGAGCGCGCTCGTGGAGCGTGCGGCGACCCTCGAGGCGTCCGGATTCCATGCGGGCGTGCACGTGAGGCCCGGCGCTCCTCTCTCGTTCTTTCACCCCGAAGGGGCCGGCGGCCCTCGCTATCGCCTCGCGAAAGACACTGACGGCTTCGTCGAAGTCGGCGGAGCGCGGCGACGAACGCTTCCGGAGCTGCTGGCGGGGCTGGATCGCGACCCGGCGTCGTTCACCACGAGCGCGCTCTTGCGGCCGATCCTCCAGGACACCTGGCTTCCGACGATCGCGTACGTGGGCGGGCCCGCGGAGGTCGCCTATTTCGCGCAGCTGCAACCGATCTACGCGGCGTTCGACGTCGCGATGCCTATCGTCGTTCCCCGCGCGCAGCTCAGGCTCCTGGAGCGCCCGACCCGGCTCGCGCTTTCGCGTCGCGGATTGACCGCGGCCGAGGCGATCAGGCCGCTCGACGATCCTGTCACCCTCACGATGCCGGTGTCGCCCGAGCCATCGGACGGAGAGCGGCTGACCCGGCGTCTCGTCGCCGGCGTCGACCGCTTGCTCGACGAGGCCGCACCGGAAGTCGCCGCGGCGGGCGAACGCGCCGCGAAGGCGCTGGAGAAGACGCGCAGGGCGATGTCGCGGTCCGCCGTCAAGCTGGGACGGAGCGTGGACCGGGCGGTGTCGCTGCGCGATCGCGAAGCCGTCTCCGAACTCGAGGGGATCCGCGCCCGCCTTTTCCCGCGCGGCGTCCCGCAGGAGCGATTCTTCGCGCCGGCGTCGTTTTGTGCCCGTTACGGGCAGCGCGCGTTCATCGATCGTGTTCTGGCCGCGGCCGAGCCTTTGCGGACCGGCTTTCACGACGTCATCCTCTGAAGCCCAGCCATGAGCTCCCCCTACGGCATCGACGTCCTCGCGTTCGGCCCTCACCCGGACGACATCGAGATCTTCTGCGGCGGAGTCGTGATCACGCTGGCCGCCCTGGGCTATCGGACGGGCATCGTCGATCTCACCCGCGGCGAGCTGGCGAGTCAGGGCACACCGGAGGGGCGCGCGAAGGAGGCCGAGGCCGGGGCCGCGGTCATGGGCGTCGCCTGGCGGACCAATCTGGGACTCCCCGACGGGTTCATCGACGCCTCGGCGGGCTCACCCCATCTGCAGCCGGCCGTCGCTTCCTTGAGGGCGCACCGGCCGGAGCTCGTGCTCCTTCCCTGGAACGAAGAGCGCCACCCCGATCACGTCGCCGCCTCCCGGCTGATGAGCCGGGCCGTGTTCTTCGCCGCGTTGCCGCGCTTCGACGACGGAGCCGGCGGAGCGCCCTTCACGCCGCGGCAGGTGCTCTACTACGAGATGCGCCACCGCATGCGTGCGAGCTTCATCGTCGATACCTCGGCCGCCTGGGACAAGAAGGCGCAGGCGATCTCGTGCCACGAGAGCCAGGTGGCGCGCGGCGCCGCCGGTGCGCCCACGCTGATCAGCGCGCCGCTCGCGATCGCCGCCATCGAAGCCCGCGACCGTTACCGCGGCAGCGAGATCGGCGTCCGTTACGGCGAGGCGCTGCGCACCCCGCAGGCGCTGGGAATCGCCGACCCGCTCGCTTTCCATCGTGCGCACTCGTTTCCGGCGGCGCACGCCTTCGAGTCGCGCCGTTGAGCCGGCCGCTGTCCATCGGCATCGTCTGCTTCTCGAACCTCGGGGGAAGCGGCACCGTGGCGACCCAGCTGGCGGCGGGACTGTCCGAGCGCGGACACACGGTTCACGTCATCGTCCGGGCGCCGCTCAGCAGGAGCCTTCCGCGCTCCGAACGGCTCCTCGTGCACGAGGTGTCCGTGCCGGCGCATCCGGCGCTGGTCTACGCGCCGTACGGGCTGGCGCTGGCATCGAGCCTCGTCCACGTCGCGAACGAGCACGGACTCGACGTCGTGCACGTGCACTACGCCATCCCTCACGCGACGAGCGCGTATCTGGCCCGCCAGGTGCTGGGAGCCGGCGCCCCGCGCGTCGTGACCACGCTGCACGGCAGCGACGTCACGCAAATCGGAAGCGACCCTCGCTACCTCCCGACGACGCGGTTCGCGGTGAGCCAGGCGGACGGCGTCACCGTGCCGTCCGAGTTCCTGAAGGCCGAGGCCCATGCACGGCTCGGTCTCGACGCCTCGTTTCCGATCGAGGTCATCCCGAACTTCGTGGACACCGCGCTCTTCGCGCCCGCCGCCGCGCGCGATCGCGCGCACTTCGATGCGATCTTCGAGGCCGCGGGAGGCGATCCGGCCGACCGCGGCTCACCCGTGCTGTTCCACGTCTCGAGCTTCCGTCCGGTCAAGCGCGTCACGGACCTCGTGGAGGTCCTCGCCCGCGTGCGCCGCAGCGTGCGGGCACGGCTCGTGCTGGTCGGCGACGGACCCGAGCGGGAACGGTTGCTCGAGCGGGCGCGCGCGCTCGGCGTGGCGCGCAGTATCCTGCTGCTCGGAATCCAAGCGGAGTTCGTGAGCCACCTGCGGCACGCGGACGCGTTCCTGTTTCCCAGCGAGAGCGAGAGCTTCGGCGTCGCGGCGCTCGAGGCCTCGAGCTGCGGCGTGCCGGTCGTCGCCTACCGCGTCGGGGGCCTCCCCGAGGTGGTGACCGAGGACGTGGGCCGGCTCATCGAGCCGTACGACCTCGAGGCGATGGCGACCCGAACGCTCGAGCTGCTCACGAACCCCGGTCTGCGCGACGCGCTCGGAAACGCCGCGCGGGCGCGCGCCGAGAGCCGGTTCCGCCGCGATGCCGCGATCGATCGCTATGAAAACCACTATCGCCGCGTGCTCGAACGCACGTCGTCGGAGGCCGTGTGAGCCGTGCGCTTCGCCTCGTTGGTCTGGCCGCAATCCTGGCCTCTCCGGCCGCCGCCCAGGAGGTCCCGATGGATGCTGGACATCTCGCGCACGCCGTGGATCGCCTGGGCGTGACCGCGCGCGTGCTGTACGTCGGGGCCCACCCCGACGACGAGAACACGCGCCTGCTCGCTTACCTCGCGAACGTGCGGCACGTCACGGCGGCGTACCTGTCGATGACGCGCGGGGGCGGCGGCCAGAACCTCATCGGGCCCGAGCTGGCGGACCTGCTGGACGTCATCCGCACCGAGGAGCTCCTCGCGGCGCGTCGCATCGACGGCGCGCAGCAGCGGTTCACGCGTATGCGGGACTTCGGGTACTCGAAATCCGCCAAGGAGACGCTCGAGATCTGGGGACATGACAAGGCCTTGTCCGACGTCGTGTGGGTGATCCGCACGTTTCAGCCCGACGTCATCGTCACGCGATTCGACGAGAAGCCGCCCAACCACGGGCATCACACGGCCTCGGCGATCCTGGCGCGCGAAGCCTTCGCGGCCGCGGCGGATCCGGCCCGGTTTCCCGAGCAGCTGAAGAACGGCGTCAAGGCGTGGCAGGCCACGCGGCTGGTCCACAACGTTCCCAACTGGAGCGACGAGCCGCCTCCGGCGGGGGCGGTGAGCCTCGATGTGAGCGCATACGACGCCCGTCTCGGCCTTTCGACCGGCGAGCTGGCGGCGCTGTCGCGCAGCCAGCACCGCAGCCAGGGATTCGGCGTCTCGGCCGATCGCGGCGCCACGACCGAACGATTCGTCCTCCTCGCGGGGAAGCCGTTCACGACGGACATCCTCGACGACGTCCCACGCGGGTGGGAGCGATTCGGGGCGCCCGGCACCAAGGTGGGACGCGCCCTCGATGAGGCCCGGACCGAGCTTTCGCGCGACGCGCCTGAGCGCGCGGTGCCGGCGTTGCTCGCGGCGCGCGCGGCGCTGGACGCCGTTCCGGACGATCCCCGGGTGCGCGACGCGTCGGCCGCGCTCGGGCCCGTGATCGCGGCGGCCGCCGGGCTGTTCGCGCGCGCGAGCGCGCCGATTCCGCTCCTCGTTCCCGGCGGGAGCGCGAAGCTCTCCGTCGAGATCGTGCTGCAGCGTCCGGCGGGACTCTCGCTGACGCGCGTGACGTTTCCCGACGGATCGTCCCAGGACGTACAGGCGGCCCTCGTCACGGGCGAGAAAAAGGTCCTCGAGCACGACACCCTGGTGGCGGCGGCGACACCCGTCTCGATTCCCTACTGGCTCGCCGATTCCTCCGCGTCCGCCCTGACGGGCCAGCCTCGCGACCCGGCCCCGCTCGTCGTCACCGCGAGCTTCGCCGGGAAGGACGGGACGTTCGACCTCAGGCTTCCCGTCGTGTACGCCTGGACCGACCCGACGCGCGGCGAGCGTCTGCGCGAGGTCCTGGTGGCGCCGCCGGCGACGGTCACCCCGGTGCGCGCGGCGTCGATGTCGTTGAACGGGAAGCCGGCGCCTGTCGTGCTGCGCGTGCATGCGTCGCGCGACGGGGTGAAGACGAGCGTGAGCCTGCCGGTTCCCCCGGGCTGGCGCGTGGAGCCGCCCTCGGTCCCCATCGAGCTGGCGAAGGCCGGGGACGAGACGACCGCGCGGTTTGCGGTCACGCCTCCCGCCGGCGCCGCGGCAAGCACGTTGACGCCCGTGCTCGACGGCTTCGGGCCGGCCGTCCGCGAGGACGTCATCGACTACCCGCACATCCCGCTGCAGGACGTGCTGCAGCCGGCCCGGGTGCGCGTGGCTCCCCTCGTCGCGGAAGTGCCCGACGGGGTGGTCGGCTACATCGAGGGATCCGGCGACAGCGTCGCGGACGACCTGGCTCATCTGGGGATGCGCGTCGAGCTCCTGGACGACGACGCTCTCCGGAACGCCGACCTGTCGCGCTTCCACGCGATCGTCGTCGGGATCCGGGCGTTCAACACCCGCGCCGCCGTGCGCGCCCAGCAAGACCGTCTGATGCGCTACGTCGAGGGCGGCGGCACGCTCGTCGTGCAATACAACACGCAGAGCCGGCTGGGGCCGCTCGAGGGACGCGTCGGGCCCTATCCGCTGACGATCGGCCGCGGGCGCGTCACCGACGAGCGCGCGACGATGACGCCGCTCGTCCCCGGCCATGAGCTGCTGACCCGGCCGAACGCGATCGGGCCGTCGGATTTCGAGGGCTGGGTGCAAGAGCGCGGCCTCTACTTCGCCGAGACGTGGGATGCGAAGTACACGCCGGTCTTCTCCGCCGCCGATCCGGACGAGAAGCCGCTCGAGGGAAGCTTGCTGTTCGCGCGATACGGCAAGGGGCGCTACGTCTTCACCGGTCTCGCCTTCTTCCGGCAGCTGCCGGCCGGAGTCCCGGGCGCGTACCGGCTCTTCCTCAACTTGATCGGCACGGCGCCTTGACCTCCGAGGAGGAGAAACCGCCCGTTCTGGGGTCGTGGCGCAACGTGTACCTTCTCGTCGCGTCCGTTCTCTTCGTCCTGATCGGCCTGTTCTACGCGCTCACGAGATGGGCCTCGTGAGCGGGCTCGACTGGGCCGTCCTCGTCGGCACCATCACCTTCATCGTGATCTACGGCGCGTGGAAGACGCGCGGTGCCGCCGACATGGCCTCCTACTTCCGCGGCGATTACAGCCTGCGCTGGCCGACCATCGGCCTGTCGATCATGGCCACCCAGGCCAGCGCCATCACCTTCCTGTCGACGCCCGGCCAGGCGTTCGAAGACGGCATGCGGTTCGTGCAGTTCTATTTCGGGCTGCCGCTGGCGATGATCGTGATCGCGGCGGTGTTCGTCCCGATCTACCACAGGCTCAAGGTCTACACGGCGTACGAGTATCTCGAGCATCGGTTCGACGTGCGCGTCCGCTACCTGGGCGCCCTGCTCTTCCTGCTGCAGCGTGGGCTCTCGGCGGGGATCACGATCTACGCGCCGGCGATCATCATGAGCACGATCCTCGGGTGGCCGCTCCAGATGACGATCGTCGCGCTGGGGGCTCTGGTCATCGTCTACACGGTGGTCGGCGGCACCGCCATGGTGAGCGAGACACAGAAGCACCAGATGGTGGTCATGATGGGCGGGCTGGCGGTGGCGCTCGGGCTGATCCTCTTCAGGCTCCCCGCCGGCGTGACGACCGTGGATGCCGTGCGCCTTGCGGGCGCGCTCGGACGGATGAACGTCGTCGACTTCCACCTCGACGTCCACAGCCGCTATACCTTCTGGTCCGGCATCACCGGCGGCTTCTTCCTGGCCATGGCCTACTTCGGCACCGATCAGTCGCAGGTGGGGCGGTACCTCTCGGGCCGGTCGGTCACCGAGAGCCGCCTGGGCCTGCTGTTCAACGGCTTGTTCAAGGTGCCGATGCAGTTCGTCATCCTCTTCATCGGCGTCATGGTCTTCGTCTTCTATCTGTTCGTGCGGCCGCCGGTCTTCTTCAACGGCGCCCTGCTGGCCCGGGTGGCGGCCGGACCTCACGGCCCCGAGCTGGCCACGCTCGAGCGCCGGTTCGATGACGCGTTCGAGGCTCAGCGCGCGGCGGCGACGGCGTTCGCCGGCGCCTCCGATCAGGGCCGCGACGCCGCCGGGACCGAGCTCCGGTCCGCGGCCGCTCGTGCCGCGGCGGTTCGCGCCGACGCGAAGGCGCTCATCAAGCGCGCCGCCCCCGGCACGGACACCAAGGACGCCGACTACGTTTTCCTGAGCTTCGTCCTGCGCTACGTCCCGTCCGGGCTCGTCGGGTTGCTGCTCGCCGCGATCCTGTGCGCCTCGATGAGCTCGACGTCGAGCGAGCTGGCCGCCCTGGGCTCGACGACGACGGTCGACTTCTTCAAGCGGCTGCGGCCGCGGCCCTCGACACCGCGCCAGGACCTCATGGCGTCGAAGCTGTTCACGGCGGGGTGGGGGGCGATCGCGATCGGCTTCGCGGGGGTCGCCGGGCTGATCGACAACCTGATCCAGGCCGTCAACATCCTGGGATCGATCTTCTACGGCACCCTGTTGGGCCTGTTCGCCGTGGCGTTTTTCGTCCGGCGGGTCTCGGGGACTCCGGTCCTGATCGCGGCCGCCGTGGCGCAAGCGACAGTCCTCGTGCTGTTCTTCACCTCCGAGATCGGTTTTCTCTGGTACAACGTCATCGGCTGCGGGATCGTCATCGCGCTCTCCTCGCTTCTCGAGTGGCTCCGGCCCACCGCGTCCGCGCCGGCTTGACTCGATCTCTGAGTCCGCGTCCCGATCAGGGTGCCCGCATTCTCCGCGCGCCCTCAGGCCCGAGGCGCGGCCAGCGTGCTGTGCGACCGACCGTAGCCGAAATAGATGCCAAGGCCGATCACCAGCCAGATAACCAGCCGCGCCCAAGTGTCGAGAGGCAGTCCGATCATCAGGAACACGCAGCTGACGATGCCGCCAATCGGCACCAGTGGCACCCACGGACAACGGAAGGGCCGCTTCAGGCCGGGCTGGGTTCTGCGCAGATAGAGGATCGCGGCACACACGACGACGAAGGCGAATAGCGTGCCGATGCTGACGAGCTCGCCGAGGATTCCGATCGGGACCAAACCGCCGACGATGCCGACCACCAGGCCGAGAATCAGCTGTCCGCGGTAAGGCGTCCGAAACCTCGGGTGCACGGTCTGAAAAGCCGACGGCAGCAGGCCATCGTTGGACATGGTCAAGAAGATCCGGCTCTGACCGTAGAGGAAGACCAGGATGACGGACGTGAGGCCCGTCAGCGCGCCGAACTTGACCAGGAATGCAAGCCATGGCGCGCCGATCACGTCGATACCGACGGCGATGGGATCGGGGACATTGAGCTGCTGGTACGGCACGAGCCCGGTCAGTACCGCCGCCACCGCCATATAGAAGGTGGTGCAGATGATGAGCGAGCCGAGGATGCCGATCGGCATGTCGCGTTGCGGATTCTTTGCTTCCTGCGCAGCCGTCGACACCGCATCGAAGCCTATGAACGCGAAGAAGACGACCGAGGCGCCGCGCAGCACACCGCTCAATCCGAACTGCCCGAATTGACCTGTGTTCGGCGGGATGAACGGCTGCCAATTCGCCCTGACAACGTGGGCCGCGCCGGCGGCGATGAATACCAGCACCACGGCCACCTTCACCGCAACGATCACCACGTTGAAGCGGGTCGACTCACGGACGCCGACGATCAAGAGAGCGGTCAGCCCGGCGACGATCAGAAACGCCGGCAAGTTGAACCAGGCGCTCACCTGCGTCCCGTCGGCGAGCGCCACGAGCGTGCCGGGCGACGCCGTGAGCTGGGCTGGGAGGGTCACTCCGAGGTCGCGCATCAGGCTGACCGCATAGCCGGACCACCCGACCGAGACCGTCGCGCCGACGGTCGCATACTCGAGAATGAGATCCCAGCCGATCAGCCACGCGATCGGCTCGCCTAGACTGGCGTACGCGTACGTATAGGCGCTGCCCGCAATCGGGATCAATGACGCAAACTCGGCGTAGCAAAGCCCGACAAAACCGCAGGCGATCGCACCGATGACGAACGACAGCATGATCCCCGGTCCCGCGTACTGAGCGGCGGCGGTTCCGGTGATCACGAAGATACCGGCGCCGATGATCGCGCCGACGCCGAGTGCGATCAGATGCCAAGGCCCGAGTGCCCGATCCAAGGTGCTCGCATCCGCGCCCTGCATCAATTGCTGGACCGATTTTCGCCGTGTTAGTCCTGAACCGCCCATGAATTCCCCTCGGGTTTCGAAAGATCACCCCCATTCGATCCATTGGGCTCAGCATAACGTGGTTACCCACGGTTGCTGCCATGCGGAGGCTGGGATTGGCGGGCGCATGAGCTCACAACTCCTTGGCCCACTTCTCCCTGGGAGAAGGAGGGTCGGCCTTGAAGTATGGTCCGCCTCAGGTCCAGGCGCTTCTTGACTTCACCCGGGCCCAGCT
>Ga0318493_10000508_pt1 | contig 11963 bp, 3 predicted proteins | sample GRESIP108b1f23_FD_203294 | JGI IMG/M metagenome (GOLD analysis project Ga0318493, IMG submission 203294) | Tropical soil microbial communities from Luquillo Experimental Forest, Puerto Rico - GRE.SIPMG.108b1f23 | ecosystem: Environmental > Terrestrial > Soil > Tropical forest > Bulk soil...
TGGTGTGCATCGCCGCCTCTAACGGTGGCGCCACGTCCCAGGACCTCAAGACCGGCTTCCTCGTCGGCGCCACCCCGCGGCACCAGCAGGTCTCGATCCTCGTCGGCGCGCTCGTCTCCGCGCTCGTGCTCGGCCCCATCCTCCTCCGGCTGAACGAGAGCGCCACCACCTTCGTCCCGGCGAGCCAGGTCGCGCCCGCCGGGCTCCGCGTCGATCCGGCCACGCTGACGGGCGCGCGCGAGCGGCCGCCGGCGGCGCAGGTGGGCGGCGAGGCGCGCGACTTCCTCGTCTGGCACAAGACCGACGCGGTCGGCGGGCCGCCGGGGCGCTACCTCGTGGACGACGCAGGCCAGGCGCTCTGGCTCATCGACCCCGGGATCAACGGCGTCTTCACCAAGCGCGCCGACGGGACCGAGGTCCGCAAGTTCGACGCCCCCAAGGCGACGCTCATGTCCTACATCATCAAGGGCATCCTCGATCGCCACCTGCCGTGGGGGCTCGTCCTCTTCGGCGTGATGATCGCCGTCGTGCTCGAGATGGCGGGGATCCCATCGCTCGCCTTCGCGGTCGGCGTCTACCTGCCGCTGTCCTCGTCGACGCCCATCTTCATCGGCGGGCTCGTGCGCTGGCTGATCGACCGCCGGAACCGGCCGCGGCTCGTGGCGCGCGGGCTCACCGAGGAGCAGATCACGGCCGAGGGCGACAAGAGCCCCGGCGTGCTGATGGCCTCGGGCTACATCGCGGGCGGCGCCATCGCCGGCATCGTCATCGCGTTCATGGCCGGGGTGCTCGAGCCCGTGGACGCGCTCCTCACGAAGTGGTCGACGGCGCACAACCCCTTCTTCGCGGGCGGCAGGTCCGACCTGCTCTCGCTCCTGCCGTTCGCGGCGCTCACCCTCGTTCTCCTGCTCTCCGGCTGGGAGAAACGGGCGCCGGATCAGAGCGCGCCCGCGCCGTCGAGCCGATGAGCGCGGGCGACGCGCTCCTGGAGCGTGCGCGCCTGCCGCAGCGCCTCGACGAGGAACCGCTGCTCGAGCGGGTTGAGGCGGCGGGGATCGATCCGGTTGTCGAGCTCCTTCCCGGCCTGGCCCAGATCGTAGTGGTGCCTGAAGCGCAGCACCTGGACGTACTGGAAGGCCTCAATCCAGGCCTCGACCTGACCTGAGGGGATCCCGGAGCGCGCGCCCGCCTCGCGCAGGCGCTGCTCCGTGCTCGGCCCGGCGCAGCCGTTGGCGAGGCCCAGGATGCGGGCGGCGTCGACGAAGATCCGGATGGCGTCGCGCTTCAGCTCGATGGTGCCCGGCCGCTCTCCGCCCTTCTCCACCGCGAGGCCCCCCAGGAAGCCGAGGGGCGGCCGCGTCTCCAGGGCGTTCTCCGCCATGAGGGCGAGGAACCGGCGATCTCCGGGCGCGCGGCTCGCGAGCCACGCCTGCAGCGAAGCGCCCAGCTGCACGTTCCCGTAGACCGGGCGCAGATCGAAGAAGATCGAGGCGTGCAGGAGCGCCTCCGGCTCGGGCCGCTCCATCCACTGCGAGAACCGCCCGCGCCACTCCTCCAGGCTGAGGCACCAGGCCGGGTTCCCGGCCATGACCTCGCCCTTGCACAGCGGGAAGCCACACTCGGCCAGGGCGGCGTTGATGCGCCTCGCCATGGGGAGGAGTCGCTCGCGCAGCGCGTCCGGCGGCTCGCCCAGCGGCGGCTCGAAGACGATCCCGTTGTCCTGGTCGGTGCAGAGGGTTTGCTCCATGCGCCCCTCGCTGCCGAGCGCGATCCAGCAGAAGTCCGCGCCGGCGAGGTCCGCCCGCTCCACCTCCAGCTGGATGACGCGTTCGGTGACCCGGTCGTTCATGGCGGAGACGAGCCGGGTGGTCTGGCCGGCCGCGATGCCCCGCAGCATCATGAGGCGCGCCAGGTCTCGGATGCCCTGGGCGGCCTTGGCGAGCGCCTTCGTGTCGCGCGCGCGCCGGATCGCGTTCGCGATCTCCTCCGTGCCGCTGCGCTGCATCGAGAGCTGGCTCGCCACCGTCCCCATCTCGGCCAGCTGGGCCTGCTGGATCCGGCGCAGCTTCTCGAAGAAGCGGCGCGAACGCCGCTCGCACGAGGCGCGGAACTCCTCGTTCATGGCCTGGAGCGCGCGGAAGTCCTGCAGCGACAGCTCGGCGCACTCGGCGTCGGTGCGCGCCCGGTAACCGAGCACGGCGGGGCGCTCCTCGTGCAGCTCCTCGAGCGGGAAGCAGTCGCCGGCCGCGATCCCGGAAAGACTGCTCGAGAGACTGCTCTCCTCCCCGTGGCCCGGTGCGACGATCTCGACGGCGCCCGACCGCACGATGTGGAGGTGGTCGGCCTGCGCTCCCGACCCGAGCACGACCTGGCCCGCCGCGTGTCGGGCCGGCCGCGCGCGGTCGACGAGCCACTCCAGCTGGGATCGGGTGAGGAGCGAGAAGGGGCGACGCTTCGAGAGCGCGCCGACGAGGTCGGTCTGCTCCTCGCGCGCGACGGCCAGCGGCGGGCTCTGGGTCATGTCCCCTCCGGTTCGATGATGCCGCGAGCCGGCGTTCGTGACGTTTTCCAGGCTTTATTTGTCGCAGGCGCTCGATTTGTTGGGCCCCCCCGTTCGGACGCCACCTCTTCACTCGAAGTCCCTCGATCCAGGGACGTTCTTCGCGAGCCGGTCGCGAGAAACACACCCTCCGGTACCTCTTCGGGAAATTCCGACTTTACTGTCCGTACGGTTCGCTGATCGTGAATCAAGAGGGAGCCGCGAATGGGGGATACGCAGACGCGTCCGTGGGCGCGGTGCGTGCGGTCGCGGGGTTGTCGCGTTTGTCGCAAAGTGGAATCGCTCGGCTCCTCTCCGGGGGGGGGAATCCATGTTCCGAGTGCGTTTTCACGCAGCGGCAGCGCTGTCCGCTCGAGTCGCCACGGTTCTGCTCGCGATGCTGCCCGGCAACTCGCCGGCGCAGATCGCGGGCGACAACGTCAACATGGTCTCGGGCACGCAGTGGCCCGGAGGCGATCCCTTCCTCCAGCGACAGAACGAGCCGACGCTCGCGGTCTCGTCGGCGAATCTGCAGCACCTCATGGCGGGGGCGAACGACTACCGCTCCGTGGACATCAAGGTCCCCGACGCGGACGTGAAGAAGATGGCCGGCGACGCCTGGCTCGGGGTGTTCAAGTCCCTCGACGGCGGCCAGACCTGGAAGAGCGTGCTGCTGCCGGGCTATCCGCAGGATCCGGCCTGCCTGAGCGCGGCGCCGTCGCCTCGGCGAACGCTGTGTGGCCTGCCGGCCGCTGCGGATCCCGTCATGCGCAGCGGCACCGACGGGATGTTCTACTTCGCCGGCATCAACTTCCAGCGCGACGCGCAGAGGAGCCGCGTCTTCTTGGCCCGCTACATCGACCTCAACAACAAGGAGAACGGCGACGCGACCAGGGATACCGATCCCATCCGCTACGTCGATACCCAGATCATCGCGGAGAACCCACCTGGCGTCTTCATCGACAAGCCCTGGATTGCGGTGGACGTGCCGCGCGCCGGCGCCGCCGTCTGCGAGATCCCGGTCTCGGATAATCCCGCCGACCCGCCGCGCAGGTTCCTCGGCGGCACGCTGTATGCGAGCTGGGCCGAGTTCACGCTGCCGGACGAGCTGACGAGCACCATCAAGTTCACGTACTCGCGCGACTGCGGCAAGACCTGGGTCACCCCGTTCAAGATCAGCGGCGCCAACAGCACCCTGAGCCAGGGGGTCTCGCTGGCGGTGGAGCCCATCACCGGCCGCGTCTACGCGGCGTGGCGCCGCATCGCCTCGGGGAACCAGAGCGACGCCATCATGGTGACCCGCTCGGAAGGACGGAAGAAGCAGTTCGCGAATGCGCGGGCGATCGCCAAGATCATCCCGTTCGATCAGTTCAGCTCCTACACGGCCTTCCGCACCGAGGCCTTTCCGACGCTGGCGATCTCGACGGACGGGACGAGCAGCTGGGCTCACGTCGCCTGGCAGCAGCGCAAGCCCACCGGGATCGGCGAGTCCCGGATCCTGATGAGCACGGCCAAGGTGCAACCGCCACCGCAAGGCGACCAGGACGACGACGAGGCCGAGGACCTCGACGACGAGACGCGCCTCGTCTGGTCGACGCCGGCCATGGTGGCGGACGACGCGATCACCGACGACGCTGGCAATGTCTTCTCGGTGGGCCACCAGGTCATGCCCGCGCTCACCTTCGGGCAGGGCCGGCTCATGCTCGTCTACTACGACAGCCGGCTCGACCACACACGACGCTACTACCGGCCCAACGTCCCGTTCGTCCCGACGGACGGCCGGTTCTACCAGGAGGCCCTGGCGCCGACGGGCGAGCTCGCCAAGCCCGTCGCCCCGGACACGACCCAGCCGTTGCCGGTCGGCGTGTACAACTCGTGGATCAACGACGGCTCCCTTTACAAGGTGCGTCACACGGTGGACGTGCGCGTGGCGAGCGCCCGAGCCGGCGGAAGCCCGTCATTCACCTCGGTCCTGGCCTCCAAGTTCCCCTTCGGCATCCGCGGCGACGAGGCGAGCTACGCCAGCACCGGGCTCAAGGTCCCGGACATGAACGGCGGTGACCTGACCGTGGTGGGCGCCGACGGCAAGCTCCAGCTGTTGCAGCAACTTCAGCTGAACCCACCGAATTACCCCTTGTTCAAGAACGGCAGCATCGCGTTCATGGGGGACTACATCGACATCCAGGGCCAGGCGTTCGTCCCGGCACCGGGCGGAGGCTGGGCCTTCAACAGCGCCTTCACTCCCGCGCCGGTCTTCCACGCCGTCTGGACGTCGAACCAGGACGTGCAGGTCCCGCGGGTCCTCGATCCAGTGACCCACCTCCCCGACTGGTCGCAGTATGCGCCGCCCTATTGCCCCACCTGCAATGCGCCGGAGGCGAGCCGCTACGCGAACGACGGCACGACGCAAGCGGACGCCTGCGTCCCAGGTGCGGAGGCGAGCCGCGACCAGAACATCTACACGAGCCGCATCACGGAGGGGCTCCTCGTCACCTCACCGCAGAACGTGAAACCGCTCGGCCAGGGCTACACCCGCGCCTTCGTCATCCTGGCGCAGAACACCACCTCCAAGGACATGACGGTCGCGTTCTCGGCCTCCGTCCCGGCCCAGGGCACGGCAGGAGCGGTCCCGGAGGTCGCCTACTCCTTCACGAATGACTTGGGAGCAGGGCGGACCTCGAGCCTAGGCGCCGTGGTTGTCCCGGCCCGCTCGTACGTGACCCGCTCCCTCTTCGTCCAACTCACGGGCTCGAACGTGAACCCCGGCACGACCCTCAACGTCGCCGTGACGGAGGTCGGGTGCGGACAGGCGTGCCGCTCCGGATTCGTCACCCTGAACCCGCCGACCGCCCTGGGCTCGCTGGTGCAGCCCGACACGGGCATCCCGGTGCCCGAGATCGGCGCCGGCGACGTGTACGCGGGGAAGATCGCCGCCACGGGCCCATCGGATCCCAACTGGACCAACCCGGGCTCGCCCAACTTCGCGCCGAATCCGAACTGGACCAATCCCGGCTGGGCTGATCCGAACTGGACCAATCCCAACTGGACGAATCCGAACTGGACCAACCCGTCGCTCACGAACCCGAACTGGACGAACCCGAACTGGACCAATCCCAACTGGACGAATCCGAACTGGACCAATCCGAACTGGACCAATCCGAACTGGACCAATCCCAACTGGACGAATCCGAACTGGACCAACCCGTCGCTCACGAACCCGAACTGGACGAACCCGAACTGGACCAATCCCAACTGGACGAATCCGAACTGGACCAATCCGAACTGGACGAATCCGAACTGGACCAATCCGAACTGGACCAATCCGAACTGGACCAATCCGAACTGGACCAATCCCAACTGGACGAATCCGAACTGGACCAATCCCAACTGGACGAATCCGAACTGGACGAATCCGAACTGGACCAATCCGAACTGGACCAATCCGAACTGGACCAACTCCGCGATGTCGGACCTGAGCTACACGCTCACCAATACCGGCAACACGACCACCTCGTACCACCTCAAGGTCGTGGCCTCGTCCGATGCGACGGTGAACGGTCCGCTCCAGCTCGACGCCACGAAGTTCTACTCCACCCCAGGCGCCGTGAACTGCAACCTCGTCGAGTTCCCGCACTTCCTGCCCCTCGTCCAGGTCCCGGACATGTCGCAGGCCTTCGTCCGGCCCACGGATCAGGTCGACCCGAAGCCGACCGATGGCGCGGCCACGAACGTGACCATCTCGCTCGCGCCGGGTGAGTCGGCGCTCATCACGCTCCGCGCCAACATGACGCTCGCGCAGATGGCCGACCTCGGGACGAAGCTCGCGCCCGCCGCCATCCCGACGAGTTGGGTGCCGAACGGACAGACCTACCAGGATCTGCGCGGCTCTGGCATCGTCGCCGTGCCCGGAGCGCCCAGCAAGACCAGCCTGACGTACGACCGCGCCACCGGTACCGCGACGGTGACCGTCACCGGGAGCGGCCCCGTCCCCACCGGCACGGTCACCATCATCGCGAACGGTAGGCAAGCCGCCGCCCGGCGCATGCTCGATCCCACGGGCAGCACGAGCGTGGTCTTGAGCCCGGCGCTGGCCGCCGGCGACACGCTCCTCGCCGACTACGCGGGTGATACCGCCTACGCCTCCAGCACGTCGGCGCCGGTCACGGTGCAGGGTAGCGCGCAGCCGACCGTCACGCTCACGTACAACGAGGTCAGGACACTCCCGCCCAAAGGGTTCGCGACCGTCGTCGTCGACGGGGGCAACACGGGGACCCCCACCGGTTCGGTGACGCTCTACCTAAACGGCGCGCAGTTCGCGACGCTGGACCTGCCCGTCTCGTCCGGCCCCACCGCCAGCGTGAACTTCTGGTTCAATCCGGTGGCCAGCCCGGGCGACCAACTCATCGCCGTCTACTCCGGCGATTCTACCTACCCCAGCGCCTCCTCCAACCCCCTGACCGTCGCCCTCGCCGCGACCACCACCACGCTCAGCTTCGATGTCTTGAGCTCCACCGCGACCGTCTTCGTCTCGGTCCCCCCGATCGCCGGGAAAACGCCGACCGGAACGGTCACGCTGTACAGCAACGGCGTCCCGCTCACCACGGTGACTCCGACCGGCTCTGGCAACACCCTCGGTGCCACGGTGACGCTGTCCCCGCGCCCCGCCGCGGGTGAAACGATCACCGCCACGTACTCCGGTGACGGGACCTACGCGTCCAGCGGCTGCACCCCAGTCACCGTCGGCCGCGCGACGCCCACCGCCACCGTCTCGTATGACATCGTCAACTCGAGCGTGACGGTCTCCGTCGCCGCCGGGGTCAGCCCAGCGCCGACGCCCACCGGCTCGGTCACGCTCACCCGCAACGGCACACTACTCACCACGCTGGCGCTGACCGGGACGTCGGGCTCCGCCCAGGCCACCGATACGCTCTCGCGGCTCAGCGCCGGCGATGTCCTGGTCGCGTCCTACCAAGGCGACGGGATCTACACCCCCATGGACTCCAGCCTGATCGTGTCGCTCGCGGGGACCTGGACCATGCTCAAGTACGACCCCGTCACCTCCACCGCCGATGTCGGCGTCGGAAGCAGTGCTACCAGCATCGCCCCGACCGGTGCCGTCGACCTGTTCCTCGACGGCGCGCCCATCGCGAGCCTGTCGCTGACGCCTGGCGCGAACGGAGGGTCGACGGGCACGACGCCGCCGCTGAGCCCCTCGCCGGCGGTGGGAAAATCGCTCGTCGGCGCCTACTCCGGGGATCCCATCTTCGCGCCTAGCTCCTCCGTGCCCTGGCTCGTGACGGGCTTCAGCGCGGCGAGCCCGGTCACGACGGCGCGTCGGTTCCACGCTGCGGTGACCGTCGGCACCCAGGTGTTCGTCCTCGGTGGCCGCAACCCGAGCCTGAGCGGAAGCCTCCTCTCCGTCGAGGCGTTCGATACGGCCACCGTGAGCTGGACCGCCCGGTCGGCGGCACCGGTGGCGCTGGTGCTGAGCTACGGAACGGCTTCGGCTGCCCTCGGCACGAAGATCTATGCGTTCACGCCTGGCGTCGGGACCTACGTGTACGACGTGGCTGCCGACGTATGGAGCCAGCAGGCGACGCTGACGCCGGCTTTCACGGGGGATGCGCGCGCCGTGGCGGCCGGCAGCCGCATCTACCTCGTCACGGACGCCGGCACGCAGATGGAAATCTTCGAGTACGACCCCGTCACGGACACCTTCACCCCGAAGGCGGCGCTCGCCAATGGCCGGTTCCAGTTCAGCGTCGCCGAGGCAGGCGGAAAGGTCTACGTCCTCGGCGGCATGCACGCGCACTGTTCCAGCAACTGCATCGGCCTCTCTGACCTATCCATTGACGAGTTCGATCCTGCGGTGGGTGCCAACGGCACTTGGACCACGATGCCCGTGTCGTTCACGAGCCCGACCGAAATGGGGAGCGCGGCGACCGTGAACGGGAAGATCTACTTCTTCGGCGGCGGCGGCTATGGCCCGCCGGCCAGCACAGTCCGGGTCCTCGACCCCGTGGCGCGCTCTTTGAGCGACTATGCCGTGCCGTGGCCTTCTCCGCGCTACGGCATGGCGGCCGCGAGCGTGGCTGGTCACATCTACGTGACCGCGGGCGTCCAGAGCGGCTCCGATACCACCGCCGTGGATGACTTCTTCCCAGGACCGTAGGCGGATCACGGGCGGCGCCGGAGCTTGCGTTCGGTTCCGGCGCCGCGCCCGTGCGGGAGCGCGAGGTCGTCGCCGTAGCAGGTAGGATGACGCGATGCCAACGGGCGAGGTGACGTGCACGACGTGCAGCCGGCCGGTCCCGGCCGGAGCGCGCGCCTGCGGTCACTGCTCGTCCATCCTGCCCGCGCCGGTCGGACCGGACACAGGGTCCGACTCCTCGCTCCTGGCGCCCGGCTCGAGTCTGGGTGACCTGTCCGTCCTCCTCAAGGCGGCGCGCGTCGACGCTCCGTTTCACCCCGGGGCACGGCTCGGGACGCGCTACGAGATCGTGACACTCCTCGGCAAGGGTGGCATGGGCGCGGTGTACCGCGCCCGCGACCTCGAGCTGAACCGCGACGTCGCGCTCAAGGTCGTGGCGCCGCACCTCGCCGCGGAGGAGTGGGTGATCGAGCGCTTCAAGCGCGAGATCCACCTCTCCACCATCGTCACCCATCCCAACGTGCTGCGCGTCTTCGACCTCGGCGAGAGCGACGGGATCAAGTTCCTCACCATGCAGTTCATCGAGGGAGAGACGCTCGCCGACCTGCTGCGGCGGGAGCACCCCCTCCCCCTCGAGCGGTCCCTCGCGCTCTTCCGACAGGTGTGCGCGGGCCTCGCCGCGGCGCACGCGGCGGGCGTGCTCCACCGCGATCTGAAGCCTCAGAACGTGATGGTGGACGACCGGGGCCACGTGTACCTGACCGACTTCGGCCTCGCGACCTCGGGCGCCATGCCCGCCATGACGCAGACGGGCGCGCTCCTCGGGACGCCCCACTACATGTCGCCCGAGCAGGTGAAGGGCGAGGACCTCGACGCCCGCTCAGACGTCTTCAGCGCCGGCTGCATCCTCTACGAGATGCTGGCGGGCGCGATGCCCTACTCTGGCCACAGCACCTTCGACGTCATGATGGCCCGCACGCGCGCGCCGGCGCGGCCCGTGAGCGATGTCAACGATGCTGTCCCGCGGCACGTGCAGCGGCTCCTCGAGCGCTGCATGGCGATGGAGCGGGCGGAGCGGTACGGCTCGGTGGCGGAGGTCATCGAAGATCTCGACGCCGGGACCGCCCGCCCTGCGCGGCGGGGCGCCGCGCTGCTTCGCTGGAGGAGTCGCCTCGGCTGGCGCCACCTGGCCGCCGCCGTGGCGCTGGCCGCGCTCGCCGCCGCGCCCTTCGCCGCCTGGCGGCTCTGGCGCCGGCCCGCGACGGCGCCGCGAGAGCAGACCATCCTCGTGGCCGACTTCGACAACCGCACCGGCGAGGACGTGTTCAACGGCACGCTCGAGCCCGCGTTCGGCCTGGCGCTGGAAGGCGCCTCCTTCCTCAGCGCATACTCACGCGCCGCGGCGCAGAAGCTCGCGGGGCAGCTCAAGCTCGAGGGATCGGGGCTCAGCGAGCGGCGCGCCAGGCTCGTCGCCCAGCGCGAGGGGATCGCCGTCGTGATCGCGGGGTTCGTCGATCGTGAGTCGGCCGGATACCGCGTGGGAGTGCGGGCGGTGGACGCGTTCACCGGCAGGCGCATCGTCGAGGACGCAATCGAGGCCACCGACAAGCAAGGCACCCTCGGCGCCGCCGCCCGGCTCGCGGCCAGGGTGCGGTCGGTCCTCGGCGACGCCACGCCCATTGGCGTGCAGCTCAAGGAGGCCGAGACCTTCAGCGCGGCGTCGCTCGAGGCGGCGCACGAGTACGGCGTCGCGAGCGACCTCGCCGCGGTCCAGGGCAAGTACGGCGAGGCGCGACAGCACTACCTGGAGGCGCTCCGGCTCGATCCGGGGCTGGGCCGAGCCTACAGCGGGCTCGCCGTCATCGAGCGGAACGGCGGGCACCGCGCCGAGGCCGAGAAATATTTCGAGCAGGCGCTGGCACACGTCGACCGCATGACGGAGCGCGAGAAGCTCCGCACGCGCGGCCTGTGGTTCTTCCTGCGCCGCGACGACGACAAGGCCATCGAGGCGTTCGAGGCGCTCGTGAAGCAGTTCCCGGGCGACAACGCCGGGCTCGCCAACCTGGCGGTGGCGTACGGCTACCGAGGCGACTTCGCCCGGGCCGTCGAGTACACGCGCCGCGCGGTCGCCCTCTCCCCGAGCAACATCCCGCAGCGGAACAACCTCGGGCTCTTCGCCATGTACGTGGGCGACTTCGAGACCGCCCTGCGCGAGCAGGCGCGCGTGCTCGAGGCGAATCCGCAGTTCGAGAACGCCCTCTTCGGTCTCGCCCTGGCGCAGCTCGCGACCGGCCGCCGCGACGACGCCATGGAGACCTGGAAGAGGCTCGCCGCGCTCGGCCCCGAGGCGTCGTCGGCAGCCACGGCGGGGCTGGCGGACCTGGCCGTCTTCGAGGGCCGCCTCTCGGACGCCAAGAAGCTGCTCGAGGACGGGATCGAGGCCGACCGGGCGCGGAAGGATGGCGATGGCGCCGCCCGGAAGCTCGGGGTCCTGGCCGACGTCTACCTCACGCTGGGCGACGCGCGCCACGCGGGCGACACCGCCGAGCGCGCCCTCGAAGCCACCCGCGAGGAGCTCGTCCTCTTCTCCGCCGCGAGCGTGCTGGCCGAGGTCGGGAGGGACGAGCGCGCGCTCGCCGTCGCCGGCGATCTCGACCGGCGGCTCGAACCCGAGCCGCGGATGTACGCCGAGCTCCTGCGCGGCGTGGTGGAGGCGAGGCGGCACCGGCACGCCGAGGCGATCGCCCGTTTCAAGAACGGCGTCGCCCGGCACGACTCGTGGCTGGCGCGCTTCGCGCTCGCGCGCGCCTACCTCGAGGCCGGCGCGTTCACCGAGGCGGACGACGAGCTGGACCGCTGCGAGAAGCGACGGGGCGAGGCCACCGACGTGTCGCAGGAGACGGTGCCCACGTACCGGCTCTATGCGCACGTCGCGTACTGGCATGGTCGCGTGCACGAAGCGCTGAAGAGCCCGGCGGCGGCGGAGGAGTACCGCGCATTCCTCGCCGTGAAGAGGTCGGATGAGGACCCACTGGTGGTGGACGCGCGGAGGCGCCTCGCGAACCGGTAAGGTGGGACGGCGCCCCTGAGCGCCGCCTAACGCGCCACGTGCGGCGTCACCTGACGGGCAGCACCACCACAGTGTCCTTCCGCCCTGTCTCGTCTTCGCTTCGGGACTTGAATCGATCGCCTGCGTCTCCTCGAGGCGACGCTCTGTCCTACATGTGCGTACCATTTTCAAGGTACACGCCAGGCTCTAAAGTGCGCGCCATG
>Ga0318493_10000514_pt1 | contig 11917 bp, 8 predicted proteins | sample GRESIP108b1f23_FD_203294 | JGI IMG/M metagenome (GOLD analysis project Ga0318493, IMG submission 203294) | Tropical soil microbial communities from Luquillo Experimental Forest, Puerto Rico - GRE.SIPMG.108b1f23 | ecosystem: Environmental > Terrestrial > Soil > Tropical forest > Bulk soil...
CCCTTCGCCGGCGCCTGGACAACGACGAAGCCACGGAGCGCGACATCACCGGGCGCGAGCTGCACAAGATCACGCGGCTGCGGCTCGAGAAGCTGCTCGCCGGAAGCTGAGCTCCACCAACGGAGGACGCATGAGCGGCATCACGTCACACGTGCTGGATCTCATGACCGGGAAGCCGGCGGCGGGCGTCGAGGTCGTGCTCGAGCACATCGACGACAAGAAGGGCTGGCACGCCGTCGCGCGCGCCACAACCGATGCCGACGGCCGCGTGCGCGACGGGTTCACAAAGCTCCACGGCCCGGGCCGCTACCGCCTCACGTTCGCGACCGGCGCGTACTTCGCCGCGCGGAACGTGGACTGCTTTCACCCCGAGGTGACCGTGGTGTTCGAGGTGCGCGACGATCGGGCGCACCATCACGTTCCGCTGCTGCTGTCGCCGTTCGGCTACTCGACGTACCGCGGGAGCTGACGCCGCGACGCTAAACCCGCCCGCGGTTCTTGAGGATCGCGACGAAGCTCCGGCCGCGGATCTCGTCCACGGTGAGGCCCGACATCTCCACGGCGCGCGCCTCGGTGATCGCGCCGGTCTGGACCGCGCGCAGGAAGTAGTTCAGGAGCCCCTGCCCCGTCGCGGCGTCGTCGAACACGTCGCCCACGAGAGTGGCCTGCGTGGCCTTGGCGACGAAGTTCCGCAGCCGCTCTCCGGCCGCGTCCAGGCCCTGGAGGAAGAACTCGAACAGCGCCGCGTAGCGCGACACGAGCTGCGCCGGGTGCAGGTCCCAGCCCTGGTAGAAGCCGCCCGCCAGCGAGTGGCGCACGTCGTTCGCGTGCAGCCGCCACGCGGCGTGCACGCCGGCGCGGTTCTCGGCGCGCTGCGCGGCGGTGAGCGCGCCGTCGCGCGCCGGGTGGACGGGCACGGGCAGGATCGCCGTTGAGCCGTCCGAGACCCACACGCCCGTGCCGGCGAACGCCGCCTGCATCACCAGCTTCGCGTGCTCGCACACCGGGTGGCGCATGCGCTGGTGCGCGGCCGTGATTCCGAGCGACGCGGTGTAGTCGTACGTGCCGAAGTGCGCGGCCTGCAGTCGGCCCTTCGCGGCCGGGATGAGCGCCGGCAGCGCGGTTCGGCCGTCCGGGCCGACGACCAGCTGCGGTGTCTCCACCATCACCTCGAAGCGCAGCACCCCCTCGTCGAGCCCCAGCTCGCGCTCGATCCCGGAGAGCAGCCCGGCGAACACGCTCACCTGCTCGGAGATCGTCACCTTGGGGAGCGTGAGCACGAGGTTCTCCGGCAGCTCGCCGGCCTCGTCGAGCAGCGTGCCGAGGAAGATGCGCAGCGTGCGCACGCCGCGCACCCGCAGCTCCTCCGTGAGCGGCTTCACCCGGATGCCGATGAACTCGGGCAGCGTGCGAGCCTCGTGACCCTTCGCCACCTCGCGCGCCGCGTTCGCCACGTCGCGGTCCTCGTCGGCGTCGGGCCGCGTGCCGTAGCCGTCCTCGAAATCGATGCGGAAGTCCTCGACCGGCTCGCGCGCGAGTTTCTCCTTCACACGCGCGTACACGGGCTCGGCGAGCCTGCCGAGGCCCAGCGCTTCGTCCAGCGCCGCGGGGTCCGGCGCGTACTCGGCCAGCGAGCGACGCGCGACCTCGCCCAGCTTGGCGGCCGTGTCGGCGCGAAACAGGTGGCCGCCGCCGTAGACCACGTGCACCGGCTGCCGGCGCGGCGGGTCGCCGGGGTGGAGCGCAACGAACGCCATATTCGCGGCGCGCAGCGAGTCGAGCAGCACGGCCTGCGCCGCGGGCGGCGACGGGTCGAGCTTCATTTCCGCTCGTACTTCCAGTTCCGGGTCTTGCCTTCCTTCAGCCATTCGATCGTGGTGGCGATGCGCTTGTCGCGCGTGCCGTCGGTCTTCGCCTCGGTCACCCACGCGAGGTACTCGCGCTGGTGGCCCGGCGAGAGGCCGGAGAACGTCGTCTTCGCTTTCGGGGCCTTCGCCAGCGCCGCCTTGAGCGCGGCGGGCATCGCGATCGGCGCTTTGGGCTTCACCTCGCGCTTCACGGTCACGCCGTCCTCGTTCAGCTTCATAGCCTTCTTCACGTACCCGACGAGCTCACGCTTCGCCGGCAGCTCCGTGATCGCGGTGAGCCGCCCGAACTGTCCCCAGGCCTCGCCAGCCGGCACGCCGTTCTTGTCGAGCAGCAGATTGCCCTTCGAGAAGCCGAGCGTGACGTGCTGCTTGAATCCCGCCATGACGCAGATGATGCCGTGGTACATGAACGCGGGGTGGTTCCACTTGAACGTCTCCTCGATCTCGGGCGAGGCGCTCAGAACGGTTTCCCGGATGTGGGTGAGGATGGGGCGCGCGAACGGCTGCGCTTTCGCGATGTAGGCGTCGACGCGGGCGTCTTTCCTGGGCATGGGGTCCCCCGGCACTGGCGCTCCCTCGCGGTCACGGATGAGGAGTGAGCCGGGAAAGATGCCGCAACGCGGCCGCGGTTTCCAGCTAGAGGAGCTGCCGCGCCCGGAAGCTCACGGTGCCACGCGCGGCCACGATGACGTGGTCCAGCACGCCGATCCCCACGAGCTCCCCCACCTCGAGCAGCCGCCGCGTGATGGAGAGGTCCTCCTCGCTCGGCTCGGGGTCGCCGCTCGGATGGTTGTGCACCAGCACCACGCTCGCCGCCGAGTGGAGGATCGCGGGCAGGAACACCTCGCGCGGGTGGACGATGCTGGCGTTCAGGCTCCCGATGCTCACGGTCTCGCGGCGCTCGAGCTCGTGCCGGGCGTTCAGCAGCAGCACGACGAAGTGCTCGCGGCGCGCGCGCGGCAGGTCGCGCACGTGCGGGAGCACGTCCTCCGGGCCGCGGATCGGGGCGCGGCAGGCCGGACGCTCGAGCGCGCGGCGGCCCAGCTCGAACGCCGCCACGAGCGCCGAGGCGCGCGCCGGGCCCACGCCCGCGACCGCGAGCCAGCGCGCGAGCGGCCATGTGGCGAGCTCCGAGGGATGACGCCGCGCCAGCTGCCGGCCCACGCGCGTCGCGCTCCGCCCGGGCACGCCCGAGCCCAGCACCAGTGCCAGCAGCTCGGCGTCGGCCAGCGCCACCGCCCCGTGCTCGCGCAATCGCTCGCGCGGCCTCGTCGCCCCCGGCGGCGGGGGCACCCGTGCGAATCGTGGGTCGGGCGGATGCCCGTCCGCCGGTGTCGGCTCGTCCACCTGCATGACAGTTCCTCCACAGGGGGCGCGCTCGGGTTTCACGGCCGTCGCGAAGCTGGCATCATGTTCGCCCGCTCGCCCTGCGGACTCGTGCTTCCGCACGCGTACCCCCGCGGGGCCGTTCGACCCGGAGTGAACACCAGCATGCGCCGTGCCATCGCCACACTCACCCTGCTCCTCGCCATCGCCGCGCTCGACGCGCCACGCACACGCGCCGAAGCGCCCGCCGTCATCAACGGCATCGGGCTCGTCGACTACCGGCACAAGCCCGACTTCAAGATCGGCGACTGGGTCCGCTACCACATGAAGAGCCACAGCGAGCTGGGGGCCAGCGACGACTACGAGGTCACGCTGGTGATCGCCGGCGAGGAGGATTTCTGGGGCGACCCAGCATTCTGGGTGGAGACCTGGGTGGACGCGAAGGGCCTGCCCACGCAGACGCGCGCCTCGCTCGTCTCCTACGACATCTTCAACGACAGCGTGGCGACGCAGCGGCTGCAGCTCTACACGCGGAAGATGATCAACGTGCTCAACGATGACGGCTCGCCGAAGATCGACATCAACAAGCCGTCCATGAGCACGCTGAAAGCCCGCCACGACGTCGTGGGTCCCGCCAGCTTTTCGCTCGACACGCTGGGCGTGGACACGGTGATCACGCCGAAGGGCTCGTTCAAGCCGCTCAAGGTGCTGATGAAGGAGGGCAAGGGGGCCACCCAGGCTGTCGGCGACAGCACGGTCTACAACGAGGTGCGCGAGAACCGTACGAGCTGGTACACACTTGAGGTGCCGATCACGCACCTGGCGCGGGAGGACATCGAGTCGATCAACTCGCGCAAGGCCTGGCTCATCGGCCGCTCCGGGGACGCCCTGCCCCTCATGACCCGCGACCGCGCCCTGGGCTCGGCGCGCATGATCGACTTCGGCCATGGCGCCACCGCGCGCATGGTGCCGGAACGGCTGCGGCACACGATCGCCGAGCAGGTCGCGGCGGAGCGGGCGGCGGCAAAAGCCGCGGCGCCCAAGGCGAGCTCCAAGCCCGGCACGAAGTCCAGCACGTCGGCGAAGCCTGCGAGCTCGTCGACGAAGCCCGCCGGCACGACGACGAAGTCGAACTAGCCTCGGGCTACTCGAACAGCCCCCTCGCGTAGGCCTCGGCGTCGAACGGCTGCCAGTCGTCGAGCCCTTCGCCGAGGCCGACGAGGCTCACCGGAAGCCCGAGCTCGCCGGCGATCGCCAGCACCACGCCGCCGCGTGACGTGCCGTCGAGCTTGGTCACCGCGAGGCTCGTGACCGGCACCGCGCTCGCGAACGCGCGCGCCTGCGCAAGACCATTCAGCCCCTGCGTGCCGTCCAGGACGAGCAGCACGTGGTGCGGCGCGCCCGGCACCACGCGCGCGCACACACGAGCCATCTTCTGCAGCTCGGCCATGAGGTTGTGCTTCGTGTGCAGCCGTCCGGCGGTATCCACGAGCACCACGTCGGCGCCGCGAGCGCGCGCCGCCGAGAGCCCGTCGTGCGTCACGGCCGCGGGGTCAGCGGACCCGGTCCCCGAGCGGACGATCTCGACGCCCGCGCGGCCCGCCCAGACGTCCAGTTGCTCGGTCGCCGCGGCGCGGAACGTGTCCGCCGCGACGAGCAGCGTTCGCTTGCCGACACGGGCGTAGCTCGCCGCGAGTTTTCCTGCAAGCGTCGTCTTCCCCACGCCGTTCACGCCCACCAGGAGCGCCACCCACGGCTTCTCGGACCCCGGCGCGAACGCCGCGGATCTCGTGCCGACGAGCGAGGCCGCCGCGCGCTCGAGCGCGGTGCGCAGGTCGAGCGAGCCGTCCTTGTCGAGCGCCTTCCGCGCCTCGGCGATCAGCCGGTCGGTCGTGGCCGGGCCCACGTCGGCGGCGAGCAACGCGTGCTCCAGCGCCTCCACGGTGGCGGCATCGAGCGTGCGCCGGCCGAGCGCCGCTCCCACCGCGCCCGTCAAGGCGTCGCGCGTGCGCGAGAGCCCACGCCGGAAGCGGTCCCACAGGCTCATGGCGACGGGTGCGATGGCGGTCTCGCGGCGCCCCGCGACTCGATCGCCGTGGGCCTCAGCCCGCGGCGACTTCCTCGACGGGCTGCCGGCGCGAGCCGTGGCTCACGTCCACGCCGTCCAGGTTCACCGACACCAGCTTCGACACGCCCAGCTCCTGCATGGTGACGCCGTAGATGCAGCCCGCGGCCTCCATGGTCTTCTTGTTGTGCGTGATGACCACGAACTGCGTCTTGTCGCCGAAGCGGCGGAGCATGTTCAGGAACCGGTCGACGTTGGCGTCGTCCAGCGGCGCGTCCACCTCGTCCAGCAGGCAGAACGGCGACGGCTTGACCAGGTAGATCGAGAACAGCAGCGCGATCGCGGTGAGCGCCCGCTCGCCGCTCGACATGAGCGAGATGCTCTGCAGGAACTTGCCGCGCGGCTTGGCCACGATCTCGATCTCGGCCTCCATCGGGTCCTCGCCGAGGAGCCGCAGCTCGCAGTCACCGCCCTCGAACAACGTCTTGAAGATGTCCTTGAAGTTCTGCTGTACCTTCTCGAACGTCTCGCTGAAGAGCTGCGACGCGGTGACGTTGATCTTGTCGATGGCCTCGAGCAGCTGCGCCTTGGCCTGATTCACGTCCTCGCGCTGCTGGGTGAGGAACGTGAAGCGCTCCTTCTTCTTCGAGTACTCGTCGAGCGCCAGCAGGTTGACGGGGCCGATCCCGCGCAGGGTGCCGCGCGCCTCCTCCAGCCGTGCCGGAGCGTCCTCGAGCGTCACGCCCTTCGGCAGCTCGCGCGGCTCGAACCACCCCGGCTCGATCTCGTACTCGGTCTTCAGCCGCTCGAACGTGCGGTCCAGCTCGGCGCGTGCCTGGACGCGATCCAGCTCCAGCTGGTGCAGCCGTTCGCCCAGCTCGGTCTGCTGGAAGCGGCGGTCGCGCGCCTGATCGTCGAACGCCTGGACCTCCTCCTTCAGCGCCTGGAACGCCTTCTGCAGCTCGACCACGCGGTCGCGCTGCGTGCCTTCGGACTGGAGGAGCCCGGTCAGGCCGGACGAGAGCCCCGAGACCTCGGCCTCGAGCCCGGCGATCGCGCCCTGGTGCTGCGTGGCCTCGGTATCGCGTGCGGCGATCCCCGAGACCAGCTCCTTCACCGTCTGCTCGAGCCGCGCCCACTGCGCTTCCAGCTCGCCCGCGGCGCGCGAGGACTGGAGCAGCGTGTCGCGGGCCGCCTGCGCCCGGGTCGACGCCTCGTCGCGGCGCGTCTCCAGCGCCTTCATCGTGCCGTCGGTCTCGGCGAGCCGCGCGCGCACGGCGTCCAGCTCGCCCTGGAATGCGGCCAGCTCGGCCTCGGCCTCGGCGAGCGTGCGTGACAGCGCGCCGATCTCGAGCGCGATGGCGTCGCGCTCGCGTACGCGCTCCGCGGCCTCGCTCAGCGCGAACGTGCGCTCGCGCTCGAGCCCGGCCTGCTCGCGCGTCTGCGACTCCAGCGCGGTACGCGTCTCGTCCACCATCCAGCGGGCGTGGTCGCGCTGCTCGATCGCCTTCGTGCGCGCCGCGCCCTCGGCGTCGCGCTGGTTCTGGAGGCCCTCGATCGTGAGCCCCAGCTCGGCGAGACGCCCGGAGAGCTCGCGGATCTCGGTCTCGCGGTGGAGCAGCCCGCCCGCGCCCGGGCCCGCCGCGCCGGCGCGCACCCGGCCGCGCTCCCAGACCTCGCCGTCGGTGCTCACGAAGCGCAGGCCGCCGGAGGAGTCCTGGGCGAGCCTGCGCGCGAGATCGCGCGACTCGACCACGATCACCGAGCCCAGCAGCCGCTCGGCGAGCGTGGTGAAGCGCTCGTCGCAGCGGACGAGGTCCGACGCGCGCCCCACCACACCCTTCGCCTTCGGCAGCTCTGGCAGCGCCGTCGTGGCCAATGCGGACAGGTCGACGAGCGTGGCGCGGCCGCCCTCGGGCCGGCGCAGCCGCTCGAGTGCGGGCTCGATCGCGGCGCGGTCCTCGACCAGCACGAACGATGCCGCCTCCCCGAGCGAGGCCTCGAGCGCGTCGAGATAGGCCGGCGGCACCTCGAGCACGTCGGCGACCACGCCGACCAGCCCCGGCAGCGCGTCGCGCTCGGCGAGCAGCGCCTTGCCGCCCTCAGACACGCCCTCGAAGTTCGCCTTCAGCTCGAGCAGCGTGCGCAGCCGCGAGTCGGCGCCCGCCGACTCCTGGCGCAGGCGCGACAGCGCGTCGTCGGCCTCGTGGATGCGGGCCTCGACGGCGCGGATCGCGTCCTCGCACGCCGCCAGCTCGCCGCGTGCGCCGGTGAGCGACTCGTCCAGCTCGCGCCGGCGCTCCTCGCCCTCCGCCTTCGCGCGGTCCAGGTCCTCGGCGCGCTCGAGCAGCTCCGTGCGCCGCGTCTCCGCAGCCGCGCGGCGCTCGCCGAGCGAAGAGAGGCGTTCCCGATGCCGCTCGCACGTGCCCTTCTTGTCGGCCTCGACCGAGAACAGGTCGAGCGACATCTGCTTGTGCTCGGCCGCGTGCGAGCGCACCGAGCGCAACTCGTTCTCCAGCTGCGACAGCGCGGCCTCCGCCTGCTCGGACTCGGCGATCGACGTCTCGCGCCTGGCGCGCGTGCCCTCGAGCTCCGCCTGCACCTCGCGTTCGCGGGCCTGCGTCTCGGTGAGGCGCTCGCGCATGCGCTGGGCCTCTTCCGCCGCTTCTTCCGCGCGCTTCGCCAGGCCCGAGGCGCGCTCGCGCAGCAGGACGACCTGGTGCTCGGCCGCCACGCGGGCTTCCTCGCGGTCCTTCAGGCCTCCCTGCGCCGTCAACAGCTCGCGCTCGCGCTCGAGCAGCGCCAGCTTGCGGTCGGTGAGCGCGGCCTCGGTCTGGTTCAGCTCGCCCGTGAGCCCCTCGCGGCGCGTGGCCTCCTCCTGCCACTCCTCCTTGGCTTTCGCTTCCCGCGCCTTCAGCGCGTCCAGCGTCCCGGCCGTCAGCGCAAGGTCGAGGTCTCGCACCTCGTCGCGCAGCCGCTGGTAGCGGCGCGCCTTGCCCACCTGGCGCGCGAGTGAGCGGAGCTCCCTCTCGATCTCGAACACGATATCGTTCAACCGGGTGAGGTCGCCCTCGGTGGCATCGAGCTTGTTGAGCGCTTCCTTCTTCCGCTGCTTGTACTTGGTGATGCCCGACGCCTCCTCGAACAGGAACCGGCGGTGGCCGGTCGTGTCGGAGAGGATGTTGTCGACCATCGCCCGCTCGATCACCGAGTAGGCGTGGCTGCCCATGCCGGTGTCGAAGAACAGGTCGCGGATGTCGCGCAGGCGGCACGGCGTCTTGTTGAGATAGTACTCGGACACGCCGGAGCGGAAAACGCGCCGCGAGATCGTCACCTCGGAGAACTCCGTCGGCAGGATGCCGCGGTCGTTCTTGAACGTGAGGTGCACCTCGGCCATGCCGAGCTGCTTGCGCGTGGGGCAGCCGTTGAAGATCACGTCTTCCATCGAGTCGCCCCGGAGCTGCTTGGCGGACTGCTCGCCCAGCACCCAGCGGATGGCGTCGGAGACGTTGGTCTTGCCGCAGCCGTTAGGACCGATGACGCCGGTGATGCCGTCGCCGAACTGGAGGTCGGTGCGGTCGCAGAACGACTTGAAGCCCTGGATCTCGAGCTTGTAGAGGAACATCCATGCACTCCACGGGCACGCGGGAATGGAGCGGGCCGGGGCATGGAAGACCCCGCAACAGGCGGCGCCTGCGCGCAGTCGGTCCGTCCACGGCTGGACCACTCCCGAGCACCGCCGCGGGGGAGTCGCCCCGCGGGTCGATGTCCGAGGCGAGACCTCGGGTGTCTGTCCTGGCTGCGTGAGCGCTGTCTCGAACGGCGCCCCTGCACCCGGGCACCCCGCGAAGCCGCCATCCGATGGTCGAAGTCGCGGGTCGCGTGTACGGGTTTGGGTACGCCGCGGGAGAAGGTAGTGGCTCGACCGCCCCGGGTCAACGCCGGAACGCTGTCTACGAGGCCCGGGTCAGTTCCTGCTGCACGTTGCGCGGACTCGTCAGGGCTCGGTCCAGACGCGCGCCAGCGCCGTCGCGGCCATCGCGAGCTCGACCTCGGTGAGCGTCCGCGGGTCCAGGCGGAAGCGATCCGCGCGGATGGTGCCGATCACCGGCGGGTCCGCGCCCCGCGCGCGCGCTTCGAGCTCGGCCGCCGTGAGCGTGACGTGCTCGATCAGCAGCACCGGGCCCACGAGCTTCTGGAGCGGCAGCGAGCCGCCGCCCACCTCGCCCTGGCCCGACGTCACGTCGGTCAGGAGCCCCGGCACGCGCGCGCGCAGCTCGCTCGCTAGGCGCTGCGCGCGCTCCATGAGCACGTCCTCCGTGACGGCCAGCATGGCGAGCACCGGGATCTCCACGCAGGCCCGCTCGGGGTCGGCGTAGAACGGCAGCGTGGCCTCGAGGGCCGCCAGCGCCAGCTTGTCGACACGCAGCGCCCGGGCGAGCGGGTGCTTGCGGATGCGGGTGAGGAGCTTCGCCTGGCCGAGGATCAGGCCCGCCTGCGAGGCGCCGAGGAGCTTGTCGCCCGAGCACGTGACGACATCCACACCCGCTTCGAGACTCTCCGCGATCGTGGGCTCGCGCTCGAGGCCGAACGCCGAGAGGTCGGCGAGCGCGCCGCTCCCCAGGTCCTCGATCAACGGGATGCCGCGCTCTTTGGCGAGCGTCGCCAGCTCGGAGAGCTCCGGCTGGTGGACGAACCCCTCCATCGTGAAGTTGCTCTTGTGCACGCGCAGGATGGCACCCACGTCGCGGTGGTGTTTGTCGAGCGCCTTCTCGTAGTCGCGCGTGTGCGTGCGGTTCGTGGCGCCCACCTCCACGAGCGTCGCGCCGCTCATCTCCATGATCTCGGGCACGCGGAACGAACCGCCGATCTCCACCAGCTCGCCGCGCGAGACGACGACCTTCTTCTCCGCCGCGAGCGCCGCGAGCGTCAGGAGGATCGCGCCGGCGCCGTTGTTGACGACCGCCGCGGCCTCGGCGCCCGTGAGCCTCGTCAACCAGCGCTCGGGCCCGATGCCGCGGTCACCACGCTCGCCCTTCTCGAGGTCGTACTCGAGCGATGAGTAGCCGGCCGCCACATCGGCAACGACGCGGCGCGCATGCTCGGAGAGCGGCGCGCGGCCGAGGTTCGTGTGCAGCACGATGCCGGTCGCGTTCAGCACCCGCCTAAGCGCGGGCGCGCCCGCGAGCCGGGCACGGTGCGCTGCGGCGCGGGCGAGCGTCTCGCTGTCGAGCGCCTGGCCGTCCTTCGAGGCCTTGAGCGCGGCGCGGGCTTCGGCGAGCGTATCGCGCACGGCGTCGGTGACGACCGAGCGCGGCAGGTCGCGGCAGACCTCGGCCAGGAGCTCGTGCCCCAGCAGCTTCTCGACCGACGGCAGCGCGCGGAGCGACACGGAGTCGGACATGGCGGGCACGCTAGCAGAGCGGGCGTGCCGGGGCACGTGCCCGTGCCTCACCGCACCACGACACCTCGCGTGAATACGCCGCTCGGCGACGTCAGGCGGATGAAATAGAGGCCCGAGTGCATCGCGGCCCCGGCGGCGCTCTTCAGGTCCCACACGATCGCCGTCCTGCCCGCGACCGCGGGACCCGAGTAGAGTTTGCGGACGAGACGACCCGTGATGTCGAAGACGTCGACCGCGACCCGGCCACCCGGATGCGTCTGCGCGAGGCTCGCGAACACCCGCGCGAACTCGCCGGCCGGGTTCGGCTCGGGCCGGCTCAGGCCGTCGACCAGGACCGGCGGCGGCGCCGCGAGCGTGACGTCGTAATCGAGCCGCTGCGCGAGCACCTGCGTGACCCACGCCGGATCGCCGTCGGGCACGAGCGAGCCGTCCAGCCATGCGACGAACGCCGTGCCCGTGCCCGGCCGGACGATGAGCGGGTCGGCCTGGTCGCCCGGCGCGACGCTCACCGGTTTTCCATCCGCCGGGAAGCTCGGGTCCACGGAGCCGGTCGCCAGCACGCGTGACCAGTAGACGTCCTCGCCGCAGCCAGGTCCCGTGCAGTCCGGGGTGGCTCTCGCGTCGATCCAGGTGACCAGCGCGCCGCCCGCTCCGTCCTCCGCGAGCGCGGGGCGCCGCTGAGCACCGATCGCTCCGCACACGCGTGTCCCGTCGGCGGCCCAGCCGGCCGCCCGCTCGCCGTTCGCGTCGAGACGCGTCACGTAGATGTCGTTGTCGGTCGTGGCGACGTCCCGGCCGTCGGTCCAGGCCACGAGCAGGCCGCCCGCGCCGTCGCCCGCCGCCACGTGCTCGAATTGCGCGCCGGCTGCGACGACGAGCGACTTGCCGCCCGTCCAGCCGGGAGCGGTCGCGCCGGCGCTCGTGAGCCGGACCGCATAGAGATCCGTGGATCGGAAATAAACGACGAACAGACCCCCGGTGCCGTCCTGGACCAGCTTCGACAACGCCGACGGACCCAGGTCGACGCCGTTCGCGGGCCATGAGGGATCCACGAAGCCAGTTCCGAGCACGCGCTTGACGAAGACGTGCCCCGAGCTCGTCCAGCTCACGAACGCGCCGCCGGCGCCGTCCGGGGCGATCTCGGACGGAGCGCTCAGCGAAGAGACGATCGGGGGCGGCGACCATGCGAGAACTCCTGCGGTCGTGACCCGCTGGACGCTGATGCCCTGGCCCGATCGCGCGTAGGACAGGATC
>Ga0318493_10000515_pt1 | contig 11908 bp, 9 predicted proteins | sample GRESIP108b1f23_FD_203294 | JGI IMG/M metagenome (GOLD analysis project Ga0318493, IMG submission 203294) | Tropical soil microbial communities from Luquillo Experimental Forest, Puerto Rico - GRE.SIPMG.108b1f23 | ecosystem: Environmental > Terrestrial > Soil > Tropical forest > Bulk soil...
AGGTAGCCGAGCAGCAGCAGGTACATCGCGCGGATGAGTACCCGCTCGAGCGTGGGGGAGTGGGTGATCGCGCCGACCAGCGTGAACGACGCGACGGACGCGAGGGTGAGCGCGGCCCCGGAGCGCACGCCACCAGCGAAGGAAGCGCAGAGGATTGCAAAGAGGTAGAGCGGGAAGAACACGGTGCTCAAGCCGTCGCTCGACGCGAGCAGCAGGGTGGTCCAGCCGAGATCGGCCCAGGGCGCCACGCGGGACGGCACGCGCGGCGCGCGGCGCCCGACGAGCAGCGCTTGCACCGCCGCATAGGCGGCGAAGGCGACGAGGGCGGCCACGACGTGCCGGTGGCGGCCCACGTCGTGGAACGGCGCGACCCCGTAGACGGCGAGGGCGCCCCACGCCACGAACGCGCGCAGGACGCTCGTGAGCCGCTCGTCGAGGGCCACCGCCGAGCCGGTGCCGGCGTCCTCCCGGCGCGACCGCGCTCCGAGCCGCTGCAGCGCGAGCTCGAGATCGACGGGGGCAGGGCCGCTCGGCATGCACTCCGAGTGCTAGCACGCGCGCGGCACGTTGATGTGCGCGACGTCCCGTTTACACGGGGCGTATTGCGGGTGCCCTCCTTCGTCGTGGGGCGCGGCGGGAAGCAGCAGCTCCGCCTGCCTCGGGAAGACCAGGGACAATCGCCCCGACCCAATGGACGGCATCCCTCGTTCGGCGACGTGGCTGTCGGAAACGCACGGCGCGCGGGGCTCTGCTCCCGCGCGGGGATCGGCCCAACGGCTGCAACCTGAGCGGAGGCGGCGCTGGGCAGCGGTGATCTCTCGCACGCTCTTCGTGGCTCGCGCACGACGCGCGTTTCGAAGAAGTGGGGGAGCTATGACTCAGCGGAAGCAGTGGTCGTGGATCACAGGCATCGGGCTGTCGGCGGCGCTCGCGCTCGCCGGCTGCGGCAGTGACACGAGCAAGGACACCGGCGCGACCAGCGCGGCGCTCACCGGCAGCTCGTTCGAGAGCAACGACGGCAACCTGGTGGTGGACGGCGGCACCGGGGCGCACGACTGGGCGAACGCGCCGAACTTCAAGTTCGCCGTGGACAAGGCTTCGGGGAGCGGTGACGACTCGTTCGGCCAGGGCTCGAAGGAAGACATTCCCAACCCGACCCTCGTCACGGGATCGATCCCGAACAACAAGAGCGATCTCACCCGCTTCTACGTCGGGAACGAGATCGTGAGCGGGAACTTCTTTCTCTACCTGGCCTGGGAGCGCGCCAACATCCTCGGCAGCGCCAACATGGACTTCGAGTTTAACCAGTCGAAGGTCCTCGACGGCAACGGGGTGACGCCGGTCCGTACCGCGGGCGATATGCTCGTCACGTTCGACTTCACGAACGGCGGGACGAACCCGGTGCTTGGGCTGCTCCGCTGGGTCACGAGCGGCCCGACGAGCCAGTGCGAGGCCAGCAACGCCCTCCCGTGCTGGGGCAACCGGATCACGCTGGGCGGCAACGTCGCCGATGGCGCCGTCTTCCCGCTCGTGGGTTGCTCGGTCGACGCGGACTGCCCTGCGTCGGCGACCTGCACCGGACCGCAGAACGGGAACCTCAAGAAGACCTGTGAGACGAGGGATACGACTCTGTCTCCGACGAACAACAACCTCCCCGTCGACGGCCTCGAGTTCGGAGAGGCCGCGATCAACCTCACGGCCGCTGGCGTCTTCGTGCCCGGCCAGTGCGTGAACTTCGCGAGCGCCTATCTCAAGAGCCGCTCGTCGGCCTCGTTCACGGCCGAACTGAAGGACTTCATCGCGCCGTTGAACGTGAACATCAACAACTGCGCGAACGTGAACATCCACAAGCAGGACGACGCCGCGCCGCCGAACCCGCTCGCGGGCGCGACGTTCCAGCTCTTCAATGCCGTCGCGACGGATCCCACCGGGACGACCTGCGGCGGCACCGCGGTCACCGGGAAGAGCTGCACCACCGACACGTCGGGGAACTGCTCGATCTTCGACGTCTTCAACGGCACGTACTGCATCGCCGAGACGACGACGCCGGCCGGATACGACACGGCGCCGACCCAGGTGGTCACGATCACGGCAGGGGTGCCGAGCTCCACTCTGTTCACGTTCACCGATCCGCGGCAGCCGGGCGCAATCCTGGTGACGAAGACGGCGAAGCGGGCAGGGGTCAGCCCTGATCCGGCGCTGGCGGGCGTGACGTTCGAGCTCTGGAATGCGGCCGGCACGACCCAGATCGGCACGTCCAAGACGACGGACGCCAACGGTCAGGTCTGCTTCGACGGGCTGAAGCCGCTCGGGACCACGTACACGGTGAAGGAGACCGCCGCCCCGACGGGCTACAACATCGACACGGCCTCGAAGACGGTCACCGTCACCAAGACCGCGAGCTGCACCGCCACGACGGACGCGGCGAAGCTCTCGTTCACGAACACGCCGAAGTCGCGGATCACCGTGTCGTTCAAGTCGCTCGCCGACACGCCGACCGTGACCGACGTCACGAAGGCGACGATCTTGTGCACCGGCGACACGCCGCCGAACTACGTCGCGCTGCCCCAGGACACGCCCAAGGTGCTCGACAACCTGGTGCCGGGGACCTACACGTGCAGCGTGATCGTCGACCCGTGATCGACGACGGCAGGGGAGGGCGCTCCGGCGCCCTCCGATGAGAGGAGCCAGCGAGGCCTCGGGCGCGCCCCGGGGCCTCCGGCGTCAGGGGCCGCAGCGCTTCCCGAGCGCGGCCTTCACGAGATCGAGGTCCTTGGAATCGACCCACCCGTCCGCGTTCAGGTCGAAGCGGTTCCAAGCTCCGACGTGGTTCCAGTACGCCTCGGGGACGTCGTGGTTCGGCGAGATCAGGGACCACGCGATCCCGTTCCCCTCGCCGAGGTGCGCCGCCAGCAGGTCCACGTCGGCCTGGGTGACGACGCCGTCGTCGTCGAGATCGGGCGGCCACGTGTCGAACTCGTCGTTCGCGCCGGGGGTCCCGCAGGCGCGCAGGTAGTTGGTCCCGGCCGGAAGCGAGCCCGTCACGTGATTCCCGGTGGGATAGACGAGCTGCGCCATCGCGTGCTCGAGCGAGTCGGACCAGCCGTCGTGGTCCGCGTCGGCGGCGAGGCACTGGCTCCAGTAGTAGTAGGGCCAGTCGTTCTCGTCGCTCCCCGTCAGCGTCACGCTGGCGGACGTGGTGCCCTCGTTCGTCAAGGTGACCGTGTAGCCCGCGGGCGCGGAGAAGCCCGTGTTCGGGAACATGCACAGGTGCGCCGCCCCGTTCACGGAGCGGGCGACGATCTCCATCCCCTCCTGCGCCGGGTCGTTCGAGATCCCGTCGTACCTCGGGACCACGGTGCGAAGGCGCAGGCTCGAGCCCGCCTCGCTCGCGACGTGGAACATCACGGCGCGCGAGGTTCCGCAGTCGGGGTACTGCGGCGTGAACGAGAAGCTGTGGCCGGGAGCGAGCGTCCCCTGTGCCGTCCAGTCGAGGTGATCGTCCTCGCCCACGCAGCCCTTCGTCGCGTCCCAGCGGAACGAGTAGTTCTCGGAGATGAGTGCGAGCGGCGCCGGCAGCACCGTGAAGGTCGCCTGCGCGACGAGCGACGCCTGACCGCCGCGCTTCAGCTGCTGGTACGTCTTCACCGTGTGGCTGCCGGCGTCGGCTCCCGCCGAGGCGTCGGACGCGAGGCAGCCGGACGCGTCCACCGTCGCGCTCCACGACCGCGCGCCCGCGGGGCCGGAGTCGTTCACGGTGACCGTGCCGCCCGCGGCGTAGCCGCAGCCCGTGACCCGCATCGCGGCGTGGGATGCCACCGGGTTCGGCGCGACGGCGAGGGAGCTTCCGCCGGAGCTGCGCGCGAGCGCTTCGCGTGAGGCGTCGAGCGAGCCGGGACCGGGGGAGGATTCGGGGGCGCCGCAAGCGGCGGCGAGCGCAGCCACGGCTAGCATCCGTGCGAGTGGGCGATCGCTTTTCCGGCCGTTCACCCTCGTCCTCTGACGCTCCATCCGGCGCCTCCGTGTACCGCGCGCGCGTGTCACGCGGTCTGGGTACACGACGAGTGTCCCCGACGGGGGCCTCGAACGCAAGATGTACCTGAAACTACAGGGCTTTGTGGCTACCGCCGCCGGGCGATGGACCTGACGGAAGCACGCCTAGAGGGCGGCCAGGATGGCGCCCTTCGCGTCGCTCCACGCCCGCGTCATGATCGGCGTGTTGTGCGCGAAGCCGGGCGCGCCGGTCGGGCCCACCACGATGACACCGCCCTCGCCCTTCACCCGGTCGCCGAGGAGGCGGATCGCCTCCGCCGCGGCGGCGGTCGCCGTGAGCCCGCGCCCGACGAGGTCGGCGCAGTGGCGCGCGAGGGTGAGCTGGATGATCCGCTCGCCGTGGCCGGTGCACGACACGGCCGCGAGCGCGTCGTCGGCGTAGGTCCCGCAGCCGACGAGCGGCGTGTCGCCCACGCGGCCGGGGAGCTTCATCGACGTGCCGCCGGTGGACGTGGCAGCCGCGACGTGACCTTGCCGGTCGCGCGCCACCGCGCCCACGGTGCCGTGGCCGACGGGGGCCCGGCTCGCGCTCCGCGCCGCCTCCCAGCGCGCGCGCTGCGCCGGGGTCACGAGCCGCGCGGGGTCGCAGGCCGGGATCCCCACCGCCCGCGCGAAGGCCGACGCGCCGGGGCCGGCGAGGAGCACGTGCGCGCTGCGATCCATGACGCGCCGCGCGAGCGTCACCGGGTTCTGCACGTCCCTCACCGAGGCGATCGCGCCGCAGGCGAGCGTCGCGCCGTCCATGATCGACGCGTCGAGCTCCACCTCGCCGGCCTCGTTCAGCACGGCGCCGGTGCCGGCGTTGTACGTGGGGTCGTCCTCGAGGATCCGGACCGCCAGCTCCACCGCGTCGAGCGCGCTGCCGCCGCGTGCGAGCAGCGCGAGGGCCTCCTCGGCCGCGTGCCGTACGCCCACGAGCCGGGGCGCGCTGGGACCTCCGGAGGAGGCGGGATCGTCGGCGCCGAGGTGTCCGGCGCCGCCGTGGACCGCGACGGCAGGCTGGTGGTCGGTGGACATGCCCCGGAAGGTACCTCGGCGGGAGGCATCGGGCAGGTTTCACTGCTCCCGGCACCGACGGATGGGAGCTTTTAGGTTTGATGCGGGAGAGCGCACATGAATGGACGTGAAGTGGTCATCGTAGGGGCCGCTCGGACCCCCATCGGCTCGTTCCTCGGTTCCCTCGCCAGCGTGTCGGCGGTGCGCCTCGGCGCCATCGCCATCCGCGAGGCGCTCGCGCGCGCGGGCCTGGAGCCGTCGGCGGTGGACGAGGTGATCATGGGGAACGTGCTCCAGGCGGGCGAGGGGCAGGCGCCCGCGCGCCAGGCGGCGATCGGCGCCGGCCTGCCGCACTCGACCCCGTGCTGGACGCTCAACAAGGTGTGCGGCTCGGGCCTCAAGGCGGTGGTGAGCGGCGCCCAGGCGATCGCGCTCGGCGAGGCCGACGTGGTGGTGGCGGGCGGCATGGAGTCGATGTCGAACGTCCCGTACTACGCGCGCATCCGCCAGCAGGGTGCGCGGATGGGGAACTTCGAGCTCGTGGACGGCATGGTCTTCGACGGGCTCACCGACGCCTACGACGGCCGGCACATGGGGATGTGCGCGGAGGAGTGCGCCACGAGCCAGGGCATCTCGCGCGCGATGCAGGACGAGTACGCGATGGAGTCCACGCGGCGCGCGATCGAGGCGCAGAAGGCCGGGGAGTTCAAGGCCGAGATCGTGCCGGTGGAGATCGAGGGAAAGAAGGGCGAGAAGACGGTGGTGGCCGACGACGAGGGGCCGAAGCTCGCGCGGCCCGAGAAGATCCCGTCGCTGAAGCCGGTGTTCAAGAAGGACGGCACGGTCACGGCGGCGAACGCGTCGTCGATCAATGACGGCGGCGCCGCGGTGGTGCTGATGAGCGCCGAGCGCGCGCGGAAGGAGGGGCGCAAGCCGCTCGCCACGCTCCGCGCCTGGGCCCACGCGGCGCGCAAGCCGGCGGAGTTCACGATCGCGCCGGCCGACGCGGTGAAGACGCTCCTCGGCCGCGCGAAGATCGAGGCCGGCGACGTGGGCCTGTGGGAGATCAACGAGGCGTTCGCGGTGGTGTCGCTCGCGAACAACCAGCTCCTGGGCCTCGACCCGCGGAAGGTGAACGTGCGCGGCGGCGCGGTGTGCCTCGGCCACCCGATCGGCGCCTCGGGCGCGCGGATCCTGGTCACGCTCCTCTACGCGATGCAGGACCGCGACGTGAAGCGGGGCGTGGCGTCCTTGTGCATCGGCGGCGGCGAGGCGGTGGCGGCCCTCGTCGAGCGGTAGCCGGAGCCCGCGATGAACAAGCTCGTCGAGTCCGCCGACGCCGCCATCGCCGACCTCGCCGACGGCATGACGGTGATGGTCGGCGGCTTCGGCCTGTGCGGGAACCCGGAGAACCTCCTCACCGCGGTGCACCGCAAGGGCGTGAAGGATCTCACCGTCATCTCGAACAACTGCGGCACCACGGACCAGGGGCTCGGGATCCTGCTGCAGTCGAAGCAGATCCGGAAGATGGTCGCGTCGTACGTGGGCGAGAACAAGGAGTTCGAGCGGCAGTTCCTGTCCGACGAGCTGCTGGTGGAGCTCGTGCCGCAGGGCACGCTCGCCGAGCGCTGCCGCGCCGCCGCGGCGGGGATCGCCGGCTTCTACACGCCCACCGGCGTGGGGACGCTGGTGGCGGAGGGGAAGGAGACCCGCGTCCTCGGCGGCCGCGAGGTGTTGCTCGAGCTGCCGTTCCAGGCCGACTTCGCGCTCGTGAAGGCCTGGAAGGCCGACGAGTGGGGGAACCTCGTGTTCCGCAAGACGGCGCGGAACTTCAACGAGGCGATGTGCGGCGCGGGCCGGATCACGGTGGCCGAGGTGGAGGAGGTCGTGAAGGTCGGCGAGCTCGACCCCGACGCCATCCACGTGCCCTCCATCTACGTGAAGCGGCTCGTGCTCGGCCGCGACTACGTGAAGCCGATCGAGCGGCGCACGACACGCCCGAGGTGACTCCGATGCCCCTCACGCGAGAGCAGATCGCGATGCGCGTCGCCCGCGAGCTGCGGGACGGCTTCTACGTGAACCTCGGTATCGGCATGCCGACGCTCGTCTCCAACTACGTCCCGAAGGGCGTGGAGGTGGTGCTCCAGTCGGAGAACGGGATGCTCGGGGTGGGCCCGTACCCCACCGAGGACGAGCTCGACCCCGACCTCATCAACGCCGGCAAGGAGACGGTGACCGAGATCCCCGGCACCGCGTACTTCTCCTCGGCGGAGTCGTTCGCGATGATCCGCGGCGGCCACGTGGACCTCGCGATCCTGGGCGCGCTCGAGGTGTCGGAGCGGGGCGACCTCGCGAACTGGCTCGTGCCTGGGAAGATGGTGAAGGGGATGGGCGGAGGCATGGACCTCGTCGCCGGAGCAAAGCGTGTGGTCGTGATGATGGAGCACGCGACGAAGGACGGCCGGCCGAAGCTCCTCCAGAAATGCACGCTGCCGCTCACCGGCATTCGCGTCGTCACGGCCGTGTGCACGGACCACGCGTGGATCGACGTGACCGACCGCGGGCTCGTGCTGCGCGAGCTCGCGCCGGGGGTGACGGTCGAGGCCGTGCAGAAGATCACCGAGCCGCGGCTGGTGGTGGGTCCCGAGGTCCGGGAGATGCAGCTCTGATCATCACGTTCCTCACCGATTTCGGCGCAGGCTCCGGATACCCCGCTCAGATGAAGGGGGTCGTGCTCTCGCGGCTCCCCGCCGCGCAGCTCGTGGACCTCTCGCACGAGGTGCCGCACTACGACGTCCTCGCGGGCGCGCTCCTCCTCGAGGCGTGCGTGCCCTGGTTCCCGCGGGACGCGGTCCACTGCGCGGTCGTGGACCCGGGAGTGGGCACCGCGCGCCGGCCGCTCTGCGTGGTCGATCCGGAGGGCCGTCGGCTCGTGGGCCCCGACAACGGCCTCTTCACGCCGTTCCTGGGCGAAGGGGCGCGCGCCTTCGAGCTGGTGTCTGACTGGGGGGCCGTGCCGGCCCCCCAGACCCATGCCCGCACACTCTCCGCCACCTTCCACGGCCGCGACCTGTTCGCGCCGGTGGCGGCCTGGCTCGCCGCCGGCGGCGACCCGTCGTGGCTCGGGCCGCGGGTCGAGGATCCGGTGCGGCTCTCCTGGCCGGGCGCGACACACGAGGGCGGCGTGGTGCGCGGGGAGGTGCTCGCGGCCGATCCGTTCGGGAACCTGCTCACCAGCGTGCGGGAGGGCGATCTCGGCGGCGCGCGCGGCCTGGAGGTGCAGGTCGGCGGCCGTGCGGCGCGCTTCGTGCGAACCTTCGGCGACGGTGCCCCGGGCGAGCTCGTCGCCCTGGTCGGCTCCTCGGGCCGGCTCGAGCTGGCCGTGCGGGAGGGAAGCGCTGCGCGGGCGCTCGGACCGGATGCGCACCGTGGATCCGTGGTCCTCGTGCGAGGCGGGTGAGCTGGCGGCCTGCGTCGCGTCGCCCGGGCTGGTGCGGAGTCGCGGGTCCGATATACGAAGCGGCCGTGCGTACCGAGCTCACGATCGACGCGGTCGCGCCCGGCGGCGAGGGCGTGGGGAGGGACGGCGCGCGCGCGGTGTTCGTGCCGTTCACTGCGCCCGGTGACCTCGTCGAGGCCGACGTGCCGCCCGGTGAAGGGGTCGCCCACGCGGAGCTGGTCCGGGTCCTCGCGCCGGGGCCGGATCGCGTGGAGCCGCCCTGCCGGCACTTCGGGCCGCCCTCGGGCGTCCACGCCGCGGGGCCGGACCTTCTCTGCGGCGGCTGCGAGTGGCTGCACCTCCGCTACGAGGCGCAGCTCGCCGCGAAGGCGCGCGGGTTCGCCGAGACGCTGCGCCGGATCGCGAAGCTCGAGCCGGGCGCGTACGAGCTCCGTTCGATCGTCCCGAGCCCGGAGGCGCTGCGCTACCGCTCGCGCGCGAAGTTCCACTGGGACCGGTCGGCTGCACGCCTCGTCTACTTCCGCCGCCGCTCCCACGAGCCGCTGCGCGTGGAGGAGTGCTGGCTCCTCGCGCCAGCGCTCGACGCGCTCCGCGACGCGATGAACCCGGCGCTCGCGGCCGCGCGGCTCGACGTGCGCGAGGTGGCGCTGGAGTGGGCCGACGGACCCGGCCCTCACGCTGGGCGCGGCGCGGCCTGGCTGAAGCTCGCGGCGATCTCACCCGCCGCGAAGGGCCGCGCCGAGGCGTTGCTCGCCGCGGTCCCGGCGCTCTCTGGCATCGTCCTCACGGCGGAGGGCGCGCCGGCGGTCGTCGTCGGCGATCCGGTGCTCCGGCACGCGCGCCGTCCCGACGATCCCGCGGCGGGACGGCAGCGTTCCCGGCCGGACGTGTTCCAGCAGGCGAACCGAGCGGCGAACGCGCAGCTCGTCGCCGCCGCCGTGGCGCCGCTCGCCGGCTCCGGCGAGGTGCTCGAGCTCTACTGCGGCGCCGGCAACTTCACCGCCGCGCTCGCGGCTGGGGCGCGGGCCGTGTACGCGGTGGAGGTGCAGGGCCCTTCGCTCGAGCTCGCGCGCGCCGACCTCTCCGGCGGCAACATCCGCTTCCACGCCGGCGACGCGCTCGCGGTGGCGCGTGGCCTCGCGCGCGAGGGCCGCCGCTTCGACGCGGCGCTGCTCGATCCGCCGCGCGAGGGCGCGAAGGGGATCGGGCCGGTGCTCCGCGACCTCGGCGTCGCGCGCGCCGCGTACGTGTCGTGCGACCCCGCGACGCTCGCCCGCGACGTCCGCGGCTGCGTGGAGGCCGGGTACCGGGTGGCCTGGGCGCAGCCGTTCGACCTCTTCCCGCAGACCCACCACGTCGAGGGGCTGGTGGTGCTCGAGCGCTCGTAGGCGGGCGCCCGTCGCTCGCTAACCCGCCACCGGCTCCGCGGCCGCGCTGCGCTGGACGAGCGCCGCCTCCCGCTCGATCGCCGCGGCGCGCTGCGGCAGCGGCGGGTGCGAGTCGTGCCAGGCGCTGTTCCACGGGTGCGGGTTCGGGATCGAGAGGTTCTGGCCGTGCAGCCGCGAGAGCGAGTCGCGGAGCGCGGCGCCGCCGCCGGTGAGCCGGACGGCGAAGCGGTCGGCCTGGTACTCGTGGCGCCGCGAGAGCCACGCCGAGATGGGCTCGAGGAAGAAGGTGAAGGCGCCGCCGCAGAGCGACAGGAGCGCGAGCGCGGCGTGGAACGAGGGCCGGTCGAAGCCGGCGGCCGCGAAGAGGGGCGGCCACTCGAGGAGCCGCGAGACCACCCAGAGCGTCACGAGCGTGCCGGCGAGCCCCGCGGCGAGCCGCTTGTGGACGTGGCGCAGCCGGAAGTGGCCGATCTCGTGCGCGAGCACCGCCGCCGCCTCCTCCACCGCCATGCCGTCCACGAGCGTGTCGAAGAGGACGATCCGCGGCCGGAAGAACCCCATGAAGTAGGCGTTGGAGTGGCCGGAGCGCCGCGAGGCGTCCATCACGTACAGCCCGCGGGTGCGGAAGCCGGCGTCGCGCGCCAGCGCCTCGAGGCGCGAGCGGAGCGGCCCCTCGGGCAGCGGCGAGAAGCGGTTGAAGATGGGCGCGATGAGGGCGGGGTAGAGCCACACCATCACCACCTGGAACGCGGTGAAGAACGCGAAGAGCCACAGCCACCAGGCGCGGCCGGTGAACGCCATGAAGCCGTAGGTCGCGTAGAGGAGCGGCACGCCGAGGACCGCGGCGAGCGCGAGCCCCTTCAGCCGATCCTTCAGCCACAGGGATGGGGTCGTGCGGTTGAAGCCGAAGCGCTGCTCGACGACGAACGTCCCGTAGAGCTGGAACGGGAGGCTCGACGCCGCGACGAGGGCGGAGAGCAGGGCGAGGTAGGCGACGAAGAGGTGCGGGCCGCGCAGCCCGGCGGCCGCGAGGGCGCGGTCGAGCGCCGGGAGGAAGCCCGAGAAGAGGAGGGCGAGCGTCACCGCAGCGCCCCACAGCGCGTGGAGGATCCCGAGCCGCGTCTTCGCGAGCGCGTAGTCGCGGCTGCGGGCGACGTCGCCGGGACTCGCGCCGCCGGCGGGGTGGCCGCGCCCGAGCCGCACGTGGCGGTAGCTCAGGAGCGCGAGCCCGACCTCGACCGCGAGCTGCGCCGCGAAGAACGCGATGAAGACACCGACCAGCGCCCGGGTCATGCGGTGGGCCTAACGCCCTGGCGCACGATGCGCCCGCGCTCGAGCAGGACCACGTGCCGGATCGAGGGACCCAGGTCCTCCTCGTGGTGCGCGGAGACGAGGAGCTGGACGCCCTCCGCGGCGAGGGAGGCGAGCGAGGCCGCGAACGTGGCCCGCGCGGCCGGGTCGAGCCCCGCGAACGGCTCGTCGAGGAGCAGGAGGCGCGGGGCGCGGACGAGCGCGCGCGCGAGGAGCACGCGCCGCAGCTCGCCGTAGGAGATCGCGTGCACCGTACGCCCCTCGAGCGCCGCGGCGCCGGCGCGCGCGAGGGCCTCGCGCGCGGCCCGCAGCTCGTCCGCGGTGGGCGGCGCGTCGATGCCGATCGAGCCGCGCAGGCCCGAGACCACCACCTCGAGCACCGGGAGATCGTTCGCGTGGCGCGCGTGGAGGTCGGGGCCGACGAAGCCGAGGTGTTCCTGGATCTCGTCGCGGGCCGCGTTCGACGGCAGGCCGCGCCGCTCGACCGTGCCGCCGGGCATCGGGCGGAGCTCGCCGGCGAGGAGCCGGAGGAAGCTCGTCTTGCCGGCGCCGTTCGCGCCCACCACCGCCCAGGACTCGCCGTCCCGGAGCGACCAGGAGACGTCGTGGAGCACGGGCGTGCCGTCGTCGAGGTGGACCGAGACGCGGTGGACGGAGATCGAGGTCGAGGTCGGGGCCGGGACTGGGAGCGAGGTCGGGG
>Ga0318493_10000517_pt1 | contig 11871 bp, 14 predicted proteins | sample GRESIP108b1f23_FD_203294 | JGI IMG/M metagenome (GOLD analysis project Ga0318493, IMG submission 203294) | Tropical soil microbial communities from Luquillo Experimental Forest, Puerto Rico - GRE.SIPMG.108b1f23 | ecosystem: Environmental > Terrestrial > Soil > Tropical forest > Bulk soil...
GTCAATCTCGACATACCGGACATTCTCGGCGCTTTCCGGGTCAGCCCCCCCCGACGGTCCCCATTTCATGTTGGCCGCCTGGCCGGTGGTGCCGGTGGCCTCGCCGATGGTCTTCCAGGTGAAGCCATCGGCCCGCAGGCCGTCCACGGCGGCCCGGATGGCGACCTCCAGCTCGTCTCTGATGGCGATGAGCTTGGCCAGGTCCTCGGGGTCGGCCACGCTGACCTTGCGCCCGGCTGCTCTGATGATCCGTCTCACGAACCCAAGATACTCCTGGGCGTCTGACGGTGGTGTAACCTCACCTTGATCTGACATAAAGGAAAGCTTACACTCAGATCAAGCCTGATTGCAAGGGCGGTTTACAATCGGGCCGGTAACGACGGCAAGAACCCGCCGAGAATCACGCTTATGACAAGGAAAGGGAGTGATGCTCAGTGATGCCGACTAACGCGCAGCCTTTTGCTGGGCCGGGTGGGGAATGGAAAATCGAATGAACGCCAACCTGCGTTGTGAGTGGTGCCAGAAGAGTTTTGCTCGCCCGGCTACGCGTGGGCCGGTCCCCCGTTACTGCTCTGCCGGGCATCGACAAGCTGCATACATTGCCCGTCTGAGGCTTGAAGTCCAGAAGCTACGAGCCGAGGTTAGCCGTGAGCGCTCATTACCTAGTCCCGCTTCTCGCCGTCCTTCGGAACGTTCCGATGCCCGCCGCCTGATCGATGAGGCACGCGCCGACGGCAGGCTTCCGGCTGAACTGTCGGCCGAGAGCAAGGCCTTGATTCGGCGCATCCTCGGCGAGCTGGCCGACGAACAGGCCTAGCACTGCTCGGGAAACGGAATGCTACTAACGGTAGAAGGCGGCGTTGGCCCGGAGCGAGCTGGCGTAGGGCTCGGGCAGGTCCCGGCCGAGCAGGTCCTCGAGCAAGAGCCCGGCCTGCTCGGCCTCGCCCACGTACCAGCCACAGATGGTCGCCTCGTAGCGGAGCCGCCAGCCGGCGTCGACGTCGACGAACAGGTCGTCCGCTCCGGCCGGCCGGTAGTTCTCGAGGCCGGCCCGACAGGCCAGCCAGGCCAGCCGGTAGAGGCCGGCTCCCCGGTAGTGCTCGGCCAGGGCGACGAGCGGCTCGGCCCGGTGGCTGCGGAGCTCCCAGGCCCGCCACAGGACGCCGACCGCCTCGTCGTCCGGCAGGAGTGTCACACCCAGCCGGTATAACGAATAGAACACTTCCTCGGCCCAGCCGTCCATGGCCAGCCGGAAGCGATACCACCGCTCGGCCTCCTCCCGCCGGCCGAGGTCGTCGTAGGTCCGGGCCAGGTAGAAGGCCGTCCGGGGGCCCGGCTGCTCCCGCCAGTCGGCCTCGAGCAGGTCCAGGTCCCGCAGGAATTTCTCCGGCCGGGTCCCGCCGTCGCGGTGGTGGCAGACGGTGAAGGTGGTGGCCCGGACGGCGGCGGCGTCCTCGACCTCGAGATACTCATGCGTCCGGCCGACGTACCGCCAGGGCCGGGCCCGGGCCCGGACGAGGCGCGGCCGCCAGTAGCGGAGCGGGCCGTCGTGGATCTCGGCCTCGATGACGTCGACCGACTCGTCCTCCTCAAGGTCGCCGAGCTCGCCCTCGAGCGTCTCGTCGGCGTCGAGGAGGAGGAGCCAGTCGGCGTGCGGCCGGGCCCAGTCCAGGGCGTAGTTCCGGGCCGCGGCGAAGCCTCGCCAGTCGATCTCGGCCACCCGGGTGGGCGAGCGGAAGGCCCGTCGGGCCACCTCCAGCGTCCCGTCGGACGACCCGGTGTCGACCACGAAGACCAGGTCGACCCGGCCGTCGACCGACAGGGCGACCCGGCCGAGCCGCTCGGCCTCGTCCCGGACGATCATGACCAGGGCGAGGATCACGCCAGCAGCCGGACGACGAGCCAGTTGACGTCGGCCCCGCCGGCGGCCGACGAGATGCCCGCGGCGATGGAGCAGAAGATGCGGATGGTGATGGTGTCGCCCGCGTTCATCTGCATAATCGTGGCCAGGTGGACCGAGGGCGTATTCGTATTAATGGGCGCGGTCGACATGCCCGAACCCCTGAGGTAGAGCGCGCCGTTCTTCCAGATGGCGATGAACAGCGCTCCGGCCGCCGGGTTGGCGGCGAAGTTCTCCTCGGCGGCCACGAAGTAGGTGCCGGTCACCGGGGCGGTGTAGACGCCGGTCGTCAGGTTGAGCGGGGCGGTGTCGCTCCCGGCCTCGGTGGCGTTGTAGGTCGCCGCCACCCAGGTGTTGCCGCCGGTGAGGAACGCCTGGGCCGCGGTCGACCAGGCGTGGGTGTAGTGGCTGGTCGTCGGCAGGAAGGCGGTGTCGTAGTCGGTGGCCGAGTTCTTCACCAGCACCGACCCGGCCGACCCGCCCGGCACCAAGCCCGGTCCGGTCGCGCCGGTCGCGCCGGTCGCGCCGGGGACGCCCTGGACGCCCTGGCCGCCGGTCGCGCCCGGAGCTCCCGCCGCGCCCGTCGGCCCGGCCACGCCGGCCGGGCCCTGCGGACCGGTGACGCCCTGGAGACCCTGGACGCCCTGCGCGCCGGTCGGGCCAGCCGGGCCGGTCGGCCCGGTCGCCCCGGTCGCCCCGGTCGCCCCGGCCGCCCCGGTCGGTCCCGTGGGCCCGGTCGCGCCGCCGCCCGGGCCCGTGGGCCCCGTCGGTCCGGCCGGACCGGTCGTCCCGATCGAGGCCATGAGGAGCCAGTTGGCCGGCGTGAAACTGGCTCCCGAGGTATGGGCAACGGCGGCCGAGTAGGACGAGCCACCCTGGCTCACGACGTCCTGGTAGTTGTAATAGGTCGAGGCGGCCCAGTTGCCCCGGTTGACAAAGCCGGTCCCGGGCGGTCCCACCGCCCCGGGCGAGCCGGTCGGCCCGGTCGGCCCGGCTGCCCCCGTCGCCCCCGTCGCCCCGGTCGGGCCGACGCCGGCCGCGCCCGTCGCCCCGGTCGGGCCGATCGGTCCCTGGCTGCCCTGCGCGCCGGTCGGGCCGACCAGTCCCTGCGAGCCGGTCGGGCCGGTATTCCCGGTGGGCCCGGGTGGACCCGGCGGACCGGACGGGCCCGTCGGTCCGGCGAGGCTCGAGGCCGGTCCGGTCGCCCCGGTCGGGCCCGGCGGACCGGTCGCGCCCATCGGGCCACCCGGACCCGTCGGTCCGGTGGGCCCGGGTGGGCCGATGAGGCCGGGCGTCGGCTGGGTGGCGACGGTAACCGAGTAGCTCACTGCGTCACCTGGGGCGCAACCGTGACCGTCCCGGCGACCAGGGTCGTGACGACCGAATTCGTGTCGGTCATCTGGGCGTCGTAGACGCAGGTCGGGGGCAGGCCGGTCGAGCCGGTCGAGGGCAGATGGAGCGTGATGACGTTGCCGGCGATGGAGGGCGTAAAGCTCGCCAGGACGGGCGAGGAGAGGCTGGCCGCGGCCCGGACCTGGGCCATGGCGGTAAAGCCGGTCAGGTCGGTGACGGTGCCGTCGGGGTTGTTGACGGTGATGGTGAAGGTGAAATCGTCGCCGGCGTACAGCTGCAAATCAACCTCGGCCGGAATGGCGGTCAGCGTGACCGGGCCGCCCGTCACCAGTGGCTCGACCTCGGCGAGCTGCTCGGGTCGCGGATAGGGCTGGCGTCCGAGGATGGCGGGAACGCTCACGATGACCTCCAGGTGATGATGATGAGCCCCGGCCCGCCACGGCGAGCTCGTCGAGTCGACCAGCGTCGTCACCGGGAGACCTCCGGCGACATGTAGACGGTCCCGGCCGCCACCGTCCGGACCCGACCGGTCGAGTCGGTGATCTGGCAGTCCCATACCGCCCGGGCCGGGATCCCGGCCGCGGCCGAGCCGGCCAGGGTCAGGGTAACGACGTTGCCGGCGACGCTCGAGGTAAAGGTGGCCAGGACCGGCGGTCCCGAGCCCGAGCTCGAGGCCGGCGGCAGGGTCGTCTGGCGTATCTGGGCCAGGACGGTCGCCCCGGCCAGGCTGGCCGGGTCGGTCACCGTGAGCGGAAAGGAGACGTCGTCGCCCTGGTACAGGCGAAGGTCGACCGTGTCGGGTCGCGAGACCACCGCGGAGGCCACGACACAACCTACGCTCATGCCGTGGCCGGAATCTTGGACCCTGGCTCGGGTGAACCGCTGGACGACGAGGGCTACCTGGCCGACTGGCCGCCGCCCCGTGACGACGTCGAGGCGGCCGAGATGGGCGAGGCCGACGAGCGGGAGCGTCGCCGGCAATACCGCCGCTGGCTTCGGGACCATCCGGAGGAGAAGCGGGGCTTCGAGCTCGACTCCGAGGGCGGCGAGACCGACTAAATGGCGCTGGCCCGGGTCCAGATCCCCTCGCCCAACTACGGCAGCGGCCGGGCCTCGTCGAGGCTCCTGGTCGTCCATACCAGCGAAGGGGCGGTGACGAAGGAAAACCTCGGTTCCTTCCTCTCCTCGCCCTCGGCCGGCGTCTCCTACCAGGCCGGCTTCGACGACAACAGCGCGGCCCAGATCGCCGTCTACGTCCGCCACTACGACCGGGCCTGGGCCGCCTACGACGCCAATTCCTGGGGCGAGCACGGCTGCCTCTGTGCGCCGAACGGGGCGAGCTCGGGCTGGTCCCGCCAGACCTGGCTGTCGAAGGACCGCATGCTCCAGGCCTGCGGAGCCTGGCTGGCCGAGGAGGCGGCTCGGTACGGCGTCCCGCTGGTCAAGATCAACGGGGCCGACGTCGCCGCCGGCCGGTCCGGGATCTGCGGCCACGCCGATATCTCGGCCGCGGGGGTGCCCGGGGGCCACACCGATCCGGGCCCGAACTACCCGTGGGACGTCTGCCTGGCCTACGCCCTGGGCGGTGCCGACTTCCCGCCCATCCCGGCCGGGCCGGTGGCCGTCCATCCCCGCCGGAGTCCCTACACCTACGCCTCCAGGAGGTCCTGATATGCCGGGCGACGCCCTACCGGGAAACGTCAACCTCATCGCCGGCGGCGGCCAGTGGGCCGGGCCCGACATCAAGCAGGCCGGGAACGAGCTTGACGTCTGGGGCGTGACCGACGACGGCCGGTTAGCCCACTGGTGGTATCGGGTCGACGCCAATAAATGGTACGGCCCGGAGTTTTTCGGTTAGCGGCGAGGACCGGGCCTTCTATCTCGTCCTGGCCGTCGTGGTGGTCGCCGCCGCCCTCGTGGTCGCCGCCCTCGTGGTCCGGGTCCTCTAGCCCGAGCCCAGGTAGTGGCAGGAGCCGTAGGTGGCGGCCGGACCGCCGGTGCAGTTGAGGTTGACCGAGGCGTTGGCGAACAGCTGCAGGTAGTCGGTCGGGTTGCAGAACACGGCGGCCGTAACCTCGACCGTCGGCCAGTTGTAGCCCGCCCCGCCATAGCTCTCCTGGGTCCCGTTGCTGTGAGCTGCGCCGTTGCGGTAGAGGCTGATGCCGCACCACTGGCCGGCGGTGTTGGGGATGAGCGAGTAGAAGCCGTGGACGAGATACCAGCCGGCGATCTGGATGTTCCAGCGCTGCTGGCCGATCGAGTAGAGGCCCCAGGCGTCGTTCCCGACGGTGTCGAACGGGATGGCCAGGCCGCCGGTCGAGACGCCCCACTGGCTGGAGCGGTAGACCCGGCTATGCAGCTGCTGGTCGGCCATCATGGGCTGGCGTCGGTCGGTCAGTGTGGCCGCGTTGAGGTTCGAGCCGCCGCCCGGGACGCTGACCTGGCAGACGGCCACGGCGTTGGCCGGGACGCCCGGGACGGTCGGATTCGAGGCGGCCGGAGCTCCCGTGACCGAGGTGAAGATGAAGTCGTTGTTCGAGCCGGCGTCGATCACGGCGTCGCGGACCTGACAGATGACGACGTCGATCCGGCTCGTCCCGGAGGCCGGCGGCGTCGCCAACGTGACCGGCTCGACCGCGTCCGAGCGGCAGATGGCCGAGTAGTTGCCCGGGCCCGACAGGGCGACGGCGGCGTAGCCCGGCTGGACGTTGACCTGCATGGAATTGCCGACGATCGCTCCCTGCAGGCCCGAGACGCCCGAGCCCGGGAACAGGAAGCCGAGCAGCGAGCGGTCGGTGGCCGCCGGGTAGGAGCCGTTCTGCTGCCAGAGGGGAGCCAGCCGGGTCACGAGCCCGTCTCCGCGTACAGCCACGACGCCCCCGCGAAGGTGGCCACCAGCTCGCCCGCCTGGTCGAGCAGGTCGAGCCCGCCGGCGACGTTCGTCGTCCAGGAGGCGGCGCGCTCGAAGGCGACCGACGCGCCCTCCTCGGCCGGCGTGGTCGGGCGGATGTGGACGGTTACGGCCATAGCTTCCTCCTGCTAGGTCGGAGTCGGCCGCCAGGGCGGCAGGACCCGGATGATGTACGACAGGGCCAGGAAGGGCTGGATATTGGTATGGGCCGCGCCCGAGCCGGCGACCGACGAGACCTGGGCCTTGGCGGTAAAGCCGTGACCGTGGGAATTCGACTCCGGGCCGATGGAGTGAATATGGCCGGAGTAGTTGGCTCCGACGTAGGCCGGCAGGTCGTGCTGATGGGCGATGTTGGGGGCGGCGGTGTGCTGGCCGGGCGGCACGGGAGCCATCACGGTGGCGTTGCCAAGCGCCATGTTCGGCTGCAGCGAGAGGCCCATGTCGTGGTCATGTGCCGGCCAGTCGTTTCCCGTTTTTCCTCCGAGCAGGTGGGAGTGAGCCGCACTCTCGCCGCCGGTCCAGGAGGTCCCGTAGGCGAGCGAGCCGTGCATGTGGCTCGGGTAGTCGATGTCGGTCGAGCCGGAGACGTCGGTGGTATGCCAGTGGGTCGGCAGCTGCGTCCCGTCGAGCCAGACGGCCTCCGAGCCGCCGGCCTGGCCGACCTGGTAGGACGAGAGCGGATGGCCGAGGACGTCGATGCCCTGGCCGGCTCCCACCGGGACCTTCGAGCGCAGGTCGGGCAGGGCGAGATACAGGCCGTAGGCCGAGCCGAAGGTCATCCCGAGAACGGCGTAGAGCTCGGGATACAGGGCGATCTCGAGGAACGAGCCGTCGCAGGCCATCCACATCTGCGGGACCGTCGAGCCCGGCCAGAGGTAGACGGCTCCGACCGGGGCGTCGAGGGCCCAGCCGGCCGGGGCGGTGAGCTGGCGCTCCAGCACCTCGATTCGGTCCTGGTAGTCGGTGAGCCGGCTCGTCATCGACGGCGGGACGTCGCCCAGCGCGACCGTGACCGTCTCGGCTCCGTCGTCGGAGTAGTCGATCTTCAGGCCGATGACCCGGAACTGGTCGCCGGCGATGTCCAGCCGGCCGGAGGAGATGAACAGGGAGGCGACGTCGCCCAGCCAGAGGTCGGTCGGCGTCCACCAGCCGTCGAAGAGCACCAGCGAGTAGTTCGCGACCAGGACCGAGCTCGCCTCCAGGGCGGCGTCGGCCAGCGCCTGGACGGTCGTCTGCAGGGCCGCGTCCGGGTTGCCGGTCTGCGCCTCCCACCGGCCGGGCGGCGGGAAGGCGGCCAGCGACTCGGCCACCGGCTCCGTCGGCGGGCTCTTCCCGCTGTAGCGGAGGGCGGTGGCGTAGTTCGTCGAGTCCTGATTCCGGGTCACGGCCGCGATCTGCTGGCCGTAGACCAGGTCGACGCCCGGGCCGGGCCGGCCCCGGGTCGGGTAGTAGATATTCAGCCGGAGCAGCGGGTCGATGTCCCACTCGAAGCCGCCGGCCATCTGGGCCATGGAGTCGATCGACTCGCCCAGTTTCGCCCCGGCCTGGAAGTCCCGGTCGACCAGGTGGCCGGTCGGGAAGCCGGTCCCGGCGGTAATGCCGAGGTTCCCTCCCGGTCGATCCTGGCTGTCGACGATCATGTAGTAGGCGATGACCGACTGGTCGAGCCCGCGGAAGCTGAGCAGCGAGTCGTCCCATAAGATCCGCCGGTCCAGCATGCCGCGGTAGTCGATGGCCGAGAAGGTGCAGGTATGGGCGTCGGCCGCCAGCGTGTCGGTCGAGGTCCCCACTCGGCCCCGGAACATCGGGACCTGGTCCCGGACGACTAAAAGGTCGCAGGCCAGCTCGGTTATCAGGCCGGCGTCGGGGTGGTCGCCCGGCAGGTCGAAGGTCACCGTCGACGGCCCGGCCAGGTTGAATTCCATCTTCCGGTTCCCGGCCGCCACCAGGTCGCCGAGGGAGCGACCGTCGGTCGTGAGGAGCAGGAAGCGGATCTCGGCCATTACGTCAGGTAAGCCGACGACCAGTCGACCTGGAGGAGGCAGGCTCCCGAGCTCGAGGCGGGCGCGAAGATGAGGCCGGTCGAACCCGGCTGGAACGGCCGCCAGACGGTATTGAGGAAATCCAGGAAGCTGAACCGGCTCGCCCCGGGCGAGCCGTTGTAGTAGACGGTGGCCGCCCGGGTGTCGATGACCAGGTGGTCGCCGGCCGCCACCGTGAGCCCCTTGAAGCCGACGTAGCCGTCCGAGGGGGCGACGTAGTCGATCACCGGGTCGGTGCAGGGACCGAAGACGGTAAAGACCGGCCAGGTCTGATAGGAGCCGGCGTTGACGGCGGCCCCGTAGGAGCCGGGCCCGGCCAGGCCGAAGGTCCTCGGGTAGCGGAGCGGATAGATACGGCCGGAGGCCCGCAGCCCCGGCTGGATGACGAGCCGGCTCGGCTGCAGGGCGTAGGCGATGGGGTCGGGCGCGACCCACGAGACGGTGAAGGCCGAGATGGCCGCGTCGGTGAAGGGGGCCGAGAGCGACGAGCCCCGGAGGCCGAGGTAGGTCGGGGCGTTCTGGCCGTCGACGGCGTAGACCAGCCGGGGCCGGAGCCCGGGCATGGCCCAGGAGGCCAGGGCGTTCAGGGCCGACTGGCGGGAGATGCCGGTGGTGAGGATCGAGCCCAGGATGGTCACCACCCGCTCGCCGAACAGCGAGGTGGTGTCCCACTCGCCGTCCCGGGTCGGCAGCGACGCCTTGACCTCCCGGACGGCCGGCCAGGCCAGCTCGAGGGAGGAGACCCGGTAGTTCCCGGCCGCGTCCATCAGGTCGAGGGACTGGGCCACGTTCCCGGAGCCGTCCAGGAGCTCCAGCCGGAGCGTCGAAGGCGAGGGGCAGTAGGCGACCACTACGAGAGCCTCTGGCCCGAGCGCATGGCGAATTCGAGCTTCTTGGCGATCATGTCGACGTCGGTGGCCGAGTTGAAGGTCGAGCCGTTAATCGCCACCAGCGGGCCCGGGCCGCCGCCCCCGGCCGGGGTCACGACCTCGCCGGCGTGGGCGTAGATCAGTCCCTCCCCGGTGATAAGGCCGCCCTCCGCCAGGTGGGGTATCTGCGGGACGCCGATGGTCTCGCCGCCGATATGGATGGGTCCGACGTGGATCTCGGGCGTCTTGAACTGCAAGGAATTCCAGCCGTCGATGAGCTTGTTGATAATCGCCTTGAAGGTGTCCCAGATGAAGTCCCACATATGGGACAGGATCGACTCGATCCGGCCCGGCAGCGAGGTGAAGAAACCGACCAGGTCGTTCCATCCGTCCTTTATCCATTTCCAGACGTCGGAGGCCCACTGCTTGATGTCCTGGAAATGGGTGTAGATCAGGGCGGCCGCGATCCCGATCGGGCCGAGAATGATGCCCAGCAAATACGGCCAATTCGAGACGATCCACGACCATACGTCGTGAATAATCGCCTTGATCCCGGACCATATGGTGTCCCAGTTGCGGTAGAGGACGTAGACGATGGCGATGATGGCCGCGATGGCGGCCACGATGAGCAGCGCCGGTCCGAGCGCGGCCCAGGAGGAGGCCGCCTCGGTGTCCTCGGCCGCGCTCATCGCCTCGGTCGCCGTGCTCGCCGCCTTGGTCGTCTTGGTGAAGATGCCCATGACCGAGCCGACGCCGGCCATGATGGTGCCCGCGCCCTGCAGGGCCGGGCCGTACTTCTGGCCCAGTTTTGCCGCCGAGTCCTCCACCTCCGCCTTGAGCGCCTTGATGTGGCCGGTAAAGGTATTGGCCTGGGCGGCCGCCTGGCCCTTGAGCTTCTGACCGAGCTCGTCGAGCGCCTTGCCGTGGTTCTGGGTGGCGTCGTGCGCCTCGGTCTGGGCCTTGGTCAGCTTGGTATGGGCGTCGACCGCCTTGGCGTCGGCCGCGACCACGTTCTGCTGGGCGTCCTGCAGCTGGATCTGCTCGGCCGCGGTGAGATGGGTCTTCCCCTTCAGGAGCTCCTGGACGTCGGTCAGATGCTGGTGGGCCTTGGCCTGGGCGTCGGCCGCCGCCGCCGCCTCCCTCGTCGCCGTCTCCAGCTGCTTGTTGGCCACCGTGGCCGAGGGGACCGAGTCAACCCCGAATTGCTTCAGGAGCTTGGCCGAGCCGTTGTAGGTCCGGCCGAGTTGCTCGGCCGCGGTCGAGAGCGACTCGTGCTTGGCCGCGGCTAAGTCCGAGGCCTCGCCCAGGTACTTGAGGGCGGTGGCCGGGTCGCCGGTCGCCTGGGTCAGGATGCGGAGGGCGTCCTGGGTCTCGTTGGCGGTGTTGCCGAATTTCTCCTGGTGCTTGATGGCCGCGTCGACCTGGCCGCCGTAGTCGTCGTAGCTCTTCCCGGTCGCGGCGATGGCCGCCTGCAGCTGCTGGTGGGAGGCCTGGTCCTTCGAGCCCATGACCGACAGGGCCGCGCCCACGCCGGCCACGCCCACGCCCACCCCGGCCATCATGGGGCCGATGGACTTGCCGTGCTCGGAGACCTTGTCGAGGGCGGTCGAGATGCCGTCGATGGCTCCCGAGAAGGGACCGAGGATCTCGGGCCCGAGCGCCCCGGTTACCCCCTTGAAGGCCGAGGCCATCTTCCCGGCCGCGTTCTGGGCGTGGGTGCCGACGTCGCCGGCCGCCTTGCCGAGGGCCGACAGGTCGGCCATGAAGCGGACGACGACCGAGGGGCTATCGGCCACGGCCAGCCTTCCGGTTGGCCTCGGTTATCGCCTCGGCCTCCCGCTGCATCAGCCGGACCATGGCCGCGAACATCTCGTCGGTTAGCTCGTCAACGTCTCGGGGAAGGCAGCGGTAGTAGCGGCAGAAGCTAGCGATGCCGTCGGCGAGCCGTTCTGCGTAGGGTCCACCTCGACGAGCTCGACCTCGACGTCGTAGGCGTGGGCCCACAGGGAGCGGACGTCCCGGCCGGGATAGTCCCGCAGCAGGGCCCGGAAGGCGGTGAGCCGAAAGGGCATGGCCTGGGCCCACTCGCCGAAGGTCCCGCCCTGCATGCGGGTAATCGAGTCGATCACCCGCTGGCTCGGAGCCCGGGCCGCGAAGGCGGTCGAGACCTTCACGACGACCGGGAGCGGCTCGGTGGCGTCGGCCGGCTGGTCGACCGGGTCGGTATCAGTCATGCACTCCTCCGGGGTCGGTGGTGGTGTTCGTCCAGGGAAAAGAAGCCAGCGCGCTCGAGGCGGCCGTGCCGAAGCGGTCGGCGACCGAGCCCTGGACGTTCGTGGCCGCCGGCCAGAGATAGCGGCCTCGCGAGTCGTAGTCCCGCCGGCTCTCGTGCGGAGCCCGCCGGAGGCCGCCGAATTCGATCCAGCCGGCGTAGCGAAGCGAGCTCGACCCCATGGAGAGCTCGGCCCCGGCCGCGCCCGGTTCTCGCCGGACGGTGACCGAGCCGGCCAGCCGGCCGGTGACCTGGGGGACGGCCGAGCGGGCTACCGCGGCCACCGGCTGGCCGATGGCGCCGTCGGCCGCTAAGGCCACGGCCGCTCCGAGCGGCCCGGTCGGGCTGGCGAGGCGCTGCATGTCCCGGCCGAGGGCGTCGAAGCCGACGACGACCTCGCCCGCCACTAGGGATGCTTCCCGGCGACGTAGGCGGTGCCGTTCCAGTTGGCCGCGGTGAGGTCGCCCAGGATGACGTACTGGCCGGGACTCCAGTTGGTCGCCGGGCTGGCGGTAATCCCGGTC
>Ga0318493_10000518_pt1 | contig 11866 bp, 9 predicted proteins | sample GRESIP108b1f23_FD_203294 | JGI IMG/M metagenome (GOLD analysis project Ga0318493, IMG submission 203294) | Tropical soil microbial communities from Luquillo Experimental Forest, Puerto Rico - GRE.SIPMG.108b1f23 | ecosystem: Environmental > Terrestrial > Soil > Tropical forest > Bulk soil...
ATCTCGAGCGCGTGCAGGTGCCGCTGCTTGCGCTTCAGCATCGCAGCCCGGAACTGGAGCGGGTCCTGGCCCACTGCGTGCGCGATCTCGTCGATCATGCTCTCCATCGCGAATGCCGTGTGCGTGTTCCCGACTGACCGCCACCACAACACGGGCACCTCGTTCCGCGGTGAGTGAAGGGAGACATGCCGCGCGCGCACCGCCTCCAGGTACGGCGAGTCGACGACGCCCTCCACCGAGGTGGCGTCGACGCCGTTCTTCACCATCGCCTCGAACGGCGTGCCGGCGAGGATCGACTGGCCTACGATGGTGTGCTTCCACGCGACGGGGAGCCCGTCGTCGCCGAGCCCGGCCTCGATCCGGTGCACGAAGAGAGGACGGTAGTAGCCGCCGCGCATGTCGTCCTCGCGCGTCCAGACGACCTTCACCGGGACTTCGGCGGCCCGGGCCACGTGCGCCGCCTCGCTCACGAAGTCGGACTGCGGGGTCGCCCGCCGGCCGAAGCCGCCGCCGAGGAACATCGTGTGGACAATCACGCGATCCACCGGCACGCCGGCGATCTTCGCCGCCGCCGCCTGGTCGTTCGTCTGGAACTGCGTGCCGGTCCAGATCTCGCACCGGTCGCCGTCGATCCTCACCGTGCAGTTCATCGGCTCCATCGTGGCGTGCGCGAGGTAGGGAACCGCGAACTCTGCCTCGATTCGCCGCTTGGCCTGGGCCAGCGCGGCGTCGCAGTCGCCGCGCGTCTCCACGACCGTGCCCGGTCGCCGCGCGAGCTCGCGGTAACGCGCGAGCATCGAATCCGTGTCGATCGCCGCACCCGGCCCGAGGTCCCACTCGACGTGCAGCGCGTCGCGACCGTTCCTGGCGCTCCAGAAGTCCCTCGCGACGACCGCGACCCCCGACGGCACCTGCACGACCTGCTCGACGCCTGGGCGCCCCTTCGCCTCGGTCGCATCGAAGGAGCGCACCTTGGCGCCGAACACCGGCGCACGCGCGACGAGTGCCGTGCGGAGGCCGGGGAACGCGACGTCCATGCCGAACCGCGCCTTGCCGGTGATCTTCTCGGGAGAGTCGAGCCGATGCGTCGGCTTGCCGATGATCTTCCAGTCCGTCGCCGGCTTGAGCTTCACGCGCTGCGGGGCTGGGAGCCTCTCGGCGACTGCGGCGAGCTCACCGTAGGAGAGCCTGCGCTTCCCGTCGATCACCCAGCCGCGCTCGGTGCGCAGTCGCTCCGGAGCCACCTTCCACCGCTGCGCCGCGGCACGGACGAGCATGTCGCGCGCCATCGCGCCGACCGTGCGGTAACGGTCGAACTCCGACCAGGTGGTGGTAGAGCCGCCGGTCATCTGCATCCCCATCACGGTGTGTGCGTACACGGGCGCGGCCAGCGCATGCTCGACCCGTACCTGGCTCCAGTCGCACTCGAGCTCGTCGGCGATGAGCATCGCGAGGGTGGTCCAGATCCCCTGGCCCATCTCCGAATGCGCCAGCAGGACCGTCACCGAGCCGTCGGGAGCGACCCGGACGAACGCGTTCGGAGGTGGCGGAGGCTTCGCGTGGGTGGGTGCGGCGGCGCGCGCCTTGACCGGCACGTGGAACGCGATGACGAGCCCCACGCTGGAGAGGATCGAGGTCCGGAGAAAGTCGCGCCGCGAGATGGCAGTCATCGGGCGCCCCTCTTCATCCGGGAAGCGGCGTCATGGACCGCCTCGCGGATGCGCTGATAGGTGCCACACCGGCACAGGTTCCCGGCCAGGGCCGCGTCGATGTCGGCGTCGGACGGCTGCGGGTTCTCGGCGAGCAGCGCCGCCGCTGACATGATCTGGCCGCTCTGGCAGTAGCCGCACTGGACCACGTCGAGTGCGGCCCACGCCTGCTGCACGGGGTGCGAGCCGTCCGCGGATAGCCCCTCGATCGTGGTCACTTTTTGGCTGCCAACCGCCGAGATCGGAAGCGTGCACGAGCGGACGGCCCGTCCGTCGATGTGGACCGTGCAGGCGCCGCACAGGGCCATGCCACACCCGAACTTCACCCCGGTGCACCCGAGGACATCTCGTAGCACCCATAGCAGCGGGGTGTCGCCGGGCACATCGATCTCCCTCGCCATCCCATTGACGTCGAGCTTCATCGCGAGTTTCGAGCCCGAGGGCCCGCCTCCGAACGAGGGCTCCGAATCCGAGGCGTGTAGCGAGCCGGAGTGCGGCCGGCATCGCTTTCACTCGGCGCCGATGGGCATGGCTCGGCGGCGTACCTCAACCCCGACGAACCCCGCCGGGCGCCGGCCGGCGGGCGATCAGGAGGGCGCCAGCTCAACAGGCATCCGGGCCCTGCGGCGGCGGACCCCTTCCGGTCCACGTACGCCTTGAGGACGTGTCACGGGTGGACTGTGCGGCGTCGCCGGCCTGGAGCAGATCTTGTCTCCCACCACGGCGCGAGGCGGATCATGCCCACGATCTCCCTGAGGCTGAATGGCAAGACGGTCACGGCCGACGTCGAAGCGCGCACGCTGCTCGTGGAGCTGCTGCGCGACCGGCTCGGCCTGACCGGCACGCACGTCGGATGCGACACGAGCCAGTGCGGCGCGTGCGTCGTCCACGTCGACGGGCGCTCCGTGAAGAGCTGCACGATGTTCGCCGTCGAGGCGGACGGGCGCGAGGTGACGAGCATCGAGGGGCTGGCGAGGGACGGCGAGCTCCACCCGATGCAGGCCGCCTTTCACGAGAATCACGGGCTGCAGTGCGGGTTCTGCACGCCGGGCATGGTGATGAGCGCGGTGGACCTCGTGCGGCGGCGCCCGGACGCGAGCGAGCAGGAGATCCGCACCTGGCTCGAGGGGAACCTCTGCCGGTGCACCGGCTACCACAACATCGTCAAGGCCGTGCAGGCCGCGGCGAAGAGCGCGAGGAGGTGAGCCATGGCGGGAGACGGGATCGGCGCGGCCGTGCTCCGCAAGGAGGACCGCCGCTTCCTCACCGGCGCGGGCCACTACACGGACGACCTCCAGCGGCCGGGCCAGACCTACGCGCACATCGTCCGCTCGCCGCACGCGCACGCGCGGATCAAGGCGATCAGGACCGACGCCGCGCGCGGGGCCCGGGGCGTGCTCGCGGTCCTCACCGGCGCTGAGCTCGCGGCGGAGAAGATCGGGAACATCCCCACCGGCTGGCTCATCCACTCGAAGGACGGGTCGCCCATGGTGGAGCCGCCCCACCCGGCCCTCGCGTTCGATCGCGTGCGCCACGTCGGCGACCAGGTCGCGATCGTCGTCGCCGAGACAAAGGACCAGGCGCGCGAGGCCGCGGCGCTCGTCGAGGTTGACTACGAGGAGCTGCCCGCGGTCGCCACGGTCGGGAAGGCCATCGCGCCGGGCGCTCCGCTCGTCTGGGACCAGGCGAAGGGGAACACCTGCTTCGACTGGCACGTCGGCGACCGCGCGGCGACGGAGGCCGCGTTCGCGAGGGCCCACCAGATCGTGAAGCTCGACCTCGTGAACAACCGCATCATCCCGAACGCCATCGAGCCGCGCGCCGCCATCGGCGAGTACGAACGCGCCACCGGCGACTACACGCTCACCACCACGAGCCAAAACCCGCACCTCACGCGGCTCCTCCTCGCCGCCTTCAGCTTCGGCGCCCCCGAGCACAAGCTGCGCGTCGTCGCGCCCGACGTGGGCGGCGGGTTCGGATCGAAGATCCACCACTACGCCGAGGAGCTGCTCGTGCTGTGGGCGGCGCGGAAGGTCGGGCGACCGGTGAAGTGGACCGCTCAGCGCTCCGAGTCCTTCATGTCCGACGCGCACGGGCGCGACCACCTCACCCACGCCGAGCTGGCGGTCGACCGCGACGGCCACTTCCTCGGGCTGCACGTGGAGGAGGTGGTGAACCTCGGCGCCTACCTCTCCACCCTCGGCACGGTGACCCCGACGTACCTGCACGGCATCCTGTACGCGGGCCCCTACAAGACGCCGGCCATCTACGTCGAGGTCCGCGCGGTCTTCACGAACACCGTGCCGGTGGACGCGGTGCGGGGGGCGGGCCGCCCCGAGGCCACCTACGTCCTCGAGCGGCTCGCCGACCTCGCCGCGCGGGAGCTGGGGATCGACCGCGTCGAGATCCGGCGCAGGAACTTCATCGACACGTTCCCGTACCAGACGCCCGTCGCGCTGCAATACGACTCCGGGAACTACTTCGCGACGCTCGACGCGGCGCTCGACTCGTCGCGCTGGGGGTCGTTCGAGGCGCGCCGTGCCGAGGCGCGGAAGCGTGGCAAGCTCCGCGGCATCGGGCTCTCCACCTACGTCGAGGCATGCGGGGCCGCGCCGTCCGCCCTGGCGGGCGCGCTGGGCGCGCGCGCCGGGTTGTACGAGTCGGCGAGCGTGCGGGTCCATCCCACGGGCAGCGTGACGGTCTTCACCGGCTCGCACAGCCACGGACAGGGGCACGAGACCACCTTCGCCCAGATCGTCGCGGCCCAGCTCGGGATCCCCGTCGAGAACGTCGAGATCGTCCACGGCGATACCGCGAAGATCCCCTTCGGCATGGGGACGTATGGCTCGCGCTCGCTCGTCGTCGGGGGCTCCGCCCTCGCAAGGGCGGCGGAGAAGATCGTCGCGAAGGGGAAGAAGATCGCCGCGCACCTCCTCGAGGCCAGCGAGGGCGACGTGGTCTTCGAGGGCGGCAAGTTCGTGGTCGCCGGCACCGACCGGTCGAAGTCGCTCGGCGACGTGGCCTTCGCCGCCTACGTGCCGCACAAGTACCCCGCCGGCCTCGAGCCTGGCCTCGAGGAGAACGCCTTCTACGACCCGAAGAACTTCACGTTTCCGGCGGGCTGCCACGTGTGCGAGGTGGAGATCGACCCCGACACCGGCGTCGTGCGGATCGAGAGCTTCACGGTCGTGGACGACGTGGGCACCGTCATCAATCCGATGATCGTGGACGGCCAGATCCACGGCGGCGTCACGCACGGCATCGGCCAGGCGCTGCTCGAGCAGTGTCTCTACGACGAGGAGAGCGGGCAGCTCCTGTCCGGCTCGTACCTCTCGTACACCATGCCGCGCGCGTCGGATGTCCCGTCCTACGAGGTGAGCACCGAAGCCACCCCGTGCACGCACAACCCCCTCGGATCGAAGGGCGTCGGCGAGGTGGGGTCCATTGGAGCGCCGCCGGCGGTGATCGGCGCGATCGTGGACGCGCTCGCGCACCTCGGGGTGAGGCACGTGGACATGCCCGCCACGCCGGAGCGCGTGTGGCGGGCCATCCGGAGCGCGCAGGCGCAGGGCTGAGGAGACAGCCATGCAGGACTTCACGTTCCACCGGCCGGGCACCGTCGCGGGCGCCATCGAGGCGCTGAAGGGGCACCCGGACGCCAAGTACCTGGGCGGCGGCCAGAGCCTCATCCCGGTGATGAAGCTCGGCCTCGCCGAGCCGACCGACCTCGTCTCGATCGCGGACCTCCGCGAGCTGAAGGGAATCCGCATCGACGGAACGGAGCTCGTCGTCGGCGCGGGAGTGACCCACGCCGAGGTGGCCGAGTCCGCGGAGGTGGGGAAGGCGATCCCCGCCCTGGTGGACCTCGCCTCGCACATCGGTGACCCTCAGGTGAGGAACCGCGGCACGCTCGGCGGATCGCTGGCCCACGACGATCCTGCGGCGGACTACCCGGCCGCGGCGCTCGCCTTCGCCGCGACCATCGAGACCGACCGGAGGAAGATCGGCGCGGACGACTTCTTCCGCGGGATGTTCCAGACCGCGCTGGAGGCCGACGAGTTGATCATCGCGGTCCGCTTCCCCATCCCGGAGAAGGCGGCGTACGCGAAGTTCCCGCACCCCGCCTCGCGGTTCGCCCTGGTGGGCGTGATGGTGGCGAAGGGGCCTTCCGGCGTGCGGGTCGCGGTGACGGGCGCGGGCGCGGGCGTGTTCCGCGTCGAGGAGATGGAGAAGGCACTCGCCAGGCGCTTCGCGCCGGACGCGATCGCATCGATCGCCGTGCCGAGCGCGGGGCTCACGAGCGATCCGTTCGGCAGCGCCGAGTACCGCGCCCACCTCATCGGCGTGATGGCGCGTCGGGCGGTGGCGGCGTGCGCGTGACCGATTCCTCTCCCCGCCCGCTCCCGAGCTCCGTCGACGCGACGCTCGCGGTCCTCGCCGCGGGAGACTACGTCGCCGACCGCAGCCTCGCGACGGCGCTCTTCCTCTCCCTGCGCCTCGGCCGCCCCCTGTTCCTCGAGGGCGAAGCGGGCGTCGGCAAGACCGAGGTGGCGAAGGTCCTCGCGCGCACGCTCGGGCGGCGCCTCCTGCGCCTCCAGTGCTACGAGGGGCTGGACCTCGCCTCGGCCGCCTACGAGTGGGACTACCCGCGCCAGATGCTCGAGATCCGGATCGCGGAGGCGGCTCACGACGTCGACCGGTCCCGGATCGAGCACGATCTCTTCTCGGAGAAGTTCCTCGTGAAGCGTCCCCTCCTCCAGGCGCTCGAGCCCGATCCGGCGGGCCCGCCGGTGCTGCTCATCGACGAGATCGACCGCGCCGACGAGCCTTTCGAGGCCTTCCTGCTCGAGGTGCTCTCGGACTACCAGGTGACGATCCCGGAGATCGGGCCGGTGACGGCCGCCGCTCCACCGCTCGTCGTCATCACCTCGAACCGGACGCGGGAGATCCACGACGCGCTGAAGCGCCGCTGCTTCTACGCGTGGATCGACTACCCTGACGCAGCGCGCGAGCTCGCCGTCCTGCGCGTCCGCGTTCCGGGCGCGGTGGAGCGCCTCTCCCGCGAGGTGGTGGGGTTCGTCCAGCGGCTCCGCGCGCGGGACCTCTTCAAGCTCCCGGGCGTCACCGAGACGATCGATTGGACCCAGGCGCTCATCGCCCTCGATCGCACCGCGCTCGACGCGGGGACCGTCGACGCGACCCTGGGCATCCTCCTCAAGTACCAGGACGACGTCGCGCGCGTCCGCGGCGCCGAAGCGGAGGCGATCCTGCGCGAGGCGCGGGAGGCGGCCCCACCGTGATCGCGGGCGGCCAGCTCGCCGCGAACGTCGTGCACTTCGCGAGGGCGCTCCGGGCGGCTGGTTTCCCCATCGGGCCGGGGCGCGTGAAGGACGCCCTCGGCGCGGTCGCCGAGGTCGGCGTCGCGCGGCGTGACGACTTCTACTGGGCGCTGCACGCCGCCCTCGTCTCGCGCGCGGAGGAGCACGCGATCTTCGACGAGGCGTTCCGGCTGTTCTGGCGCGCTCCCGGCGCGCCGCCATCGCCCGTCCCGGAGCCGGCGCTCCCTGGCCGCGAACGGGAGCGGCGCGAGGTCTCGCGGCGCGTCGCCGAGGCGCTCGCGGAATCGCGGGGGGAGCGGCCCGCCACCCTCCGCCGCCGGGCGGGGGTGGACGCGCTCCTCGCCTGGTCCGACCGCGAGGCGCTCCGTACGAAGGACTTCGAGAAGATGTCGGCGGACGAAGTGCGCGAGGCGGAGGCGGCGATCTCGGCGCTCGAGCTCCCCGTCGCCGACGTGCCGGCGCGGCGGCTGAGGCCCGAGCCGCGCGGCGACCGGATCGATCCGCGCGCGACGCTCCGCGCTGCGGTGCGCGAAGGCTCCGCGGCGATCCCCCTCCGCTGGCGAAGAGCGACGCGGCGGCCGCCGGTGATCGTCGCGATCGTCGACGTCTCCGGCTCGATGTCGCGCTACGCGCGCGTGCTGCTTCGCTTCCTCCACGCGCTCACGCGGGACCGCGGGCGCGTCCACTCGTTCACCTTCGGGACCCGCCTCATGAACGTCACCCGCTGGCTGCGCCACCGGGATCCGGACCTCGCGCTCTCGGGGGTCGGGCGCGGGGTGCGCGACTGGGACGGCGGCACGCGCATCGGCGCCTGCCTGCGAGAGTTCAACTTCTCGTGGTCGCGGCGCCTCCTCGCGCAGGGCACGATCGTGCTCCTCGTCACGGACGGGCTCGACCGCGACGCGGCCCACGGCCTGGCCGATGAGGTCGAGCGGCTGCGCCGCTCCTGTCGCCGCCTCGTGTGGCTGAATCCGCTGCTGCGCTTCGCGGGGTTCGAGCCCAGGGCCGCGGGGATCCGGGCCATCCTCCCGCACGTGGACGAGCTCCGCCCCGTGCACGACCTCGAGAGCCTGGCGCAGCTCGCGGAGGCGCTCGGCCGGCCCTTCACGCCCCCGTCCCGCGGCGCCTCCGGAACAGGTTCAGGATCCACGCCCAGAGCGCACTGAAGAAGAGTTGGATCGCCCGCTAGGCTCGGTCCTGGCGGAGGCCCTGATCAAGAGGGGCTCGCCGGAGGCGCAGCATGAGTCTCCGCCAGCGAGCCTCTCCGCACCGCTCAGTGGCCGTCGTGCCTCGGGCCGTCGTGGCCGTGGTGCTCGTTGTGGCCTTCGTCGCCGTGGTGCTCATTGTGGCCGTCGTCGCCGTGGCCACGAGCCGGCACCGGCGCCGGCCCCCCACGGGTGGAGGCCGGGGCGAGCGCAGGACCAGCGCGACCGGGCGCGGGTGCATAGGCGCGAGCGGGCGGAGCCGCGGCATAGGCGGGCGCGGGCGCCGGGGCATAGCCGCGAGCCGGGGCCGGGGCAGGGCCCGGACGATAGCCGTGGTCGGGACCGCCCTCTCCTCTCCACCCGTGGCGCTGCATGCTCTCGTGCTCCCTCCAGGCATGGCGCCTCTCCTGGTCGTGCTCCCTCCACCAGCGGCGCTCGTCTCTGAGTCGCTCTCTGTCCCAGTGCCGGTAGTGGCCGGGCGGCGGCAGGTAGGCGAGCCGGTACGGCACGAAGCGCGGCTCCACGTAGACGAACGACGCACGCGGCCCGCGGGCGCGATACCAGTAGTCGCCGCGGCGGCACCAGTACGAGCCGCCGACGAAGAAGATTTCCTCGTCCTGGTTCTCCACCACCTGGACGCCGGGTTGGACGACCACCAGCGGCGGCGACACGGGCAGGCCGATCTGGATCGACATCTCGACCTGCGCGCGGGCACGGGCTGGAAGGAGGGACAGGCCGAGCGCGAGACTGAGCAGGAGCCGTTTCATGGCGGCGACTGTAGCCGTCCCGCCGTCCCGCGGAAACGTGATGCGTGGACGTGCATGTGCCGAAACCTGCTCCGCTCGACGCCGGCGCGAGCAGCGCACATTGTCCGCGTTGCGGGCGCCCCCATGGGATGCGAGCCTGCGCCTCGCCGCACCCGCGGCGGAGGAGCCGTGGATCGCGCCATCGCGTACGCCGTTCTCGAGATCTCGGCCGAGGCAACGCCTGAGGCCGTACGCACCGCGTACCGGCGGCGGGCATTCGCCACGCACCCGGACCGAGCGGGCGGAGACGCCGTCGCGTTCCGCGCGGTATCCGACGCGTACCGGTCTCTGTCCGACCCCGCCCTCCTTCGAGCACAGGAGTCCGGGCCCGCGGCCGAACCTGACGCATCCTCGCAGGTGCCGCCCACCGACGCGGCCAAGGTCCTGTTCGAGTACCTGAGCGACCTCGCGTCCGAGATGATCCTGAACGGCGCGACGCCGGAATTCGTCGTGTCGTTCCTCGCGCGGGAGGGATGCCCCGAATCGGTTGCGCGCGCGCTCGAGCGCGAGCTGCGTGACCGCGTCCAGCCTGCTCCGAGCCATCCTCCAGCGGAGCCGGCATGCGCCGAGCCTCCCGCGGCGGCCCCTCCCGCAGTGGCCTCCGTGGCACGACAGCCCGTGAGCTCGCTCCGGACCTGGCTGACGGTCACGGTGGCGGCGGCTGTGGTCGGGGCCTGTTTCCTCGGGGCGTTGCTCGTGGCGCGCCCGGCGAGATCGCCCGCGAAGAGCGCGGAGGTCGCGCCGCCCGCCGCCGCGGTTGCCGTCGCGCCGATCCCGCCGAACCCGATTCCGCCGAGCGCACCCGCCCTCGCGCGGCCGCCGCGGAGCGCTCCGGTCCGCCCGAGCGCGCTGCAGGCGCCCCGGCCGCCCACGCGCGAGCGCGAGACGGCGTCGCTGCACGCCACGAGCGCCGAGCTCGACGCCGAACGCGACGCGCTCGAGGCGGATCAGAGGCGCTTCGCCGCGGAGGCAGCCGCGCTGGCCGCCGAGAGCGGCCGGATCGACGCTGAGGAGGCCACGCTCGCGTCGAAATCCGACGTCGAGCGGTACGCCGCGCTCACGCCTCGCAAGGCCGCGTACAACGCGCGCGTCGAGATGGCGCGGCGCACGGAGAAGACCCTCCAGCGCCGCGTGCGCGATCTGAACACCAAGATCACCGCGTACAACGACCGCGTGCGCTCAGGGGGATAGGAAGTAGCGATCGGAGAGCCCGGCCCGTCGGCCTCTCGCCCCGCGCCTCAAGGCAGAGCGAACCGCTCAGTGTGGATGCGCGTGCGCCGGACGCCCATACTTCTCAGCGCTCCGCAAACCTTCGCCATGAAGGGCGGAGGTCCGCACACGAAGATCGCTGCCCCCTCCAGCCCCGCGCCTGCCAGGTTCCTGAGGGCCGCTTCGTCGAGGTGCCCCCGGGCGCCGGGCCAGCCCGCCTCCGGCTGCGAGAGGACGTGGACGACCTTCATCGTCGCGGGCAGGCCGTCCATCTCCTCCCGGAACGCGATGTCGGCTTCGCTGCGGTTCGCGCACAGGTACAGCACTGGACGCGGGTCCGCGGTGTCGCGGAGGAAACGGAGCATGCTCGCGAACGGGGTGCTCCCCACGCCCGCGCTGATGAAGACGAAGCGCTCCGCGCGGCGATGGTGGACGAGGCTGAACCTGCCGAACGGGCCCTCGACGAGCGCGCCGTCGCCGGCACGCGTCCGCCCGATGGTTCGAGTGAAGTTTCCCGATTCCTTGATGGTCGCGGTGACGAAGCCCGCCTGGCTGGGAGAGGACGAGATCGTGAAGGGGTGCTCCTCCCTCGGGAGGCCCGCCCGGACGAGGCTGAGAAACATGAACTGGCCCGGCAGATGGCGCAGCGGCCCCCCTCGCTCCGGGACGAGCGTGATCGTCCAGGCGTCCCGGGCCTCGAGCCGGATCGACGCGACCCGGAAACGTCGCCGTCCGAAGCGCGGTACGTAGGCGTTGCGCCACGCGAAGATTCCCAGCGCCGTCGCGAGGAGGACGGTCCACCAAACGCGCAAGCCCGGCGAGGAGCGTAGGTCGTGCCCGATGAGGCGACTGTGCGCGTACCCGAGGACGACGACCAGGATCATCGCCTTGTGGACGATCCGCCAGCGGTTGAAGTCCAGCCGGAGATGGCGAAACAACAGCGCCGCGAGCACGCCGGCGAGGAGGAGGAGCAGGGCGCTCGCGCCGAGCACCACCTTCCATCTCCATCGAATCGCGCCATGGGTCGCGAGCAGGAGCATCGTGGGGTGTGCGAGCAGGAGGAGGAGGACGGCGATCCCCACGGCGCGATGGATCCGCATGATCTTGTCGAGCCCCAGCGCTCGGTCCGCGAAGTGGAACCGCGCGGACAGCACCACCTGCAGCACGAGGAGCCCGAACGCGACGAGCGCCGCCCTCCTGCCGAGCGTGAACAGGAGCGGGTCGCTGCGCCATCCGGCGAGGAAGAGCGTGGGCACCGTCGCGAGCAGGACGAGGCCGAGGAGCAGGAGCAGCGCGGCGCCGCGCGAGCTCGCGAGGCGGCCCGCCGGGTGTGCGCCGCCGATAGACCACGTGAGCTCCGTCGTGTCGTGTGCCGCGCGCCGCCGTACGGAAGGGTTCGCCATGGAGTCGACTCCTGGTGAGGTCCGCTGCGCTTGCAAGACGCGGGCACGGCTCGAACCGTTCCGTCGCCGGCCCGCAGAACTGCGTGGAACCTTCTTGCGCTTTGCATCGTTGTCCAGGCAGCCGCCATTCCGGCGGCGCCGGAGGAACACAGCGTATGCAATTGAAGACGACGGCGAGGCTGTGCATCGCAGCTT